>PVMS01065813.1_pt1 | contig 22044 bp, 20 predicted proteins | sample 1853461 | NCBI WGS metagenome assembly PVMS01 (sample SAMN08582032, study PRJNA380276) | Marine sediment metagenome, whole genome shotgun sequencing project. | isolation source: ocean sediment barecode stripped | collected 2017 | reverse complement strand
GTCATTGCATCTTCTACTTCGCGTGCGCCCTGTATGACGGTTTCCTGATAAGCAAGCAACGCCTGCTGCAGACGTGCATCCTGCACCCGAATATTGTTTCGAATGCGTCCGTAGTTCAGAAATGGCCAGACAAAGCTCGCGCCAACCGAATACGATGTGCTGTCGGAGGAAAACAGATCATCAATGGTGGAGTTGCCTGTGTCGACATCGGTGGAGGAGATTCCAAGAAAGCCGTTCAGGCTGAAACTCGGATAGAGGTTGGCCTCTGCGACACCGACTAAGGCATTTTGCGCGAGTGCCGCCAATTCGGCCCGCCGCACATCCGGTCGCTGCCTGAGCAAGTCGGCCGGCACACCCACGTCGACCGCTTCCGGCACATCCGGCGGTGATCCGTCTCCCTTGAATATTTGCTCCAGATCCGAGGGCGCCATGCCGAGCAGCACGCTTAAGGCGTTCTTTGATTGCTGTAAGGTTGCCTCGAGTCCCGGAATCGTTGCCTTGGTGCCCAGCAGCAGCGTTTGCGCCTGCAACGCATCGAGCTCGGAGCTCGATCCGTTGCGGAACAACACTTCAACGATTTCGAAACTGCGTTGCTGTAGTTCGACGCTGTCTCGGGCAAGTCGCAGCTGTTGCTCGGTTGCACGAATTATCACGTAGGTATCGGCGACCGCAGCGGTCACGAGCACCATGACGTCGTCGTAATTTGCGATCGTCGCGAGCAGGTTCGCGTCAGCCGCCTCGATGCCGCGGCGAAAACGGCCCCAGAAATCTATCTCCCAGGACAGTCCGGCACCCAGGTTGTATTGCTCAACTCTCAAGTCGCCGTTGTCGGCGATGGACGCGTCACCACTCACTGCCTGAACTTGCGGGTAACGGCTGCCGGTTGCGATACCGAGATCAGCCTGCGCTTCGATGACACGAAGTCCGGCGATTTTCAGGTTGTTGTTGCTTTGAATCGCCGCATCGACGAACTCATTCAGCACCGGATCCTCGAGTATCCGCCACCACTCGGCGAGACTGGCCGGGGAGGTTTCGAACTGGGCAAGCTCGGCATCGAGCCAGGCAGGATTCACGGGGGCCTCAGGCCGGACAAAGTCCGGCCCGACCGGTGCGCAAGCAACGATCAGCAACAGAGTTGCCAGGAGGGTGAATCGCATTGCCGAACGCTACGAGCCGTTCTCAGGCGCCGGTTTCGGTCGATGGCGCTTGGTCCGGCGCCATCCAGACGGTCAGTAATTCGTAGCTGATAGCCAGTATTACCGCACCCAGGAACAGGCCGATGATGCCAAAGGCTATTGCGCCGCCAATTGCGCCGATCAATATCACAAGCATCGGCGTATCAACGCCACGACCGAGCAACATCGGTTTGAGGAACGCGTCGCTGACGCTAACGATCATTGAATAGACCGCGAATATCGTTGCGGGCACGGGCTCGGCAACCGAAAAGACCCAGAAGGCAATTGGCCCGAGTATTATGATCGGCGGCAGTTGTATTATCGCGAGAACCAGCACGGCCCCGGCCCATAGCCCAGGGGCCGGCACGCCAATCATTACCAGGCCGATAGCGGCAAATATTGTCTGAATTATCGCCACGCCAAGCACGCCTTTGACGACGCTGCGAATGGTCAGGATCGACATGTCGGTCAGCTTATCGCCGGCGCTATCGCCCACCAGGCTGCCGGCAATGTTTCGAGCTACGCGATGCCCGGACGTGGCGCTCATAAACAGGACGCCTGCGATGATCACCGAAAAAATGAATTGGAAGGCCGTGCCAATCGTGCTGCCGGCAAGACTGAGCGCTCTTTGGCCAAGTGCTTCAAGTTGCGAGGAGTACTTGTTGAGCGTGGTCTCCAAATTGGATGCAGCATCGCTCCAGACTGCATGAACTTTCTCGCCAATCAAGGGCCACTCTGCGACGCTGTCATTGGGAGGAGAAATCCTGACCGAGCCGTCTTCGAGATTACTGGCAACACTCCGGAGTCCGTCGATTGACGATTCGGCCAGCATCCAGGTAGGCACAATGATGATTGCCAGCCCGATGGCCACCAGGATGAACGACGACAATTTTTCCCGCCCACCGAGCTTCGCGGCTAAGGATGTGTACGCGGGATATAGGGCAATGCTGATGACTATGCCCCAGATAACGATGGTGATAAACGGGGAGACGATTCGGTAACACATTATCAACAACAGCAGCAATGCACCGATCTGGATGAACGAAGCCATCGCATTCGAGAGAAAGCGATCGTCTGTTTGTGCACTATTCGCACTGGTCATGAGAATCTCCTAATTATTATTTTTTGCAGCGAATTCCCGATACATGCGTTGCACGATGGCGAACAACAAGGCCGTGGTCCAGCCGATCAGCAAAATGCCATTCAGGGCTTCAATGCCACTTAATATGCGCCAACCTTCACTCAAGGTGATGTCCCCATAACCGAGCGTGGTGAAAGTGACGAAAGAAAAGTAAACCGCCTTCTCGAACGGGGCCAACTCGCCGTCTGGCAACAGCACCATATACGAGGCTGCCCAGATCATAATCTCGATCGTATGCAGTAGCATGAGGATAAGTACAGTCCTGATCAGAATAGCGATCGCAATGCGCATCCGCCAGAATTCCTCGGCAACATAGCGCCGTCCAATGTGGCGAATCCACAGCGTAGTGCCGAGGGCATGAATCACGACGGTTAGAGCGACAATCGCTGCGCCGACTAGAATGATTCCTAACATGGCGCCAGATTACACCAAAATTGCCGTCGAACGGCGGCCGGCGGGCGCTAAACGACCCGGTTTCGCGCCTGACCAGCGAGGAATGCGGCGGCATTTGCGGCGAGCTCATCGATTGCGTTCTGGCGGCCTTGATCCGTTCCCCAGGCGATATGCGGTGTGATAAGCAGGTTTTCGCCGGCATAATCCAGCAGGGCATCGCCGTCTACAGGCGGTTCTTGCGACAATACATCTATTGCGGCCCCGGCAAGATGGCCGGCGTCCAACGCATCGGCGAGAGCCGCAGAATCGATGAGCGCGCCGCGTGCGGTGTTAATTAATATGGCGTCCGGCTTCATACGCCCGATCGTATTCCGGTCGAACAGATTGTGCGTTTGCTCAGTGAGCGGGCAGTGCAATGAAATCACGTCAGCTCGTTCAAGCAATTCGTCGAACGTTACGCGATCCTCGGCAACGGACTCGGAACCGGGTCGTGCGGACACAATTACGGTCATGCCGAACTCGTGCCCGATTCGCGCTACGCCCTGGCCGAGAGTGCCATAGCCGACAATGCCAAGCGTCATGGCCGAGAGTTCACGTATGGGATACGACAAAATGCAGGCGTTTTTGGAGCTTTGCCAGTCGCCGCCTCGAACAGACCGGCTGTATCGATCGAGACTGTGAGTCAGCATCAGTAGTGTGCCGAAGACGTGCTCGACGATCGACTGCGTACAGTAGCCGCGAATGTTGGCGACCGCGATGCTGTGCGACTTGGCCGTTTCGAGATCGATATTGTCGGTGCCCGTGGCAGTAAGGCCAATGTAGCGAAGGTCGTTCGCCTTCAACAGCAGCTCATTGGTCAATCGAATCTTGTTGGTGAAAACGAACTCGACACCCGAGATGCGTGCAGCGACCTCGTCATCGGTCGTGTCGTCGTAGAGCTTCAGTTCGGGAAACAGGGCTCGCAATGGCTGTAGGTCCAGGTCCGGACCCATCGTCGAGTAGTCGAGGAATACCGCTTGCATTGCGATTTGCGCCAGTCTCTGTCACAAAGTGTAGCAACATGAAGGATGAATACTGGAAACGCAAATCACTGGCGGAAATGAGTGCCGACGAGTGGGAGAGTCTGTGTGATGGCTGTGCCCTCTGTTGTATGCACAAAATCGAGGACAAGGACACGGGTGAGGTTTTTTACACTGACATTGCATGTCGATTGCTCGACGTAAAAACGTGCCTCTGCAGCGATTACGCGAATCGCGCCAAGCGGGTTGCCGATTGCCTGGTGTTATCGGTGCATGAGCTCGAAGCATTTTCGTGGTTGCCAGACAGCTGCGCCTACCGCCGACTTGCAAATGGACAGGAGCTCCCCGTGTGGCACCCTCTGCTGACGGGAGATCCTGAATCAGTGCACGAAGCCGGCATTTCGGTTCGCGGCAAAGCAGTATCTGAAAATGAAACAAATGAATACACGGTGCTGCGCCAGATGAGTGACACCAATGAGTAATCATCGGACGATTCCACTGCCCGATTACCGCGAATACCCGGTAGAGGAGATGCGGCAGCGGCTCAACGACTTTTACACTGAGGTGAATCGGCGGCGAACGGTACGAGAGTTTTCTGATCGACCTGTTCCACGAGACATCATCGAAACGGCGCTCATGGCAGCGAATACGGCGCCGAGCGGAGCGAATCTACAGCCCTGGCACTTTGTCGCGGTAAGTGGCTCAGCGACGAAACAGAAGATTCGGGATGCCGCCGAGATAGAAGAGCGCGAATTTTATGAGCATCGCGCAACACCCGAGTGGCTTGCGGCACTGGAGCCAATAGGCACGGACTCGAATAAGCCGTTTCTCGAAACGGCGCCATACCTGATTGCTGTGTTTTTACAAAAGTTCGGCGTGCTCGAGGATGGTCGCAAGGTAAAACACTACTACCCGACAGAGTCGACAGGACTTGCAACCGGAATACTGATTACAGCATTGCACCAGGCGGGCCTCGTTTGCCTGACGCACACACCGAGCCCGATGAAGTTCCTGAATGAAATACTTGGTCGCCCAAAAAGTGAACGACCTTTTCTATTGCTCGTGACTGGCTACCCGGCCGACGATGCCGAGGTGCCGGACATCAACAGGAAGCCACTCGAAGATTTCACGAGCTTCATTGATACCTAACCCGTATTTTGCAATCCCTGTGCGATGCCGTTGACGCTCGCGAGCAGCGCATCAAAAATCTTCGGATCATCGCTGCCCGATTCGCGCCAACGGGCAAGCAGGTCGATTTGCATCAGACTCATCGGGTCGACGTAAGGATTGCGCAGCATGATCGCGCGTTGTAGCGTGATGTCGCCCTCAAGCAACGAGTCGTGTTCGGAATAGTCGAGAATCAAATCACGAGTCAACTCGTATTCTTTTTCGATAACAGGAAAGAACTCGTCGTGCAAATCGAAGGCTAGTTCGGAATACAGTTTCGCAATGCCGAGGTCTGCCTTGGCCAGGACCATTTCAGCATCAGCGGTCAACGCCCGCATGAAGTACCATTCCATGAACATCTCGCGAAAAGGTTTGTCGTCGAACTGCTCCGCCGCTTTCGCGAGTCCGGACCCTATTCCATACCAGCCCGGTAACATGCAACGTGACTGCGTCCACGAAAACACCCACGGTATTGCACGCAGATCGCCGATGCCCGATTGCGATCGCCGCGACGAGGGACGCGAGCCGATGCGCATGAGCTCGATAAGATCTATTGGGGTCGCTTTGCGAAAGTACTCGTAGAAATTCGGCGTCTTGTAGACAAGTTTGCGGTAGGCGCTGCGGCTTTCCGCGGCGATGACGTCCATCATTTCGTGCCACACGGGCATGTCATTGCCACGGTGTTTCGGCATGGCCGTCGCAAGGGCCACGGAACCGGTCACCTGCTCAAGCGTACGCAAGGCAATACCGCGCAAGCCGTACTTCTCATTGATGATTTCGCCCTGTTCAGTGACGCGCAGGCGGCCGTTCACGGTGCCAGGCGGCGCGCCGAGTACCGCGACATGTGTCTTGCTTCCGCCACGGCTTACAGTACCGCCACGCCCATGGAACAAAGTGAGCTCCACGCCTCGCGATTCAACGACATCCACGAGCGCGATTTGCGCGTTCTGTAATGCCCAGCGGGCAGACGCGAGACCGCTGTCCTTATTGCTATCGGAGTAACCGATCATCACGGTTTGCCGATTGTTGCGGCGTGCGAGATGTTTGCAATACAAGTCGGACGACAAAATGGACGTCAGAATGTCTGGTCCATTCTCGAGGTCGTCCACAGTCTCAAGCAAAGGCGCGACATCAAGCGGCACGTCACCGCGGCGAGTGTGCAGCTCGCCCCAGTGTGCAAGCAGCAATACCGACAAAATGTCATCGGCGCCCTGCGTCATGCTGACAATGAACGGGCCGATGGCCCGGTCTCCATACTTGCGCCGGCAAGAAGCGATTGCATGAAACACGCTGAGGGTTTTGCGCGCTCGCGTGCTGATATGGTCTGGCATGCTCTCGCGGTTTTCGATCGCTTCAATAATGCGGGTGGCGCGGTCCTCCGTGCTGGTTTCCAGCCAGTCGTCCTCACCGAGACACTCGCCGACAACACGTCGATGCACCTCGGCATCCTGACGCACGTCGAGCGTTACGAGGTGAAAACCAAAAGTATCGATGCGCCGTAGCAGTCGTTTGACAGCGAATAAGCCCGCATTTTCGCCCTTGTTGCTAGTAAGACTGTCGGCAATTAATTGTATGTCATCGCGAAACTGATCGACCTTCTCGTACGGAAAAGTGTCGTCGTCGTAAGTCGATTGCAGTCGTTGCTGCACGAGTTGCAGCAGGACGCGGTAGGGCATATCGCGGTGGCGCGCGGGTACGGCGTGGTATGCCTGCTGAAAAACTGCACGGTACTCGGCGATCTTTTCCATAATTGATTCGTCGATGCTGATGCTGCCCGTGGATTGGCTGAGTTTCGCCGATATCGATGCGCACTCATTAAAATACAAGTCAAGAACTAGTGATCGCTGCCGCGCAAGCGTTGCTCGTATCGTTTTTGCGTTGACGTTCGGGTTGCCGTCCATGTCTCCACCAACCCAGGATGCGAATCGTACGAGCACAGGAATGTTTAAATTTTCTGCCAGCTCGCCATAGATTCGAGTAACGGCGTGCTCGATGTCTTCGTAGAATGGCGGCGTCGCGCGATACAGCACATCGGTAATGAAGAACAACACATGCTCAAGTTCATCGGCGACGGTCATCTGCTCCGACGGATGTTCATCGGTTTGCCATCCTGCTGTGATCAACATGCGGATATTCTCGAGAGCAATATGCGATTCCTGCGCAGTCATCGTCGGATTCAGCATATCGACCAGGTAGCGCACGATTTTCTGTTCTTTGCGCAGCATCGTGCGGCGCATCGGCTCGGTTGGGTGTGCGGTGAACACTGGTTCGATACGCAGCGAATCGAGCAGCGTCTGCAGGTCTTCAGCGCTAACGCCCGAGGCTTTGAGTTTGACTAGCGTATCTTCGAAACCGCCGGGCTGATAATGGCCGACTTCCTGCAGGTACGCGCGACGACGCCGGATGCGGTGCACTTTTTCTGCCGTGTTGACCATTTGAAAATAGGTGGAGAAGCTGCGGATTACTTGTAAGGCCATTTTTGGATCAAGATTTTTGACGAGACTCGCGAGCTCTTCGCCAGGCCTCTCGTTTTCTTCGCGTCGTCGGATAGAGCGCAGGCGCGCGTTCTCGACAAAGTCGAATAACTCTTCGCCGCCCTGTTCCCGGATCAGGTCGCCCACCATTTTGCCGAGCGTTCGCACATCGTCGCGCAATGCTTGGTCCTTGTCCTCGAACATGATGTCCTGACGGCGCAAGGTTTTGTGTGCCCCGGTGTTCATAATTTTTGGCTGATCGGCGCTTTTTCTAGTCGCGGAAATTTTCGTACTGCAATGGCAAACCGGCGTCGCTTTCTTTTAGTAACGCAATGACGGCTTGGAGATCATCGCGCTTCTTGCCGCTGACGCGAAGCTTATCCCCCTGGATCGCAGTCTGCACCTTAAGCTTGCTTCCTTTGACCTGTTTGACGAGCTTCCTGGCGAGATCCGACTCGATTCCCTTGCGCATTAGCACCGTTTGTCGCGCTTCGCTTCCAGTGATCTCGGGCTCGCGTTCTTCAAGGCAGCCGATGTCGATGCCGCGCTTGGCAAGCTTCTGCCGCATGATGTCGAGCATCTGATTGAGTTGAAAATCGGATTGCGACGTCAGCGTTATGAGCTGGCCGTCGAGCTCGAATTTCGATCCTGTGCCCTTGAAATCGAATCGGGTGTTGACCTCACGATTGGCCTGATCAATGCCGTTGCTCGCTTCATGAGCGTCGAAGTCACTTACTACATCAAAAGAAGGCATCTGCGGGATCCGTCTGAGTCGGGCGACAATAACAAAAACTTATCGAGCTGCCCAGATAGGCGGACTGCGATGTGCCTGAGCAAGACTGACAATGCCGGGAGTCGCATCCAGGGAAGGAAGGCATGTCAGTATCTTTCGCCAGCGCGGGCCAGCCGCTCAAGTTCTTGGGAGGAGCTTGTATTCACCTCGACGCCGCCAATGTTCTTTTGAATCACACGGCCGTGGAATGCTTTCATCGGCAAGTTTACGATCTGCTCGCCCGTGATCTGCCGGTTTCGGTCACTATTGACGGGCTAGCCATTGACGGGCCGGGTAGATCGCACGACGCCAAAGCGCTGTTCGCACGGGCATGCGAAGTGCTGCAATCCGCCGTTAATGGCGCGTGCGCACAAAGTGCATCCGTGTCTGTAGCAATCGACGCGGATCGATTCTCGCCGCAATTTTCGTGGTCAATCCGCCGCAAAGTACTCGGGCCGGGGCCGGTGTATCTATTGCTTGGCAGCTCACTAATGCGACCGTCCGGCAAAGAGGCAGTGCGGCAGAAGCAGGATTGTTTCTGGCGGCAGTGCTGGAGACTGCGCAACAATCGATTTGTTCGAGCCGCATTCGCGCCACTGGTCATGTCGCCATGTCCGCTACTATCGTCGGAAGTTGCTCGCGGTGTCTCGCCGGCGTCGGGACTTCAGATTCCACTCGGTACGGCCTGGACGCCGATGCAGGTGAATCTCACCAGGTTCGTGAAAGGTCACGGCGAGTTGAACGAGTTGGCACTGCGCGAATTTCTGCAGCGCTGTGTCGAGTTGGGCGAATCGTCGCACGACAATGTTGATTGGCCGACTGCGTCAATGCGCCACGATTCCTGGCTGAATCGGCGCATCGCGATCACAGTTATGGGTATTGGCGACCTCACAAAATTATGGTCCATGGATCCACGATCATTTACGACGCTCAAGAAATTGAGCGGAATTCTGCGGCAGGTACGCGGAGTCATAAATGACAGCTCGCGACAGCTCGCATTACAAACGGGGTACTTGCCGGCGCTTGACTCCTCGGATCCATCTCGAGGGTCGGGTTGCGACGTTGTGCGGCTGGATTGGCAGAAGAGATGGCGCAAGGCGCTGGACTTCGCCGCCATTCGGCACCGTAACCTGTTCGCAATGTCACCCTGGTCGATTTTTCCGACTGGGGAGCCAGCGGACAGCCGCTATAGCGATCTGTTGCCGTTGCTCGAATTTGCCGACGCCTGCGCGTTTCCAGCGCCACCCTGCTTAAGAGGTTGGAATACCAATAAATACAAGCACTTCCATCGACATGCGTGGGCCGTCCTCGAGCGTCGGGACGCCCGGCAACTGTTTGCGGAACAGGTATGAACTAGGATACGGTTCAGAACAATAATAACGAGGGGTCGTGTTGCAGCCGATAACACCTGACGCTCACGGAATCGCGGTCCTTGTCTTGACTGTGGTTGCGTTGTTTCTCTTTACGCGTGACCGGATTCCTCTCGAATCGTCGTCGCTCGCAATCCTAATTGTTCTCGTTGCCGGGTTCGCGATATTCCCGTATGAGCAAGACGGAATCACGAAGCTGGGACCCGTGGATTTTTTCGCCGGATTCGGCAACGAAGCACTCGTCGCGATTTGTGCGTTGATGATGGTCGGCAAGGCGCTGGAAACAACCGGTGCACTGCAGCCGCTTGCAAATATAGTCGGTCGCGCCTGGTCGACAAGCCCCGCTCTCGCGTTATTAACGACATTGGTGGCGGGCGCCGTACTCAGTGCGTTCATGAACAACACACCAATCGTTGTACTGCTCATGCCGATACTCGTCGGAGCGTCACTGCGATCCAAATTCCCCGTTTCCGGCGTGATGCTGCCAATGGGTCTTGCGACGATTGTTGGCGGAATGTCCACAACCATCGGTACTTCGACGAACCTGCTTGTCGTCGGTATTGCGAAGGATCTGTATCCGGAGCACCAGTTCTCGATGTTCGAATGGGTTTTGCCGGTCGCCATCGTTGGCGGCGTTGCGATATTGTTTCTTTGGTTGGTCGCACCGCGATTGTTGCCCGATCGCGCGCCGCCAATGGCGGATACGTCGCCGCGTATTTTTAGTTCACAATTGCATGTCAAAGAAGGTGGTTTTTCCGATGGCAAGACGCTGTCGGAAGTGTTGGCGAAAGCTGATGGGCTGCGAATCGAAAAAATTCAACGTAGTGAGTCGTTGTTTCTCGCCAAGCTTCCCTCGGTTGTGCTGCAACCGGGCGACCGTCTGTTCGTCAAGGATTCGCCGGAAAACCTCAAGCACTACGAGCAATTGCTCGGCGCGACGTTGTTTAACATCTCGGACGTCGAACATCCCGTCGATGAGGATACGCCGCTGCGAGCAGAGGGCCAGCAACTCGCAGAAGTTGTAGTTACCCGCGGATCGCCGCTGCATTTGCGAAGCCTCGCCGCCGCTCGTTTTAGCAGTAGCTATGGGTTGGTGCCGCTTGCGCTGCATCGTGCCAGGGCGCCCAGCTCGCAGGTAACCGGCGATTTGACCATGGTCCGCCTGCGCGCAGGTGATGTCTTGCTGGTGCAAGGTTCGGGCGAGGCGATCAGTAACCTGAAGGACAGTGGCTCGATGCTGGTCCTCGACGGCACGACCGACCTGCCACATACACACAATGCTAAACGAGCACTCGCAATCATGGGCTTCGTCGTGCTCGCGGCGGCACTGGGAATACTGCCAATTTCAGTCAGCGCGATGGTAGGTCTTGGACTGATGATTGTGACTGGCTGCCTGGGCTGGCGCGACGCGGGCGCGGCCCTGTCTATCCCGGTTGTCATGATCATTGTCACAGCATTAGCGCTCGGCAAGGCGCTCGTGGGTACCGGCATGGCGGATTTTCTCGCCTTCAGTTTTGTCGGCGCGTCGTCAGGGCTGCCGACCGCCATGGTCCTGAGTGCATTCATGCTGCTGATGACGCTGCTGACCAATGTTGTTTCGAACAATGCGGCGGCTGCTATCGGCACACCGATCGCCGTGAGTATTGCGTCGCAACTTGGGGTGAGCCCCGAACCATTCATTCTTGCAGTCTTGTTTGGCGCGAACATGAGTTTCGCGACGCCTTACGGCTACCAAACCAACCTGCTCATCCTGAGCGCCGGTGGTTACAAGTTCTCGGATTTCCTGCGGGTCGGCATTCCGCTCACGATCATCATGTGGATAGGGTTCTCGCTGATCTTGCCGACTATGTACGATTTGTAGGAGCGGCTTTTGTGGGAGGGCCTTCCAGGCCCGATTCGTCGCGGCTGGAAGCCGCTCCGACGGCCAAGGGTTTCATGCGCAACCATTGACCGGCGCCTTGGCCCCGGTAATACTCGGTCCATGATAGCTCTACGCAACACTAACTGGTCTTGGCAGCTGAACAAGGAGAGGGCGGCTGGCTGACTGAATGCTGAGCACACACCAGAAGCCCATCTCCACAGTTGTGGGGATGGGCTTTTTTGTTTGGAAATGATATGCAAGCACCATTCGATATAGCAGCTGATCTTGATACGCCCGTGTCAGCGTACCTGAAGCTCGGCTCACTGAAGCCGCGCTTTCTGCTGGAGAGCGTCGAGGGCGGCGAGCGCCTCGCGCGCTACTCGTTCCTCGGCTTTGGCGATGCGCTGGAAGTGCGAATGGACGCGAGCGCTCTGACCATCAATGGCGAATCGCGCACACGGCCGGTAAATCAGCAGGAACACCTGGATGCTTTGCGCGCTGCGTTATCTGCAGCACCGAGACCAGGCCCCGCAGTGGATGGGTTGCCTTTTGCGGGCGGGCTTGTTGGCGTTTCCGGATATGACGTCGTTCGCTTGTTCGAAAAATTGCCGCAAGACACAATCGCGCAAAGCAACGTGCCCGACGCCGCATTTGTCGCACCCGCATCGTTGCTGGTGTTCGATCACCTGACTCGCCGCGTCGCCCTGTTACATGATGGCCCCGAAGCGGAGCGAAAAAAACTACGCCAAGAAGTTATTCGCCTGTTGCGTGGCGCGATTCCCGCGAGCAATGGCAATGTGCAAACGTCAGCTGCGAAGGCGAGTTTTTCGGAGGCGGAATTCTCGGAGAAGGTCGAGAGCTGCAAAGAGTACATAGCGGCCGGCGACATCTATCAGATTGTCATGTCCATCTTGTTCAGCGGCCGATCCAATGTTGCACCGTTCGAGGTTTATCGTGCACTCCGTTTACTGAATCCTTCGCCGTACATGTTCTTTTTCGACTTCGACGATCTGCAAGTCGTTGGCTCCTCGCCCGAAGCGTTGGTCAAACTAAACGGCAACAAGGCATCGTTGCGCCCTATCGCCGGTACGCAACCGCGGGGTGAGACGCGCGAGCAGGACATCGCCAACGAAAAGCGCTTACTTGCCGATCCAAAAGAAGCGGCCGAGCACGTCATGCTCGTTGATCTTGCGCGCAACGATCTTGGACGCGTTGCGGAGGCGGGTTCCGTGCAGGTCGACCCATACAGGGCGATTGAGCGCTACAGCCATGTCATGCACATCGTCAGTGGCGTACAAGGCAGACTGGCCGACGGGTACGATCAATTCGACCTGTTTGCGGCGAGCTTTCCAGCCGGTACGCTGGTTGGGGCGCCCAAAGTAAGGGCCATGGAAATCATCGAGGAAATGGAAGGCGTTGGACGCGGCCTGTACGCAGGCACGGCCGGCTACTTTGGGCTAAGTGGAGACATGGACCAGGCGATCACCATTCGTACGCTCGTCTTTTCAGGAGACGAGTACAGTTTTCAGGCAGGCGCCGGAATCGTTGCCGATTCGGTACCTGCCAATGAATATCGTGAGGTGCTGGCGAAGAGCGCGATTCTTCGGCGCGCGCTTGAAATCGCCGGAGAGGGATTGTGATGCGCATGCTGCTCATCGATAACTACGATTCGTTCACCTATAACCTGGTGCAGGCATTTGCCGCATTAGGTGCCGAGGTCATCGTACATCGTAACGACGCAATAACCGTGGACGAGGCCCGGGCTTTGTCACCAACTCACTTGGTGATCTCGCCCGGACCTGGTCGGCCCGAAAATGCGGGTGTCTCTCTCGAAATGATAGCGACGTTTTACGAATCGATACCCGTGCTCGGCGTGTGTCTTGGGCACCAGTGCCTCGTTACGCACTTCGGCGGAGACATTGTGCGTGCGGAGCGCCTGATGCACGGCAAAACGTCGATGGCCAAACACGACGGCAAGACGATCTTCGAAGGCTTGTCGCAGCCGTTCGAAGTGGGGCGCTATCATTCCTTGTGCGCGGAGCAAGATTCGTTACCTTTGACGTTAGAGCTTACGGCGCAAACGGAAAGGGGAGAAGTCATGGGCGTGCGGCATAAAGACCTGCCGCTGGAAGGCGTGCAGTTTCACCCCGAAAGTGTGCTGACCCCCGAAGGAGACCAGCTAATGGCGAATTTCCTGCAGATGACATCATGAGTGCCGATCTCAATGCGCTGCTGGACGGGCTGCTCGACGGCCAGTCGCTGTCCGAGGATCAGGCGCACGGGTTGATGCACAAATTGGCCGAAGGCGACATGCCCGATGCGCTGGCCGGCGCGTTTCTCGCGGGTCTTCGGGCCAAAGGAGAAAGCGCCGACGAGATTCGTGGTTTTGCGACTGCCATGCGAGAGCTTGCCGTGCATCCCGTTATTCCGGAGGGTGCTCCTACGGTGGATACCGTGGGCACGGGCGGTGATGGCTCCGGCAGCCTGAACCTGTCGACCGGCACGGGCTTGCTGGCCGCTGCTGCCGGTGCGCGCGTGGTCAAGCACGGCAATCGATCAATTTCGAGTCGCTCTGGTAGCGCTGACATGCTCGAGTGTCTCGGCATGCCACTGCCGCTGCATGCGGCGGAGGCCGTGGCTTGCCTCGAGGCGACCAGTTTTACGTTCTTGTTTGCGCCCGCTTACCACCCGGCAATGAAAGCGATTATGCCGGTTCGCGGCGCGCTTGCGGTGCGCACGGTTTTCAACATGCTCGGACCGTTGACGAACCCGGCGGCGCCACCATTTCAACTGATCGGCGCCTGGAGTCTTAATGCAACGAGGCTCATGGCCAATGCGCTCGCCGGCATGCCTATCGAAAGAGCGTTCGTCGTGCATGGCGAGTCGGGTTGGGACGAGGCGACACCAGTCGGTGAGTTTGCGCTATTCGATGTTGTGCCCGGCAATGTGACCGAGACCACTCGCACGCCGGAAGACTATGGACTCAAGCGATGCAGTCCGGAGGATCTTGCGGGCGGCGATGCGCAAAACAATGCCGATGAGTTGATTCGCGTCTTCCGTGGTGACGACAAAGGCGCACATCGCGACGCATTGCTGATGGGCACGTCACTGGTGCTCGAGGTTCAGGGCACTGCAAAAGACCCTGCGCAGGGCGTCGAGATCGCAGCGGCGGCAATCGATAATGGCGATGCGGCCAGTTTTCTTGAACGCATGCGACAACATTTTCAGGCTGATGAGTGATTTTCTGCAAACAATGGCGGCGCTCAGCGCAGAGCGGGCCGCCGCCGTGAACACCGCGGGATTAACGGCAGCAACGCCGGCCTTGCCGTTGGTTTTGGATCAATTCGACATTATCGCGGAGATCAAAGACCGCTCGCCATCGGAAGGCGAGCTGGCGTCAGTTAACAGCGACCGCAGGGAACAAGCGTTGCTCTACGCGTCGGGCGGAGCCGCAGCGATATCGGTCTTGACAGAGCCAAGTCGATTCGCCGGGTCGCTCGAACACTTGCAGGAAGTGGTCGAGGCCGTTCCGGAGACGCCGGTGATGTGCAAGGACTTTCTCGTTGACCCGGTGCAAATCGTGGCTGCACGTGGTGCAGGCGCGAGCGGCGTGCTACTAATCGCGACGATGTTGAGTGACGACATGCTGGGTGACATGCTCGACTGTGCATTTGAACATGACATGTTTGTATTACTTGAGGCGTTCGATGCGAGCGATTTAAATCGCGTATCCGCGTTGCTCGAGCGTTCTGTGTACCAGGACAGGGCGGAACGAGCGCAACTACTCGTCGGCGTCAACACACGAAACTTGCGAACACTTGAAGTCGATGCGGTTCGTCTGCAGAAACTTGCGCCATTGCTGCCACGGGCGAAGTGCGTTGCTGAGAGTGGGCTGCATTCTGCTGATGATGCTGCGAGTGCCGCGGCGAATGGCTATCAACTTGCACTGGTTGGCAGTGCGCTGATGCGCAGTAGTGACCCGGCGACGCTGGTTGCAGACATGCGTTCGGCGGGTAACGCGGTGCTTGCGGCGTGAGCGTCTTTGTCAAGATATGTGGATTACGCAATGCCGACGATGTTTCGGCAGCCACTGCGGCAGGCGCAGACGCGGTTGGATTTGTGTTTGCAGAATCAGTGCGCAAGGTAAGCCCGGGACAAGCGAAAGCGGCGACGGAATCGATTTCGCCCGATGTGCTGCGTGTTGCCGTCATGTGTCATCCCTCTAACGATGAGTGTCGTGCGATGCTCAATGAGTTCGAACCGGACGTAGTGCAGAGTGATGCCGAGGATTTTGCCGGACTTGATATTCCGGGACACATCGATTGCTGGCCGGTCATTCGCGAAGGCGACGGGAATATTGAGCCGCCAAAAGTATATGTGTACGAGGGGCCGCGGAGTGGCAGTGGCGAGAGTGTGGATTGGAAGCGAGCGGCAAGTTTTGCCGAAAGTGGCCAGATGATTCTCGCGGGAGGCCTGGCTGAGGACAACGTGCGCGAGGCCATTCGCACGGTCCGGCCCTGGGGGGTTGATGTGTCCAGTGGCGTTGAATCGCTGCCAGGTTACAAAGATCACGAATTGATAAAGCGGTTTATCAGCGCTGTTCGCGCTGCGGAGAAAGAGTTATGAAAGCGGAATTGCAGGCTGACGAGGCGCAAATGCTTCTCAAAGCCTCAATCAACGGAGAGTTGCCCGATGAGCGCGGGCGCTTTGGCCCGTTCGGCGGTCGCTATGTTCCGGAAACCTTGGTGCCGGCATTCGAACGTCTTGAAAAAGGCATACAGGATCACCTGCATGACGACGCGTTCCAGGAAGAATTCCGACGCGAGCTGCGCGAGTGGGTGGGTCGACCGACGGCCCTGACTCACGCACCGCGACTCAGCGAGCATTGGGGAACGGAGGTCTGGCTGAAGCGCGAAGACCTCGCGCATACTGGCGCGCACAAGATCAACAACGCGATTGGGCAGGCAATTCTGGCAAAGCGACTCGGCGCGGAGCGCATCATTGCTGAGACCGGCGCCGGACAACACGGCGTGGCGTCGGCCGCAGCGTGTGCGAGAGTTGGTTTGCCGTGCACGGTGTACATGGGTGCCGTCGACATGCAGCGTCAGGCCCCCAACGTTGACCGCATGCAAAGGCTCGGAGCGGAGGTTGTTGCCGTCGAGTCGGGCGACAAGACATTGCGGGCCGCGATCGACGAGGCGTTGCGTGAATGGGTGACGGACCCATCCGGAATTTACTACTTGCTCGGATCCGCAGTGGGCGCACATCCGTATCCGTATCTTGTGCGCGAATTGCAATCGGTCATCGGAATCGAAGCGCGGCAGCAAATGATCGATCAGGCAGGTGGATTGCCCGATGTCGCATTTGCGTGTGTTGGTGGCGGTTCGAATTCGATTGGATTGTTCTATCCCCTGCTCGGCGATGATATCGAATTGATCGGCGTCGAGGCCGGTGGCACGGGTGACGGTCTCGGCCAGAACGCCGCAACTTTAGCGACCGGCACGCCGGGCGTGTTGCAGGGTGCTTACACGATAATATTGCAGGACGACGACGGGCAAGTGCAGGAAACACATTCGATTTCGGCGGGTCTCGATTACTCGGGCGTTGGTCCCGAGCATGCGTTGTTGCAAGCGACGGGCCGGGTCCGCTATGTGTCGGCCAGCGATGATGAATCGCTAGCAGCGCTTGAGGAACTCTGCGAAATGGAGGGCATATTGACGGCGCTGGAGACCGCACACGCATATGCGTACGCGCGCGTATGGTCAAAGAGCAATCCGGGCAAGCGCATATTGATTGGTAATTCCGGTCGTGGCGACAAAGATATGCCTACTCTCACGAAATTTCCGGCAAGGATACGCACACATGCCAGCTCATGAACGGCTGACTGCGGCGATCAAGGCCGCCAACGACGATAATCGCCCGGCACTTGTGCCATTTGTAACTGCCGGCTATCCGGAGCCCGCAGAATTCATTGCTACGCTTGCGGCGATCGCCGAAGTCGGCGATATCGTAGAGATTGGCATACCGTTCTCCGACCCGATGGCGGACGGGATGACGATTCAACGATCGAGCTTTGTAGCGTTGCAAAAAGGTGTCAGCCTGCAGTGGATATTCGAGCAGCTCGAAGGCGCTGGAAATTCAATCGATGCGCCACTTGTCATGATGTCTTACTTGAATCCGCTGCTCGCATTCGGCTATGACAAGCTGGCCGAGCGCGCCGTCGAAACCGGAGTCTGCGGGTTTATCGTTCCGGACCTGCCTTTCGAAGAAAGCGATGAGTTGCGAGCCGCGCTGGAGGCGAAAGGGGTTGGTCTGATTCAACTGGTAACGCCGGCGACACCGGACGACAGGCTGGCGATGCTCTGCGCTGCGTCAATGGGCTATGTGTACGCGGTTACCATTACCGGCATTACGGGTGGCGATGCCGGGCTGCCCGACGGTCTCGCCGATTACCTCGACAAGGTAACCGGCCTATCGGATATACCGGTGTGCGCGGGCTTTGGCATTCGAAAGGCAGCCGACGTCGCAAGCGTCGGCAAACACGCCGCCGGTGCAATCGTCGGTTCCGCGCTTGTCGAAGTGCTCGAGGATGGCGGTGATCCGGCAAAGTATTTGAAAGCGCTGCTCAGCTAATGAAAAAAACTGAATTCTTCGGAATCGCTGATCACGATTAATCACTGGAAGAACATCCTGCAGAGTGAGGGCATCGCCTGCGAGATTCGCAATCAACATCTCGGCTCAATCATGGGCGAGATGCCATTCGTCGAAGTTTGGCCACAGCTATGGATTATCAACGATCTCGACTTCGATCGTGCACAGCAGCTAATCAGCGACGACGTTGTGGACGAGAGTCCGAGCGAACCGTGGAAATGCCGACGTTGCGGCGAAGACAACGAAGGCCAGTTCGCGGCATGCTGGAGTTGTGGTTTGAGTCTGTAGGAGGCGGCCTTGCCGGCGACAATCGCCCGCATGGCGGCCTCCTACGGCATTCCCCTGGCGAGCAGCCGCGTACCGGCGATTTCCGAGCGAAGGATCGCCGCGACCTTGTCTGACTGCATTGGCTTGCTGATCAGGAAGCCCTGTGCGAGATCGCAGTTGCAGCTTCTCAGGAATTCGAGCTGCGTCAGTGTCTCGACGCCTTCGGCGGCGACCTCGATATCGAGACCTTGTGCCATGGCGATGGCGGCACGAACAATGCGTTGGTGGCTGTCGTTCTCTTCAACATCGGCAATCAACGACTGATCGAGCACAAAACTGTCGATATAACCGTGGTCGAGTGACTCGAACGACACATCGCGTGTGCCGAAGTGATCGAGTGATATGCGTACGCCGAGCTTGCGGAGACCCTGCAGAATATTGAGCTCGGTCGTGCGCTTGCGAACGATGTCGCCGTCGCCTATCTCGAGTTCGATGCAACCTGGATCGAGCGCCGTGTTATCAAGCGATTCCTTCACGGCATCGATTAGCCGCTGGTGCATAAGCTGTTGCTGCGAAAGATTGATCGCAAGCGACAGGTCCGGCAATTCGAACTGTCGTTGCCATGCCGCAAGTTGCCGGCACGCGGTTGTGATCACCCACTCGCCGGCCGAGTGAATTAAACCGCTGCTCTCGAGAATGGGCAGGAAACGGGCCGGCGGCAGCAATCCAAATCGCGGATGTTGCCAGCGCAACAATGCCTCAAGTCCAATCAGTCGTCCGGATGCCAGATCGATGCGCGGTTGGTAATGCAGCACAAATTCATTTCGAACGAGCGCATGGCGAAGACCTAGCTCGAGTTCCTCACGTTGTGCCAACTTGGTATTCAGCGATTCCGAGAAATACTGAAACCGGCCGCCACCACGTTTCTTGGCCTCGTACATTGCGAGGTCGGCTGCTTTGATTAAACGATCGGGTGTGTCGCCAGACTCGGGATATACAGCGATTCCAATGCTCGGCGTCGCGTATACCTCACTGTTGCCTATTTCATATTTTTCTGAGAGGACGAGCAACAGTTTTTGCGCCGCCGCCGCCGCGTTATTTGATTCACCGAAATCCTCGAGACAGACAACGAATTCGTCGCCGCCCCAGCGACCCGACGTATCGCCAATACGCAGGTTCTTGCGCAAACGTCCGGCAACTTGCTTCAGCAAGGAATCGCCAATGTCGTGTCCCAGCGTGTCATTGACCGACTTGAAACGATCCAGGTCGATAAACAGTACCGCGAGCGGCGCGGACTTGCGCTGACTGCGGCCGATTGCACGTGCGAGCTGTTCGATAAACAAACCGCGGTTCGGCAGGTTCGTCAGTTCGTCGTATTGTGCGAGCCGCTGCAATTCGTTGGTTCTCTTGGTGGCGTCGGTAATATCGCGGAATGTAATGACGCCGCCAATCAGTTCGCGTTTGCCGTCGTAAAGTCCCTGTCCATTGATCGAGAGTACCGTGTCGACCTGTTCGGGGATCCTGTACAAGGCGACCTGGTTCGAGAACTTTTCTCCGTAACGCGCACGCACCAGTGGCAAATCTGCGGAGTTGCGATAGTTGTCACCATTTTCGTCGATGCAGCAAAACGTCTGTTCCCAACTGGTGTCCGGTTGCATGCGCGGGCCCAGCGCCAAAATTGTGCGCGCGGCTGGATTGATGTCCATTACATGGCCGTGTTTGTCGACGATGATCACGCCGTCATTGATGTTCCTGAGAATCGACAACACCGTGACATCGGTATCGGACAATCGCTGTTGCAGGCGATGACGTTGCACGGCATGCACGAACGCTGCCTCCTGGCCGTCGACACTAATGTCATCGACACATATATAGGCTTGCGCGCCAGCTCGTATCGCCGCGATGCCGCGATGTTCGCGATCCCTGGTCGTCAACGCGATAACGGGGTGTTTGTCAAATGAGCCAATCAGTTCGGCGATGGACTGGCCGGACTGCGCGATCGCGGGGCCTGCCTCGAATAATACGAGGTCGATGACTGAGGGCGCATCGACCGGAATTTTCAGCGACGCCGACCGGGTCAATAACGCGCAAAAAGGAAGGGTCTCAAGCTCGTGTAAATAATCGGCAGCGAACTCGCCGCGACCAAGATAGAGAATTGAGTGCCCCGCCATAGATTGTTGTCGTTATTCCGTTTTTAGGGTCGACTGGTGTCGCTCTGAGCCAGACGCATAATATCAGAATAGCAAGGAAACACAGGTATTTAGGGGCATTTTTCGCCCGTTTCGGGCGGCCAGTTTCAAACCATTTAAGGGGGGCAGGCATCCAAATAACAAAGGATATGGAGATTTAGCCCTTGGGAGCGCTTTTGGCGGTACTGGCGAGCGACTATAGTCCTCAAATGGTGCCATTAGAACGTCCGGACTTGACTGGCGAGGCCGAATGGATTGCTCAAGCGCAGCGGTCGGATTCGAATGCGTTCGAGCGTCTGTACCGGATGCACGTCGACAGGGTTTACGGGCTTTGCCTGCGGATGACGGGCAATGTCAGTGAGGCAGAGGATTGCGCGCAAGAGGCATTCATCCAGGCATGGAGCAAGCTTGACCGGTTTCGCGGCGACAGCGCTTTTGGTACCTGGTTGCACCGCATCGCAGTCAACACCGTGCTCGGCAGGATACGCAAGTCGAAGCGCGAACAGGACCGGATTCAGCTTGTTGCCGAGCAGGCGACATCGCCAGTAACGGTGGCGGACACCGGAGATCTGCGGGACCTGTCCGAGGCGATTGACAGGTTGCCGGAAGGAGCAAGACACGTATTTGTGCTGCAGGCCGTGTATGGCTACAGCCACGAGGAAACCGGCGGCATGCTCAACATCGCGCCGGGAACGAGCAAGGCGCAACTGCACAGAGCACGACGACTGCTGGCACAACAACTGCAAGAGCAGGGATTTGGACCATGAACGCGATAGACGACGATAAACTAAGCAAAGCGGCAAGCGATCTTGCGACGGAGATCAGTCCGGAGCGCGACTTATGGCCGGGCATCGAAGAGGCCATCAACAAGCCGAAGCGATCTCGCTGGACACCGATGCTGGCACAGGCGGCGGCAGTCGTGTTGATCGTTGGCGCTTCGTCGTTGCTGACTTACGTTGCTGTCAAGTACGATAATCCCGCTGTAGTCGAGGTTGCGCCGGCAAATCTTGTTTTCGAGCGGACCGCGTTTGGCGCAGAATACACATTTGCATCGGTCTATGGCCGGGCCGGCGGAGATGTCGAGGCGCGCTTCGATCGCGAGCTGGCAAAATTGTCGCAAATGTGTATTCTCCGCCGAACGCGGTCCGCTCGAAAACGAGATTCGCGCGCGCCACCTGGGCCACATCAGGATTATCGTACGTGACAGCAACGTAAGTCAGCGACGATGCAGCACCAACGATCAGCACAACCGCCGCCGCTTGTGCCAGCATCGGTGTCCAGCGTGATCGCTTCGGCTTGTTGATGGCCTCTTCGATGCCCGGCCACAAGTCGCGCTCCGGACTGATCTCCGTCGCAAGCTCGCTTGCCGCTTTGCTTGGTTTATCGTCGTCTATCGCGTTCATGGTTCAAATCCCTGCTCTTGCAGCTGTTGTGCCAGCAGTCTTCGTGCCCTGTGCAGTTGCGCCTTGCTCGTTCCCGGCGCGATGTTAAGCATGTCGCCGGTTTCCTCGTGGCTGTAGCCGTACACGGCTTGCAGCACAAATACGTGTCGTGCTCCTTCCGGC
>PVMS01022880.1_pt1 | contig 22066 bp, 18 predicted proteins | sample 1853461 | NCBI WGS metagenome assembly PVMS01 (sample SAMN08582032, study PRJNA380276) | Marine sediment metagenome, whole genome shotgun sequencing project. | isolation source: ocean sediment barecode stripped | collected 2017 | reverse complement strand
GTTTGCGGACCAGAAACCGGCCAGCACCAGCATGAACGTGACGATTACAGCACGCCAGGGATGGTTTGTAATCTGACTGACCAGGGGCCGGTATATCCAGATCATTCCGGAACACAGGAACCCTGTGAACCGCTTGCTGATCTGGATATACCGGCCCCTGGTCAGTCAGATTACAAACCATCCCTGGCGAGTTGTAATCGTCACGTTCATGCTGGTGCTGGCCGGTTTCTGGCCCGCAAACAAGCTCGGCTCCGAATTCATGCCGGACCTCAATGAGGGCGACTTGATGTACATGCCCACGACCTTTCCGGGAATCTCGATCGGCAAGGCCCAGGAGTTGTTGCAACAGACAGATAAGCTGATCCGCTCCGTACCGGAAGTAAAAACGGTGTTTGGAAAAATTGGCAGGGCTGATACGGCAACTGACCCCGCTCCACTGACCATGGTGGAAACTGTAATTCAGCTAAAACCGGAAGAGGAATGGCGCGAAGGTATAGAAATTGATGACATCAGGGAAGAGCTGAACCAGCGCTTGCAGTTACCCGGCGTGATGAACGCCTGGGTATGGCCGATCAAAACCCGGATCGACATGCTCGCCACAGGCATCAAGACTCCGGTTGGCATCAAGATTGCCGGACCTGATCTCATGGTCATCCAGGATCTTGGCCAGAAAATTGAAACCGTACTGAAGGAAGTGCCCGGTACGGCCACGGCGTTTTCGGAACGCGTTGCAGGCGGTCGTTACGTGACGGTAGATATTCTCCGTGACCAGGCGTCACGCTACGGCCTGAACATTGACGATGTACAGGATGTTGTCCGCACCGCCATAGGCGGAATGAACGTGACTGAAACCGTCGAAGGCCTGGAACGCTACCCGGTCAATATTCGCTATCCAAGGGAGTTCAGGGACTCGGTTGAAAAATTAAAAGAACTGGCGATTGTCACCCCGTCCGGCCAGCAGATACCGCTGTCTGCGGTAGCCGATATCAGGGTCGAAGACGGCCCACCCATGATCAAGAGTGAAAACGCCAGGCTGAACGGCTGGATATTTGTGGATATCGAAGGTGTTGACCTGGGAAGCTACGTTGTCGCCGCGAAGCAGGCGGTGTCCGATCAGATTGATCTTCCGGCTGGCTACTCACTCAATTGGTCCGGCCAATATGAGTACATGGAGCGGGCCAAAGAGAGGTTGCTGCTTGTTGTTCCGATTACGCTGGTGACCATCATCCTTCTGCTGTTTATCAATTTCCGCAATTTTACCGAGGTCGCCATCATCATGGGGACTCTGCCTACCGCCTTGATTGGCGGCATCTGGTTACTGTATCTGCTGGGCTACCACATGTCCGTTGCCGTCGGCGTCGGCTTCATCGCGCTGGCAGGCGTTGCAGTTGAAATTGGGGTGGTGATGCTGGTGTACCTGAAACAGGCCCTGGCAGAAGAAAAGCTCAGGGCAAGTAACGAGCAACGGCCCCTGGGCCCATCGGATCTCGCGGCAGCGGTCTCCAACGGAGCTCTGCTGCGCGTCAGGCCAATCATTATGACAGTGACAGCGATCACCGCTGGCTTGCTACCCATCATGCTCGGCAGTGGTACCGGGTCGGAGGTCATGCGTCGAATTGCGGCGCCAATGGTTGGCGGGATGATCAGCGCGACTGTGCTGACACTGGCGTTGATTCCTGCCGTATTTTTATTGGTGCAGCGGCGTTCTCTTGGCAGCAATAGCCAAAACTGATGTACATCATATTATGTTTTTATAATACTTGAATATCTTTGATTGTTTCATTGTAATAAGAGCAATTGATTTAACAGATGTTCAGGAGCTTGAAATGAAAGTATCCGGGTTAGTTGCGAGCACATTACTTACCATTGGCCTACTCGCTGCAAGCACGACTGCTTCCGCGCATGAACCGGGATCAGGGTATGCTGCCGAAGGATTTATTGTCACCCGACACTTCACCGGGATCTGGGACCAGGTCGATCAGGAAGCACAGGGATTGGCGCTTCAGGTTGTCGAGCAGCTCGATGACTCCAGGACATCTGTCGTCTATTGGTACACATATGACGCTGACAGGAAGACGGCCTGGTTCGTAGGAGTCGGAGCCCTGATCGATAATCGAATAGATTTTGAACTGTTTGAATCCACGGATGTTGGATTCATGCAGGACACCGTAACCGGAAACGATTCAGTCCAGAGCATCGGAACAATGACCATTGTTTTTGACAGTTGCGACAGCGGTGTTGTTACCTACGAAACGGATAACGTTGAAGTCGGTAGCGGCACATTTAAAATCGAACGCTTGTTGGAAGTCATGAACACCCATTGCACCGGAGGCATCTCGGACGACATGCATGCCGATGGCCTGTTCGGTGAACAACGCCTTGAGTTGACGCCGGCAAGAATTGGCATCACCGGCAACGGTCTCGCCCAGTATGAAGATTACCCGGCGCACATGGAATTCGAGGTAGAAGTCGCAGGAATGCCGGATGGCGGTTACAGCCTGTTTGTCGGCATGCGGGACCGTGGCGTATTTGTGGTCAGCGGGGGTCGCGGGGAAATTCAGTTCTCAAGTCCTGCCGAGGACGGACATAGGCTGCTTAATTTCGATCCCCGTGGGATGCGGATTGAGGTTCGCGATAATCAGGGTACCGCACTCTCATCTTTCAATGACATGTTCGAAGAGGACGACCATCGTCACCACGGTTACGGTGACGGTCATGAGGGTGATGATGATCACATCAATGACTGCGAGCCCGGCACCTGGTCGGGACATGGCCCCGGCATGGGCGGTGGCATGACGGATTGTGCCGATGGATGACCGAAGACCCCCGGGCCAGCCCTGAACTATTCGGGCCCTGGCGCTGGATTGATGCGCGCCAGGGTCTCATCCATTGCAAAAGCGACCCAGGTACCGGACAGTATCATCGCGACTGCTGTAAACCAGAACCCGGCTTCCAGAGCTCCGAACGCATCGGCGATAACGCCAAGCATCAGCGCGCCAATACCGTAACCGATGTCCCGCCAGAAGCGGTACACACCCAGGCTGGACCCGCGCCAGTCAGGATGGGAAATGTCACCAACGGCTGCAATCAATGTTGGATAAAGCAGTGCCATGCCAACCCCGGTCACTGCCGCCGTCATCGCCCAGCCGGCCATTCCATCAACGAGGAGTGTGGCGCCAACCCCCGCCGCGCATGTCCACATCCCGATCACGATCGGCCACTTGCGGCCAATCACATCGGACAAGGGGCCTGTCCAGAGCTGGCTGCCGCCCCAAACGAAGCCGTAAACGCCTACCACCCAACCGATGTTGATCAGGGACAACCCTTTTGAGTACAGGTAAACGGGGAAAAAGACCCAAACCAGTGCATCGACAAATTTCTCCACGCACCCCGCCTGTGAAAGAGCAACAAACGTTCGATTTTCAAACGAGACAAGTTTGAAGATCTCCAGCGATGTCGGGTGCTCAGGAACGTTTGCTGGAAACCGGGGCCGCGGTCCTTCGTGGGTACCCGCTTTATGTGCCGCAGATTCAGCCCGCGCCCAGTGCAGTGTTTCCCTGGAGAAGAAAATGGCACTGACAAGTGCGAGCAAAATAACTGTTAAGCCAAATATGAATAAAGTCCAACGGGGGTCGAAATCGCTTGCCAGGTATCCGCTAACGAGCCCGGCAAGAGCGACTCCGCCATAGCCCGCAAATTCGTTGAATCCGGTTGCGACCCCCCTTTGATCAGGACTGACAATGTCGAGTTTGCTGGTAACTGTCATCGACCAGGCGAACCCCTGGTTGACGCCCAATAGCACGTTGGCGGCAATAATCCAGTTCCATGACGGGGCAAAAAGAAAAATGAAAGGGATCGGCAAGGCGATAAGCCAGCCCCAGATCAAAACCTTCCGGCGGCCAACCTTTTCAGATACACGGCCCGAGAAGAAATTCATTCCGCCCTTAACGAAGCCAAAACTCAGGACAAAGGCCATCAACAGTGTAAAGGACCCGGCAGGCACGCCAAATTCTGCCTCGGCCAGGACAGGCACGACGGTACGCTGCATGCCGATTGTCAAACCGACGAAAAATACCTGCAAAAGCTGTTGTGCGAACTGACCAATGTTCGGGCGAATGCCGTGAATGTAATCACTTGCATCGTTTATGACTTGCGCCTCGATGCGGTTTCGGTCAGTCAAAGCTGCGGCTCACATTAAGAGTGCCAGTGACAACGCCGGCCAGAACGCGATGATGGCCACCGTAATCAACAGGATGAAGAAAAATGGCAATGTTGAAAGGTAGAGTTCGACGATCGGCCTTTCAAAGCGGTAACTTGCGATAAACAGATTCAGCCCCACCGGTGGCGTGATGTAGCCCAACTGCATGGTGGCCAGGAAAACTATGCCCAGGTGAACCGGGTTCACTCCAAACTGAAGCGCCACCGGTAAAATCAGTGGCACGACCAGCACGATGGCCGAGAAAATGTCGAGAATCGCACCGAGCACCAGCAGGAAAAGCAGCAATAGCAAAAGGAAGGTGAACTGGCTGGTCACGAATAAACTGACATACTCAAGCAGTTTCTGCGGAATTCCGGCGTCGATCATGTAGTTGGTCGAAGCCAGCGACATGCCGACAATGATCAGGATCCCACCGACCAGCACCATCGATTCGCGCATCACCGCGGGCAGTTTACGCAACGGAATTTCACGCAGAATCAGGACATCTACAATCAGCACATAAAGGGCTGTAACTGCCGCGGCTTCGGAAATGGCGAAATAACCGCTGTAAATCCCGCCGAGAACGACAATCGGCAGGGGAATTTCCCAGACCGCCTCGCGCGCAGCCCGGCGAACTTTTTTCCATGAAAAATCTGCTAAAGGCACGCGTACGGCACGATTTTTCCAGACGCTGTAGCCGGAAAGCATCAACAACATCAGGAAACCCGGCAACACGCCGGCCAGAAACAGGTCCTCCACGCTGATCTCGGCGACGATACCGTACAGAATAAGCGGCAAAGACGGCGCGAATAGCAGGCCCAGGCTGCCGGCTGATGTAATCAGCCCGAGACTGAATTTTTCCGGATAACCCGCCTGCTGCAGGGCCGGGAACAGCAAAGCGCCCAATGCGATGATGGTGACGCCGGAAGCACCGGTGAAAGCAGTAAAAAAGGCACAGGCAGCCAGCGATACGATGGCAAGCCCCGCGGGCATCCAGCCGATCAGGGCCTGGGTCAGGCGTACCAGGCGCCCGGGCGCCCCGCTTTCGCTCAACAGGTAACCGGCAAACGTAAACAGGGGTATCGCCAGCAGTATCGGCATTTCAGCAATGCCATAAAATTCGATCGCGATGGCCTGCAGGTCTATTCCCTCTCCGGCGAACCCCAACATCGCGCTGGCAGCGATGACGGCAAACAACGGAGCTCCGAGCAGAGCGAGCAGAATCAGCAGGGGGGCGACAGCGATCATTGTCTCCGCCCTCCCCTCGCCAGGCGGAAAAGCTCCTGAATCACAAACAAGGAGTATCGATAACAGATGAGCCCAAAACCGACGGGAAGAATCAATTGTGGCATCCAGGCGGGGATACTGCCCATCAAAATATCGCCAAATTCATGGGACATTTGAACAAATTGCACGCTGTACCAGGTCACAACACCACAAACACCCGCGGTGAACATATGGATGACAATTTTTACAGCCAATTTGACCTTGCCTGGCAAAAAACGGTCAAGAATGGCGATATTGATGTGCTTGTCGGAGCGGCTTGCTGCCACAGCGCCAGCCACCGCGAGCCACAGCACCAGCATGCGCAGCATCTCATCAGTCCAGATGAAGCCGAAATTAAAGAGGTTGCGCATCACAATCTGGGATGCGGCCAGTAGAATCATGGCGGTCAGGGTGACGACAAGAACGGCGTCTTCCCCGGCTCGCCCTGCTTTTTCAAGACGGGATAAAGTGGTTTCAGCCTGGCTCAAGGCGCCACCGAAGACACATCGACCCGGTATTCCTCGATCAGTACCTGCAGCTGCTCCAGCAGAGCCGCATCGAATGCTCCATCCGAGGCCAGTTGACGATGTGAAGCATTAACAATCACTCTCCATTCGTCGACCTCGGCCGCGTCGGGCGCCACCATCACCAAGCCACTATCCAGCAGGGCCGCGAGTGCATTACGGTTGTCTGCAACGCCACTCTGGTCAAACTTACGGTAATTAGCCTCCATGACTTCGCGAACAATCAGCTGGTCTTCCGGCAACAGCTTTGAGAAAACCCGCTTGTCGATTAATAAAGAAGCATATACATAGGCAACGGGAAGTTCCGTGATGTACTTGAGTCGTGTATGCCACTGGAAAATGACCGCACCAACCGGTGGTACAGTCACGCTATCGAGCAGATCAGTTTGCAAACCGGTCATTACATCTGTAACCGGCATGACCACGGGTGCGACACCCAGCGCCCGCAAAGCGGCGAACCCGGCCAGGTCACCCTCGGGAATCCAGACTTTTTGGCCTTTCAGATCAGACAAATTCTTCAAGGGCTTATTCGACATCATGTAGGCAAATCCGGCCCCGGCAAACCCAAAATTAACAAAACCGGCGTCTTCCAGCCGCTGCCTCACTTCAGCGTCCATCTGCTTTCGTACAAACCGAACCTCGTCGATGGAATTGAATAGCATGGGCATTGCAAACAGGTCAGCATCCTTCTGAAACTTGTTCATCGCACCGGATGTGAACGCGCCGCCATGAAGCTGACCGGTTCGCATCTTGCGTTGAACCTGCTTGTCATTTCCCTGCACCCCACCCCCGTAAAATTTGAATTTCACGCGGCCCTGTGTTTGTTCCGCGATTACCTTCGCCCCCGATTTCATGTGATTCATCCAGGCTGAGCCTTCCGGCGCGATGGTCGCTATTTTCAGAGTCTGGGCAAAAGTTACCGGCGCCGCTAGCGAAAGGAGTAAAACGGCAAGTAATTTAATTACTGTCAGAAATCTCATTATTCAAAATCCCGTATTCAAAAATAGTCGTTAGCGCTGTCCAGTAATTCCTGTGCCTCAGTCTGGGCCAGCGTATTGAAAAGCGTATAGCCCCGGTGCACCGGATCGGCATTCAGGACTTCGATCAACAATTGATCGTGCAGGTCCCTGTCGTACAGCGTGCGCGCGTAATATTTCGCGAAATCCACCATGATGCTGAGGTCATAGCCCCCTGAAAGAGACATGGCCCGCTCGTAATGAGCCAATCCTGACTCGAAATCACCACCCAGGGCGGGCGGACGTATCGTGTCCAGCACGGCCAGGTAATGTTCTATGGTGGCCTGTTCATAAAGGCGATCAATTTCCTGAACCCGTTTCAGCGTCGCCTGTGCCTGGGGAAGTTTCGCCAACGCCGCCCAGTCGTCACTGTGTGCCTGGATATATGCAATCCAACTGAGGCCAAAGGTGTAGAGCGCATCCAATTCTTTCGCCTCGAGGACGTCAAGTTGGGTAACAAATTCATTGAAGTGCAGGTCCCAGATGCCACAGGCGTTTTTATCCGCTGCACATAGCGCCCGCCGTCCATAGGACCTGCCCCTGGCGGTCAGTTTGCGGGACCGGACCGGGTCATCGACAAAAACAACGCCGTAGGCCGAATAGAGCTGGGCAGCGGAGATCAGAACCGCAACGTTATTCGGGGCGCCTTCCACGAAACTGTCCAGCATCAGCAGGTAAGCCGGGGCGCCATCCCGCACCAGGGCAGGATCGTCCTGGTTCATGATTGCCGTGTTGAGGTTGCCTGCCAGCCCGCTGCCAGCAGTCGCCATGACGGAGGCACAGCCAGCCAGCAGGACGGTCCCTAACAGAATGGTGCCTCGAGCAGCTGTTTTTAGCATCGAATTCATCGCAAAAAACACCTACTCACCGTAGGGTATCCAGATGTTCTTGATTTCTGTGGCCTTACGCAGGAATGACTCACCCTGCCCCTGTTCGTCGTTTTCCCAGTCATGGTACAAACCGTAGTTCACCCAGGTCCGTTTCATCGTCGCCGCGGCTTCCTCTTCCACCATTCGGCTACCCTGCCTGCTACCCCAGTACCACATTCCCTCGAGGTCATAATGCTTGGCCAGCACTTCAGCCAGAACATCCTGGTCGCCGGTGACGATATTCAAGACACCTCCCGGCAGATCTGAGGTATCGAGCACCTGGTAAAAGTCGGTGGCGAGCAAGGCATAGTGTTGTGACGGCACCACCACGACCCGGTTGCCCATGGCAATCGCCGGCATCACTGTAGAAATGAAGCCAAGCAACCCCGCCTCTTCCGGAGCGACGATTCCGATAACACCCAACGGCTCCTTCATCGCCAGGGTCACGTTTCTGAACGGCGTTGCATGCACCGCTCCGTCGTACTTGTCACACATTGCTGCATAGTAATAAATGCGCCTGATGCACAGGTCGAGTTCAGCCCTGGCAGACGCCTCTTCTTTGCCGCTCAAACGTGCAATCCGACCCAGGAATTCTGCAGAGCGCGCACTGAGGTTCTCGGCAATGTAATAAAGCACCTGTGCACGGTTGTGAGCCGTTGTGCTGCTCCAGCTGCTCGCGGCATGGGCAGCCTCTACGGCGTTGCGGATGTCTTTTCGGTTACCGGCTGGTATTTCAGCAATCACTTTTCCAGTCGCATCGTAGGCAGCGTTGCTGTAGCCGCCATCGGGGCGCACCTGCCGGCCGCCGATGTAGAGCTTGGATGTCCTGTCAATCTCCGGCGCCTCGTCTCCTGACACATCATCAACAGGCGTGAAGCGCGGCAACTGCTGCACCGGCTCCTTGCTTAGCCGGGACTCCCAGAATGGCTTGACGTATTCATACAGGCCTTCTTTGCCGCCCTCACGGCCGAATCCGGACTCCCGGTAGCCGCCGAACCCGGAGGCGGCATCAAAGGTGTTACTGCAGTTAACCCAAACAGTGCCCGCCTTGAGCTTGGGCGCCACATCCAAAGCCAGGTTGATATTTTCTGTCCAAACACTGGCTGCCAACCCATAGCGGCTGTTATTGGCCAGCGCGACAGCCTCCGCTGGGGTACGGAACGTCATCGAGACCAGGACGGGGCCAAAAATCTCTTCCTGCGCCAGCGTGGCGGATGGTTGCACATCGGTGATCAGCGAGGGTGGGTAGTAACAGCCCGTATCAGGCATGGTGCTCTGTGGTTGCCAGAGTTGCCCGCCTTCTTCCACGCCCAGGTCAACCAGTTTCCGGATATTTTCCAGTTGCACCGGGTCTACCAGGGCTCCGATATCTATTCCCTTGTCCAGTGAGTCGCCCAGGACCAGTTTGGACATGCGATTCCTGATTTTGCTGTGCAGCTGTTCTGCAATCGATTCCTGGACCAGCAGGCGGGAGCCCGCGCAACACACCTGTCCCTGGTTGAACCAGATGGCGTCCACCAGGCCTTCAACCACGCTGTCCAGATCCGAATCCTCAAACACAATGAAAGGTGATTTTCCACCCAGTTCCAAGGTCAGCTTCTTGCCGGTACCCGCCGTGGCCCTGCGCAAAATCCTGCCAACTTCGGTTGACCCGGTAAACGCCAGTTTTCCAATATCCTGGTGATTGGTCAGCGCCGCACCGGCTTTGTGATCACCCAGTACGAGGTTGAACACGCCTTTTGGCAAACCGACTTCACGGCACATGTCGGCGAACAGTGCTGCCGTTGCGGAGGTGTATTCTGCCGGCTTCAGCACCACCGTATTACCCATCGCCAATGCCGGTGCCACTTTCCAGGCCAGCATCAGCAGCGGAAAATTCCACGGGATGATCTGCCCGACAACGCCGATTGGCCGGTAACCGGGTAGCTGATCGTGCATCACCTGCGCCCAACCCGCATTGTGATAAAAGTGGCGTGCCACCAGCGGAATGTCGATATCCCGGGACTCGCGCACCGGCTTTCCATTATCCAGGCTCTCCAAAACGGAAAACAGGCGGCTGTTTTTCTGAATATGCCGGGCCATCGCGTAAAGGTAGCGTGCACGGCCATGTCCGCCGATTGCCACCCAGCCTTCCAAGGCATCAGCAGCGGCCGCAACAGCCAGGTTGACATCCGCTTCGTTGCCATCGGCCACCATTGCCAACAATTCACCGTTGGCGGGATTGTTTGACGCGAAATACTCTTCTGATTCTGGTGTGGCCCACTTACCTGCAATGAAATGATCCAGCACCCCGTCGCGCTCCTGCAGCCACTCTTTAGCCACATCCGGGCTTTCCGGAGCTGGTCCGTAATCCATTGTTTCAAAAATGTCTCTGACTTCCATGATCAATCCTTCCCTGGGGCCTGTTAACAGGCCCTGGCTCAGCCGGTGGGGTGACGGTACTGCGCGGAATAACTGCCGGTTACGTGATGTTCCAACTGGCGTTCGATATCGCCTAGCAGGCTACTTGCACCAAAACGGAATAAAGATGGTGTAATCCATTGTTTACCAAGTTCTTCTTTGATAAGAAACAGGTAATTCAGGGCATCTTTCGCCTTGCTGATGCCGCCGGCCGGTTTGTAACCAACCCGGTGACCGGTCAGCTCCATATAACCCCGGATCGCCCGCACCATGACCAGGCTATATGGCAAGGTGGCGTTGACCGATTCCTTCCCGGTGCTGGTTTTGATGAAATCCGCCCCGGCCATCATGCAGACCCAGCTGGCCCTGGCCACATTGGTCAGCGTTGCCAGTTCGCCGGTGGCGAGAATGGTCTTCAGATGCGCTTTGCCACAGGCCTCGCGAAATGCCCTGACCTCATCGTATACACCTTGCCAATCGCCGGTCAAAACCCTGGCCCGGCTGATCACGATGTCGATTTCGCTGGCCCCTGCAGCAACGGACTCGCGAATCTGTGCCAGTTTGAGCGCTTCGGGAATCTGGCCCGCAGGAAATCCGGTGGATACCGCGGCTATCGGGATGCCACTGCCTTTCAATTCAGTCACAGCGGTTTCGATCAGGTTGTGATAGACGCAGACTGCCGCGGTCGTGATGTTGAGATCCTGAACCCCCAGCGCCTCCAGGATATCGCGGCGCACCGGGCGCATTGCCTTGTGGCATAAACGTCTGACATTTCCCGGTGTGTCATCGCCAGCCAGCGTCGTCAGATCAATGCAGGTAAGCGCGCGTAGCAGCCAGGCTGCCTGGTAATCCTTTTTTACGGTTCGACGGGTGCCAATAGTCGCGGCCCGGCGTTCCACGGCGCTGCGATTGATCCGAATCCGTCCGAACAAATCAGGGTTGAACTCCACGCCCGCATTGCGTTCGATTTGCGCGCCGCTCTGATTGATGGAGTGTACATTTATTCGAGAGTTGCCTGTCATATACTCCAGTATAATGTGTGTCATAATTTACGGCTAATTTTCTGCTTGTTCTCAATTTATTTTCCGGAGAAATATACATGCGCAAGTTACTCCAGACCCTGGCCCTGGGATGCATCGCCATTATGTCAGCCCTGCCCTCGCACGGACAGGCCGCGGAAGACGTCATACCCGGCCTGAACGATACAACATTCAAGGGCCTCGAGTGGCGTGGAATCGGGCCTGCATTGATGTCCGGGCGCATCGCCGATATCGCCGTTGACCCCACTGACCGCAGCACCTGGTATATCGCTGTCGGCAGCGGCGGCGTGTGGAAAACGACGAACCGAGGCACTACCTGGACATCTGTATTTGACGGCCAGGGCTCCTACTCTATTGGTTCGGTAACGGTGGACTCCAACAATCACAATACGATTTGGGTTGGAACAGGCGAAAATATCAGCGGCCGGCATGTCGGCTATGGCGACGGCGTATATAAAAGCCTGGACGGCGGTGAAAGCTGGGAAAACATGGGCCTGAAAAAGTCCGAACACATCGGGATGATTGCAGTAGACCCACGAAATTCAAACGTCGTGTTTGTTGCTGCGCAGGGCCCGCTCTGGTCCGGCGGAGGCGACCGGGGCCTGTTCAAGACCACCGATGGTGGCAAAAACTGGGAACTCGTACTGCACGGTGGCGAATACACCGGGGTGAGCGAAGTCCACATGGATCCGAGCAACCCCGACGTTCTTTTCGCGGTAAAACACCAACGCTTGCGCAACGTCGCAGCCCTGATGAACGGTGGCCCCGAATCAGGCATATTCAAATCTACCGACAGCGGCCGCAACTGGCGTGAGCTGACCACCGGCCTGCCCGAGGAAGACAAGGGCAAGATTGGACTGGCCATTTCACCGATCGATTCCGAAGTGATTTACGCCACGATTGAACTCGGCCGCCGAACCGGCGGTTTCTGGCGCTCAGAAGACAGCGGTGAGAGTTGGGAAAAACGCAGTGACTACCTTTCCGGTGGTACCGGACCCCACTACTACCAGGAGATTTTCGCCAGTCCGCACCAGTTCGACCGCGTCTACCAAATGGATGCAACTCTGCACATTAGCGAAGATGGCGGGAAATCCTTTGTACCACAAGCCCACGGGCACAAACACAGCGACCATCACGCGATGGCTTTCGACCCCGCCGACCCGGACTACCTGATGTACGGCACCGACGGAGGCCTTTACGAGTCGTTTGACCTCGGCGAGACATTTCGCTTCGTAGCCAACCTGCCCCTCACGCAGTTTTACAAGGTGGCTGTCGACTACGATGAACCGTTCTACAATATTTATGGCGGCACCCAGGACAACAGCACCCAGGGCGGACCCTCACGCACCGACAATGTGAACGGAATCCGAAACAGTGATTGGTTCATCACGCTGTTTGCTGACGGTCATCAACCGGCCGTGGACCCCACCAACCCGGACATCGTTTACTCAGAGTGGCAGCAAGGCAACCTGGTTCGATACGACCGAAAAAGCGGTGAAACCATTTACATCCAGCCGCAACCAGCGGCAAATGAAAATTCCGAGCGATTCAACTGGGACACGCCCATCCTGATCAGCCCGCACGACCCGTCCAGACTGTATTACGCGAGCCAACGGGTTTGGCGCTCCGATGACCGGGGTGACAGCTGGACAGCGATAAGCGGTGATCTGTCCCATGGGCGCGACCGGCTCACCGAGCCCATGATGGGTCGTGTCTGGAGCTATGATTCATCCTGGGACCTGATGGCCATGTCCATGTACGGCACGATTACCTCGCTCTCGGAATCCCCCGTCGTCGAGGGCCTGCTGTACGCCGGCACGGATGATGGCCGCATTCACGTCAGCGATAACGGCGGTGAGAACTGGCGTGCGATCGAGCGGTTGCCGGAAGTGCCGGACCACTTCTTTGTCAACGACATCAAGGCCGACCTGCATGACGCCGATACGGTTTACGTGGTCGTAGACGACCATAAATCGGGTGATTTTTCACCGTACATACTCAAGAGCACAAACCGCGGCGGCACCTGGACCAGTATTTCCGAAACGTTGCCGGAGCGGCACGTGGTATGGCGTATTGTGCAGGACCATGTCAAGCCTGGCCTGCTGTTTGCCGCCACTGAATTCGGCGTGTTTTTTACCATCGACGGTGGCGCCAAGTGGGTGAAACTCGGGGGCGGCGTACCCACCATTTCATTCCGGGACCTGGTCATCCAGAAACGGGAAAATGACCTTGTCGCCGCCTCGTTTGGCCGCGGCTTCTGGATCCTGGACGATTACACGCCGCTGCGCGAGATCAAACAGGCTCAGTTGAAAAATGAGGCCGTCCTGTTTCCGGTCAGGGACGCCGATTGGTACCTCCCGAAAATGCCGCTGGGCAATTTCGACGCCAACGGAAAAGCCAGCCAGGGGGACAGCCTGTTCATGGCCCCCAACCCGCCATTCGGAGCCGTATTCACCTACTACCTGAACGACGGGCTTAAAACCAACCAGGAGCGACGCCGTGAGTCAGAAAAAAAGCTGGAAGAAAGCGGTGGAAACACGCCCTATCCCGGGTGGGATGTTCTCAGGGAGGAAGAAGTCGAGGACTCTCCGGCGATTGTATTAACCGTGAGTGACTCCGGTGGCAAGGTCATTCGCCAGCTTGAAGGACCCGTCAGCGCCGGCTTTCACCGCGTCGCCTGGGACCTCAGGTATCCTCAATCGTCCCCCTGGAGCCCAAAGCCTGCAGAGTTTGCTTACATCGTCATCCCCGGCCCGATTGCGCCTCCTGGAAATTACCGGGTAAGCATGGCGAAGCGCATTAACGGCCGGTTAACCAGCCTGGGCGAGGCGCAGTCTTTTGCAGTCAAACCCATCGGGGAGCACGCCCTTGAACGCGCGTCAGGCGACGAGGTTGCAGCGTTTGCCAGCCGGATGGATGACCTCAAGAGGCAACTCACCGGCGCCGAAGCAGCTGTGAAGTCACTGTTGGTCGAAACCCGGGCAGTCAAGGATACCCTGCTGCGCTCCAGCGCACCCGGCGCCTTGCGGGATCAGGCCCGGCTGCTCGAATTGGAGTTGCTGGACATCCAGCAGAAAATGAGTGGCAATGAAGCCCGTGACCTTTACGGAGACACGGGTCCCGTTTCCATCAGCCGCAGAGTGTTCGTAGCCGTGATGGGCAACTTCCGCTCGACCTATGGCCCAACTGCCATGCACCTGGAATCCATCGAAATTGCCGAAACTCAATTTGCTGAAGTCAAGGCCCGCATCCGAAAAATCAGTGAAGTCGACATGCCTGCCCTGCGCGAAGAACTGAATCAGGCCGGCGTACCATGGACTCCCGGAAGAGGCGTTCCAGGCCTGGATTAAGTCAAATGGCGATACCCTCAGGGGGACGGTTTCCCGTCCCCGCTTTTTTGCTGTTGATGGCTTTTACATCGGTACTTGCCGCGGCTGAAACCGGGGAAGAGGAGTGGGAGCACAGCCGACCGATGGAAACCATCGTGGTCACTGCGACCCGCAAAAATGATTCCATACTTGATGTGGCCGAGGCCATATCGGTAATTGGCGCAGAGGAAATCAACCGGCTGGCGCCCGAGTTGCTGGCTGAAATGCTGCGCGGCATACCCGGCGCTTTTTTTCAACAAACGACTCCCGGCCAGGGCATAGCTATCATTCGAGGGCTAAAGGGATCCCAGGTCCTGCACCTGGTCGACGGGATGAGACTGAACAACGCCTTTTTCAGAAATGCGCCCAACCAATACCTGGGCCTGGTCGACGCCTATGCCACCGCACGGACTGAAGTGATCCGTGGATCTGCGCCATCGCTATACGGGGCTGATGCGATGGGCGGGGTGCTCCAGTTCCTGACCGCCGAACCGGAATTCAATCGACAGGAGTGGGCTGCTCAGGGCCGGTTTTACGGCTCGTACAACAGCGTCGACTCCAGCCTGGTCGGCCGCGGCGAAGCCGCGGCCGGCCGGGACGGCAACGTGCTGTCTGCGGGCGTGACTTATCAGCACCACGGCAACCGGAGAACCGGGGGTGGCGACACGGTGGCTCCAAGCGGATACAAGGTCCGCGCGGCCGATGCCAAGTGGCGCTACGACCTGAACGAACACTCTGAATTGATGCTGTCAGCCCAATATCTGGAACAACCCTCGACCCCCCGTATCGATGAGCTGGTGCCGGGTTTTGGGCAGGATCATCCCAGTTCCAGTCAATACGAGTTCAAGCCAAACCGGCGCGAGTTCCTGCATGCCCGCTACCGCCTTAACGGCCGGTCACCCTGGTTCAGTAGTTTCGAAGCCCACCTGGCCAGGCAGGTCATTACGGATGACCGCCTCACGCAGGACTGGGGCGCGCCTGAGACCAACCGGGAATTTAATCAAAGCAAGCTGGATGGGCTGACCCTGCAATTCAACACACCCTGGGGCACCGGCGGCCCATACCGGGAACTGGTCTGGGGCCTGGAATATTACACAGACAAGGTATCGAGCAGCCGTTTCATTACCAATACCGCTACGGGTGAGTCGCGGCCGGTGCGCGGACGCTTCGCGGACGATTCATCGATGGACAGTGCTGCGGTCTATGCATCAAATCGCTGGCAGTGGAGCCGCCTGACCCTGAATGCGGGTCTGCGTTACAGCTGGTTTGAAATATCGCTGCCGGCCTCTTCGCAAGTGGAAGCCGTAAAGCTCACGCCATCCGACCTCACAGGTGACGTTCACCTGAACTACGAAGTCAGCCCGGGGATTCACCTTGTGAGTAATATGGGCCGCGGTTTCCGGCCGCCGAACATATTCGACCTGGGTACCCTTGGGTCAAGGCCTGGAAACCGTTTCAATGTGCCCAACCCGAATCTGAAGCCCGAGTCGGTCTGGAGTTATGATCTCGGCATCAAGGTTTCCAGCGCCCGCTGGCAGGCTGAACTGTTTGCCTGGTACGCTGACTACCAGGACAAGATCAGCTCCAGATTCACCGGGGAGACCACCCCTGAGGGCCGGCTCGTGGTACGCAGCGATAACCTGAACCGGGCGCGGCTCTACGGTCTCGAATCGGGACTGAGCTTTCTTGCTGCGGACGAACTGGAAATTTATGCCGTTGTGAATTACACGCACGGCGAAGAAAAGGATGCCGAAATAACCGTCCCGGCAGACCGCATCCCACCGCTGAATGCACGACTGGGCCTGGTCTACAAACCGAGCGATGTATTGCGGTTTGAGCCCTACCTGGATTTTGCAGGCCGGCAGGACCGCCTGAGCCCACGCGATGAGAGCGACCCCAGGATCAACCCGATGGGAACTGCCGGTTGGGGATCCATCAATTTTCTCGCCAGTTGGCAGGCCAGCCCGCATCTGCAGCTTGGTTTGAGGCTACAAAATCTGGGCGACAGGAACTATCGCGAACACGGCTCAGGTATCGACGCGCCAGGCAGAAACCTGGGGTTCTGGCTTAATATCGTTTACTGATCCCGCTGGCACCAGTAAAGGAAACGGTTGCCTGACTCGAGCGAAAGCTGCCGCTCAATCTTATAATGCCGGGTGAGTGCCAGCTCCAGGTTTTGCCGGCTGTAATCGGCATACTTGTCTTCCTTGTTACGCAATAAAGATTCAACCTTGTCATCCGAGCGGGATACGTATTCCAAAACCAGTTGAGCGGACAAATCGGCCAGCCAGCCTACAAATTCTTCCAAAGGTATGTTGGCCGAGATCACCACGTGGTGGATCAGCGCAAGGCACAACACCAGCTCCGGCCTGGCGCGAGATTTGAGATCGCTGCGCTCGCGGTTGCGCCAACCCCAGTTCGGGGAAGGATCGGCGACGTTTTGAACCAGTGTCAGAACACCCTCAATCTTTTCCGCCCTGATCTCACGGTACAGGCGTTCCACCGCATAATGGTCCAGGTCCATCGCGACGACCTCACTTGCATGTGCCGCCGCGATTTTTGAAAACTGGCCGGTGTTACAGCCGATGTCCCAAACCAGTTTGGCTTTACTGGCCACTACGCATTCTTCAATAAAAGCTTCCTTCAGCAGGTGATCGCTTGCACTGTAATTATGGAACTCCTCGTAGCTGCCCCATTCCGACCCATCGCCCTGCCAATTGAGTTTTGTCACCAGTTTGCGCATCTTGCGGACATTGGCAAGTATCAGTTCCTGGTTGAATCCGGCTGATTTCAGATCGGACCGAACATCCTGGCTGGTGCTTCCGTAGCGGTTGTCCAGCTTGGCCTGCAGCCATACGTGGCTCCATACGCCAGCTCTGAACCGGTCCCTGAACCCGAACAGGCGAGTGGCAGTCTGGATTCCGATGCCGTCAATGCCCGCCCGCATCAGCGGCTGAAAATGAATGCCCTTGTAAGCCTGCAGCATCAACGGAAACAGAAACATCTCGCAGAACTGGCGGTATCCGGCCCATGGCGCCCCGGCTGGCAAGGTTTCAAAAGAAGGAATGTCGATAAATACCGGGCGGCCCGAAATAAACTGGAAGTTGTAGGGGGTGGCGTCCTTGAGTGTCATGCCCTCAAGTATGGCGGCCTCGACAAGGTTCAGCTGCAACAAGGCGGCATCTCGCAACATGCCAAAAGTCCACTCGTAGGGATAGCTGATGACCGGGACCAGGCTGTGTTCCATGAAGCCTGCCCATTGTTGTTTCACCTCTGCAGACAGGGGAACCTGGTCCGGCGGTAGAATTTTTGTCTCTACCAATTGGCTTTTTTTCAGGAATTTAGCGTAGAAACGGGTGGACTCGAGCTGTTGAAATTCTTCAAGCGCCAGTGCGCTCACACCCCTTAAGACACGGCCTTTCGAGCGATATATCCTGCCATCCCGGTCACGGAAAGATCCGCCTTCAAGCAGCAACGAGTCGGTGGAATTCACCTCAGCCGGTTTCATCCCCGGCACTGGGTTTCTTGCTCAATCCAATCGCCGCCCTGATTTTGTACCAGAAGAGTTTGAGCGCGACAGCCACTGCCGCGACGCCTCCCAGGATGACCTGCAGCAACATGCTGCCGGTGCCCGGATCAAGGTAAGCGTAGGCGGGTTCAACGCTTAAGGTAAGAACAATCACTGCCAGCCAGTACATGGACTTCATCAAAATGTCACCACTCCCATGGTCAAAATTTTTTCAATTATATTTCAGTTCGTGGATGGAGTCTTGGCTTTTCCCTATCGCCGCGAGCGGAAAAAGGACTTCAACATTGCCGCTGCCTCGCTGGCCATTAACCCGCCACAAACGTCAATCTGGTGATTGTGGGTATGCGTCGCCGGCAAGCTGAATGCGCCGCCCAGCGCACCGGTTTTGGGATCAGGCGCCCCGAACAACACGCGCTCCAGGCGGGCATGAATCATCGCGCCGACACACATCGCACAGGGTTCCAGCGTCACGTACATCACGCAACCGGGCAAACGGTGGTTTTGCAAATTTTGACCTGCACCCCTCAGCGCCATAATTTCGGCGTGGGCGCTGGGGTCACTCAGAGAGATATTTCGGTTCCAGCCCTCTCCGACTATGTCATCATCCCGCACGAGCACTGCGCCTACCGGCACCTCGCCCCCGCTTTGCGCCTTGAGTGCCAGTGAAATGGCGTGCTCCATCCATTTCTGATCTGTCCCGGTAAAACTATCCGCTGCGCTCATTGACCTGGCAGGGCCCGGCTATTCCCACTCAATGGTAGCGGGTGGCTTTCCAGAAATATCATAAACAACTCTTGATATACCTTTGATTTCATTTGCTATTCTTAGTGAAACCAGTTCCAGGAATTCGTAGGGAAGCCGTGCCCACTTGGCCGTCATGAAGTCCACTGTCTCCACCGCTCTGAGCGCAATGACATATTCATAGCGGCGCTGATCACCGGTCACACCAACCGATTTAACCGGCAGGAAAACAGCAAACGCCTGGCTGATTTGATCATAAAGCTTATTTTTCATCAATTCGTCAATAAAAATATGATCAGCCCGTGCCAGCAGCTCGAGGTATTCTTCCTTCACCTCGCCTAATATTCTAACGCCCAGACCCGGCCCGGGAAACGGGTGCCGGAAAACCATTTCGCGCGGCAGGCCCAACTCGATACCGATCTTGCGTACTTCGTCCTTGAATAATTCACGCAGTGGCTCAAGCAGTTCCATTTTCATGTAATCGGGTAGCCCACCTACGTTATGGTGCGATTTGATCACGTGCGCCTTGCCCGATTTACCGCCGGCTGACTCGATAACATCCGGGTAAATGGTGCCCTGGGCCAGCCATTTGGCATCCCCCATCTGCCGCGACTGTTCCTCAAACACATCGATGAACATGGCCCCGATGACCTTGCGTTTTTCCTCCGGGTCCGACACGCCTTCGAGGGCGTCCAGGAACCGCTTGCGCGCGTCTACCTTGATCACCTTCAGGCCCATGTGCCGGGCAAAAGTTGCCATGACCTGCTCCGGTTCCTGGTACCTCAACATGCCGGTATCCACGAATATGCAAGTCAGCTGATCACCTATGGCCTGGTGCAAAAGCGCGGCGACGACGCTCGAATCGACACCGCCGGAAAGGCCCAGGATGACGTGGTCGCTTCCGACCCGCTCCCGCAGCCGGGCCGTACTGTCCCTGATGATATTTTCCGCAGTCCAGGCTTCCTCACAACCGCAGATTTCATGCACGAAACGCTCAAGAATTCTCTTGCCTTGTGCGGTGTGGGTCACTTCCGGGTGGAACTGAATTCCGTAAAAACCCCGGCCATCGTCGGCGATGGCGGCCACCGGCGCGGAATCAGTGCTTGCGACAAGTTCAAACCCGGCGGGAAGTTCGACGACCTTGTCGCCGTGGCTCATCCAGACATCCAGTTGCGGCACGCCTTTCTCGTCGATATGGTCCTCGATGCTCTCGAGCAGACGGGAAGGTTGTTTCACACTGACCCGAGCGTAGCCAAATTCCTTGTTGGATGAAGGCACCACGGTCCCTCCCAACTGGGCGGCCATGGTGTGCAGACCGTAACAGATCCCCAAAACGGGAACATCAAGCTCAAATACAACTTCCGGTGCCTGCGGCCCGTCCTCGGCGTGAACGGATTCCGGGCCACCGGAGAGGATAACGCCCCTGGGTGCGAACTGGATGATATCGCTTGGACTCACGTCCCAGGGCCAGATTTCGCAATACACGCCAATTTCCCGAACGCGGCGTGCAATCAACTGGGTGTACTGCGAACCGAAATCCAGGATCAGTATCCGATGCTGGTGAATGTCGTTTGTCATGACAACTTGTAGTTGGGTGCTTCCTTGGTAATCTGCACATCGTGCGCGTGGCTTTCCCTGACTCCCGCACCGGTAATTCGCACAAACCGTGACTCAGTGCGAAACCTGTCTATGTTGCCGCAACCCATATACCCCATGGACGACCGCAGGCCACCCAGCAACTGGTGGGTCACACCGGACAGTGTGCCCTTGTAGGGAACACGTCCTTCAATACCCTCCGGAACCAGCTTTTCAGCCGACACGTCATGCTGAAAATAACGGTCACTGGAGCCATCCTGCATTGCGCCAAGCGAGCCCATTCCGCGGTAGGTCTTGTAAGAACGCCCCTGGTATAACTCGACTTCGCCGGGGGCCTCTTCGGTTCCGGCGAACAGCCCACCGATCATCACGGTCCAGGCGCCGGCCGCAATGGCCTTGGCAAAATCTCCTGAAAAACGAATACCCCCCGTCTGCAATCAGGGGCACGCCGCTCTTTTTCAGAGCAGCAGCAACGTTGGCGACTGCGGTTATCTGCGGGACTCCGACACCCGCCACCATCCGCGTGGTGCAGATAGAGCCCGGACCCTGACCTACCTTCACACCATCAACACCGGCTTCGACCAGTGCCAACGCACCCTCCGCCGTGGTGACGTTACCGCCGATGACCTGCACTTGCGGAAATTGCGCCTTGACCCAAGCAACGCGCTCCAGCACACCCCGGGTATGGCCGTGCGCAGTGTCAACCACGATGACGTCAACATTGGATTCCACCAGGGCGGCGATCCTTTCCTCGGTATCTCCACTCACGCCAACGGATGCTGCGACCAATAAGCGTTCCTGGGAATCTTTGGCTGCATTGGGGTAATCGGATGACTTTTGAATGTCTTTAACCGTCACCAGGCCGCACAGGTCAAAATTGTCATTCACGACCAGCACTTTTTCGATGCGGTGCTTGTGAAGAAGGCCCAGGACTTCATCCTGGCCGGTGTTTTCCCTGACGGTGATCAAATCCTGCTTCCCTGTCATGATATTGCGCACGGGGTCATCCAGGCGTTTTTCAAACCGCAAATCCCGGCTGGTGACGATACCGACCAGTTCATTACCGTCTACCACCGGCACTCCGGAGATATTGTGGCGATGGGTCAGATCCAGAACCTCCCGGATGGTTGTGTTGGGATTGACCGTGATGGGGTCCTTGATTACGCCAGCCTCGTATTTCTTCACGATCCGGACCTGTTCAGCCTGCATCTCCAGCGTCATGTTTTTATGCACGACACCAATTCCGCCTTCCTGGGCCATGGCAATAGCCAGCCGTGCCTCGGTAACCGTGTCCATGGCTGCGGCAGCAGTGGTGCGTTCAGATTGATCTCCCGGGTCAGGCGTGTAATGAGATTGACATCGCCGGGCAAAATCTCGGAATAAGCGGGAACCAGGGAAACGTCGGCGAAGGTAAGGGCCTCACCGGTTAACTGCATGCTGGATGTTCGCCTGTTACATAACACCCGGAACGGAACGAGCCGGGCGTAGAAGAGTTAATCGATTAATTATATCGTGACCG
>PVMS01177189.1_pt1 | contig 22072 bp, 21 predicted proteins | sample 1853461 | NCBI WGS metagenome assembly PVMS01 (sample SAMN08582032, study PRJNA380276) | Marine sediment metagenome, whole genome shotgun sequencing project. | isolation source: ocean sediment barecode stripped | collected 2017 | reverse complement strand
TAAGCCTTTGCCTGGTTTTGCTACCATGCAACCGCGCGTATTCGCTGGTTTGTTCCCAACCGAGGCCGATGATTACCCGAATCTGCGTGAAGCGCTGGAAAAATTGCAGCTGAACGATGCAGCGTTGAATTTCGAACCGGAAACCTCCGAGGCACTGGGCTTCGGATTTCGTTGTGGTTTTCTGGGTCTGCTACATATGGATATCGTTCAGGAGCGTCTCGAACGCGAATACAACGTTGATCTGATAACCACTGCACCCACCGTTATCTACGAAGTCGAATTAAGCGACGGGGAAGTGCTGACGCTCGAGAACCCAGCCAAGCTGCCGCCGGTCAACCAGATCAAAGAAGTCCGCGAGCCCATCATCCAGGCCAACATCCTGGTGCCACAGGATTATGTGGGTTCTGTTATTGGTCTGTGTGAAGACAAGCGTGGCCGGCAAATCGGTATGCAATACCTGGGCGGGCAGGTTTCGATACAGTATGAGTTGCCATTATCCGAAGTGGTATTGGACTTTTTTGATCGTTTAAAATCGGTCTCCCGTCGTTACGCATCATTTGAATATCATTTTTTACGCTTCACGCCGGGACCTTTTGTGCGCGTTGATGTTCTAATCAATGGTGACAGGGTAGACGCACTGTCATTGATCATGCATCGTGACCAGGCACAGCGGCGCGGTCGTGAGTTGGCGATCAGCATGAAGGAGCTGATTCCCCGGCAGATGTTTGATGTGGCGATCCAGGCATCCATCGGTGCCCAGGTGATCGCACGTACCACCGTGAAAGCTCTGCGTAAAAATGTGACTGCGAAGTGCTACGGTGGTGATATCACACGAAAACGCAAGTTGCTTGAAAAGCAAAAGGCCGGCAAAAAACGCATGAAGCAGATCGGGCGTGTTGAAATACCCCAGGAAGCATTCCTGGCGGTTTTGCAGCAGGATGGAAAAAAATAGGAATACCATTTAGATGGTGAGCCTTGGAATTGTAATCTATGGAACGGGTGTTGAATGAATATTGATTTTGCATTGGTACTGGTCGTACTGACATCGGTCACCGGCTTCGTTTGGCTGGTTGATACACTGTTGTTCAGGCAACGGCGCATGGACCGTTCGGTTCAGAACAGCATTGAGCAGGCCCGTGAACCGGTAATTGTGGAATATTCACGTTCCTTGTTCCCGGTACTGTTAATCGTACTTATTTTCCGTTCATTTCTGTTTGAACCATTCAAAATCCCATCTGGTTCAATGATACCCACACTGCTGGTGGGTGATTTTATCGTGGTCAACAAGTTTTCTTATGGCGTGCGTTTGCCGGTCCTGAACAAGAAAATCCTCGATACGGGCAGCCCGGAACGTGGTGATGTGGTGGTTTTCCGCTACCCCGTAGACCCTGGTGTGAATTTCATCAAGCGTCTGGTCGGCCTTCCAGGTGACACCATCGTTTATCGTGACAAAAAGCTCTATATTAATGGTGATCTGGTGGAAGACACACCAAATGGTCGCTTTGAAAGCAAGGATGTAAAGTGTTCTACACCCGCTGCAGATGCGATACTGCACAAAGAGCAGTTGGGTGATAAAAATCATAAAACATTAGTACATGACCGTAGTCGCAGCCGTAACGGTCAGTGGGTTGTTCCTGCCAATCATTATTTTATGATGGGCGATAATCGTGATCGCAGCAACGATAGTCGCATGTGGGGATTTGTTCCTGAAGAAAACCTGTTGGGCCGTGCGGTTGGTATCTGGCTGAACTTCGATTTTGACAAGGGTTGCGCAGATTTATCCCGAATGGGTAGTAAAATTGAGTAGCTGAATGGGTGCAATTTGTGCCGGAAACGATATAGTAGGGGTATACGCATGGTTAACAGGAAGAAGACTATGAAGATCCGTAAACAACGGGGCATGAGTATTATCGGGTTTATCCTGGTACTCTCTATTGTTATTTTTGTGTCGTATATTGGTATGAAAATTGTACCGATATACATGGAGTATTACTCGGTGGTAAGCGCACTTAATGGTGTGGCATCGGAAAGGGGTAGCGCTAAACTTTCACCCTATGACATCAAGGTAAGAGTGCTGAACCGTCTGTATGTCAGTTACTCTGCAAACGTTAAAGAATCACATATCAAGATCAAACGTGGCAATGGTGTGCATCTGAGTGTTGTCTATGAGGTACGCACACCGATCATGGGCAACCTTGACGTGATTGCAAAGTTTAACAAGTCAGTTCGACTGTCCAACTAAATCCAGTTTAATCCGGTCTGACTTGCCTGCAACATGAGGGAAATCCCCGGTATCCCCTACAGATTTAGCGACCCCGATCTGCTGAGCCTGGCATTATCGCACCGCAGTGTGGGGCGCTTGAACAATGAGCGCCTGGAGTTCCTGGGCGATAGCATTTTGAATTTTGTTGTTTCCGCCCGGCTTTTCGATATGAAACTCAATGACAATGAAGGTGAACTCAGCCGTCTGCGGGCACGCGTGGTTCGCGGCGAATCTCTGGCCACATTGGCTCAGGGTCTTAACCTGGGTGATTACATCAAGCTCGGTGAAGGCGAATTGAAATCCGGTGGCTATAAGCGTAAGTCAATTCTGGCTGATGTTCTTGAAGCGGTATTTGGTGCGATCTATCTGGATGGTGGTTTCGAGCCTTGTGAGGCAGCAATTCTGCATGTTTGTAATCCGTTAATTGCAGAACTTCCAGATGCCCAGGAATTGATTGATCCCAAAACCCGTTTGCAGGAATGGTTGCAGGGCAAGGGCTTTGCATTGCCGATCTATAGTCTGATATCTGAAAAGGGCCCACCGCACAAAAAACAATTCCTGGTGCAATGTGAAGCAGCAGACGTGGATATCAAAGTGACCGGTACTGGTAGTAGCAGACAAAAAGCCCAGCAAGTAGCGGCATCCGCCGCACTCGATGCCATTGTTGCAAGCTCCAGGAAGCAAGTGATAAGTTGTGATTGAAAATAACCCGGTAGGTGAAGATTTTCGTTTCGGCTATGTTTCTATTGTCGGCCGGCCCAATGTGGGTAAATCGACATTGTTGAATCAAATCCTCGGTCAGAAAGTAAGTATTGTCACTGCCAAGCCTCAGACAACGCGGCAACGCCTGGCCGGTATCAAGACCACGGATCAGGGCCAGGTGGTCTACGTCGATACACCCGGCATCCATCATTCAGCCAAGCGTGCCCTGAACCGTTATATGAACCGCGTTGCACAGGCATCATTCCGTGATGTTGACCTGGTCATGTTCCTGGTTGAAGCTGGTAACTGGTCGCGCCAGGATGCTTTTGTAGCCAAAGCCCTGAAAGCGGCGGATGTGCCGGTGATACTGGTACTGAACAAGATTGACCTGGTACCCGATAAAGAATCCTTACTGGGATTTATTGCTGAGAATTTCAATGATGAGGACTATGACAGTGTCTTGATGATTTCAGCCAAAAAGGGCAGTGGTGTTGAGGCACTGGAAAATTATGTTTTGCAGAAGCTGCCATTTTCCAGGCCGTTCTATGACGAGGACCAGTTTACCGATCGCAGTGAACGCTTTCTGGCATCGGAAATGATCCGCGAACAACTGACCTTGCGACTGCACCAGGAGTTGCCTTACGCGTTGACGGTGCAAATAGAAGAATTCAAACGTGAGGGCAAGCTGTTGACCATTGGCGCGATTATCTGGGTGGAGCGGGACAGCCAGAAACAGATCACCATCGGTAAGAAGGGCGTGGTACTCAAACAGGTCGGCAGCAACGCGCGGCGGGTTTTAGAGGAGTTATTTGGTGAAAAGATTTTCCTTCGCCTATGGGTCAAGGTTTCCCGTGACTGGTCGGACAACGCCAAACTGATCGAAAGGTTTGGGTATACGGATTAGCGCAGATGGCCCGTATACAACTGGAGCCGGCTTACGTCCTGCATAGCCGCTCTTTTCGTGAAACCAGTTTGATCGTAGAGGCGTTCACCCGTGAACACGGCCGTATCGCAGTGGTCGCACGTGGCGCAAAGTCTGCCCGTTCCCGCTGGCGTAATGTGTTGCAGCCATTCAGGCCCTTGTTGTTGAGCTGGAATCAGAAAAGTGACCTGGGTACATTGACGGCCGCTGACCAGGTCGCATCACCACCTCCATTGCAGGGTCAGTCCTTGTATTGCGGTATGTACCTGAATGAATTACTGATGCGTTTGCTGCATCGTGGCGACCCGCATGTGGAGGTGTTCGAGTGTTACCGGCAGGTCTTATCTGAACTGGCTTTGGAAATGCAACCGCAGCCAATATTGAGAGTATTTGAAAAACATTTGCTGGAAGCTATTGGTTATGCCATGTTGCTCGATCGGGAATACTCAAGCGGCAGCGAAATCCAGACACAAGACTGGTATGACTACAAACCCGACCGCGGACCTGTACGCTGTTCCGGCCCGGGGAAGGGACGGGTTTCGGGAGCTGCATTGCTGGCATTGCATACGGAAAATCTGTCCGGGGAAAATCTGCCCGAATTACGTATGCTGATGCGCAGCGTGATCGGCTATCATCTCGGTGGTAAGCCACTGGCCAGTTTGTCCCTGTTTTCCGCCTGATAAGGCGGTCTGATTACAAAGGATTATTGATATGCGATCCGGAAAATTATTATTAGGCGTCAACATCGATCATGTTGCCACCATACGCCAGGCACGTGGCGCCAGTTACCCCAGTGTTTTGCAGGCAGCCCGAATAGCCGAAGATGCAGGTGCTGACGCGATAACGGTCCATCTGCGCGAGGATCGCCGTCACATTCAGGATGAGGAGGTCGAGGCCCTGTGTAAGCAGGTCAGAACCCGCGTCAATCTCGAAATGGCGGTCACCGATGAAATGCTGGCAATTGCCGAGCGCAATCAACCCGCTGACGTATGCCTGGTACCGGAAAAACGCGAAGAACTGACGACCGAGGGTGGTCTTGATGTGCTTACGCATCTGGATTCGGTCAAATACGCCTGCAAGCACCTGGCGTCTGTGGGTATTCGGGTCTCGTTATTTATCGACCCCGATGTCGCACAACTGGATGCTGCAAAGGCCTGTGGTGCACCGGTGGTCGAGTTGCATACCGGTAGCTACGCGGATGCCAGCGAAACACAGTTTGAGTCTGAATATCAGCGTATCGTTACGGCAGCAGAATATGGTGATTCGATTGGTCTGCATATTAACGCCGGTCACGGTTTGCACTACCAGAATGTTGCGCCGATCGTACGTATTCCACAGTTGATAGAGTTGAATATCGGCCACTCTATAGTCGCCCAGGCCTTATTTGTCGGCTTGGAAAAAGCCATAATAGACATGCGGTTATTAATGAATTAAGTACTATATAAACAATTATCTAAATAATAATATTAATGTATTACATTAATATAAATCGGACAAATAAAGAATGGGTCGAAGCCGTAGAAAATTATCTGATCAGCCTTTCGAAGTGGAAATCAAATCACTTGATTCCAAGGGCATGGGAATTACCGAGCATGAAGGTAAAAAACTTAAGGTCTACGACGCCCTGCCGGGCGAAAAAGTAAGCGCGCGCTACCTGTTTGGCAGAAGCCAGAGAGGCAAAGCTGAGTGTTTGGAAGTATTGAAACCATCAGCTGACAGGATCGAACCCCATTGTCCACATTTTGGTTACTGCGGTGGTTGCAGTCTGCAGCATATGTCCATGCAGGCACAGTTGGCACGTAAGGAAGCGACCCTGTTTCAACATCTCGGGGACCTGGGTCAGCTTGAATCTGCTGAGAGGTATACGCCATTGAGCGGACCCGAGTGGAATTACCGTCGCAAAGCCCGACTCTCGGTACGCGACGTCGCCGCCAAACAGCGGGTATTGGTCGGCTTCCGTGAACGTAATGGACGTTTTGTGGCTGACATGTCCGAATGTCACATCCTCCGTAGTGAGATTGCAGATTCGCTGGCAGCGATCACAGCATTAATGGAGTCACTGGAGTGTCGCGGCAGCATCCCGCAGATTGAAGTGGCATGCGGTGATCAGCAATGTGCGCTGATTATTCGCCATCTTGAGGAATTGTCCGCGACAGATACAGAACGTATGTGTGCGTTTGCCAGCGACACCGGTATCGGTATATACCTGCAATCTGCCGGCCCTGACAGCATTGTGTTGTTGGCACCCGAAGACCTGCAACTGGAGTTTGCGATAGAACCACTGGGTTTGCGCTTTCATTTTGAGCCGCTGGATTTTACCCAGGTCAACGGCGAACTCAATCAGCAAATGGTCATGCGGGCGCTGGAATTACTTGACCCACAGCCGGATGATCAGATCCTTGACCTGTTCTGCGGGCTTGGCAATTTCACCTTGCCGCTGGCAACCCGGGCCCGGCAGGTGGTGGGTGTGGAAGGCTCTGAAGAGATGGTCGAGCGTGGAGGCTCCAATGCCAGCCTGAACGGATTGAGCAACGTAAGTTTCCACGCAGCGGACTTATACCAGGCCTGTGATGCGGCACCGTGGCCTGTGGCTAATTACAATAAAGTCTTACTCGACCCACCCCGTTCCGGTGCGCAGGAGTTGCTACCATGGATAGGCGCCAGCAATGTCAGCCGTGTGTTGTACATTTCCTGTAACCCGGAAACCCTGGCAAGAGACGCGGGCATTCTGGTCAATCAATATGGTTTCAAGTTGCAGGGCGCCGGCATCATCAATATGTTTCCACACACACCACACAGTGAGGCCATTGCATTGTTCGAGCGAAATACAGATGGGGTTGATTCATGACTGCTGAAGGCCCATCAGAAGCACTACCATTGGGGCCGCTGCTGATCGGTTTGTCCGGTCTCAAGCTCAATTCTGAAGAACGGGGCTGGCTACGGCATCCTGCGGTCGGTGGTGTGGTGCTGTTCACACGTAATTTTAAGGACATATCGCAACTGACAGCCTTGACTACCGCGATTATCGATTCCTCAGCGCGTGATTTATTGATCTGTGTTGATCATGAAGGTGGCCGTGTGCAGCGTTTTAGAGACGGTTTTACACCTCTGCCACCGTTGGCCGTGCTTGGCAAAATGTACCGCGAGTCTCCCGCAAACGCAAAAGACTTCGCCTACCGACACGGCCGGGTCATGGCGACCGAGTTATTACTCTGTGGCGTTGACCTGAGCTTTGCGCCGGTACTGGATATCGGAGACCGCAGCATCATTATCGGTGACCGTGCATTTGCCGCAGACAGTGCTGTCATCATCGAATTATCCAGGTCTTATATCGCCGGAATGCATGATGCAGGTATGTCCACCACTGGCAAACATTTTCCGGGTCATGGTTCGGTCGAAGCGGACTCACACACCGATGATGTCTGTGATCCACGTTCATTCGAAGAAATCGAAAAACTGGACCTGAAGCCATTTGCGGCATTAAGCGACAGCCTGGATGCCATGATGATGGCGCACGTGGTTTATCCCGCAGCGGATGATCTGCCGGCAGGCTACTCACCCTACTGGATCAAGTCAGTGCTGCGTCAAAAGCTGAGCTACCGGGGAACGGTGCTTTCTGACGACCTCGGCATGTTCGCTGCCAGGACCGCCGGCAGCCTGGTAGAGCGGGTACGTGATTCACTGGCAGCAGGATGCGATTCTGCACTGGTATGCGACCCCGATGATGTACGCGGACTACTGGCGGAGCATGACGAAGCATTTGCCGATGCTGATGCCGCTATCAGACGACTCAAGGGTCGTTTCACCGCCACCCGTGATGAAATTGAGCAGGTCAGCGAATGGCGGCAATGGAAAAATTCAATTAAACAACTGGAATTGGAGCAATCAAAATGGGCGTGAGCAACACACCTGATCCACACACAATACTGAAAAATTCACGCGTTCTTTTTGACCGCGATGTAGTCGCTGCCGCAGTGCAGAAAATGGCGGATGAGATCAACGAATTCTATGGTGACGAGCCAATTATCCTGATCACCGTCCTCACCGGCGCCATCATTCCGGCAACCTGGTTGATAACAAAACTCAAAATGCCGGTGCAAATGGATTTTGTCCATGCAACCCGTTACCGGGGTGGCCTTTATGGCGCTGAACTTGAGTACCGGGTGCCGCCGCGCCTGGATCTGCATGGCAAAAACGTACTGATCGTCGATGATATTTTTGATGAAGGTAATACATTGGCTGCGATTAAAGGCTCGGTCGAAAAACGTGAAGCAGGCACGGTAAAAATGGCCGCTCTGGTGCGTAAAGACCATGACCGTGGCCTGCCCAGGGATTACGTTGAATTTGTCGGCATGGATGTACCGGATGTATACGTATTTGGCTGCGGGATGGATGCCTACGAGGAATGGCGGCATCTGGATGAAATCTGGGTGCTCGAAGACAGCTGATGCCTCGTTTGGGTCTGATTGGTGGAAGCGGGCTTGATCATTGGGGCAATGCGGTCAGAAAACACGATATCGATGGGGACTATGGTCACCCATCTGTAGCGATTGCTGAATACAAGTTGGCCGGCCTGGATTTATTTTTTCTTGCGCGCCACGGTGCCAGGCATGAATTTCCGCCACATGCCGTCAACTACCAGGCTAATATTGACGCATTCAGACAACTGGGTGTTGATGGAATTATCGCCATTAATGCCGTCGGTGGCATCTCCAGCCAAAACTCACCGGGCACGCTAACCGTTCCCGACCAGTTAATAGATTACACCTGGGGCAGGGCACACACTTTCAGCATGACAGCGGCTGATGAGCTGCTGCACGTGGAATTTGCAAACCCCTTTGGCGGACCCTTGCGCACAAAATTAATCATAGCTGCGGCTACTTCAGGAATATCGGTGACGGGCGGGGGCTGTCTCGGTGTCACCCAGGGCCCGAGACTGGAAACGGCTGCTGAAATTCAACGCTATAAACAGGATGGCTGTGACCTGATCGGTATGACCTCCATGCCGGAAGCCGCATTGGCACGGGAGGCGGGCATCGACTATGCCAGCCTGTGCGTCAACGCCAACTGGGCGGCAGGACTCGACCCTGCACCAATCAGCATGCAAGACATCGAAGCTACCCTCGAAGTGGCGATGCTCAAGGTAAGAAAATTACTGAATACATTATTTGAGGAGTACCCCGATGCCATCTGATTCCCGTTTCCCACATTTATTGTCACCACTGGATCTGGGTTTCACCACGCTGAAGAATCGTGTCCTGATGGGTTCGATGCACACTGGTCTTGAGGACAATAAAAAGGATTTCCCGAGACTGGCTGCTTATTTTGCCGAACGCGCCGCCGGTGAAGTGGGCTTGATCGTGACCGGTGGTGTCGCGCCCGGTTTACGCGGCTCACCAACCCCGACTCCAACAGGTTTGTTCAATCGCTTGCAGGTGCCGCGACACAAGCTGATTTCCTCGGCGGTGCACGAGGAAGGCGGCAAGGTCTGCATGCAAATCCTGCACGCCGGACGTTACAGCTACCATCCATTGAGTGTCGCGCCGAGTGCGATTCAATCGCCGATATCACCCTTCAAGCCAAAAGCACTTTCTGCCAGCGGTATTGAAAAACAAATCCGCACATTTGTCCGCGCAACAAGACTGGCCCGCGAAGCCGGTTACGACGGTGTGGAAATCATGGGTTCGGAAGGATACTTCATCAACGAATTCACCACTTCCCACGTCAACAAACGCACCGACGAATGGGGTGGCAGTACCAGTAACCGCTACCGCATAGCCGAAGAAATCATCAGCCGTTGCCGTGAAGTTGCAGGCGAGGATTTCATCATCATCTACCGTCTGTCCATGCTGGACCTGCTACCCGATGGCAACAGCTGGGACGAAATCGTCGAACAGGCAAAAATGGCAGAAGCCGCTGGTGCGACCATCATCAATACCGGAATCGGCTGGCACGAAGCCCGCATTCCAACCATTGCAACCATGGTGCCGCGCGGTGCGTTTAGTTGGGTGACCGCAAAAATGCGTCCGGAAATCAATATTCCAGTGATTACCACCAACCGGATCAACACACCGGAAGTGGCCGAACAAATCCTCGCCCGCGGAGACGCCGACATGGTCTCAATGGCACGACCACTATTGGCCGATGCCGAATTCGTCAAAAAAGCACGTCAGGGCCGGCCCGAAGCAATCAATATCTGCATCGCCTGCAACCAGGCCTGTCTGGACCACACCTTCGGCCGCAAAACCTGCTCCTGCCTGGTCAACCCCCGCGCCTGCCGCGAAACAGAACTGAATTACCTGCCGACAAAACAGGTAAAAGCCATCGCCGTGGTTGGCGCCGGCCCTGCCGGCCTGGCCTTTTCCACCGTAGCAGCCCAACGCGGTCACCGCGTCAGTCTGTTTGAACAGTCGGACGAAATCGGCGGGCAGTTCAACATGGCCAAAAAAATCCCCGGCAAAGAAGAATTCAGCGCCAGCCTCGATTACTACCGTGGCGAGTTGACCCGCAGCGGTGTCGATCTGCAACTTTCAACCCGGGTCACAACAGAAGATCTTGAAGGTTTTGACGAAGTAATTCTGGCAACCGGCGTGTTCCCAAGAGAAATTGAAATCCCCGGCATCGATCACCCGAAGGTGGTTGGATATATCGACGTACTCAACAACAGGGTCGAAATCGGCAACAGCGTCGCCCTGATCGGCGCGGGTGGCATCGGTTTCGACGTCGCAGAATTCCTCAGCCATTCTTCCGACCACGCCGACAGCAGTCAATCAATCGATGCGTTTATGCACGAATGGGGAATAGATCAGACACTCACAGCCAGGGGCGGCGTAAAAGGCATCAAACCTGAGCCGCCAAAATCTGCGCGCGACATCTGGTTGCTACAACGCAAAGCCGGCAAGCCCGGAAAAACCCTGGGTAAAACCACCGGTTGGATACACCGCCTGAGCCTGCGTCACCGCGGTGTAAACATGCTCGGCAACGTCACCTACGAGAAAATAGATGACCTCGGTTTACACATCAGCATCAATGGTAAACCCCAGCTACTCGAAGTTGATCACGTAGTGATATGCGCGGGGCAGGTGAGCAACCGTGATTTAGCTGACGCGCTGGAAGATAAAGGCCTGGCGTTTCATATCATCGGTGGGGCTGAAAAGGCTGCAGAGCTGGATGCAAAGTATGCAATTCGAGAGGGCAGCGAGTTGGCGGCCAGGCTGTAGATTCGAAGCGCGGCAAGAGCAAGAGCGGCCCACAGACGACAAGCCCCTTGTCGCCCCGGGCTTGACCCGGGGTCCATTTTCTTGTGTGCACGTATAAAAAAGAGCGGCCCACAGATTACACAGATTTCACGGATTAAGAACGGGGTTGTGCGAGGCTGGTGGTTTGGTCGTAGGGCCCGGGGCGAGGTATGTCTTTCTTAGACACGTCGCTAGTACATCCCTGTAGACTCTTCCACTACATCCCTGTTTTGTAAGGTCTCAGAAAGACATACCCCACCCCGGCCCAGGCAGCAACATACGTACTCAAAGATTCAAGAGCACGGTAGTACGAGACTAAAAATTTAGCGCTTGAGTTTTGAGATTTGCGACCATTCAAATGCCTTGCTCTTTCGATTCAAAGCCACATATCAAAATGGTTGCCACCGCTGAGAGGTGGGATATGGGTATCTTTGTTCTGAGACCTTGAGCCGGCCGGACGCCGGCGACAGAGCGATCCAGGGATGGACTCGAGCGCGTCTCAGAACAAAGATACCCGTGTCCCGACGTCCAGTACCCACCACCCTAAATAATCCGTGAAATCTGTGTAATCTGCGGGCCGCTCTTGCCCTTTATATCGAAAAGATTAAAACGAAGTCTGGGTTAAGTTCGGAATCACGAGAGTCCTACCCGCTTTTCGGCAGACTGAAATGCAATACCAACCATCCACAAATGCCGGAAACCACTGACCCTCCGATTACACCAACGCGAAGTGCAACGCTCTGCGAAAACCCGCCGTGCTCAAATGCCAGGCTGCCGATAAACAAGCTCATGGTAAAGCCCACGCCACATATCAGTGCTATGCCATACAACATGGCCCAGCTGGCACCCTGTGGTTTCTTGGCTATACCCAGGCCGATGACCAGGGCAGTCATGCCAAAGACTCCCAGTTGTTTGCCAAAAAACAAGCCAAATACAATGCCCAGGGAAACCGTCCCCAAAACAATGTCACTGGTGATCCCTGCAAATGGAATACCGGCGTTTGCAAAAGCAAATATGGGCAACACGCCAAAAGCCACCCAGGGGTGCAGTATGTGCTCAAGATGACGTGAAGGTGAGTGATCGTCGCATTCCTTCAGTGGAATGAATGCCGCCACCACAATGCCGGCCAGGGTTGCATGGACGCCGGATTTGAGCACAAATAACCAGATAAACACACCGACTATCATGTATGCCGCCAGACTTCGTACGCCCATTCTGTTGAGCACAAAGAGTGCCACTATGCCGGCGCCAGCAGCTGCCAGGGAAACCGTGCTCAAATCTGCAGAATAAAACACTGCTATGATAATGATGGCTGCCAGATCATCGAAGATCGCGATGGTGGTCAGAAATATTTTCAGGCTGGCGGGAACCCTGCTGCCAGCAAGCTCAGTATGGCTAATGCAAAGGCGATATCCGTGGCCGTCGGGATTGCCCAGCCGTTGATGCCGTCTGGGTTATCTTTGTTTATCGTCCAGTAAATCACTGCAGGAACCACCAATCCACCAATGGCGGCCAGGGCTGGAAGAACGATTTGATCTGCGCTGGAAAGCTGTCCCTCAACAACCTCCCGCTTTAATTCGAGACCGACAAGCAGAAAGAATACGGCCATTAAACCATCATTGATCCAAAGGAGTATTGACTTGCTGACACCGAAATTATCCAGCGTGATGGTCAGATTCAAAGAAAGGAATTTCGTGTATAGATCTTGCAGTGGAGAATTGGCCAACACCATTGCGAGTATCGCTGCGGCTACCAGTATCAAACCACCGGCGGATTCCAGTCGCAAGAACTCGCGTAGTGCCTGTGCCGCTATCTGGGCTTTGGTCTTATTCATCCGCTTGCAGATTCCTTATTTGCAGAATTGTTAAACACGAAATATAATTCACCCAATTCACAATCAATAATGATTAATGTATGAGTAACTGGACGCTTTTTAGTAATTACGGTCATGTGCTGGTATGCCTGGCCAGTGATTCAGATGCCCGTCTTCGCGATGTTGCCGCAGATGTCGGTATCACCGAACGGGCTGTGCAGAAAATTGTACGCGATCTGCAGTCCCACGGCATGATCAGTGTGACCAAACATGGTCGTAGAAACCGCTATCGAATTCATCACAAAAAGAACCTGCGTCATGAGCTGGAAGCACATTGTACACTCGGCGACCTTATGAAACTTGTGACCGCCAGTAAACCAGGCAACAGGGAAGTCAGAAATGACCCCATCTCCAGAGTGGAGGATGTTCTCAGCAGGCCTGTCGAAGCTATGATGCCATCGCCCGAGTCTGCTGAGCGTGGACATGAACAAACGGAACAAGCGGCGTCAGAGCCAATTGAGGTCGAGTCGGTTGATGTTAAGTCTGCCAAGCCTGGGCCAACTGAGGTTAAACCGGCAAAATCGATTGCCCCGGACAGCACAGAAAGACCGCAGGGTTCATTGTTTTAAACCCTCATTGCGGGCCAGCATAAGGAATCGTTGAGAATGAGTAAGAAATGGATGATTTACGGCGCCAACGGTTATACCGGTCGGCTGATCGTCAAGGAAGCACTAAAGCGGGGAATGCGCCCCATATTGGCCGGGCGTAGTGCTAAAACGATTGAAGCCCTGGCGGCGGAAGCCGGTCTTGAAAGCAATGTTTTCAGTCTGGATGATAAGGCGGCAACCATCAAGGCGCTCGAAGGCGTGTCCGTGGTTCTGCATTGTGCCGGTCCGTTCTCAGCAACCTCCCAGCAAATGATTGAGGCCTGTTTGGTCAATCACTGTCATTACCTGGATATCACCGGAGAGATCAGCGTCTTTGCGAATGCTCACCGGCAGTCCGATGAAGCTCGTCATGCCGACATCGTGCTGATGCCGGGTGTGGGTTTTGATGTGGTACCCACCGACTGTCTGGCGGCAACGCTGGTACAGGCTTTGCCGGCAGCCACTTCTATGGCACTGGCATTTGAATCCGGCGGCAAATTGAGCCCCGGAACCGCTAAAACCAGTGTAGAAGGACTGGCTGGTGGTGGTTGTGTGCGGCAGGATGGAAAGCTCAAATGGGTCCCGCTGGCTTACAAGACACGTGAAATCCCGTTCGATCATGGCAAGCGTTTGTCCGTCACCATCCCATGGGGCGATGTGTTTACGGCATTTATCAGCACCGGTGTACCGGATATCGAAGTCTACATGTCAACACCACCTTCAATGATCCTGAAAATGAAACGCCTGCGTATGGTAAGACCTTTGCTGTCCATGCAATGGGTGCAGAATATGATGAAAAGACGGATCGAGAAGTCGGTAACCGGCCCTGAATTCGGTGAGCGGCAAAATTCATTTATGCAATTATGGGGAGAGGTCAGCAGCGCGGATGGACGAAGTGTATCGGCGACCATGACAACACCTGATGGTTATGATGTGACGGTGACCGCAAGCCTCGGTATTGTTGAATATCTACTGGAAAATGAAGTCGAAGGCGGCTTTTATACGCCCTCTTTATTGATGGGTGCTGATTATGTGACCAGCCTGCCGGGTGTCAGCCTGAAGATGATTAGGTAGCCCTAAACCTTGAGAATTGTTATCTGACCGCGACTGGCATCGCGCAAACCGGCTGCCAGCTTGCCAAAGTCGGTTTCACGGCAGCGGATTTTCAGTACCACGCCGTCATTGTCGTACGATTCCTCCATTTTCTCCGCCGAGAACTGATCCAACAGACCGTGCACGCTGGAGGCCCATTCGAATCCCGCTCTGATGGTGTACTCCGCCATCGGGAACAGCTCTATGACTCCGGCTCGATCGAGACATTTTGCCGTGCTTCCTGAATAGGCCCGAACCAGGCCGCCAACCCCCAGCTTGATGCCGCCAAAATAGCGCGTCACGACCACCATGACGTTTTCCAGCTTACGGCGTTCAATTACATTCAGCATCGGCCGCCCCGCTGTACCGGAAGGTTCACCATCGTCACTTGAGCGCACCTGGAAGTTGATCCGCCAGGCCCAGCAATTGTGTGTCGCCTGTGGATCTATTACAGATTCATAAAAATCCAGCGATTCAGCCTGCGATGTAACGTGTGCGGCATGGGCGATAAATCGACTTTTTTTGATCGTCTCTTCAAAGCTGGCATTTTCTTTTAAGGTCAACATCAGTTTTTAAGTTCGTCCGGCAGCGGGTAGTCCGGGTAACGTTTGACAAATGCCTCAAGTTCGGTGACCCATGTCTGGTCTCCTGTTTTTTTAAGTTCAATGATAGCCTGTAATTCCAGTTCAATGGTCGAATCCATCCTGCCCCTGGCTTTAATTTCGCTGCTGACAGGTTCCGCGACTGCAGCTGGCATTGCCTTTATTGAAGCAGCGTCAAGCGGGGGGGCTTCTGTCAGCACGTCGGCTTCATCCATCATGATCTCTTCCTGTAGGTAATTTGTAGTTGTATCGTCTTTATCAGCATGCTCGTTTTTCTCAACCACGCTACTCTGAACGCGCTGCCTGCGTAGTTCTGCTTGTGGTAATTGCGCATTTTTATCTTCAACTGACAACTCCATCGCCGCAGTGGCAGGTGCCGTCAGACCTTGTTCCGCTTCCATCATGGATTTTTGCTTTGGCTCATCCCGGGCTTCCATTTCCACATTGCTTTTACCAATCTTATCGACCGATTGCTTCTTGAGCGCTCTTTCGCCGTTCGTCCGTAAAGGTGCGTTACGCAGAACATCATCTCTGGATTCCGGGGCTTTGAATTCCGGCGCCAACTCGCGTTGATCCAGGATGATCGTAAATGCGAGTACAAACACGGCGGCCGTTGCAAGACCATGCACCCAGCCAAAGTCCTTCCAGCCGGACTTTATCTCAACTGCACGATGGGCATTGTTCAAAATAGCCTGGTCCAGCAGTTCCGGTGGTTCGTCCTGCTCGAGTCGTCCATAAGCCTGACCCAGTTTTTCCAGGCCGTCATTCAATGCTTGATCATTTTCGCCGTTGTTGTGAATTGTGTTCATTCAACCAGGCTCCGTTTTAGTTTATCGACCGCATAACGCAGACGACTTTTGACTGTTTCTCTGCTAACCCCGGTGACACTGGCAATTTCTTCCATTTTAAGACCAGTCTCCAGTTTCAGCAGTAAGGTATTGCGTTGCTCCGCGGGCAGGGCACTGATTTCTACCCTTAGCTGTTGATTCTGCTCCTCATCGATCGCACCTTGATCGGGGCCGGGCTGTTGATCTGACAGTACATCCGCTTCTATCGGGTCATCGGGTTTTAAGCGCCGGTAGTAATCAACCAGGTGATTGTGGGCGATGCGGTACATCCAGGCGGTAAATGGTGCTGTCTTTTTGTACTTGCGGCGCGATTTGATGATTTTTTCCCAGGCACCCTGGTAAAGATCATTGGCGGTGCTTGTATTGTTGACCTGGCGATTGAAGTACCGGTAGAGGGCACCGCGGTGTCGTGCATAGAGCTGATCGAAGGCTTTTGCATTGCCATTTGCGTATTGGTGCATCAGTTGTTCGTCGGTTGGCTCCTGCATGAAGGGAGCGTAGCTGATTCTTGGCGATTGTCCAACTGTAGAAAATTGTCATCCCGGTGGTAAGTGGCACCGTCATTCCGGAATTTGCGAAGCAAATATCCGGGACCCATTTTGCTTTTTGATGAACGTGTGAGTGAAAGAGCATAAATGGGTCCCGGCTTTCGCCGGGATGACGGTGCCTCTTGTGTACATTCATATGCGCTGAAATTAACCTCCTTCCACGTTTCGAGTGGTGTAATTTGTGCTCGCTTGAGCGTTGTCCAGTGATTCCGCGAGGCTGACCAACTGCATGAACTCGCTTTTGTAGCCGTGTGGGTCGGTGCCTCTTGATTGCCGTGCGAGGGCGGCAATATCGTTGTAGCTGAAGTTCTCGAGATACTGTCCACCACGTAGTTTCTGGCCAAAGGCGGCTACTGCTGCTGCGAAGTTGAAGCTGTCGCCGCCTCTTGCATTGATGCCGCTATCCATTACCGGTGCCTCGATCAGTTTTGAGACTGACTCGTTAGGTAACTTGTAGCGGATCCGCAGGTGGGCGAGTTCGTTGCTGAATGAATTGCTGCTGTGCTCGCGACTGGTAGTATCAGACTGGTAGCGCCTGGCTGGCAAGCGTTGTCCGTTGCTGCCGGTCAGGCTGATTTCATAGAGTGCCGTGACGCGATGGCCTGCGCCGATTTCACCGGCATCCACTTTGTCATTGGCAAAGTCTTCTTCGTTCAGAATACGGTTTTCGTAGCCAATCAGACGGTATTCGGAAACCCGTTCGGGGTTGAATTCGATCTGGATTTTGACGTCTTTGGCGATGGTCAGAAGGGTTGATGTCAATTCTGTTGAGAGTACCTTCTGGGCTTCGCTGAGGCGATCGATGTAGGCATAGTTGCCATTGCCTTCATCCGCCAGTTGTTCCAGCAAGTGGTCGTTGTAGTTACCGCTGCCAAAGCCGAGAGTGGTCAATGCGATACCGGCTTTGCGTTTGCGCTGAATCAGGTCGATCAACTCTGTAGTGCTGGCAAGACCAACGTTGAAATCACCATCGGTGGCCAGTATGACGCGGTTAACTCCATTTGGAATAAAGTTCTGCTGTGCCAACTGGTAGGCAAGCTGGATGCCGGCAGCGCCATTGGTAGAGCCACCTGCCCGCAGTTGTTGCAGCGCGGCGAGTATATCTGCCTTGCGGTTACCGCTGGTTGGCGGCAGCACAACACCTGAAGCACCCGCATACACAACCATGCTGATGCTGTCACGCGCATCAAGCTGCCCGACCAGCATGGTCAAAGCCTGTTGCAGTAGTGGCAATTTGTTGGCAGCGCTCATGGAGCCGGATACGTCGATCAGGAATACCAGGTTTGACGCCGGCAATTGTGCCTTTGGAACATCATAGCCCTGGATACCAATACGAAGCAGTCGTGTGTTCGCATTCCATGGCGTCGGCGCGATCTCAGTGCTTACCTGGAAGGGTGCTTGCGTGCTCTTTGGAAACGGATAGTCGTAGTCAAAGTAGTTGATAAACTCCTCAACCCGCACTGCATCTTCCGGTGGCAGTTGCCCCTGGTTCAGCCAGCGACGCATATTGGAATAAGCGCCGGTATCTACATCGATTGAAAACGTTGAAACCGGGTTGCTGGAAACACGTAAAACATTATGGCTATCCGGGTGCAGGTATTTTTCACGATACAGTGGCTCGATCGCATGGCGGATGTTGTTTTGCACGATAGATGGGGAGACCATGCCGACTTGTGCGTTGTGCTGTTTCATAACCATCATGCGGTCGGAACTCATATGCCTGGTGGCTGTAACTGCATCATATTCAGCAATCGAAGCAGGCATATCATGCCTGGCCGGAGGCTCTTTTTTACCGCGCCCGCCGTAAATTTTTTCCTCCATCGGCATCGGTGTTGCGACGATCAATCGTTTATCGCTCATAGTCTGGCCGATCAATTCACGCGCCCTTAATTCCGTGCGCGTTTCGGATTCCGGATTGGCCGCAATCTGATCGCCGTCATTCTTGTCGACAGCGCAGGCCGTCAAAGTGGTAATACAAAGTGTGATTAATAGTGACTGGGTCTTCATTTCTTACTCCTTTTTGCGAAAAAACATCATTTAGTACCCGTTAAATACGCGAGTAAGTCAAAAAAGGGGTTAAAAAAGTGGAGAACTCTTGGAGAACGAAGTTTCTACTTAGGAAGGAGGCAGGTACCCCTCTCTGAGACCTTCAAAAACAGGGACGTTTTTGAAGAGACTCCAGGGACGGACTCGCGGCGTGTCTCAGAGAGGGGTACCTGCCTCCTTCCCGGGCACACTCTCAAGTCTGGTTACTCAAACCAGTGATGAACCAGGCTCAACTTTTTTGAGTATCCAAAGTGGTACTTTCCACTCCTTCAACAGTTGAATGTATTTGCCCATCAGTCAATTGGGTAACCAGCGTCTGCATGGGTTTGACATCCTTGATAGAACTAATAGCAACCCCCGACTTCGCATCAGTAACAATTGCATACCCACGGGCGAGGGTGGGTAGTGGGCTGACTGCATTCAATGTGCGGGCAAGGTTCTGCAACATACGACGTCGCTCGGGTATGATTCGTGCCGCCGCGAGTTGCAGTCGATGACTGGCCTGTTGCAGCAATTTACGATTTTGTTTCAGACGCTGCCCCGGGTGTTGCTGGCGCAGGCGGTGTGTGAGGTGATCCAGTTTTTGCGACAAGCGCTGCAACAGGTAGGTGCTACGTTGTTGTAAACGACTTTCGAATGCTGACAGGCCCTGCTTAAGGACACGCTGGTCCGGCGAAATCAATTCCGCTGCCGCCGATGGCGTTGGTGCCCTGAGGTCTGCGACAAAATCGCTAATGCTAAAATCGATTTCATGACCCACTGCCGAAACCACCGGCAGATCTGAGGCATAAATTGCCCGCGCAACAATTTCTTCGTTAAAAGCCCATAAGTCTTCAAGCGAACCGCCACCACGACCGGCAATGATGACGTCTGCCCAGCCATGATCATTGGCAGCTTCCAGCGCCTTAACGATGGCCGGTGCTGCCTCGTTGCCCTGGACGGGTACGCCATATACACGAACTGTAGCCAACGGCCAACGGCGTTCCAGCACATTCAGGATATCCCGCAATGCTGCGCCGGAGGGGGATGTAATGACTGCGATGCAAAGCGGGAAGGTGGGCAAGTTCTTCTTGTGTGCTTCTTCGAACAGACCTTCTGCCGCCAGGTTGTTTTTCAACAGCTCAAATTTCGCTCTTAACAGGCCTTCGCCGGAACGCACCAGCGAGTCAGCAATTAGCTGATAATTGCCGCGAGCTTCATAAAGACTGACACGCCCGCGTGCCCGCACCAGCATGCCATTTTCCGGCTTGAAACCCATTCCATAGGTGTTTGAACGAAACAAGGCGCAGCTAATCTGGGCCTTGTCGTCCTTTAATGAGAAATACAGATGCCCGGAGGCCGGTCGGCTCAGGTTTGAGATTTCACCCTCGACCCAGATTCTTCCAAAGCCGGCCTCGAGGTGCAGCCTGGCCTCATGATTCAGTTCGCTGGGGGAATAGATATTTCCCAATTGATCACTCTGGTGATCGCTCTGGTAAAGGTCGTCAGATTCCATCAGCAGATGATAGACTGATGGCCGTCATCTGTCCTGCATCAGCTTAAAAAATAATGACCCTGGAGTTGCCTGTGATAAAAAAAATCATCTTCCTGATCACCGCAATTATCTGTGTAAGCAGTCACGCAGAAACGAAACCAGCGGTAGGGCATCCACCACAGGAAATGGCGGGACGTGTCTCCGGGCAAGAGCAATTCGAGAAAATTCTGATTCACAATGCGCGGATTTACACCATGGATCGGGGTTATTCGACCGCTGATGCGATGTTATTTGATAGTTCCGGCCGGCTTCACAATGTTGGCGGTGAGGAGGACATGTTGAAAGCATTCCCCAACGCCCGGCATATCGATTTAGGTGGGAAAACTGTAATCCCCGGTCTGATTGACGCACATGCGCATCTCTTTGGTCTCGCGATTAGCCTCAGCCAGGCCCAGTTGCGTGATACCGCGAGCAAGGAAGATGTTATTCACAGATTGCGTGAACACGCACAAGGCTTGCCGGAAGGAGACTGGCTGCTTGGCCGTGGATGGGATCAAAACGACTGGCCAGTCAAAGAATTCCCCAATCGCCAGGATCTGGATTCAGCGTTTCCCGATCGACCAGTCTGGTTACGCCGGATTGACGGTCATGCCGCCTGGGCCAATAGCGCAGCGTTGGCGATGGTTGACCGGGATATGGGCGGCGACTGGCAGCCGCAAGGCGGGCATATCTATCGGAATGCGAACGGTCAAGCCACCGGGGTGTTTGTAGATGGCGCAATGCAGTTGGTAGGAAGCATCGTACCCGAACCTTCAACTGAGTTGATCAAGGCATCCCTTGGACTCGCATTACGGCAAATGCTCAGCCTTGGCTTGACCGGCGTGCATGAAATGGGTATCGATCAGCGCGTGTTGGAGGTGTATCAGCAGCTCATCAGGGCAGGGCAATTCCCGACCCGTGTTTATGCATTTACAGATGGGGCTGGTAAAACTCTGGATTGGTTGTGCACGAAAGGATTCATCGAAGACGAATCCGGCCGCTTGCATATGCGTGCGGTCAAACTCTACATCGATGGTGCTATGGGTAGCCGTGGTGCGGCTTTGCTGGCCGACTATTCGGATGATGCCGGGAATTCCGGTTTGATGTTTATGCCAGCAGAGCAACTGGAATCCTACATCGACAAAGCCATGGCCTGTGACCTGCACGTTGGCGTACATGCCATCGGAGATGCCGGCAACCGCACGGCATTGGACGCATTCGAAAAAGTCATACCACGCTATCCGGATAATCCCGGCAGGCATCGCGTCGAGCACGCGCAGACATTAACGGCAGCCGATATTCCACGGTTTGCCCAGTTGAAGATCATTGCCGCCATGCAACCCACACATGCTACCAGTGACATGTACTGGGTAGAGGATCGTCTTGGACCAAAGCGTGTGAAATTCGCCTATCCATGGCGTTCTTTGCTGGACAGCGGTGCCCGCCTGGCACTGGGTTCCGATTTTCCGGTCGAGCAGGTCAACCCCATGCTGGGGATTTATGCTGCAGTAACCCGGCAGGATACAAAGGGCTGGCCGCAAGGTGGCTGGTATCCTGCAGAAAATCTGAGTCGTGAAGAAGCGGTGCGTGGCTTCACCATGGATGCAGCCTATGCCGGCTTCATGGAAAAAAGCGTCGGCTCACTGGAGTCCGGCAAACGGGCTGACTTCATCGTGCTGGATAAAAACATCTTTGAAGTCGAAGCGTCCGAGATCCATACGATTAAGGTTCTGCAAACCTGGCTGGATGGTGAATTGGTTTGGGAGCGGTAGAAAAGAGCCGCCCGCTGATTACACGGGTTGTTAAGAGCGGTTTCGCACTAAAGCTTGTTGCCGGGG
>PVMS01043947.1_pt1 | contig 22087 bp, 21 predicted proteins | sample 1853461 | NCBI WGS metagenome assembly PVMS01 (sample SAMN08582032, study PRJNA380276) | Marine sediment metagenome, whole genome shotgun sequencing project. | isolation source: ocean sediment barecode stripped | collected 2017 | reverse complement strand
TCAACCAATGTAAAACCGGCGCTTTTTCCCCTGTGATTATTCAGATACCCGGCCATCAGTGGTTCGCCAATATGCTACGAATGGTGCTGAAATGCAGGTTGCGCTGCCGGCGACCGGCCTGCCAGTCTATATCCAGATCGACTTTGTATAACTCGACACCCGACAATTCGGCCAATTCCTGGGTGCGAAAATCTTCATCACTGGCGGCAAACAGGTAGATGTCCATTTGCCAGTTGTAGCGATCCATACCGGTGCCGCTGAAGCCACCTTCTTCCAGCGGAATCTCTGTACCTACCAAATCTATGATCGACTGCGCAAACAAAGCAACCTGGGTATCATCGCTTGCACGTCTGACACTGCGCATGGATCCAGCCATGATCTCAAGCACAACCGCAAAGCTGAGCGCGAAAATGACAAATGCCAGCATTACTTCAAGCAGTGTAAAACCGCTGGAGCTTCGCCGGCCCTTATTGATCGATTGCAGTTTCACTGGTCTCAACCGTCCAATCTCTGCAATTTTGTTTCGCCGGTTAACCATGCAACATTGATGCGGTATTCACGCCCGTTGACGGTTAATTCAATATGGCCACCGGTGGAACCACCATCCGGGAAAAACCGTATCCCGGCCACCGACTCTGAGGTCAGTTCAGAGCGCGCCGTGGTGATGGTCAGATCCACACCTTCCGGCAGATTAATCTGCTTGCGGCCAGGTGCCTGGTAGCTGCGGTTTTCCGTATCAACCAGAAGCACCTGCTCTTGCTTGTCAAGAATCGCCCGTGCCCTGGTGTAACGCAGCGACGCCACCAGCTTACGGGACGCAGCGCGCGCCTCGGCACTGGAAATACTGCTGGACATAGAAGTAGCCACCAGCCCCATCACCGCCGCAATAATCACCATCACCATCATCAACTCGACCAGGGTAAAACCCCGGTTGCTGATGTGACCAATATTTTTGTGCTGTTTCAAGAGAATCCGGGTCTCAGCTTATTCCCAACTTGAAATGTCGGCATTTTTCCCTTCGCCACCTTTTTGACGGTCGGCACCAAAAGATTCGATATCAAAATCGCCATGCTCTCCCGGTACGGTGTATTTATAGGCTTGACCCCAGGGGTCTTTTAGCAGCGAGTTCTTGATATATGGTCCGTTCCAGCCGGTTACACCAGAGGGTTGGTTGACCAGGTCTTCGAGCGATGAAGGGGTGTAGCCGGTGTCCAGATAAAAACTTTCCACCGACATGGAGATACGCGAGATCTGTGACGAGGCTGCCTTGGCCTTGGCGCTCTCCGCCTTGCCAATAATCCCGGGCAGTACCAGTCCGGCGATAAGCGCCAGGATGACCAGTACCAATAAAAGTTCGACCAAGGTAAACCCACGTTGATCATTGATGTTTATTCTATACCTGAATATCATTCCTAAAGTCTCCTGCCGTGTATTCGGCATTTTTATCGGCTTGCTATCCGCCGGTTCTGCTTCCAATCTTCGACCGTCTCTTCAGCCGACCAGTTCATTAATACCCATAATTGCCATCAACACCGACATGACAATGGTTCCGATCATCAGTGCCATCAACAAGGTTATCACCGGTGTAAAAACCTCGAGTAGTCTATCGATGGTATTTCTTACTTCCTTATCATAGGTATCTGCCACTTTAAGCAGCATGATATCCAGTTGACCGGTTTCCTCACCCACGGCGACCATCTGCAAAGCAAGTTTTGGGAAATGGCCGCTCTCTGCCAGGTTGTGAGCCAGGCTGCCGCCAGTTTTAACTTCCTCCGTGGTCTCTTCAACATTTTTACGCAGCAGGCTGTTTGTCATCACGTTGCGGGCGATCGACAAAGCCGATAAAAGCGGCACACCATTGCTTAACAAGGTACCCAGTGTGCGAGTCAAACGGGCTATTTCCATTTTGGCGACCAGGTCACCCACCCAACGCATACCCAGTACACGCGTATCCCAACGCAACCGTTTTTCCGGATCAGCGAGCATGCGGCGAAACATGGTGACAGCGATGAACGTCAATCCGATCAGACCCCACCAGAAATTTTGCAACACACCACCCGCAGCCAAAACGATCTTGGTGATCATTGGCAGATCACCACCCAGTTCTTCAAAAATAGGTGTGAACTGGGGGATGACATATACCAGCAGCAAAACCAGCGAGCCACCGGCCAACAGCATCAGCATGATGGGGTAAATCATGGCTGAAACAACGCTGTCTTTCAGATCCTTGGCGCGCTCAAGGTATTCAGCAAGACGATCCAGGGTTACGTCCAGTGAGCCGCCGATTTCGCCGGCCCGGACCATATTGATAAAAAACCGGCTAAAGGAACCATGTTGTGCTTCCAGGGCATCCGAAAGGCTTCCGCCTTCACGCACATGGTCACGCACGGCCGTTACGGTCTGCTTGATACGATCATTTTCGGCCAGGTCAAGTAACACATGGAGTGAGCGGTCAAGTGGCAGGCCTGCACCTAACAAGGTCGCCAGTTGCTGGGTGAACTGCCCCACCTCACGCGCATTCATGCCGCGTTTTTTGAGACTCAGGAGGTCCAGGTTGAAACCGCCCTTGCCCGCCGCATTGGTCGACAAGGGAATGTTACCGCTTTCCTGAAGCTTGGCAATGACCGAGTCCTCGGAAGCGGCCTCCATGGTACCGCGCACCGTTTCACCCGATGGCGAGACCGCCTTGTATTCATACAATGGCATCAGGCTTCCTGCGTCACTCTGAGTACCTCTTCAAGCGTGGTGACACCCTGAAGACACTTGATCAGGCCGTCCTGATACATGGTTCGCATACCTTCCCTGACCGCTTGCTCGTGTATTTCACCGGAGGTTGCCTTCTGCATGATCAGACGGCGGATGGGATCCGACATCTGCAGTAATTCAAGAATCGATGTCCGGCCAAAATAGCCGGTCGGGTTCTCTTCGCTGGCAACCGGTCGGTAGACCGTGTAACTGTCCTGCTGTATAAACTCTCCGAAACCCATTTCTGCAGCAACTTCGGGCAACAACTGCACAGCCTCTTTAGCACCGCCGCCCAGGGTTCGCACCAATCGTTGAGCGAGGATGGCATTGACGGTAGAGGTCAGCAGATAATCTTCAACGCCCATGTCCAGCATACGGGTGATGCCGCCGGCAGCATCATTGGTATGGATGGTGGACAACACCAGGTGACCGGTCAATGCAGACTGGATCGCGATGCGGGCGGTTTCCAGATCGCGCATTTCGCCGATCATGATGACGTCCGGATCCTGGCGTACGATGGCCCTCAATGCATGGGCAAAATCAAGACCGATGGAAGACTGCGCCTGGATCTGGTTGATGCCCTCAAGCTGGTATTCCACCGGGTCTTCAACCGTGATTATTTTTCTTTCCGGCGTATTAATCTGGTTCAGCGCAGTGTAGAGCGTCGTAGTCTTACCGGAACCGGTCGGGCCGGTGACCAGAATGATGCCATGCGGCATTTCCAGATCATGGACAAATTGCTTCTTCAATTCCTCATCGAAACCCAGCGCATCAAAATCCAGCACGATGCTTTCACGATCCAGAATACGCATCACCACGCTCTCACCATGAGATGTGGGGATGGTCGAAACACGCAAATCCAGCTCCTTGCCCTGCACCCGGTGCATGATGCGACCGTCCTGCGGCAGACGGCGTTCAGCAATATTCAATCGCGCCATGATTTTGACACGTGATATGACAGCTGCGGTGGAACTGGCGGGAGGGGCCTCTACTTCCTGTAAGACACCATCGATGCGGTAGCGGACTTTCAACCTGTTTTCGAATGGTTCAATGTGGATATCTGAAGCACGTGCTTCTACTGCGCGCTGCATAATCAGATTGACCAGGCGGATAACCGGGGCTTCGGAAGCCAGGTCGCGTAAATGTTCAACATCTTCCAGTGCGTCATCTTCCCCATCACCGAGGGTGTCAATGATCTGCCCCATGGCACTGCGACCGCCGCCATAAAGCTTCTCAATACCGTTTTCAATTTCAGACGCCACGCCAACCTGCGCGCTGATGGATTTGCCACTGGCCATGGCCAGTGCCTTGAGTGCAAATTGGTCGCGTGGATTGGCCATCACCACAACCATATCCTTGTCGCTGATGCTGACCGGCAATAACAGGTTCTGCTTCAGGTAACGCAGGGAAAGTTTACCAATATCCGGCGCTTCATCCGGCAAATCTGCCGTGGATACCAATGGTAACTCCAGCAGACTGGACTCAGCTTCTGCAACATCCCTCTCAGAAACAAGCCCGAGACGGACCAGCAATGTGATCAGGTCACCACCATTCTGTTCGCGAAAAGTCTCCGCACGCTTGAGATCCGCTTGCTTGAGCCGGCCACTTTCAATCAGGTACGCGCAGACTTCATCTGCCACGCCACTGGAGTTGCTTGATTGCTTATCTTGTAGTTCTTCTGTTGCTTGCACTTATTGTCCCTGCAGGGATTGTCCCTATGTAGAAATTATATCAGATGCCGTTTAATAGACCGTTGCCAAACACAAAGACCACTTTGTAGTGCGGACAGTTCCCGTGAATCACGAATCCACACCCCTTTGCAAGCCGGTAAATTGCTCGATTAGCGCCCAGTTGGTCAAAACCCACAAAACAACGGGCACCAACGGCGGAAATATCAACACCCCCAATTGGTAACACATGGCAATCAATTCATCTGAAATTCCAGCGTCAATGACTATCTGATGTGCTTCCGGTCCAAAATTAAAAGCCAGCATTTTCAAAGTCTGCCAGACCACGCCCCAAACTTGTACCAGCATGACACACACATAGCCAAGCAATAAGATGCCCATTTTCCTTAAAAAGGAAGCGCCGGAAGCCATGACAAGACCAAACAGCAATGGCAGACCAAAACCATAGATCAGCGGATTAACGATAAAACCCAGGGCTTCCCGAGTGCCATCGGGGAACAGAAACAACAAGCGCGTTTGCACCTGAAACAGGTAATGATGATCCGGGTTGGGAATGATGTTCATGTATTCGCTGCCCAGCCAGCGGGACAAAATCTCGTCGGCCAGTATCCGCACCGGCACACCATGAAAGGCACTCAGGTAGTACCACAGCATAAAACCGAACACCATCCACAAAAATGCGAGGATGAGTAGTTCGCTTAAACGTAATTCGTCATAAGCTGCCGGCTGTGTCATTAACTTACCCAATGACGGGCATTGCGAAACATACGCTGCCAGGGAGATATTTCCGGCCAATCATCCGGGCACCAGGAAAAATTGACACTGCGCAGGCTTCTTTCCGGATGCGGCATCATGATGGTGATCCGTCCGTCGCTATTACACAAGCCGGTAATCCCTTGCGGGGAACCATTCGGATTTTGCGGATAATTTACTGCAGCGCTGCCATTCACATCGACATATTGTAGCGCTACCTGGGATTGAGGTATCTGCGCCGAGCCAAAACGCGCGCGCCCTTCTCCGTGTGCGGTGGCCACTGGCAGCAGGCTGCCGGTCATGCCATCGAAAAACAGCGAGGCCGAAGCAGCTATTTTGACCAGGCTGAGCCGGGCTTCAAACTGTCCTGAACGGTTGGCGACAAATTCCGGCCAGTCTTCTGTGCCGGGAATAATATCTTTCAAGGCGGAAAGCATCTGGCAACCATTGCAAACACCGAGCGCAAAGCGATCCTGATGCTCAAAAAAAGCTGTAAATTGATCCCTGATCCCGGTTTGAAACAACACAGAAGCCGCCCATCCACGACCGGCGCCCAATACATCACCATATGAAAATCCACCGCAGGCCACCAAACCCTGAAATTCGGACAATACCGCGCGGCCTTCCAGCAGGTCTGACATATGTACATCGACAGCGCTGAAACCCGCGGCGTCAAATGCTGCTGCCATTTCAATCTGACCGTTGACACCTTGTTCACGCAAAATCGCCACGGCCGGTTTCAAGCCACTCAAAATATGCGGGGCTACCGGGTCTTGTTGTGGATCAAAATGCACCTTGGGTTGCAGGTAAGCCTGATCCCATTCCAGCGCACGGGCGAATTCTTCGTCTGCGCAATCCGGGTGGTCGCGTAGTTTCTGAATCTCGTAACTGGTTTCATTCCAGACCTGGTGCAATTTTCTCAGATCGCTTTGCAGACAAATGTGTCCACCAGCTTCTATGCCAAGCGTGTGGCCAGCTTGCGGTTGGCCAATCTCGGTGAGTAAAGCTTCTATTCCATGACTGGCAAAACATGCACGAACACTTTGCAATTGTGACTCAGCAACCTGAATAACAGCGCCTGCTTCCTCGGCAAATAATCGTGCCCTCAAGGCTTTTGCATCGGCTGCAAAAGACTCATCAAATGACAGCGCCAGCCCGCAACGCCCGGCAAAAGCCATTTCACACAAGGTCGTTATCAGACCGCCATCTGAACGATCGTGGTAAGCCAGCAGTTGACGCTTTGTGATGAGCTCCTGAATGACGGCAAAAAATCCCGCCAGGTCTTCGGCATTATCCAGGTCAGGAACCTGCTTGCTGAAAATTGCATGCACCTGCTCCAGACAGGATCCACCAAGCCGGTCAGCTCCACGACCGAGATCGACCAATAGTAAGCGGCTCGGCTGGGCGGAAATTTTTAGCTGTGGTGTCACAGCCAGACGCGCATCAGTAACGGGGGCGAACGCAGTAATCAGCAGTGATACAGGCGCCAGCATATGTTTGCTTTGATTGCCATCTGACCAGTCAGTTTTGAGTGATAAGGAGTCCTTACCCACAGGTATGGCAATACCCAGGGCGGGACAAAGATCCATACCGACAGCCTTGACCGCTGCGTACAACGCGGCATCCTGTCCTATCTCACCCGCTGCTGCCATCCAGTTTGCGGACAGACGAACATCAGACAGTTTTTCAATAGGGGCGCTGGCAATGTTTGTAACCGCCTCCGCGACCGCCATTCTCGCCGCAGCAGGACTATTAACCACCGCCAGGGGTGTTCGTTCACCGACAGCCATGGCCTCACCGTTGTAGCCATGAAAACTGTGCAGGGTAACCGCACAATCAGCCACCGGCACCTGCCACGGCCCGACCATCTGATCGCGGGCAACCAGGCCGCCAACCGAGCGATCACCGATGGTGATCAAAAATGATTTGCTGCCAACGGCGGGGAAGCGCAATACGCCTGGAAGATCGTTTTCCAGGTCGCTTTCAGGCAGTTGTGATGCTTCAGGGTTTACAACATCGCTTACTGCGTCGCGATGCATCTTGGGCGTTTTGCCAAGCAGCACTTCCAATGGCATATCAACGGGTGGTTGCTGCAACAAAGCATCGTTCAGACGCAAGTTGCGTTCTTTGGTCACCACACCGAGTACGGCGTACGGGCAGCGTTCGCGTTTACATAAGAACTCAAATTCCTGTAAGCGATCATTTTCAATCCCCAGTACGTAGCGTTCCTGGGATTCGTTACACCAGATCTCCATCGGCGACATCCCACTGTCAGTACTCGGGATCTCCCGCAACTCCAGAATGCCACCGCGCTCACTGTCGTTCAGTAATTCAGGTAAAGCATTGGACAAACCACCGGCACCGACATCGTGAATGGATACAATCGGGTTGGCATCACCCAGTGCACAGCAACGGTCGATGACCTCCTGGCAGCGTCGCTGCATTTCCGGATTGCCGCGCTGAACCGAAGCAAAATCCAGTTCTTCACAGCCCTGTCCGCTGCCGACCGATGACGCCGCACCACCACCAAGGCCGATCAGCATCGCCGGCCCGCCTAAAACGATGACTGCAGAGCCTTCAGACAAACGTAGTTTTTCAACCAGTCCCGCACGGATATTGCCCATGCCGCCAGCCAGCATGATGGGTTTGTGATAGCCCCACAGGCGACCACCGATGGTTTGTTCAAAAGTGCGGAAATATCCGCTTAGTGCCGGCCGGCCGAATTCGTTGTTAAAAGATGCCGCGCCCACCGGCCCTTCGATCATGATGTCCAGCGCGCTGGCGATGCGATCGGGCTTACCGGAGTTTTCCTCCCAGTCGCGCGTTCCTGATGGTAATAATAAATTTGATACCGAGAACCCGGTCAGACCCGCCTTTGGCCGGGCGCCCCGTCCGGTTGCAGCCTCATCACGAATTTCACCACCCGATCCGGTTGCGGCACCCGGAAACGGCGAAATTGCGGTTGGATGGTTATGGGTTTCCACTTTGATCTGTATACCGACATCTTCTTGCAAATATGCGTATGCACCATCTGCAGGCTGCGGGAAAAAGCGCTCGCTGCGGCGGCCGGCAATGACCGCAGAATTATCGTGGTAGGCAGACAGCACGCCCTCTGGGTTTTTGGCGTGGGTGTTGCGTATCATCGCGAACAATGAAAGATCCTGGGCCTCACCATCCAGGGTCCAGCTGGCATTAAAAATCTTGTGCCGACAATGCTCGGAATTTGCCTGGGCGAACATCATCAATTCCGCATCGGTCGGGTTTCGGCCAAGTTGCTGGTACGCATCTATCAGGTATTCAATCTCTGATGCTGATAATGCCAGCCCCAGTTCCCGATTGGCTTTCTCCAGTGCTTGCCGTGGATTGACTGACAGGTCAGCATAAGCCAGCGGTCTGGCTGGAAGGTGTTCAAACATCGCTTGCGCTTCTTCCAGTCCTGACAAGACTGTTTGCGTCATGCGATCGTGAATCAGCGGCCTGATGGTGGCCAGAGTTTTCTCATCAAGCGCATCTGCAGCGAGACCGAACAAGGTGCCACGTTCGATACGATTGATTCTGTCCAGACCACAACGGTGTGCTATATCAGTGGCTTTGCTGGACCAGGGAGATTGCGTTCCCAACCGGGGAACGACCAACAAAAGATCCCGGGCCTCTAACCGGCTTGCGGTTTTTGCTTTCAGCAAGGCTTCGAGTTGCCCCGACTCATCCTTTGACAGGATATCCGGACTTTCAACAAAATAGATAAATTGCGCGCTGAATGAAAACCCCTGACCCACCTGCGAGCGCAAACGCTCAACAAGTTTTTGCCTGCGGAATTTAGAAAAAGCTGGACCACCTAGCAGGCAGGTAAACCCGGTCAATGCACCACTCCCATTTTAGTAAGCCACATTATAACGGTTGGCAGCTGAGAATTGAGCGGCTTTTTTGGTGATTTTTAATTGTTTTATCTTCCAGACACAAAAAAGCCTGCCGCAAAGGCAGGCTTTCTTAATTCTTACAAATTGACCTGTATTTATTCAGCCGACGCTTCCAAAGACTCCAGGCGTTGGCGCAGTTGTGCAGGCGGCATATAACCGGGTATCAGTGTGCCATCGGCTGTAACCAGTGCCGGCGTGCCTGTGACTCCAATTTCGCGCCCCAACTCATATTGGTCCGCAATCGGATTCGGGCATTTTTGCGGCTCCGGGTCCGTACCGTTCTTGGCCAGCGTCAATGCTGATTTCTGGTCATCGGCACACCAGACCGAAACAAACTTATCATATGACGCCGAACCGATGCCGGCACGGGGAAACGCCAGGTAGTGAATGGCAATACCTTCTTCATTGTACTCTTCCACCTGTTTATGCAATTTACGACAATAACCGCAGTCAAGATCTGTAAATACCAGCAACTCATATTTTGGTTCAACTGGCGAAAATGAAATTTGTTCTTCCTGCTTCAGACCCTCCAGTAAACTGACCCGGATTCCGGATTTTGCCTGGTCTGTAAGATTCAAGCGGGTATCGATGTCCATGATTTGACCCTGAATCAGGTACTGGCCATTCGCGGTCACATAAACGATCTCACTATTGATCTGAACCTGCAATATGCCTTCTATCGGCGTTTCTGACACCGCGATGGTTTTCGCGTTGGGAGCCAGCAAACGCACTTTTTCTTCAATAATGCCGGCGCTTACCTCATCAACCGCAGCGGCAAACGCAGACAATACCAGTAGGTTAGAAAGCAAAGCCGCAAAAATCAGCGGTGTACGAATCATTTTATTCTCCGAATATTTTATATAAGTCTGTGCCTAGCGCTGCATTTGACCTGCAAAGACTGAAAAGTTCAACCCTTTACAGCTTTACCGCTCTAACCACGCGGGTGATGGGTCTCATGCATACGTTTCAATCCTTCGCGGGCGATATGCGTATATATCTGTGTGGTGGAAAGGTCACTATGCCCCAGCAATAGCTGAACCACGCGCAGATCGGCCCCGTGATTGAGTAAATGGGTCGCGAATGAGTGACGCAACATGTGTGGTGACAGTTTCCTGGAAATGTCACATAGAGCTGCATAGCGATTCACCATGTACCAGAATGCCTGTCGCGTCATCCCGGCCTTGCGGGTGGTGACAAATACGCTATCGGTTTGCACCCCCTTGAGAATTTCCGGCCGGCCACTCGACAGGTACAGATTCAGGCTATCGTGTGCTTCGTCTCCAATCGGAACCAGCCGTTCTTTTTGACCTTTGCCGATGACCCGGATCACGCCCTGGTTCAGATTCAAATTGGATAGCTCCAGACCCACCAGTTCACTGACCCTCAAACCGGTGGCATACATCAATTCCAACATGGCCCGGTCACGCATACCCAGCATCGTTCCGGTATCCGGTGCCGCCAACAGTGACTCGACCTGATCTTCAGTCAATGCCTTTGGCAGACCACGACCGGTTTTGGGGCTTTCGATCAGTGCGACCGGGTCGGCCTTGATCGTTCCCTCCCGTACCAGCCATCGATAAAACTGACGATAGGCGGAAAGGTAACGTGATATTGAGCGCGGACTTTTACCTTGCCGGACCTCACCGGCGAGCACCGCCAGCAGATCTTCACGGCTGGCTGAGGTCAGTGTCTTTCCCTGTTCAGCAAGTCGGTCATTCAATGACAACAGGTCATGCCGATAACTTTGCAGACTGTTGTCGCTGAGCCCGCGTTCAGCCCACAAGTTATCCAGGAAACGTTCAATAAGAGGATCCTGATTCAAGAGGACTTCCTTGCCCGTTCTTCGCGCATATGATTGATCCATTGTTGGGCAGACTTTCTGACTTTGGGATATTTACTGGCATGATCCCAGGCCGTACCTGCCGCTGCGTAGTTACCCAGGTTGAATTCACTCATACCCTGCAGCACATAAGCGTCACCGGTTTTGCGTTCATTAAAACCGCCTTTAGCAAGCGCTGCGTTTATTGCGGATGAGGCTTCGTTCCAGCGTTCCATATCCACCAGAATATATGCACGGCGCAAGTCTATTTCCCCATCATCCGATGCCTTGCCGGCCATCTGATAGGCATCAAGGGCACGCTCCATCTCCTCAGCTACATACCAGGCATCAGCAACAATTACCCAGTGCCTTTTATTTGGCTCGACAAAGCCATCTTCTATACCTTTTTGCAAAACGCCGGCAGCTTTGAACGGTACATCGCTGTTTGAGTATAAGCTGGACAAATAGATGATGTCGGCTTGTTTGCCCAACATATTGCGACGGTAGGCAAGTGCCAGCACGGAAAGTGCTCTATCTTCCATTTTAAGCTTGTAGTAGATCTGGGACAGCTGGACCCAGTAGCTGCCCTTGTGCGGCCAGTTCTGAATCATGGTTTCCAGGGTTTGTGCCATTTTTGGGAACTGTTCCAGTTCAAAATGAGCCCCCAGTTTTAACTGATACCATGATTCATCTGGTTCGTCAGACATTGATATGGCCATTTTAATCGCCGTAACTACCTGCGGCCAATCTTGTTGTGAAGTGTAAATTGCAGCTTTCAAATAATAGGAGGCAGCGGTAAGCCTCTCCTGCGGTACTTTGCACATCCACAAGTCCAGCTTTCCGAGAGCCTCGTCATAGCGACCATTCATGTAATACAACTGTGCAAGCTGGTACATCAGGGAGAAATGCGCGAGATCAGGAAGCGCATCGAGTTCCACGGCACGCTCAAAGTTCGTTAGAGCCGCAGCGTAGTTTTCACGGGACCACTCAACCTGCGCCAGTGCCTGGGCAATGACTGCCTTCTGATAGCTGCCATGCGCAACAGCATTCATTTTCTGCAATTTGTCAAAAGCGGTGTCGTAAAGCTCTTCACCAACATCCTCGTAGATGTCATTGAGTTTTTTCCAGGTCGTTTCATCCAGCGCACCGGCATTCTTGCCACGCTGTTGATTGCATTCCGGTGCTTGCGCCAGCACCTGACCCGACAGAGTCACTGCGATCAAAGCAATGAGAAAAAACCATGAAATTGATTTAGGCAACACGTTCCTCCGCCTAAGGCCCGGATTCTTCAAGACTGAAATCAATCACCTGCGTCGCCAGTCGATCTACTGCGACACCATCGATAACCCTTGGTTTGAACTTCCACTTGAGGATTGCCCTGATGGCCTCACGGTTGAACACTCTGGGCGGGTTGGAATCAATGACTTTGGGATTCTTGACTGTACCAATGGCTGTAATCGTAAATTCGATTTTTACCCAGCCCTGCTGACCTCTCATCGCCGCTTCACGCGGATACATGGGCCGGATTACAACAATTGGGATAATGTCACCTTCCTCGGTTTTGTCCACCCCGGCGAAATGACCGATATACATTCCCCCACCGCCTGAAATTGGGACATCCAGATCCGGCAACTCAGGCACCGGTATGCGTTGTACCATTTGTTCCATTCTGGAAACCTGCAATTTTGGTGTTGGTGGTGGCTTCCTGAGTGGTGGCGGCTTGCTGGGAATACGCCGGTTCTTGAGGGTCACGTCATCGGGGATATCGACAGGTCCAAAATGGATACCGGTTATTGCTGCCAGGTCAACATTGCTGGTACTTCCGGATGAGATCAACTTGAACATAAACAGAAATAATCCAAAAGTTACAGCAATGGCAAGAATTGCAGAAATTGGACTTCTGAGTCTGTTGAAGTTCATATTGGTAACGACCAGCTTATCCATCGGGGTGTTCGGCGGAGATTGCGACACCCTTGACACCCGCCATTTTTACCTGGTCCATCACCCGTGTAACCGTGCCGATCCGCGACTTTTTATCGGCAACAATCACCACACTGCCTTTGGGGTTCTCCGCTTTAGCCTGTTCAACCATCGAACGGACTTCCCTTAATTCAACCAGTCGTTTGCCCATCCAAATGTCGTCGTTCGATTTAATCCCGATCAGAATGGTTCCATTGATTAGCGGAATCGCCTGTTTGGCAATGGGCCTGGTTATCGCCGCACCGGTCTCCCGGGTGAAGGACGTCGTGACAATGAAGAAAATCAGCATGATGAATACAATATCAAGCATCGGCGTGATATTGATTTCTGCATCTTCTGTCCTTGCACGTCGTCGAGGCATGCACCAACTCCTGATTTTCAAATCAATTCAGTATTTCTTTTTGAACCCTGGCATCAGTGTGAATATAACAGGTCGCCCAGCGATTCAGTCTCAGTCATAGCCTTGTGCTCCAGCCAGGTTCCAAAATACACACCGGACAAGGCCGCCACCATTCCCGCCATCGTCGGCACTGTGGCCATGGAAACACCGGCTGCCATTGCCCGGGCATTGCCCGTGCCGGCGTAGGTCATGACATCGAAAACGCTGACCATACCGGTTACTGTTCCCATCAGGCCTAACAAGGGACAAATCGCTATGAGTGCTTTTATCAAACCAATGTTTTGTTTAAGTGCTATTGACCGGGTCGAGATCATTTCCTCGCGAATACGCTTTGCGTACCAGGATTGAGTGTCCGCACGGGATTCCCATGCAGATATGACTGCACGTTTTTCCAGTGGATGAACCCGGTAGAAATACCACAATCGTTCAAATATTAATGTCCACATCAGTACCAACACCAGCATGATGGCGTAAAGCACGTCACCGCCCAGTTCCAGGAAACTCCTGATTGAGTCCAGTGCGTTATAGAACCAGATCATTCCTTGCGCTCCGCAAGCCGGGCAATGATTCCCGCCGCCTGCTCTTCAAGGATCTGGATCAGAACCCGGCTCTTGCCCTGTAAAAACGCATGCAACAAGGTCAGCGGAATGGCTACAATCAGACCCAACACAGTGGTAACCAGCGCTGTAGAAATACCGCCAGCCATCATTCGCGGGTCACCTGTACCAAACAGCGTGATCATCTGAAAGGTCGAGATCATACCCACAACTGTTCCCAACAACCCTAACAAGGGGGCAACAACGTATAAAACCTTGATGAAACTCAAACCTGTCTCGAGCGGCGCCGATTCACGCAGGATTGCCTCATCCAGTTTTAATTCCAGCGTCTCAATATCGATATTTCTATGATCGGTGAAAACAGACATGACGCGACCCAAAGGATTATCCAGGTTGGCAGATTCAGTTTTAAGTTGCCCGCCAATACGTCGACCGGTGGAATACAGCACGAAAGCTCTCCACATGCATAGCAATAAACCGAAGATTCCCAAACCAATAATGACATAACCAACCGGCCCTCCATCATCTCTGACACGTTCAATGGGGGTTTTGCTTTGCACAACGGCACGAAGAATCTGCCCGCGCGTGAAATCCACAGCCATCGCAACGGCTTCTCCGGGCTCTGCTTTTTGTAAATTGCTCGCCATTGAGCGGTACCGGGCAGCGGGTTGACGAGCCAGCTCAATCAGGTTTTCAGTACTTTTTGCTGAGTTCCAATCCAGGAAACTCCCATTGGACACCGCATTGAACACACCAACACGAATGACTTCCATGTCCTCTTTGATGCCATTTGCACGCTCAACTGTTGTGTGGAACCTGACCACTTTTCCGGATTCGGCAATTTCCGTAACCATGCTCGACCACAGCGTGCGTAATTCCTTAACATTGGGCAATGCTTTGCGTTGTGCCAGCCCGGATAAAAATTCACCACGACCAGTTAGCTCTGCTGAGACCATTGAATCGGACAATGCGGCCTGAATATCACCAGCAGACTGCCGTACGATTCCAAACAGTTCTCCAAGGTTGCCCATGCGTTCCTGTAAAATGGTTGTCAGCTCTGCCAACTCGCGTTCCAGGCGGTCATATGCCGTCTTCAAATCGTCGCTACGCTGATCTTCACGTTTCATTGCCGCTTTAGCCTGAGCCAGAAACTGACGCTGGTTATCGCGTTCACGAAGGAATTTCGCCTCCCGTTGTTTATTGATTTTACCTTCGCTTTTGGCTGCCTGACTTACGATCTCCGCCAACTCGTCAAGTGTTTGCGCCTGTGTAGAAACTGAAAAAACCAACAAGGCGACTATGATCAGAATTCTATTTACTCTCATTTTGCAACACCCGCACCGGGTACCGGCAGCACGACGAGATTTGGAGCTTTCTCATACCTGGCTATGGCCAGACCTTGTTTGACTTCCAGTCGGTACCGGTCTGGCAAATCCTCATAATTCCGCGTGGCGGGGTTAAACCAACCCGTGGTCAACTGGTCACTGCTTTGATAAACAAGCAGGGTTCGTCCAACCCGCAGAAAATCCACGGTCTGTCCGGTTGATGGCAAGGTTTCAGCGTACGCCTCGGTGGTGCGGCCATATTCGACCTCACCCTGGTAGGCCTCCATCACCCGGCGATATTTCTCCGAGGTGGTTACATCCGCCTGATTCATCATCTCACGTAAGCGCAGCACCCGTGCACGTCGTTCTTCAAGCCTGAACGGCATATCGCTTTCAACAATTTTGGAAAGCGTTTCAATCATATCCAGCATCAGGGGTACAACACCCCGATTGGTGTCCTCCAGACCGCTCAGCTGCTGATTGATGGACACAAGTTCTTCACGCTGATCCATAACAACCTTTTCAAGATTGTCGTTATAAATTTTCAAACTTTCAGTTTCCCGGACAACTGCCCGGTATTCAGCCAGCAAATCAGCGGTTTGTTGTGCCGTGCGGGTAACGCGTTTCTGGGATGATGACGCGGCGTTGTTGATGTCTGTCTCTGCCTGTACAGTAGTATCAAGGCTTTGTGCGTTTGCATCTGACAATATACATAATGCCAAAAGGGTCATCGTGACCAGCCTGGATAAGCCTGGAATAAATTTAGTTGGCATACCTGTTGTCCAATTGGTTGGTTATAGAACTATTCAGCTTCAATAAATCCATATTAATGATATATTTAATGTCAGTCCCGTATGCGGACAGAACGGAAAACCGAGGGCTTTAGTTGCACCACAAACCGGCAATATTGTCAGACAAAAAACCAGCCTCCAATAATACTAACTCATATTGTCCGCTGCCACGCAGGTTGCTGATCATGTTGTATGACGGGGTGATATTGTTCGGCATGCTGATTGTCGCCTCGGCCATTGCATTGCCAATTGGCAACGTGGAAAAAGTTGCTTTCAAGGATTTCTGGTTCACTCTCTGGTTGCTGCTGGTCTGCTTCGCCTACCTCGGCGGCTGTTGGCGGTACGGGGGGATGACCGTCGGAATGCGCGCATGGAAAGTCAGGCTGATCAGCGAGGATGGCAGTGGCGTTTCATGGCCAAGATGTCTGTTGCGTTTTCTGACTGCAATGATTTCTGCAGCCGTTTTTGGTCTTGGATTTTGGTGGGCCCTGTTCGACAAGAAAAAACGCGGCTGGCATGATTTGTCAGCCCGCACCGTGCTGCTCAAAACTGATAATAAGTAGCCTGGGGCGTCTCTAGACTACTCGGCGCAATGCCGTTACCGCCGCCGCCAGCAACAAGAGCGAAGGTAGTGCCGTGCTGATCGCAATCGGTAAGGAATAGGCCTGTGCAAGATTCTGTGCGGCACCATTTACTAACATGAACAAACCGCCCATGGTCATGCCGATAAACATCCGGAAGCCGAGATTATGTTGTCGTGAAGAACCAAAAACAAACGGCATACCTGCCAGCACCAGGGCAATAATCGCAAACGGGTAGAGGATTTTTTCCCAGAATGCAGAGCGATAAATGCTGTCACTTTGACCGTTGCTCTGCAGGTATTTCATCTGATCCCACAACACTCGCACAGCAAGATACGGTGGACGGGTGACGGCAGATTCAAGCAACTCGGGTTTCACCCCCGACACCCAGGGCTTATGGTCCAGTTTTGTAGGGGTCACGACCGACGACCCTATCTCGATTTCAGAAACACCCTCAAGCGTCCACTGCTCCCCATCAAAAAATGCTGCATCGGCCCAGGTTATTTTTTTCAATCCCGAGAAGCCTTCAAAATGGTGAATTTCTATTTCCTGGAAACTGATGGACTGCTGGCCACGGTCCGCCGTCAGCAGAGGCCGCCTGATATTGACTATATCGCTGCCATCGCGCATCCACATCCCGATGGGCCACCAATAATGGCCTGCCCGACCTGTTTGCTTAACCTGTATGCCCGCGCCTGCTGTTCGGCCTGTGGAGCCACAAATTCTCCTATCATCATGACCGGTATCGTGATCAGGAGCGCTCCGGCCATACCCGCGATGGCCAACCTGAGCCGCGAAACGCCAGCGGTTCTGAATGCCACCAATTCATTGGCACTCGCCAGGCTACCAATACCAAGCAATGATCCCATCAGGGCTGAAACGGGGAAAATCTGGTAGGCCAGGCGTGGACTGGTCTGAAACACAAACCAGAATACATCTGCCGCCACGTAATTGGCCGTGGTGCCGCGTAACTCACTTAACAGGCTGAACATCATCATCAGCCCAGTGAGACTGACCCACACCAACAGAATCCCCAGAATGGCTGTCCGGCCGATATACCTGTCCACGGTTTTAATCACGCCGACGCCGCCTTGACCCTAAATCGCCCCTGCTGCCTGATCCAGATGAAACTGATAATGAGAAACACCGCATGAACCCACCACATGCCTATATAGGCCGGCAAAATGCCCTCCGCTATCCAGGACCGGCACAAATACAGCAAATTGCCATAAAGCAAATAAACCAGGATGCCCAGCACAACCCTCACACCCCTGCCCTCCCGTGGTTCAGAATGAGCCAGCGGTACGGCCAGCAACCCCAACACAATAATCATAATTGCGGGTGTCAGACGCCACTGAAACTCTGCGATGGATTCTGCTTGCCCGTCTTTGAATAACTCCGAGGTTGGTTTTGAATTAAGTTTGACCTTTTTTCGTTTCTGGATTTCCGGCTCCGGCAGACGCAAATCATTACGTGCAAAATTAAGTATCCGCAGGTCCAGTTTCCCGGGAGCCACGTCCACGACCTTGCCCTGTTCAAGAATCAGGTAACGTTCATTGGTTTCCTCGTCCATCCAGTAACGCCCGGTTTGCGCCACCCACACCTGCTCTCGTTCGGCATCACGTTGTTTGATGAATATATTGCGTAGTGAGGTACCGTCTTCCCCGATGGATTCCGCGTATATAATCAGGTTGCCATGTTGAAGCTGATGAAACTTGCCAGCTTGTAAACCCCAAACTGCCGCAGAGCGAAACGCCTGTTCCAATTGTTGCTCAGCCATTTGTGCAGTTTTGGGCGTAATCGACAATCCCAACAGCAATAAAATTGCTGACAAGGGAGCTACCAGCGAGAACAAGGGTTTCAACAGCTGCCTCCAACCAAAGCCGCTGGAACGCATAACCGCCATTTCATGATCCCGATACAAACGCCCCAGACCCCACACGATGGCAATAAACCCGGCCAGTGGAAAAATATTTCCCAGCGTTTCCGGCATGTGTAACAACAACTGCATACTCATCAAGCCGACCGGCATCCTGCCGTCAGCAATGTCATTGAGCATTTCACCTATGAAAGCACCCAATAAAACGATAAGCAGAACAATGCTTACGGCTATTGATGTCCAGAACCACTCACGCAATATATATTTTTGCAGTATGCTCAATATTAGTGTCTTCGTATTAGTATGCTGGTGACTAAATCGTTGTAGAATGATTGATTCGTTCGCATTCTAGCAGTGTTAATCAAGTCACTGGTTAATTTTAAGATTGGGATTTTGGGGGAGGACCCGGAACAATGGAATTTACACTCGACGCAAGTCCCGCACCAGGGCTCGAAACAGCCTGTCTGGTCATCGGAATACTTGAAGACTCGAACCTGCAAGGTTCGGCAGAATTGATCGACCAGGCCAGTAATGGCGCGCTGCTCCAATTGATCAAAAGCGGCGACGTGGACGCCACCTGGAAGCATCCCACCATGCTATATGGATTGGAGGGTGTTGCTGCAAAACGCATTCTTGTAATGGGCTGTGGTGAAGCGGAAAAATTCGATGCGGTACGCTATGACATTATGTGTAAAAGTGCAGGTGAATTTCTGCGCGACCACGCGACCTTGAGCGCACACGTCTGCCTCAATGAATTAAAGATTGATAACCGCGATGGACACTGGCGTCTTCGCCAGGCCGCAGTTGGCATAGACCGGGCAAATTATCGTTACACCGCCACCAAGGCGCCCAAGGATTACGATAACGATCCACTGGTTGCTGCTTCTTTCAGCGCCGGCGATGAACTGCAAGCGGCACTGGTTGAAGCCCGGGGTCTTGCGAAAGGTTATTTGCGTTCCAAAGAACTGGGCAATATGCCACCCAATATCTGTAACCCTGCCTACATAGCAGATCAGGCGCGGGAGATTGCAGACAGCTATGAAAATGTCAGTGTCGAGATTCTTGAAACTGATGAGATGGCCAAGCTTAAAATGTCGGCCTTATTGGCGGTCGGCAGGGGCAGTGCCAATGGACCCAGGCTCGTCATCCTCAAATACCAGGGTAAGGATGCAGACAGCCAACCGGTAGTACTGGTCGGTAAAGGAATCACTTTTGACACCGGTGGCATCTCGCTGAAGCCCGGTGCGAATATGGAACAAATGAAGTTTGACATGGGCGGTGCGGCCAGCGTCATTGGTGCATTTGAGGCCTGTGCTGAAATGCAGCTTGCCATTAACCTGGTATGTGTTGTTGCGGCTGCCGAGAATATGCCGGATGGCAATGCCTATCGACCCGGTGATGTACTGACTTCCATGTCAGGGAAAACCATTGAAGTTATCAACACCGATGCGGAAGGCCGGCTGGTCTTGTGTGATGCCCTGACCTACAGTCAGCGCTTCAATCCTGTGGCACTAATTGATGTCGCTACACTCACGGGTGCGGCCGTGGTTGCCCTGGGACACCATGCTTCGGCCATCATGAGCAAGCATGATGATCTGGTTGACGAGTTAATTGAAGCTGGCCAGACAGCGGTCGACCGTGGTTGGAGGCTGCCCATCTGGGATGATTACCAGTCACAGATAAAATCCACCTTTGCAGATATGAAAAACGTCGGCGGCATGGCTGGTGGCAGTATTACCGCGGGCTGCTTTCTGTCACGTTTCACCAAGGGCCAGCGCTGGGCCCACATTGACTGTGCCGGTTCGACCTGGATTTGGGGCAGTGATAAAGGCTCGACCGGCAGACCGGTCGGTTTGCTGACCCAATACCTGATCAATCAGGCCGGTTAAGAACCGGTTCTGAAAGCTAAAAGCCTTGTCCAGCGAACCCAGCCAGCCTGATTCCTGTCAGATTGATTTTTACCTTTTGGGTCAGTCAGCACCGGAGGCCAGCAAACTTGCCTGCCGCCTCGCGCTAATGGCCTGGGAAAGAAAACAGCACATATTCATCATCACAGCGACCGAATCCTCAGGCAAACAACTTGGCGAACTGATGTGGCAATACCCACAGGAACGATTTCTGCCACACGCCGATGCAGGCGGGGATGATGCCACCAAAGCGCCCGTCAATATTGGTACGCTTTCCGACTTGAAAGCTACCGATGTGGTGATTAACCTTTGCCACGAGGCAGTTCCAGAACCCGGGCGCTTCAGACGGGTACTGGAAATTGTGCCATTTGCCGATGACGAACGGGACGCCTCCAGGCTTAAATACAAAAACTATCGCAACCTGGGTCTGAAACCCCGGACGCACGAGATCAATAAGTAATGGAAAAGAGTTACCAACCGGGCGCCATCGAAACGCGCTGGTATCAATTATGGGAAGAGAATGGCTATTTCTCACCCAATGATAGTATGCAGCCATACAGCATCGCCCTGCCACCCCCAAATGTAACCGGCAACCTGCATATGGGTCATGCTTTCCAGGACACCATCATGGATGTGCTGACCCGCTTTCACCGCATGCAAGGCGACTCAACCTTGTGGCAAACCGGAATGGATCATGCCGGAATTGCCACGCAAATGGTGGTCGAACGGCAACTGAGTGCCGACGGTATTTCCCGGCACGATATTGGGCGTGAAAAGTTTGTCGAAGCCGTCTGGGACTGGAAGAGCACGTCCGGCGGTCAGATCGCCAATCAAATGCGCCGGCTGGGTGCATCTGTGGATTGGGAAAACGACCGATTCACCATGGATGAGGGTCTTTCCCACGCGGTTACCAAAGTTTTTGTTGAGCTTTACCACGAAGACCTGATTTACCGGGGCAAACGACTGGTGAACTGGGACCCGGTCCTGCATACCGCATTATCCGATCTGGAAGTTCTGTCAGAAGAAGAAAACGGCCACCTTTGGCATATCCGATATCCCAGGGTCGACGGCAAGGGCTATGTCGTGGTTGCCACCACGCGACCGGAAACGATGCTGGGCGACACCGCGGTTGCAGTCAACCCGGATGATCCGCGTTACACCGACCTGGTTGGTCTTGAGCTTGAATTGCCGCTGACCGGGCGCACCATTCCGGTGATTACTGACAGTTATGTCGACATCGAATTCGGTTCCGGTTGCGTGAAAATCACCCCGGCCCATGATTTTAATGATTACGAGATGGGTAAACGCCATCAACTGCCAAAGATCAACGTTCTCAACGATGACGCCAGCATCAATGATGAGGCACCGGAAGCCTACCGGGGTCTGGACCGCTTTGTTGCCCGCAAACAGATTGTTGCGGACCTGGAAGTTGCCGGCCTGATAGAAAAAATCGAGCCGCATGTGATGATGATTCCACGCGGTGACCGTTCCGGAGCAGTGGTCGAGCCTTACCTGACCGATCAGTGGTATGTGAAAATTGAACCGCTTGCCAAGCCGGCGATTGAAGCCGTTGAAAGCGGCGCTATTCGCTTTGTACCTGAGAATTGGAACAAGACCTATTTTGACTGGATGCACCGCATTGAGGACTGGTGCATTTCCCGGCAGTCGTGGTGGGGCCCTCGCCTCCCGGCCTGGTATGGCCCGGATGGTTCGATTTACGCTGGCTTCGATGAAGCCGATGCGCG
>PVMS01042291.1_pt1 | contig 22088 bp, 29 predicted proteins | sample 1853461 | NCBI WGS metagenome assembly PVMS01 (sample SAMN08582032, study PRJNA380276) | Marine sediment metagenome, whole genome shotgun sequencing project. | isolation source: ocean sediment barecode stripped | collected 2017 | reverse complement strand
TACACGACGCTCTTCGATCTCCCAAGGAGGCCTACCAAGTATGGTAGGCCTCCCAAGGAGGCCTACCGGGAAAATCTGATCTGACACTGTTTGAACGATCAAGTCTGAGCCATCACACTTAATTAATTAGCAGCCTTCTCCGCGGCAGCAGGCTCCTCGGTTGCAGCTGCCAGCCGCTCTACGGCCTGTTCCACCAATACCGAACATGGCGCCGTCCATTCCGGTATTTCGGACGCAACACCGAAAGATACCGTCAGATAACGTCCGTCTTTTGATCGCGGGTGATGAATCGAAAGATCGCGAACCTTGGCGGCGATTCGTTCAGCAAACTCTTCCACACGGTCTTCGTGCGCGCTGCCGACCAGCGCGATAAACTTGTCGCTGTCCAGCCTGGCCGCAAGATCACCTTCACGACGCAATGAACCGCCGATCGCATGTGCAATCTTTCGAAGCGAGGACTCGGCTGCATGACGTCCGAACAGATCGCGATACTTTTCCAGATCCGTGACCTGAAATGCGATGACACCAATACGGCGGTTCTCGCGACGGGCAACGCCCCAATCCCGCTGCAGAATTTCCATAAATACCTTCCGGTTCGGCAGGCCCGTCGCTGAATCCAGGCTCTCCATCCGCTTGATGCGAATGCGCGCATCCTGTAAGGAATCCCGCAGTTCATCGTCAGGAGACCGTGCGTCTATATCATCGCCGTACGTTTCCGGTCGCTGGCACAGCAACAAGCAGGCCGGTTCGCCCGGTCGATCGTACAAAGGCGACATTTCAAATCTGGCATCGACGGGTTCACCATTCTTGCCCGTCCACTGCTGAATCAGTTGCCTGGATTTATCCCAGGGAAATTCCGGCAGGTCACCTTCGCAAACAAGATCCTTGAGATCGCGACCGATCAACTCGCTGGCATCCCACCCGGACCATGCTTCGATCACCGGATTCACATAAATAATCGGCCAGCCGCGCTTTTGTGCGTTGACAATGACCATGCCGGCCGAGCCACACTCTAGCGCTTGTATAAGCATCTTTTTAGTTAGTTGAATCATAGGATTATGACAAACTCATAATATTAAATCTAATATAGGAAAGCACACCGGCCAGCCTCACAAGAAGCATCCGGTGAATTTTATGAGTTGTCTTTCCGGGCGTCTGTGACCCGGTTCACTCGCGCGCGATCAGCTTTTTCCCAAAGCGTCCAAAAGGCGCCGAACCCGCGCCATACCGGCCTCGAGCGAAGCCGTTATTTCTGCATGAATATCTGTACCACGACCCGCAGCGCGGTTAACGACAACAGCACAGATAACATAATCGGCATTGAGCTCACGCGCCAATGATGCCTCCGGCATCGCAGTCATGCCGACGAGACTGCAGCCATCTTGTTCCATTCGATCAATTTCAGCCGCCGTTTCCAGTCTCGGGCCCTGGGTTACGCCATAGGTACCGCCGTCCAGACAATCCAGTCCCAGTGAGCGCGCCTGATCGACCAAACGAGACCTGATCGCTTCGCTGACGGGCTGTGTAAAGTCGATGTGTTGCACGGGCCGACCGTCACCGTCGGCATAAGTGTGTTCGCGCCCCCACGTGTAATCGATGATCTGCGCCGGGAATACCAGTCGACCGGCCGTGGCCTCAGCCGAGATGCCGCCAACGGCGTTGATACCCAGTATGTAATCCGGCGCCGCCTCGTTCAGCGCCCAGACATTGGCCCGATAGTTCACGCGGTGCGGCGGGATCTCCCCTTCCAGCCCATGACGGGCGATAAAATCAACCTGTGCCCTGCCAGACTGCCAGCTCATGACACGGCATGAGGGGCGCCCGTATGGCGTATCGACAGCCTGCCTGGTTGTTGCCTCTGGCGGCACAATACGCATCGCGCCGGTGCCCCCGATTAACGCGATACGCGTCATGATGCGGATTCCTGCCCGGCCGGGAGCGCATAAATAGCAGACAGATGCCGCCACCGATTCCCATAGTCCATGCCACAGCCGAAAACATAGTGATCGCCCACTTCCAGACCGACAAGATCGGGACACATTTTCGTTTTCACCCTGTCATGAAGCTTTCGCACCAGCACCACCGTAACCACTCGCCCGGCGCCCAATGAGTGACATGCAGCCGCAACATAATCGAGCGTCACCCCCTCATCAAAGATATCGTCAATGATCACGACCGTTTTCCCGGTCAACTCAATGTGCGGAGCCTGAAGCCATTCCAGGTTACCGCCGGTCAGCTCGCCCCGGTAACGCGATACATGGCAGTAGTCCATTAAATAATCACCTTCCACCAGTTCCGCGAGTCGAACCAGCGGGACCATGCCGCCGGTCATCACGCCGAGCAGCACACATTCTGATTCATTGATCTCTGCTTCAGCGACAATTGACTGAATCCCAACGGCGAGTCTTGCATAAGCTTCGTCCACCGTCTGACGCGAAGCGACGAGGGTAACGCCGGGCAAGGGTAAGCCCGTCTTCACGGAAGACTCAGCCATCAAGTTTCAGTTCAGGAGCATCGACTGCCGCCTTCAGGACCGCAACCGCTTGTTTCCAATCCGCCGTATCGCGCAAACGCTGGCCCGCCCACGGCATCGCGGTCGGGCGCAAAGCAGCAAGACGTCCGGCACCGACAGGATTATCGATATCGCTCAATTGATCCAGCGTTTCGCGAACGCCATCCGGGTTATTGCAGATCAATGCCATGTCAGCTCCGGATTCCAATGCCAGCCGGACCCGCTCGGACATCGGCCCGATCGACTCTGTGGCACACATATTCAGATCATCGGAAAAAATCACGCCTGAGAAACCTATGTTCTGACGCAGTTCCGTCTGCAGCCAGTACGGTGACAAACTGGCAATACGGCGGTCCACTTCCGGGTAACGAACGTGAGCCATCATCACGCCTTGAATACTGCCTCCTGAAAGAGCGTGATAGGGTCGCATGTCATCAATGATTTCATCGTAGCCGCGGTGGTCGACCGGCAATTCTATATGCGAGTCGGGAACCACTGCGCCATGACCGGGAAAGTGTTTGCCGATCGCCACCATCCCGGCTTTGCGCATACCGCTGATATAAGCGGCAGCGACTCTCGCGACGATATCCGGGTCTTTATGAAAAGCCCGGTTGCCGATGATCTCGCTCAAACCCCAGTCCAGATCAAGCACCGGCGCGAAGCTCAGATCAACGCCGACCTCACGAAGCTCAGCGGCCATGACCCAACCGCATAAACCCGCAAGCTTGCGGGCCTTTGTTTCATCAATATCAAACTGCCGGCCCAGCCATCGGGCTGGCGGCAGATCTGTAAAATGCTCACGAAATCTTTGTACCCTGCCGCCCTCCTGATCCACGGCAATCAGCAGTGAGGGCTTCCTGACCGCATGAATCTCCGTCGTCAATGCCGTCACTTGTTCGGGGTCCTGATAATTACGGCTGAACAGAATGACGCCGCCGACACGCTGATCGCGCAGTAGAATTTTTTCGTCGGCCGTCAACCGCGTTCCCGCGACATCAACCATTAAGGGTCCGAGCGTCATCTTTACCCCTATGAAACGATATCGACCGCAGTACCGATTTCCACCATATCAAACAGTTCAATCACGTCGCGATTACGCATTCGGATACAACCATGTGACATGGGAATCTGCATCGGTTCGGAATCAGGCGTGCCGTGGATATAAATATAGCGTCGCATCGTATCCACATCTCCCAGCCGATTGGCACCGATCTCAAGACCACTGAGCCAAATGATACGGGTTAATATCCAGTCACGCTCCGGCTGCGCCCGTCCAAGCTGCTCGCCATAAAGCTCACCGGTTGACCGGCGGCCCTGAAAAACCGTATTGAGCGCCATGCCGGCGCCAATTTTCGCACGAATAATATGAGCGCCCCTGGGGGTGCAGAAGCTGCCCGACTGTTCTCCCGGGCCATATCGCGAGGTCGAAACCGGAAAATCGCGCAGCGTCACGCTCTCGCATTTGACGCCCAGAACCTGCCTGCTGATACTGATAATAATGCGATCTGGCTTCACGGATATGCGCTCTGACAATAACTTAACGGCGTTCGAATAATGCCATGGACTCGACGTGGCTGGTCTGCGAAAACATGTCCATGACCCCGGTCGCAGCTAAATCGTAACCGAGTTCTTCTACAAGCCTGCGGGCATCCCTGGCCAGAGTGCCCGGATGACAAGAGACATAAAGTATTTTCTCTGCGCCGACCCGTTCAAGCAGCGGCAATATTTCTGCGGCTCCTGTACGTGGAGGATCCAGTAACACGCGATCGAATCCGGACCAGTCAAATGCAGTCATGTCCTCAGGACGCGTCAGATCTGCAGCGAAAAAAACAGCGTTGGTAATGCCATTCTGGCTCGCATTCATCCCGGCCCGCTTTACCATCTCGGCGGATGCTTCCACGCCAACCACTTCAGCGGCGCTGTGCGCCAGTGGTAATGTGAAATTACCAAGCCCGCAAAACAGATCAAGCACCCGTGACTCCTGCTCCACCCCGAGTAATTTCAACGCTTGCGTGATCATTTTTTCATTGACCTCGCTGTGCACCTGTATGAAATCTGTCGCAGTAAAACTTATCGAAATCCGGCCTCCGAAGATACGATACTGCAGAGTATCGGAGCCCGTTTCCTGATTCAGCGCAACGACGGTGTCCGGCCCACCGCTTTGCAAAAAAATACGAATATTCGCCGAATTCTGAAAATCGGCCAGCCGGGAAATATCTTCTGTCGATGGCGGATCGAGAACGCGAAAAATCATGACTATCCCGTTCTCACCGACGGCAGTCTCGATCTGAGGGATTCGATTGCGAACAGACAAGCCGCCGATCAATTGTGAAAGATCATCAAGACGCTCTCCGATTTGCGGGTGCAAGGTATCGCAGCGAACCATATTCGTCACATAAGGCTTATTGCGTTCGCGGAACCCGACCAGCACCCGCCCTTTTTTTTCAACATGCTTGACGGCGAGCCGCGCCTTTCGGCGATAGCCCCAGGCCGCACCGAGAATGGGTGGCAATACGACGGCCGGCTTCACATTGCCGATACGCTGCAGGTTATCAAGTAAGGCTGACTCTTTAAGCCGGACCTGTTCGGCCCGCGAAATATGTTGTAGCGAACAACCTCCGCAGACACCAAAATACTCACAACCAGGCTCCACTCTTTCAGGCGACGGCTTGAGAACCTCGACCAGCTCCGCCTCGTCATAATTTCGACGTTTGCGGCGACGAAGAAAACGAACAGTCTCGCCCGCGATTGCACCCTGAACGAACACTGTTTTACCCTCGCCACGCGCCACGCCCCGACCATCTATCGTCGTATCGATAATTTCAGCCGTCCGAACTTCCCCTGACCGGCCATCGGGCATTTTTCCGTCTGCAGCAGTCAGCGGTCCGACTCCGGCGACGCGTCATTCCAGGCCGCAAGAAAAGTGCCCAGATGAGCAGCTTCGGACTGTTCAAGCAGCGCCCGAACCCGGGCAAATTCGCCCTTCAGCTCAACTTCATCAAGCACGCCGCGCATGTACTGAAAACGAAGGAAAACCAGGTAAGTATTCAGAACATCCGTCTCACAATAGTCACGAATTTTCGCCAGCTCTCCGTTCAGATACATAGGCCAGACCTGATCACCTTTAAGTCCCATTTTTCCCGGGAAACCCAGCATCACTGCGATGTCATCAAGACGCGCGCGCGCTCTGGGCTGAAATCCGGACAGCACATCCATTAAATCGAGATGACGCCAGTGAAAACGACTCAGGTAATTGTTGTATCGAAATGACCGATCTTCGTCACCCGTTTCCCAATACCGCGCGCACTCAACGCCATGCCGCAAAGCGCGGTAATGCAGCACCGGCAAATCGAATCCACCGCCATTCCATGACACCAGTTGGGGCGCATAGCGCTCCAGACCGTCGAAAAACCTTTGAATCAAGTCTTTCTCATTGCTTTCCTCGTCGCCGAGACTCCATACCTTAAGCTCATCGCGTGACCGAAGGACGACCGATATCGCAACGATGCGGTGCTGGTAAAGCGGAAGAAACTCCGTTTCCGATTGCTGCAACCGCTGAAACACCATACCCCGGCCAACATCTTCGTCGGACAAACCCTCCATACCCAACAACGTTTTGCCCAACTCGACATCGGGAATGGTTTCAATATCAAAAATCAGCGATGACATGGAATGCCTGTTACCTCGCCTGCATCAGTATCGCAACGGCAACCACGAGGCCCGCCTCATCGGTCAGACTGAGATACCCGCCACCACCGATACCCAGGGCCTCGCATTTGCGCCGGCCACGCGGTGAAAAAACGATCTCGGGACGGCCAAATCGATTGTGCACTGCGCCAACATCCCTGATCCAGACACCATTGGCGAATCCTGTCCCCATTGCTTTCACGATCGCTTCCTTGGCTGCGAATCTCATGGCCAGAAAACGCTCCGGCCTTTTTTGCCGCCCAAATAACGCCATCTCATCAGGCATCAGCAGCCGATTAACGAAACGATCACCATAACGTTCATAAATCGCCGTCACACGGTCGGTCTTGAGGATATCAATGCCAATACCGAAAATCATATTGCCCTGGCCTCCGCCATCCGCTTCTTCATGTCCCCGACCGCTACGGCAAGACCATCGATCACCGCTCGGGCAATGATCGCATGACCGATATTCAGCTCGACAATTTCCGGGATCTCCGCCACCGGCTTCACGTTGTCATAGTGCAGTCCATGACCGGCATGCACGGTCAGGCCGAGACTCGCACCATAACGCGCTGCTGTTTGAACCCGTTCGAGCTCCGCGGCACGGGAAACTGCTGAATCGGCATCGGCGAAACACCCGGTATGTAACTCGACGACCGGCGCTCCGACCGCAATAGCCGCATCAAGCTGCGCCGGCTCCGGATCGATAAACAACGATACCCGAATACCATTATTGGCCAGCTGCTCGCAGGCATCAGAGATACGGCTGAGCTGACCCGCGACATCCAGGCCGCCCTCGGTCGTCAGTTCCTCACGACGCTCAGGCACCAGGCAGCAGTCCGAGGGCCCCACTGAAGCAGCTATCCTGAGCATTTCCTCAGTCACCGCCATCTCGAGATTCATTCGCGTTCGCAATTTCCCTGCCAGTACGGTGACATCGCGATCCTGAATATGCCTGCGATCCTCACGCAGATGAATGGTTATGGAGTCGGCCCCGAATTGTTCAGCCAATAAAGCCGCATCGACAGGATCCGGATATGGCGTCCCGCGAGCCTGCCGCAGTGTCGCCACATGATCCACATTGACGCCCAGCAGAATATCGCGATCATGTACCACTACGAAACCTCAACGAACCCCGAACGGAGCAGGATATTCGCATCAATACCGCTGACCTGCAATCGGCACCGCCGTTGCCCGATTACTTCATCGCCGCGAGAACTTCCCGCGTCTTCAGCGGCCTGCCGCCCAGCTGATGATGCAAAATAGCACGCAGTAATCGCTTCCCGCTTCGCAATGCCTGTCTGTTCGCAAATTCACCCGAACTGATCGACATCAATTCTGCGCCGGTAAAAACAAGATCGCCCGACGACCGGACGGGAACGGCGACCGGACCACGATCGATGACATATTCGTATAACTTTTCTGCCTGTAACGGCTCATCGTTCGAAGTATCGCGATTAAGCACCAGCCCGTAGCCGATTTCCGCCAGCAGGGCCACTTCGAACTGGCGCAGAGTGGTTTCCGTATCCTGTTTAGTGGCCAAACTGCCCAGAGCCGCGCCATAGTGCGCGAAAAGCTCAGGATGCGGATCATCCCGATGCGTCAACACTATTAATAGCTCGTTCAGGTAATAACCGGACATCAAACGCATGCCGGTGACATCGACCGGCGGGCCTGAAGGTTCGACAGCACGCAACGTATAAAGCGAACCACGGCCCGACCATGATAAATACAAAGGTTGAAACGGGCGCAATACGGGTCCCCAGCGTGATTTCGGTCGACGAGCGCCACGCGCGACCAGCCCGACCCGGCCATGGTGATGACTCAGAACCTCCAGAATCTGGCTGGTCTCACGATACGGCCTGGCGTGAAGCAAATAGCCAATCTCCATATCCACGCGTTCGATCGAACTCATTGACCAACCTCATAGCCTAACTGGCGGAGCGCGCGTGCATTATCGCTCCAGTTTTCTTTTACCTTGACGCGCGTCTGCAAATGAAACCGCTTGCCAAACACAGTTTCCAGGTCCTTGCGGGCCGCCGTCCCCACATACTTGAGCTTGTTGCCGGACTGGCCAATAACGATACCCTTATGGGATTGTCTCTCGACCCAGATCACGGCTTCGGCCAATATCAGGTCATTACGCTGCTCCAGTTCAGCGATCTCGACAGCCAACCCGTAGGGCACCTCCGCATGCAGTGATTCCAGCAATTTTTCACGCAGGGCTTCGGCGATCCTGAATTCCAGACTCTTGTCCGTCTTCATATCGGCGGGAAATAACTCGCTACTGACAGGCAAATGAGCTTCGATCACGCCCATGAGCCTGTCCAGGTTGTCTTGTCGGCTGGCCGATACCGGCACAATATCCGTGAAACCGTAACGCTCGGAACACGACTGAATAAAAGGCAGCAAGGCACTTTTCTGCTTGATCAGATCGACCTTATTAATCACGAGTACCGCCGGAATGCCGGCTTCGGCAATTTTTCCCAGCGCATAATCATCATTTTTACGCCAGCTCACAGCCTCAACCACAAGCAGCGCCACATCAGCGCCAGTCAGCGAAGCAACCGCAGCGCGGTTCATCGCGCGGTTGATCAACTTCCCCGCGCTTGCGTGAAAACCGGGCGTGTCAACGAAAATGACCTGACGCCGCTCATCGGTCAAAATACCGAGAATCTGGTGCCGGGTCGTCTGGGCCTTTGCCGTAACAATGCTGATTTTCTCGTTAACCAGTGCATTAATGAGCGTGGACTTGCCGGTATTTGGCCGGCCGACAACAGCAACAAAACCCGCTCGGTACTGTTCATTCGACATCAGACAATTGCTCCAGAGCTGCGGTCGCTGCGGCCTGTTCGGCCCGCCGGCGACTGGTGCCGCTGCCCGCAGTTTCTTTTTCCAAAGCACCCGTGCAACAACTGACCCGGAACCTCTGGGCATGAGCCGCACCACTCACATCCAGTAACTGGTATTCAGGTGGCGGCAACTGCCTGGCCTGCAACCATTCCTGCAACCGTGTTTTCGGATCTTTTAGTGCCGTTTCTTCGGGCAGATGCTCAAGCCGGTCGGCGTACACATGCTCAATGACCTGCTCGGCGGCCGGGTAACCGCCATCGAGCAAAACCGCGCCAAAAAACGCCTCAAGCGCATTGGCCAGAACTGATTGTCGCTGATGCCCCCCCGTTCTCTGCTCACCGCTGCCCATCTGGATGACCCCGCCAAATTCAAAATCGCCGGCAATCTCGGCCAATGTTTCACCACAAACCAGAGCTGCGCGAAATCGGCTCAGCGACCCTTCGCGCGCATCCGGTTTGAGCTTATACAAAGCCATGGTAATAACCAGACCAAGAACAGCGTCGCCCAGAAACTCAAGACGCTCGTTGTGAGCAGCAGAAGCGCTGCGATGAGTCAGCGCCTGTTCCAGCAGGCGCTGATCTTGAAAAACATAACCGAATTTAGCTTCCGACCAGACGTCGGATCGGTTCACCGGTTAATCTCTACCGAATTATCGAAGTTGGCAACCAAGGACAGATTGGCAATGAATTCGGTACCCCGCTCATACTTGATGCTGACTGAATATCCGCCGTCTGATTTCGCGACTTTGAAATCATCCTGCTTCAGACCATAGACCATATCAATGTTTAATCGTTTGCCAATCGCTTTTCTGATCTCCGTTGCCGTCGCGCCCTGACCGTTATAATTAGTCTTCAGATCATTGAGCAGAGTAACTACTTTCATGTTTTCAAGGTACATCGGCGTGACCTTAAGGGCTGCGAAACCAAACATGGCGATTATCGCAGCCACCAACATAAAGCCGATCGTTGTCATTCCCAACTGATTTTTGTGCATAGTCTCAGTCTCCGATTTGCCCTGATTACTCAATTGCCCTGCCAATTCGGCTCCAGCCAGGCATATCCGGAAAATCCCAGTTCATCCAGATACGCACTGCTTTTCCGACCACGTTGGCCTCAGGGATGAACCCCACTCCCTGGTAGCGGCTGTCCCTGCTATTATCCCGATTATCGCCCATCATGAAGAAATGCCCATCCGGAATAACGAATACGCCCTCCTGGCTTCGCCTTCCGGGCATCAGCAGCAGATCATGCTGGGAATCGCCGAGTAACTCCTGCCCCAGCAGCGCGCCGGGTTGTCCTTCGCCATCGTACGAGCCAAGATTCCTGAATTCTACGCGTTCACCATTTACAAATAATCGCTTGTTGACATATTGAATCGTATCGCCGGGCAAACCAACCAGGCGCTTGATGTAATTTGTACTCGGATCCGCAGGGAGCCGAAAAACCACGACGTCGCCCCGCTCAGGCTCCCCGACTGCCAAAACCTTGACATTGGCTACCGGCAGCCGTAATCCATAAGTAAATTTATTCACAAAAATAAAATCGCCAACCAGAAGCGTCGGCATCATTGAACTGGATGGAATCCGGAAAGGTTCGAACATGAATGAACGAACAACGAGCACAATCAATAAAATCGGAAAAAATGACCGCGAATACTCGACGACAACCGGTTCACGATCGCTCTCACGGCGCTGCTTGAATACAAAAGAATCCAGACCCCAGACCGCACCGGTCAAAGCAGTGGCAATCACAAGAATCAGTGAAAAATCTATGCTCATAAATTATCCGTTTTACCCCAAAAAGGCGCCCAATCCGACCCGCCCGGCGCCCACAATATCATGGACTCACAATACGTCCCATCCGGAAAAAACGTTATTCGCGGCCGACCTGCAGGATAGCCAGGAAAGCTTCCTGGGGAATCTGCACCGAGCCGACTTGCTTCATGCGTTTTTTTCCGGCCTTCTGCTTTTCAAGCAACTTTCGTTTTCGCGTTACGTCGCCACCGTATAATTTTGCCGTAACATCCTTACGCAATGCCTTGACATTGCTTCGGGCAATGATGTCAGAACCGATCGCTGCCTGAATTGCTACGTCAAACATCTGCCGGGGAATCAACTCCCGTAACTTGTCAACCAATTCCCGGCCACGACGCCGGGCAGATTCACGGTGGACAATCAGCGACAAGGCATCAACACGATCCCGGTTGATCAACACGTCAAGACGAACGAGGTCGCCGACAACAAATTGATGGAATTCGTAATCGAAAGATGCGTGACCCCGGCTCACAGATTTCAGTCGATCAAAAAAATCCATGACTATCTCGGCAAGCGGAAGAAGATATTCAAGAGACACCTGGCTACCGGTGTACACCATACTTTTCTGCACACCGCGCTTGGACACGCACAACTGTATCACCGCGCCGACGTAATCGGGCGGAACCAGAATACTCGCACGAATATAGGGCTCCCGCACCTCCTCCAGTTGATTCACCGAAGGCAGTTTCGCAGGATTTTCCACTTCAATGGTATCTCCTGACGTGGTCAGCACCTGAAACACCACTGTGGGTGCGGTAATGATCAGGTCCAGACCATATTCTCGCTCAAGCCGCTCCTGCACAATCTCCAGATGCAGCATGCCGAGAAATCCGCAGCGAAAACCGAAACCCAGTGCTGCTGACGACTCCCCTTCGAAGCGTAGTGCAGCATCGTTGAGCCGAAGTTTATGCAACGCTTCGCGGCAAGCCTCAAAATCATCGGAGCGAACCGGAAACAGGCCGGCAAAAACGCGTGGCTTTATTTCCTTGAAGCCCGGTAGCGGTGTTTCGGATGGCCCATCGACGCTTGTTACAGTGTCACCGACCGGCGCCCCGTCAATCTCCTTGATACCCGCGACAAGATAGCCCACCTCTCCCGCCAGGAGTTCCGTGCGACTTGTCATTTTCGGTGTGAACACACCGACATCGCCGACCACATGCGACCGGTCGGTCGACATGATGCGTATTTTACTGCGGGCATCAAGCCTGCCGTTGACCACGCGAATGAGCGAAACAACACCGACATAATTGTCAAACCACGTATCGATAATCAGCGCCTGGAGCGGCGCGTCCGGATCGCCGGTCGGTGCCGGCACATCGCGCACCAGAATCTCGAGAAGGTCGTCGATGCCTTCGCCCGTTTTAGCACTGATGCGGGCGAGATGATCGACATCAAGCCCGATAATTTCCTGAATATCCCGAATAACCCGTTCAGGATCGGCGGACGGCAGATCAATCTTGTTGATTACGGGCAGAATCTCCAAACCCTGTTCGACAGCCGTATAGCAATTCGCAATACTCTGGGCCTCTACACTTTGCGCGGCATCTACGACCAGCAAAGCGCCCTCGCAGGCTGCCAGCGACCGCGAAACCTCGTAAGAAAAATCCACATGGCCGGGCGTATCGATAAAATTGAGCTGATAGGTCTGCCCGTCCCGCGCCGTATACTTCAGCGAAACGCTCTGCGCCTTGATCGTAATACCACGTTCGCGCTCCAGGTCCATGGAGTCGAGGACCTGTTCGGCCATTTCCCGCGCCTCAAGTCCACCGCAGCGCTCAATCAGACGATCTGCCAGCGTCGACTTGCCATGATCGACATGCGCGATGATGGAAAAATTACGGATATGTTGCATGGGAACGGGAGGCCGGGCGCAGGGCAAAGCCGGGCATTATACCGACCCGGACCGGCAATAGCCGGGATCAATCAAATCGACCGCTCAAACGGCCCGGGCAGCCAGCCAGCGCGTCACTGCGGCCTTGTCCAGATGGTAGTGACACAGGACCGCTCCGCTCGCCCAGACCACCGGAACCTGCAGGCCATATTCGTCTCGCCATTGGGCACGCTCATCAACATCACGGACAACGATTCGGGCACGACCCCGCACCAGAGGATCAAGCTCCTCAAGCAACAGTTCACAAAGATGACAGTCGCGACGGCTATAAACGATGATTTCGGCGTTCTGGATCAGAGTGCTATCGCAAAGATCAATCCGGGATAACACAAGGGACACAGACCTGAATGTCACCCGAAATTTTCTGAATGCGGATCATCACCAGCCAGCTTACAGCCAGGCCGATGCCTGCACCGGACACCTGGGCAAGATCACCTGCACCACTAAAAATTGCAGCGGCAACGGCTGCACCCCCGAACAGGCCGGCCAGGGGCAAAATATAGGCGATGCCCGCCGCGCGTATCAACTGAGATCCGGACAATCTCACCTTCACGCGATCGCCAACCCGTAAACGACCCGCCGGCACCGACAGCTGCATGGCGTTCGCCCGCGTGCCGCGAAACAGGCTGACCAACGGTCCGATTCCGCAACCACGTCCTTGTGCACAACTGGCACAACCCGCTGCGGGCCCGAATACAAGAGTCGCGACACCATCGTGCATCGATTGAACGGTACCGATACGATCTAACATGTCATTAGAATTGACTGGCATCAGGCCGCATCGATAACGCGATCATTTCAACTGTGCGAGCCGGCACTTCTCCAACAGCTGTCACCAGCTGTCCTTCCATCGTGGTTGTATAAGCGTTCGCGGCACCAAGCCGGGACAACCCCTCGGCCTGTTCCGAGGCGGCAACACCGATCTCGATAAACACTGAGACGGACGCGAGTCCATCCGTATAGACAAGCTGCTCCATCGGCAGCTCCGCGCCCGGTGAATATTTAGAGACCGCCGCAATGAGCATAAAGCCTGCGGGCAGATCAATAGCCCGCCAAAGCAGCGCGGTTTTGGCAGCGGACGATTCAGACTGCCCGACAGCAGCAGATCGATGCCAGATATAACCCTGTGTAGACAGGGAAGGTTTAACTTCGTCCGCGGAGATACTCGCTCCAATCTCAATTTGTGCAAAAACGATCTGCTCGATGACGTTGCCCTGCCGATCCCAAAGCTGCGATTTCAGTGGCATCGCAGTCTCACGATCCAGCCACAACCGGTAACCATATCGATAATCGTCACGCGGCCTGACCGCGATGATCTTGGCATCCCTGCCCGCGGCACGACCCGCGCCGATAAATTCAAGTTCATAATGCGCTTCATCGAACGCCGCAGGATCAGGCAAGCGGCCACGCAACGGACTTTTAGTCCTGTCACGGTCGTCACGCCGCTCAACGAGTACAGCCTCCTGATCGGGTAAAATACAGGTCACTTCATCGTTATTCCGGATAATCTCGCGCGGCGAGCCATCCAGAGCAGTAATTTTTTCGGTAATCTGGTCGTTCTCGACTCGATGAACAATTTCCAGAATGCCGGCGGCAGTACCATTGATATGGACGAGTGTGCCGCGATAATTCAGGTATTCCACGCTCTCGCCCATGCGTTCGAGCCAGCTGCGCGGATCTTCGGTCGCCAGCGAGAGGGCGGATGACAGAAAATAAAGAAGACCAAATATTAAAAGTGAGCGCGGACCGGACAACAGGCCGCGACTGTCACTCATCCGCCGTTCCCTCAGCTTCATCCCACTCCATCATATCCGGTGTCTGGTTCACGACATAAGAATCCATCACCTGACGTGACAGGCCATTGGCATACTCCGAATGTGATACCAGGTAACCGGTCAGTCGCGCAGGTGTAATAACCGTCCGACGCACGCCGTCAGAGGACGGAACGGTGTAACTGAAATCTTCGTCGCGTGACGGCTCGAAGGTGACTTGCGACTGTGCAAGGCTTTGCGGTGCCGGGCTCTGAAGCTCATCAACACCATTCAGACTGATCAAAGCGATGGCGGCGATGGAGGCGGCGATAGCAATACCGGCGATTCCACGCCGTAACCCCGACCAGCCCAACGGCTGCTCTGCAGAGAGATACGCCTGTTCATTGTCAAGCGCGGCACGAACCCGTTCACCGACACCCAGGACGGCAGGGTCGGCAATATTGCCCCGCAAAAAGTCACCGATGAGGCTGTACCTTGCAAGAGTCTCCCGATGCGCGGAATCCCGGCCAAGCCGTTTTAACAGCAGGGCCTCCTCTTCGGCTGGCAACTCCCCGTCCAGTAAAGCGGACAGCTGCTCTTCAATGGTGCGGTTCATAATTACCTGACCTCTCATGCATCATCACTGGTATAAAGCATTGCTTTGATACTCTTATCAAGCGCCTCACGCGCCCGAAATATCCGTGAACGAACCGTACCGACGGGACATTCCATGGCATGGGCAATATCTTCGTAACTCAGGCCCTCGATCTCACGCAGCATAATCGCTGTTCGCAACTCTTCCGGCAATGATGCGATCGTGTTTTCCATCGCCTCGCGCAGCTCTTCACGTGCCAGGACACGCTCAGGCGTGTCTTCATCACGCAGCTTGGCATTCCATTCGTAACTTTCCGGTTCCTGCATATCCAGTTCGTACTCCAAAGGCCGCCTCTTCATCGACACAATGTGGTTTTTCGCCGTGTTAACCGCGATGCGATAAAGCCAGGTATAAAAAGCACTGTCGCCGCGAAACTTCGGTAACGCGCGATAAGCCTTTAGAAACGCCTCCTGAGACACATCCATGGCCTCCGACGGGTCACGCACATAACGCATGATCAACTTGACGATCTTGTGCTGATATTTAAGCACCAGCAGATCAAAAGCCGACTTGTCGCCCTTCTGTACTCGTTCAACAAGTCTTTGATCGCTCGTCTTATTGCTCATGCGGCCCGGTCTCGGAATGATCTTCGACTCGGGCAATCACTCATTCGCATAGACACGCGTTGATCGCGAAAGTTCGCACCGAATCCTGATTATGACAACCTACGTCAGAGCAACTGACGCGTTGCAGCGCCAGCCGATTGTACGACAATCCGCCGTCAGGCCGCACGCTTGGCCGGGTATTGCAGACGAACCCGGAGCCTGCGCCAATGATCACGAGAGATCTGGCGTCTGATAATCCACACAGGGATCCACACGCCTGTGGAAGTCCGCCATAACAAGCCGGCCATGTCATCAGTGACCCAGGCCCTTTTAAGCTCTGCTCGCTGCTGCCGTCCGTCCGGGCGAACAATCAGACCGGGTTTACCAACCGGCCAGACCACATGACTGACCGGCGTCGCTACGGCGAAAAGGGTGACATACAGCACGAAAAAAAAGGACAGACAGCGCCAGAACAGCGGTAAATCCGTAACGATAATGCAAAATATTGTGGCCCCCACAGGAATTGCGGCCAATGCGGCAATCAGCGCTTTGCGCGCCGGCACTAATTCAATGGTGAGTAAGAAGGCGTTCGACCACATAGCGGGTCAGACTATCTTCGGATACCACGTGGCCCGTCAGCAACTCGAGAATCTCGGGATCCTGCAAAGTTAACAGGCTTTCGAACGCCGCCCGATGCTCTGCTGTCGCCAAAGGATAATCACGATCAACATAGCGCATCAGCAGCAGATCAAGTTCCTGCATACCGCGCCGGCAGCGCCAGCGAAGTCGTGCAAGATTCTCATCACCCATCGGCGTGCTCGCTCTATCGCCAGACTACAGCCGGCGTGCCGCCAGCATTCTTTTAGTTTCGGCGATCGCCCGGGCGGGATTCAGATCCTTCGGACACGCTTCGGTACAGTTCATGATGGTGTGGCAACGATATAACCGAAAAGGGTCTTCGAGTTCATCGAGCCGCTCGCCCGTCGCGTCGTCACGGCTGTCCACCAGCCAGCGATACGATGCCAGCAAAGCTGCCGGCCCCAAGTAGCGGTCGCTGTTCCACCAGTAACTCGGACAACTGGTCGAACAGCAGGCACACAGAATGCAGGCTGATGGCGTGTTAATTTTTTCCTGATCTTCTTTGGACTGCAGGCGTTCACTGTCCGGTGGTGCCGGCGTCCGCGCCTGCAACCACGGTTTGACGGCCGCATATTGCGCATAAAAATTGGTCAGGTCGGGGATGAGGTCCTTGACCACCGGCATATGGGGAAGCGGATAGATTTTGACGTCACCTTTGACGTCATCAATAGCCAGCGTGCAGGCCAGCGTGTTAACGCCATCGATGTTCATCGCGCAGGATCCGCAGATACCTTCGCGGCACGAACGGCGAAAAGTCAGGGTCGGGTCGATCTCATTTTTAATCTTGATCAGCGCGTCAAGCACCATCGGGCCACATCGATCCAGATCCACCGCGTAAGTATCGAGACGCGGATTCTCGCCACTGTCCGGGTCATAGCGGTAGATGGCGAACCGGCGAACATTGGACGCACCCGAGGGCGCGTCATGAGCTTTACCTCTTTGAACCCGGGAATTGGCCGGAAGCTTGAATTGGGCCATGTTATCGCAATCCTTTGTCGACTGACTCAGTAAACCCGCGCTTTGGGCGGGACGGTTTCCACCTCGTCCGTGAGCGTTTCCAGCGTCACCGGGCGATAACCAAAACGCACCGTACCGCTGGCATCAACCCAGGACAGCGTGTGCTTCATCCAGTTCTCGTCATCCCTGTCCGGATAATCCTCACGTGCCTGAGCGCCCCGGCTCTCAGTGCGGTTCGCCGCAGAACGTATGGTTGCAGTGGCCTGACTGAGCAGGTTTTCCAGTTCCATGGTTTCAACCAGATCGGTATTCCAGATCAGGCCACGATCAGAGACTTTCACCTGTGAAAAGCTCGCCGCGCATTCAGCCAGTTTCTCAACACCTTCCTGCAAGGACTCGCCGGTACGAAAAACAGCTGCATGGTTCTGCATGATCCGCTGCATTTCAAGACGAATTTCAGCAGTCGGGCGCGAACCGTTCGCATGACGCAAAGTATCCAGCCGCTCGACGGCTTGCCGGCCGGCCTCTTGTTTTAATGGAGCCTGACGAGCCGCTTTTTCCAACTGCTCGCCACAACGCTTTGCCGAGGCCCGACCAAATACGACAAGATCAAGCAGGGAATTGGAACCGAGCCTGTTCGCGCCATGCACAGAGACACAGGCAGCCTCGCCGACCGCCATCAGTCCGGGCACAACGGAATTCGGATTGCCGTCTTTGAGCGTCAGTGCCTCACCATGAATATTCGTCGGAATTCCTCCCATATTGTAGTGAACCGTCGGCAGCACCGGAATGGGCTCTTTGGTCACATCCACACCAGAAAATATTCGCGCCGTTTCGGCAATGCCCGGCAAACGCTCTGCGATAACCTCCGGACCAAGATGCTCCAGGTGCAGGAAAATATGATCCTTGTCTTCACCGATACCCCGGCCTTCACGAATCTCTACTGTCATCGAACGGCTGACGACATCACGTGAAGCCAGGTCCTTGGCATTGGGCGCGTAGCGCTCCATGAAACGGTCACCGTCGGAATTCGTCAGATAGCCGCCTTCGCCTCGTGCGCCTTCGGTGATCAGGCAACCCGATCCGTAGATTCCGGTCGGATGAAACTGCACGAACTCCATATCCTGTAACGGCAGGCCTGCCCTTTGCACCATCGCGTTGCCATCGCCGGTGCAGGTGTGAGCCGAGGTGCATGAAAAGAACGCGCGCCCATAACCACCCGTGGCCAGGATAACGCGCTGTGCTCGGAAGCGGTGCAATGTGCCTTCAGCCAAATCCAGCGCGACCACTCCGCGGCACACGCCGTCTTCCATGATCAGATCAATCGCAAAATACTCGATGAAAAAGCTTGCATCATGTTTTAACGATTGCTGATACAAGGTATGCAGCATTGCGTGGCCGGTGCGATCGGCCGCTGCACAGGTGCGCTGTGCCGTGCCTTCGCCATAATTTGTCGTCATGCCCCCGAACGGGCGCTGGTAAATACGGCCATCCTCTGTCCTGGAGAACGGCACACCATAGTGCTCCAGCTCGATGATCGCATCCGGCGCCTCTTTGCACATGTACTCGATGGCGTCCTGATCACCCAGCCAGTCTGAACCCTTGACGGTGTCATACATGTGCCAGCGCCAGTCGTCCTGGCCCATATTTCCCAGCGCCGCGCTGATCCCGCCCTGTGCAGCAACGGTGTGACTGCGTGTGGGAAACACCTTGGTAATGCATGCCGTGCTGAGTCCGACCTCGGCCAGACCAAAGGTTGCCCGAAGCCCGGCTCCCCCCGCGCCGACGACGACGACATCATAAGTATGATCGATAAATTCGTAGGACCCGCTCATTGCCCGACTCCCACTGACACAACAATAACCGCGTAAATGCCACCCACGGCAAGAATCACATGCACGAAATTTACAATGATGAGTGCCATAACCTTCGCGGCGCCATGCACATAATCTTCGATCACCACGCGCAAACCCAAAGAAGAATGATAAACAAGGGTAATGACCGTCAGAATCAGCAGGATCGCATTAACGGGCCGGCCAACCGACGCAAGCATCATTTCATATTGACCGTGATCCAGACCCAGCACGAACCAGGCAAACCACAGGGTCAGAGGAACAAGTGCTACGGCAGTCAAACGCTGCGCCCACCAGTGACCGGATCCTTCTTTCGCCGAACCGTGTCCCAGAACTTTGCCTAAAGGCGATTGCAGACTCATCTCTAACCCTCGACACCGGCAAACGCCGCAACCCAGACGCCGAATGTCAGGATCAAGGCAACCACCAGCACCATCACTCCGCTGAGCCGGGCTCGTTGTATTTCAAACCCGCGTCCGGTATCCCACGCCAGATGACGGATTCCGTTAGCCAGGTGAAAAAAGAAACAGAATGTCCAGCCGAACAGCATCAACGCCCCGATCGGCCCGTTCAAAAAAGCGTTAATCGACAGGTAAGGGCCGATCCCGGTGGCGAGCGATATCAGCCAGGTCACAAGCATCAGCGCGCCAATCGAAAGCATCACGCCGGTCATACGATGCAGAATCGAAAGCGTATTAGAAATTTGCCAGCGATAAATGCCCAGATGGGGCGATAGCGGTCGATCACCTCGCGCCATAACGTGTCACCTCAAACCATTTTGGAAAAAGTCAGTAATGAACCGGTGCTAAAAATCAATGCACCGACCAGCCCGCTCCCAGTCGCCATAGCGTGTGGGATCCGGCCCCGCCGGACCACCCGTTTCGCGCGGACGATCTTGTTGCTGGTCTGTCCCCGGGAGCCGACCGTCAACCAACTCCGACGGAGAATTTCCGGTTTCGGCCACCACTTCAGCAGACGAATTAACCGTTTTCTGACGTAAATCTGGACCGGGTACTGACATCCGATCTAGTGTGCCAGAATGAGCATGATTTTTCACCGCTTACCGGAACATGCCATGGCCCGAACAACGCCCGACCCCGAGACTCCGATACTTCTGGACGACATCACACTGATCTGCATCACGGGTCCGGACCGCAAGAGTTTTCTTCAGGGACAGCTCACCCAGGATATCGACAACCTGAGACCGGAGCACAGCATCCGCGCCGGATGGGCCTCGGCAAAGGGACGCCTGCTGTTCGTGACCCAACTGATCGACTGGAAAAATACGATCTGGGCGCCGGTTCCTGCGGAACTGGCCGAATCCATCGCGCGGCGATTACGCATGTTCGTACTCAGAGCCGATGTCGAGGTGACGCTCGTGCAAGACATCGTGCTGGGTGCAGCCAGCGATGATTCATTGCCGCAACAGCTGGCCGACAGGGGCATACCAACGGCTGCAGACAAGTCGTGCATCGTGCACGTGGCCGGGGACCCCGACCGCAGCCTGATCATTGCCGAATCCGGATTCGCCACAGCCTTCGCAGACCCCTCCTCTGCCGCAAGAAACTTGTGGACCCTGGCCGACATCCGGGCGGGGATTCCCCAGGTTGTCGCCGCGACTTCCGAAGCCTTTGTACCCCAGATGGTTAATCTAGACCTGGTCGACGGAATCAGTTTCACCAAAGGGTGCTATGTGGGACAGGAAATCGTCGCGCGCACGCAGAATCTGGGCCGCATCAAACGCAGAATGTGCCGCCTTGGCTGCGAATCACCGTTATCGATACAACCGGGCGATCAGCTCTTCGGAGCCGCCGGACCAACCGGACGCGTCGTCACTGCGGCAACCGACGGCGAAACGACTGAATTACTGGCCGTTGTCCCCTTGACGGAATGGGGCCAGCCAATATATGCCGATGAGACACAGGCCGGATTGCTGAACTGGAAAAAGCTGCCCTACGCGATACCGGAAATTTCCTGACAACAATAATTATGATCGCTCAGACTCGATCGTACAAACGGTGTCAGATCAAATGCCGCTTTATCGCCCGCTTACCGCGCAGAAACGGCCCGTCAAACGAATAGATAGCCGACATTCACAGATAAGAAAAACCCGGCGCGAGGGCGGGTCAAGAAACCTCCATCGAAACCTTTAAATCGGGGCATGCTTAGATTCTCAATGGCAAATTTAAAATTTGCGGACCGGAGCGCGTTCATGCCCGGTCGCGCGCAACGTTCGTCCGTGATGTCGATACGGACGTAGTTCCAGTCAATCGCACCCTGATCATCCTTGATCATCTGCAGGTCTGCGCATAGACCGAACTGGTGGATACGAGCAACAAAAGCGCAAGCAGCAGGATTCTGATCGACATGTTCTTTCCCCTGTTGGGAGGCGTTCTGTGCGCCTATTGCTGGTATCGCCGTGACGAGATTCTGACAGGAGAACACTACCCGGCGGGAGCGCTGCGAACAATCGCGGCTTGGAGCCAGACTAACCTGCGGTGTCGGCGCTGTGATTATGTAAACACAATGACGAATGCCCGCTTCGAGTCGTCTCCAGCCTTACAGTCGCAAGGGTTCTAGCTGACCGCTATATGGCTCCAAACCCGCCCCTGAGATCAGAAATTTGGATTTGCCTGATTGAAGGGCAGCTTTTGCGCGAGAAGCAGGCCGTTAAAACGCGCTTTTTATACGCAGATGAAGGTCGCGTCACGGCCACAAGCGAACATTCAACTTATTTTAAAAGTTGCGGTGGAAGAAGCCAGCCGAAGTGGTACGGCCTTAATACGGCTTGGTTGCCGCTGTGTTACGGTACGGGCGCGGCGAAGAGTCGGACCTATCGATCAGCCGTACACCGTGTTCGTTTCTTGAGGAGATATCATGGCTCTACTGAGTTGTTGGGGTGAGGTGACGACCGAAAACGAAAAGGATG
>PVMS01032493.1_pt1 | contig 22103 bp, 20 predicted proteins | sample 1853461 | NCBI WGS metagenome assembly PVMS01 (sample SAMN08582032, study PRJNA380276) | Marine sediment metagenome, whole genome shotgun sequencing project. | isolation source: ocean sediment barecode stripped | collected 2017 | reverse complement strand
CCGATGGGCCGTCAGCTCTTTCAAATCGTGACCGGAGCAGAAGGCGGGGCCAGCACCCGTCAGCACGACCGCCCGGACCGTGTCGCTCTCACCCGCCTCGGTGATTGTACCATGAAGCGCCGCCATCAGCCCGAGCGAAAGGCAATTGCGGGCAGGGCCCCGGTTGAGGGTCAGGATCCGGACGGGGCCGCGATCCTCACGGAGCAGAAGGTCGGTGGTTTGGGACGCCTGAATGGCCATTTTCATCGATTCCGGTGGCTCAATGTCTGACAACCGCTTACAACAAAACACGCGGAATTGCCTGTGGATTCCCGTCAGTTAGCGCACGGTATGTGAATACCACATTCGTAACACCCTATGATACAAAGAGAAACGCCACTCGCTTGACCGCTTCCGCCCAAGACGCTAGAAGCGGCGTTCTTTGAAAGACCTCAAGTAAAAGCGCGACCTATGAAAACCTTTTCCGCCACGCCTTCGGACATCGAAAAGTCCTGGATCCTCATCGACGCCGAAGGCCTCGTGCTCGGCCGGCTCGCCTCATTGGTCGCAATGCGGCTGAGAGGCAAGCATAAGGCAAGCTATACGCCCCATATGGATGACGGCGATAATATCGTGATCATCAACGCAGGGCATGTTGTGCTGACCGGCAACAAGCGCGCCGGCAAGATCTATTACTGGCATACTGGCTATCCGGGCGGCATCAAGAGCCGCACCGCCGAGAAGATCCTCGAAGGCAAGCACCCCGAGCGCGTGCTGCAAAAAGCCATTGAACGCATGCTGCCGCGTGGCCCCTTGGCCCGCAGACAGCTTAAGAACCTCAAGGTCTATGCAGGCCCTGAGCATCCCCACGAGGCGCAGAACCCGGTGAAGCTCGACGTCGCCGCCCTCAATTCTAAGAACGCAAGGAGCGCGTAGAGCCATGAGCGAGACGATGACGCTGGAAGACTTGGCTACGCTCAAAGATGGCGAAGACACAGACGCCACATCCACCGAGGCTCCGGCGCGGGTCTACGAGAAGAAGGTCGACGCGCAGGGCCGCGCATACGCCACTGGCAAGCGTAAGGACGCTGTTGCACGGGTGTGGGTGAAGCCGGGGCCCGGCAAGATCACCGTGAATGGCAGAGACCAGCTCACCTATTTCGCGCGCCCCGTGCTGCGCATGATGCTGGCGCAGCCTTTGGTGGCCGCTGACCGCGAAGGCCAGTTCGACGTCGTCTGCACGGTTAAGGGCGGCGGGCTTTCAGGCCAGGCCGGCGCCGTGCGCCATGGCATCTCCATCGCGCTGACGCGCTTTGAGCCGGAGCTTCGCGCTGTGCTCAAAAAGGGCGGGTTCCTGACCCGCGATGCGCGCACTGTCGAGCGCAAGAAGTACGGTAAGGCCAAGGCCCGCAAGAGCTTCCAGTTCTCCAAGCGTTAATCCAAGCGCTTTTCTCTGGAAGGTCGTGGCCGGGGCTCTTTTTCGAGAGCCTCGCTGCCGCGCCGTCTTTCCCATTGCGTCGAATTCCGCTAAGCCCGCTTTTTAGCGGGGATTCCCTATAGGTTCGATCATGGCCAGCAAATCGCCAATCCGGGCCGCAGTGCTCGGCGCTTCCGGCTATACGGGCGCCGACCTGATCCGGCTCGCCGCCAGACATCCCGATATCGAGATCACCGCGCTGATCGCCAAGGCCCATGCCGGCCAGGCCTTGGGCCAAGTCTTCCCGCATCTCGCCAGCCTCGATCTACCAACGCTTGTCACCGCCGACGAGGTGGACTGGAGCGGCATCGATGTGGCCTTTTGCGGACTGCCCCATGGCACCGCCCATAGCGAGATCAAGAAGCTGCCCGAGCGGGTGAAAGTCATCGACATGTCGGCCGACTTCCGGTTGAGGGATCTTGACGCCTATACGCAGTGGTATGGTGGCGAGCACAGCGCGCCTGAGCTTCACGCAGAGGCCGTGTACGGGCTTAGCGAGTACTACCGCGACCAGATCACGTCGGCACGGCTCGTGGCCTGTCCAGGCTGCTATCCGACCGCCGTGCTGCTGGCGCTGCTACCGCTCGCCAAGTCGAAGCTGATGGCAACCGAAGACATCATCATCGACGCGAAATCCGGCGTGTCCGGCGCCGGGCGTGCGCTGAAGCAAAATCTCCTCTTCGCCGAGGCGGGCGAGGGAACGTCGCCCTATGGCATTGGCAGCCACCGCCACGTTCCGGAGATCGAGCAGGAGCTCGCCCATGCCACCGAAACACCGGTGACCATCAACTTCACGCCGCATCTCGTTCCGATGACAAGGGGCGAGCTATGCACCTCTTATGTGCGGCTGGCGGGTAAGGCGACTCCCGCCGACCTCCGCAAGGCGCTGAGCGACGCCTATGAGGCGAGCCCGTTCGTGCGTGTGGTGGAGGAGGGCGTGATCCCGGCGACCCAGCATGTGCGGGGCTCGAACTTTTGCCATATCGGCGTGTTCGCCGACCGGCTACCGGGCCGTGCCATCATTGTCTCGGTCATCGACAATCTGGTGAAGGGCTCCGCTGGCCAGGCCGTGCAGAACTTCAACCTCATGCACGGCCTCGACGAGACCACCGCCCTCGAACAATTGCCGCTATTCCCGTAAAGGCGGCCCGCGCCCTCGCTGCCTTTTAGCGAGCCTACCAGGCCACCCGCATGCCAGCCTTGCCGCCGACACCGGTGACATCGTCGCCGAAGGTGAAGTCGACTTTGGCGAACACCGGCGTGGTCTCCGAGAAGTTGAGGCCATATCGCAGGGTTTCACCGCGAGCCCCTTGCGAGCGAACCGTCTCTATTGATTACTTTTTACGAAGGAGCCGGGTGCGTCCTCGATAGCTTTTAGCGGGCCGGCGGCAGGGTCGCGGGCAGGGATCTTCCTGCCGGAACGCTCGGCGAGCCAGCCGGTCCAGTCCGGCCACCAAGAACCCTCCGTCTCGGTCGCTTGAGCGGTCCACTCCTCTAGGGTGGCGGCCGGGGCGCCGGTCCAGAACTGGTACTTCTTTTTTGCCGGTGGGTTGACCACGCCGGCAATATGCCCGGAGCCCGCCATCACATGGCGCACGGGGCCGCTAAACAATTTGCTGCCGCGAAACACCGAGGGCGCCGGGGCGATGTGGTCTTCCCGCGTGAACAGCTCATAGATCGGCATCTTGATGCGGGAGAGGTCGAGCTTCTCTCCACCGAGAACCATCTCGCCCTTGCTCAGGCGATTGAGATGATAAAACTCGCGCAGATAGAAGGCATGGTTGGCGGCCGGCAGGCGCGTGGAGTCTGCATTCCAGAACAGAAGATCGAACGGGAAGGGCTTCTTGCCGAGCAGATAATTGTTGATCACATAAGGCCAGATCAGGTCGCGGGGCCGGAGCATGTTGAACACGTTGGCCATGCGTGAGCCATCGAGATAGCCCTGCTCGGCCATCATCTCTTCCAGCGAGTTGAGCTGCGTGTCGTCGATGAACACGAGAAGGTCGCCGGCCTCGCTGAAGTCCACCTGTGCCACCAGAAAGCTCGCCGAGGCAATCCGGTCGTCGCCCTTGGCCGCCATGTAGGCGAGAGTGCAGGCGAGCAGCGTGCCGCCGACGCAATAGCCGAGCGCATTGACCTGTTTCGTACCGCACTGGCGGTTCACCGCCTCGACGGCGGCCAGGATGCCTTCGTGCATATAGTCCTCGAAGGTCTTCCGGCCGGCCTTGCCATCCGGGTTGACCCACGAAATCATGAACACGGTGAAGCCCTGATCCACCGCCCATTTGACCAGCGACTTCTGGGGTACGAGATCGAGGATGTAGTATTTGTTGATCCACGGCGGCGCCATGATCAGCGGGCGCTCATAGACCTCACCCGTGGTCGGGGCATATTGGATGAGCTGGATGACGTCGTTCTGGAACACGATCTTGCCCGGCGAAATGGCGAGATCCTTGCCGACCTCGAAGGCGCCAAGGTCAGTCTGACTGACGCGCAATAGATCCTTCGACTGTTCAAGATCGTGGGCCAGGTGGGCCATGCCTTGAACCAGATTTTCCGCATTGGTCGCGATCGTTTCACGCACCACTTCGGGATTGGTCAGGGCGAAGTTCGACGGCGACAATGCAGCCAGCATCTGGTCGAGATAGAACATGGCCTTCTTATGCGTCTTGTCGTCGACGCCCTCGGTGCTCCTTGTGACGTCTTCGGTCCAGCGCGACGTGATCAGATAGGCCTGCTTCACGAAGTCGAAATATTGGCTATCGTCCCAGTCGGAATCCTTGAAGCGGTTGTCGCCAGGATCGGGCTCGGCGACCGGCTCGACCTCTTCGCCGAGGAAGCGGCGGAAGGAACGGGCCCCAAGGTCCGCATAGCTCTGGAACAGTTCGCCTTGCGCCGCGGCAAGTTTGCCCGGGTCCGCGATCCAGACGCGGGCGACCTCGCCAAGCGTCTTGGCGGCCTCGCCGACCTCCGATGTCATGCTGTAGGGCCCTTGGCCGTTGGAGTTGGAGCGCTCGGCCAATGTCGAGAAGACCTTCGCCCCCTGATCGAAGAGGCGCATCATGTTTTGCGCGAAGCTACCGACCTGATTGGTTTGGCTTTCTTGCTCGGCGGCGTCCTCGGCGCCTTCATTCGGCTCCTGCATGATTTGTCCCTATTTAACCCCAACTTGCCCAAGCTGTTGCCGATGAGAGGAGAGGCGGGCTCTCCCGAGGCAGCTTCCGCCGGGCCGTCCATTGTGCTATGCAATATAAACGTGTGGCGATGACAATCGCCAGGGGAAATTACACAAGAGCCAACATCTTACCGATGTTTTTGCGATCGATTTGTTGCATCGTCACGGCGCTGCCCGTCCTTTGGCTTGGCGGTTGTGCCGGTCAATTGCCAACCATGCAACCGATGAAGCGATTCACCGAGCTTGTGCGGGGCTACGACGACACCCTGACGGAGAAAGAGAAGAACGCCGTCATCAGCGAGCTCCAGAAGGACAAGGAACGCCAGCAGAATCAGCTCGAACAGGGCGACGGCAGTTTAAAAACCAACTAAATCAAGGCCAAAGGCTCGCGCGCGCTGCGTGGGCCGCTTGCCCCTAGGCTCCTATTTGTGGTTCAACAACGGACCCATTTGTAAAGAATTCAGTCGGGTGGAGACGACCGTCCGTGCAAAGCGACTTTCACAGAATTAAGCGGCTGCCGCCTTATATCTTCGAGCAGGTCAACAAGCTCAAGGCTGGCGCCCGTGCGCGTGGCGACGACATTATCGATTTCGGCATGGGCAATCCCGATATGCCGACGCCGGCCCATATCGTCGACAAGCTCGTGGAGACGGTTCGCAATCCACGCACCAACCGCTATTCCGCGTCGAAGGGAATTGTGGGCCTGCGCCGTGCGCAAGCCGCCTATTACGACCGGCGCTTCGGGGTAAAGCTCGATCCAGACACCCAAGTCGTTGCCACGCTTGGCTCCAAAGAGGGCTTCGCCAACGTGGCGCAGGCCATCACCGCGCCTGGCGACGTGATCTTGGTGCCGAACCCGACCTATCCGATCCACGAGTTCGGCTTCATCATGTCGGGCGGCGTGATCCGGCATCTGCCGGCGAGCACGGACTCCCAATTCATGGTGTCGCTCGACAAGGCGGTGCGCCATTCGGTGCCTAAGCCCTCGGTGCTCGTCCTCAACTACCCGGCCAACCCGACCGCCGTCGTCGCTACGTCCGATTTCTATCGGGAGGTCGTCGCGTTCGCGAAGAAGAACAACCTCATCGTGTTGTCCGACCTGGCTTATGCCGAGATCTATTTCGACGACCAGCCGCCGCCTTCGATCCTCGAGATCCCCGGCGCCATGGATCTGGCCGTGGAATTCACCTCGCTGTCCAAGACCTATTCCATGCCCGGTTGGCGCATGGGCTTTGCCGTGGGCAATGAGCGGATCATCCAGGCCCTGACGCGCGTGAAGTCCTATCTCGACTATGGCGCCTTCACGCCGATCCAGGTTGCCGCCACCGCCGCGTTGAACGGCCCGCAAGACTGCGTCGATGAGATCCGCGATGTGTATCGTCACCGTCGCGATTGCTTGGTCAATGCGCTGTCCCGTGCCGGCTGGCCGATCCCCTCACCACCGGCGACCATGTTTGCCTGGGCTCCAATCCCCGACATGTTCGCCCATGTCGGCTCACTTGAGTTCTCCAAGCTCCTGCTGGAAAAGGCGGGCGTCGCCGTGGCGCCAGGCGTCGGCTTCGGCGAGTACGGCGAGGGCCATGTCCGCATCGCGCTCGTCGAGAACGAGCAGCGGATTCGCCAAGCCGCCCGCAACATTCGTAAGTTCCTCTCGGAGTCAGCGAATTCGCTGCACAACGTCATTCCCATTGCCTCCAAGGCGAACCGGACGTTCTGATGTTCCCATGACCGATGGATTGAAGCTTGGACTGGCCGGTATCGGCACTGTCGGCGGGGGCCTGCTGCGGCTCATAGAGGCGCGCGGCAAGTCGCTCTCTTCGCGTGCCGGTAGGCCGATCAAGGTTGTTGCCGTTTCAGCGCGCAGCAACCGCAAGAAACGCGACGTCGATCTTTCCGGTGTCCGCTTCGTGAAGGACCCGGTCGCGCTCGCCACCGATCCTGGCATCGATGTCTTTGTCGAACTGATCGGCGGCGACACCGGCGTGGCGAAAGAGTCGGTCGAGGCCGCGCTTCGCGCCGGAAAGCACGTGGTCACCGCCAACAAGGCGCTGCTCGCCCATCACGGCGCGAGCCTTGCCGCGCTCGCCGAGAAGAATGGTGTGGCGCTGAATTTCGAAGGCGCCGTCGCCGGTGGCATCCCCGTGGTCAAGGTCATCCGCGAAGGACTTCAGGGCAACGACATCTCCCGCGTCTACGGCATCCTCAATGGAACCTGTAATTACATCCTCACAGCCATGGAGCGCGAGGGACGCAGCTTTGCCGACGTGCTGAAGGAAGCTCAGGCGCAAGGATACGCCGAAGCGGACCCGACATTCGATGTCGGTGGTTTCGACACCGCGCACAAACTTGCACTGCTCACGAGCCTGGCATTCGGCACGCGCACCAAATTCGACGCCGTCTATGTGGAAGGCATCGAGACCATCGCGCCGGCTGACATCGAGGCCGCCGACGATCTCGGCTACCGCATTAAACTTCTTGGCGTGGCGCTCCGCACCGATAGCGGCATCGAGCAGCGTGTGCATCCAACCATGGTGCCGAAAGACACGGCCATCGCCGAAGTCGATGGGGTCTCCAACTGCGTCGCCATCGATGGCGATTTCGTCGGCGACGTCATGCTGATCGGTCCAGGCGCCGGCGGCGGTCCGACCGCGTCCGCCGTGATGAGCGACATCATCGATATTGCTCGCGGGCACATCCTGCCGCCCTTCGGCATCAAGGCGAAGGATCTGAAGCCTTACAAGAAGGCCCAGATGCGCGCCCATGAGGGCGGCTACTATATCCGTCTGTCCGTCTATGACCGGCCTGGCGCCTTCGCGGCCATCGCCCAGCGCATGGCCGGGCAGGGCATCTCCATCGAGAGCATCGTTCAGCGGCGCCCTCAGGCAGACACCGGCCGCCGTGGGGGTCCGCCGCCAACGGCCGTCGTCATGGTGACCCACCAGACCACGGAAGCCGCGGTCCGCAAGGCGCTGTCCGCCATTGAGCGCGATGGCCATGTGGATGCGAAGCCGCAAATGATCCGCATCGAGAAATTGTGATACGGACTGTGTAACTCGAACGACGCGGGGCGTGCTCGCGCGAAGAGTTGAGGAGAATCCGAAGTGCCAGAAGCTGCGGCCAGAACCGAACTCGACCGCGCGCTCGCGCTCGACATCGTACGCGTCACCGAGGCCACCGCTGTCGCCGCCGCGCGCTGGCGAGGCCGTGGCGATGAGGCCGCGGTCGACGAGGCCGCCGCCGTTGTCATGTACCGGGAGATCGCCCGCCTGCCGATCGAAGGCGTCGTCGTAGTGGGCGAGGGCGAGGAAGACGAGTCGCCCATTCTTTATGTCGGCGAGACCATCGGCGCCGGTTCGGACGCCGGCGTCAAACTCGACCTCGCGGTGGACCCCATCGAAGGCACCACGCTTTGCGCCAAGGCGCTGCCCAATGCGCTGTCGGTGCTGGCTGTCGCCGAGCACGGCAGTCTCTTAAAAGTGCCGGCCATCTACATGGACAAGATCGCCATCGGGCCGGGCTATCCGGCCGGGTTGGTCGATCTCAACGCATCCCCGGAAGACAATCTCAAGGCACTGGCGGACGCCAAGGGCGTCACCGTCGCAGAACTAACCGTTTGCATTCTCGACCGTCCACGCCATGGCAAGCTCATTGAAGCCGTACGAGCGGCAGGTGCCGCCTTGAGGCTGATCGGCGACGGCGATATTGCCGGCGTCATCCACGTCTCCGATGCCCACGAGACTGGCATCGACATGTATTTGGGTACGGGCGGTGCACCCGAGGGCGTGCTGGCCGCCGCGGCACTGGCTTGCATTGGCGGCCAGATGCAAGGGCGGCTGCTCGCGCCAAATGCCGAGGACCGGATTCGTGCCGAAGCCGCCGGTATCACCGATCTCGACCGCAAATACGCAATCGAGGATATGGTGTCGGGCGACCTCAGCTTCGCCGCCACCGGCATCACCGACGGCTCGTTCTTGGGCGGCGTGCGCTTCACCAAGGACGCCGTGTTCACCCAAAGCGTGGTGATGCGCGCATCGACCCGCACCGTGCGCTGGATCAAGACCGTGCATCCCGACGTCGCCAAGTTCGCCTGACCGGGCTCCACGCCGGGGCTCAGGGTCGAATCGGGTACACTTGCCGGTCCCAGCAGGACGGATGCGAGTGGCCGGCGTGACAGCAGCTTTGAAACCGAATGACGATGACGGCGCTCCGGCGCTGCTCGGCATCGAACACTCCGCGCGCGGACGCCGTTGGGTCGAGCGCCTCGATCCCACGCGCGAGATGGCGGCCATGGCCATCGCGCAAGCTCAGGGGCTGCCGGAACTGCTTGGCCGGGTGCTCGCCGCCCGGGGTGCCGAGCCCAACACGGTCGAGGCCTTTCTCGATCCATCTTTGCGCACATTGCTGCCCGACCCGACGCGTCTGCAAGATATGGCCCGGGCGGCGGAACGCTTCGCGAACGCCATCCGCGCGGGCGAAAAGATTGCCGTGTTCGGCGACTACGACGTGGACGGCGCGTCGTCGGTGGCCTTGATCGAGCGGTTCCTGCGCGCCCATGGCCAAACATGCGCCACCTACATCCCTGATCGCCTTAGGGAGGGCTACGGGCCGTCTGCGGCGGCGCTCACCGGGTTGGCGGAGGAGGGGGCGTCCCTCATCCTCACGGTCGACTGTGGCACCACCTCCGAAGCGGCGATCGTAGCCGCCAATGCCGCCGGTGTTGAGGTCATTATCATCGATCATCACCAAGCCGACGAGGCGCTGCCGCCAGCCTTCGCGGTGGTCAACCCAAACCGCCAGGACGACCTGTCGGGCCAAGGCCATCTCGCCGCCGCCGGTGTTGTGTTTCTGTTCCTCGTGGCGACCCTCGGCGTGCTGCGCCGGGACAGCTTCTATGACGGAAAGTCCGAGCCAAATTTGCTGGGCCTGCTCGACCTCGTGGCGCTTGCCACGGTCTGCGATGTGGTACCGCTGAAAGCCGTCAACCGGGCCTTCGTGGCGCAAGGATTGAAAGTTCTACGCCACAGGAAGAATGCGGGCTTGCGCGCCCTGGCCGACACATCGCGTCTCGACGAAGCGCCAACCACATACAGTCTCGGCTTCGTGCTGGGTCCGCGCATCAATGCCGGCGGCCGGGTCGGGGATTCGGGGCTCGGCGCGCGTCTCCTGGCGAGCGACGACGAAGTTGAAGCGCGGGGCATCGCCGAAAAGCTCGAAGCGCTCAACACCGAACGCAAAGCCATCGAGGAAACCATGTTGGAGGAGGCCTTCGCCCATGCCGAGGCCTCGCTCGAGGCCACGCCGGACCAGCCTCTGCTCTTTCTCGGCGCTGAAGGCTGGCACAAAGGCCTGATCGGGCTAGTGGCGGGCCGCATCGCCGACCGCTTCCAGCGCCCGACCTTCGTGATGGCGTTCGAGCCCGACGGAACCGCCACCGGCTCGGCGCGCTCCCTGCCATCCGTCGATCTCGGAGAAGTGGTGCGGCTGGCGGCGCAAGAAGGGCTGTTCATCAAGGGCGGAGGACACGCCATGGCGGCCGGCTTCACCCTCGATCGGGCCAAGCACGATGCCGCGCTCGCCTTCCTGCAAAGTCACTTGGCTCAGGCCGTGGTCAAGGCGACCGCGACCCGCCAGCTCGCCATTGACGGGGCGTTGTCGGCGCGCGGCGCCACCATGGAGCTAACCGAGTTGCTCGACCGCGCCGGCCCCTATGGCGCGGGCCACCCGCAGCCGCGCTTTGTCTTTCCGGCGCATCGCGTCACCCGCCTGCGCCGCATGGGACAAACCCAAGCCCATCTGCGCTGCACGCTCGTGGCTCCCGACGGCGGCCGCATCGACGCTGTCGCTTTCCGCATCGGAGGCACGCCCATAGCGGATCTATTCGCCCAGAAAGAGGGGATGCCGCTCCATGTGGCGGGGCATTTGAGCCGCTCGTCCTGGCAAGGCCGCGACCGCGTGGAGCTGATCATCGAGGACGCCGCGACCCCGTGCGGCGATGGGCCTTGACCAGCGTTCTTGCGAGCGCCGGAAAAGCTTTCTATATGACGGGAGGCAAGCGGTACGCTCCCTTCGTCTAATGGTCAGGACGCCAGGTTTTCAACCTGGAAACAGGGGTTCAATTCCCCTAGGGAGTACCAGCCTGCTCGGAGCGCGCTTCAAGCGCCCATCACCACTTGCCTGAATTCTCCATCGACGCCCAAGGCTCCTGCTTCGGCTTCGGCCCGCCTTTCTGCAACAGCTCGATCGAGATGTTGTCGGGGGAACGAATGAAGGCCATGTGGCCGTCGCGCGGCGGACGGTTAATGGTCACGCCCTTCTTCATCAATTGATCGCAAGTCTCGTAGATGTCGTCCACCTCGTAAGCGAGGTGACCGAAGTTACGGCCTTCGCCATAAGCTTCCGGATCCCAGTTATAGGTGAGCTCAATCTGAGCATCGTCGTCGCCCGGTGCTGCAAGAAAGACGAGCGTGAAGCAACCCTGTTTGTGCTCCATGCGACTGACTTCTTTCAACCCAAGTTTGTTGCAGTAGAAATCCAGCGACTTGTCGATATCGGCAACGCGCACCATGGTGTGCAGATACTTCATCCCGTCGTCTCCTCGCGTTCTTGCCTCGAAGCTGGGCGACACTAAAACCGAGCGCGCCGTCGTGGCAAGAGCGACCCACCACTTCGGACTCTCGTAAAAGTGAAAATTAGCGCGCGGCTGTTGCACAACGTCCACAGTCTTGTTTTTAGATTCGGTTGAACAAAAATTTGCTCGCTGACAGAGACGCTTGCACTCTTGTCACCGAGATTTTGCCTCCGATGTCGACGGACTCGCCGTCGCTTACAAACTCCGTGAGTTTTGCTTGCCGATCAGTCGGTTGCGCGTCTCTTTGCGCCGGTGCCGCGAACTCGGCGGCGGACTGTGGAGAAGCGATGGCGCTTGGGAAAAATACACTAGCCACGTTAGGCCGCGATGCTATGTTCGATGCACGTTGTTCCAGTTGATTCGCTTGCGGCGCGTCGTGTCAGCTGATGGAAGTCTAGCGGGGGGAATTGCGGCATGGAGGCGAAAGAACCGCCACACCTGGAGGAACACACCCAACCGAGCGATGAAAAAACTGCAGTTGATGTGTTTGAAATCTCGGGGGCGATCAAGTGGTTCGATGCGTCGAAGGGTTATGGTTTCATCGTACCGGACGACGACCTTCCCGACGTTCTCCTGCATGTGACTTGCCTCCGCCGCGACGGCCACCAAACAGCTTACGAAGGCGCGCGAGTCGTCTGCGAAGTGCTTCGCCGGCCGAAAGGGTTGCAGGCATTCCGCATTCTCGAAATCGACGACTCGACGGCGATCCATCCCTCGCAGTTACCCCAACGCACGCATGTCGTCGTCATCCCGGAGAGCGACTGGGAGCGGGCTATGGTGAAGTGGTTCAATCGTCTCCGCGGTTTCGGATTCCTGACGCGCGGTCCCTCGACACTCGACATCTTCGTGCACATGGAGACGCTCCGACGTTGCGGCTTCACCGAGCTTCGTCCCGGACAGTCGCTGCTCGTACGCTATGGCCGAGGCTCCAAAGGCCTGATGGCCGCCGAGCTCAAACCCGACGGTGCCGTCGGACCCTCCTCTCACTGACACTCCACCCATCGTTAAGCCGCATCGCAGCCGCAGGGGTTATCGCCTTTGCGGCTTTCGCGCTTGTCTGTCTTGCGCCGATTGGCGCCAGCCTGGCTGCCAGCACCGGCACGCTCGTGCTCAAGACCGATAGCGGCGAACACAGCTACACCGTGGACGTGGCGGAGAGCGACGGCGACCGGCGGCTGGGTCTGATGTTCCGGCGCACGCTGCCTGAGACGAGCGGAATGCTGTTCCTCTACGAGCCCCCGCAGGCAGCCGCCATGTGGATGCGGAATACCTACATCCCCCTCGACATGATCTTCATTTCGGCCGGCGGGCTGGTGCACCGGATCCAGGCCAACACCGAGCCTTTCTCGACCGATTTGATCCCCTCGGGCGGCGATGTGGCGGGCGTTCTGGAGCTGAATGCCGGCCAAGCCGCGAAAATCGGGCTGAAACCGGGTGACCGGGTGATTTATCCGGGGCTTGGAGACGGGCCGGCGCCGTGAGGCCCTAAAGGAAGACGCGGCATTAAGGCCTTCGCACTAGCCTCAGACGTTGAGGCCAATTATGTATGTCTCCCATTGGCTGTTCGGAGTTTCACCGTTTGTTTCAGCCATCGACCAGCGATTGAATCGGGGCATGGCGCAGTTTGGTAGCGCACCTGCTTTGGGAGCAGGGGGTCGCAAGTTCGAATCTTGCTGCCCCGACCATTCGCATCTCGGTCGAACGGAGAGGACAACCATGGCCGCCCGCATTTACAAGCCCGCCCAGAACGTGATGCAGCAGGGCCGGGCCAGCACACGCGACTGGGTGGTGGAATATGTAACGGAAGAGGCTCGGGTGATCGAACCCTTGATGGGGTGGACGAGCTCCGGCGACACCAGACGGCAAGTTCGAATGACCTTCGCCACCAAGGAGGAAGCGGTCGCCTACGCCACAAGCAACGGCATCGCCTTCCGCCTGGAAGAGCCGCACCCAACCAAGATCCGGCCAAAGTCCTATGCCGAGAACTTCAAGTACGGCCGCCCCGACCGCTGGACGCACTAAACAATCGTCATTTCGGGCTATACTGATCGTTGAGTAGAGTGGTCCCGTAGCTCAAGGGATAGAGCATCTGCCTTCTAAGCAGAGGGTTGCAGGTTCGAATCCTGCCGGGATCGCCACATCGCTCCAAAGAGCTCTGCCAATGCCAGTGGGGAACGTCATGCGTCTACTTCTTAGCCTCATCCTGACTGTCCTTCTTGTGACCGCCGCCAGTGCCGCCGGCCCGAAGCTCCTGTGGGAAACCAAGGGACTGGCGCAGCCGGAATCGGTCACCTACGACCCCGTCACCGAAGTTCTCTATGTCAGCAACATCAACGGCGCCGTCATGCAGAGAGACGGCAACGGATTTATCACCCGGCTCAAGCCCGACGGCACGATCATGGAGCGAAAATGGGTCACGGGATTGAATGCGCCGACGGGCATCGCGGTTCGCGACCGCACGCTCTATGTCGCCGACATCGACGAACTGGTGGAGATCAACGCGGCCTCGGGACGAGTCACCAAACGCCATAAGGCCAACGGCGCGATTTTTCTCAACGACCTGGCCATCGCCGAGGACGGCATGGTCTATGTAACCGACACACCCATGAATACGATCTGGCGCCTGAAGGACGGCAAGTTCGAACCCTGGCTCGCCAATGACGACTTGGCCGGACCGAGCGGTGTCATCGTCCAGGGCGACAAGCTGATCATCGCGTCTTTCGGCCAGATGCCGAGCAGTGGTCAGGAGCAAGTCCTCGCGGGTCTTATGACCGTGACGATCGAGGACCAGACCGTGGCGCCGCTCGGCAAGGGCAAGCCCGTGGGCAATCTCGATGGCCTTCTTGAGGTGAGCCCCGGCGTCTATCTCGTGACCGATTGGGCAGCGGGCGCGCTCTATCGCATCGATCGTAAAGGCAAGGTCGATCAATTGATCAATCTCAATCAGGGCAGCGCCGACCTGATGTACGTTCCAGCCTCGAAGACAGTCTTAATCCCGATGATGCTGGACAACACCTTGGCGGCCTACACGCTAAACTAGCCAATACAGCCTCTACCCCTGGCCACCGCGACGACATGCAGCATCCCGCGTCTCGCAATTGCCCTCTTTGGCAATAGGGTGCGCTCTTGGCAAACCGCGCTAGTCCCCACATATATCAGGGGGCCGATGCGGCCTCGCCAGAGACCCCCACCATGACCGTTTGGTCTGGAACCGGAACGCCTCCGGCACACATGACAGGAATGCCTGCTTGATCACGGCCCTCGCACAACAACCAGTCTTCCTCAACGTCGCACTCTTCCTCATTGCGGCCTTAGGCGTGTGGTTCGCGGGCGGACGGCTGGCGCACTATGCCGATGCCATTGCTGTTCGCAAAAAGATCAGCCACGCCTTCATGGGGCTGGTCTTCGTCGCCACCGTGACGTCCTTGCCGGAAATGGTGACGACGATCTACGGCGCCTTCGCCGGCTACGCCGAACTGGTCCTCGGCAATGTGTTCGGCGGCATCACCATGCAAACGGCGATCCTCGCTGTGGCCGACCTCTCATTTGCCGGCATGGCCCTGACCGCATATCCACGCGGCCCCGCCTCAGCCCTTGAGGCGACCATGCTCATTGCGCTGCTAGCGCTGCTGCTCGGGCTTCACGCGGTCGGCGAATTTATGCTGCCCATTGGCGTCGGCCTCGGCACGTTGTTACTCGGGCTCGGCTATGTGGGCATCGTCATGGTGCTGCGCGAATACGACAAAAACGAAGTCTGGCTTCCGGTTGGATGCTGCTCGGACCTGGACGCGCCGAACTGCGAAGAAGCTCCGAAACCCCTCGATGACGTGGCTTTCCCAGTCCTCGTGCGCTGCTTCGTCCTATTGGCCACGGCCATCCTCGTCTGCGGTCTCGCCTTGACGGCGAGCGCCGCGGCGATTGCCGAACAGACGGGCATCAGTTCAAGCTTCATCGGCGTAACGCTGCTCGCCGCCGCCACCTCTCTGCCAGAGGTCAGCACCACCATCGCGGCGGTGCGCATCGGCGCCTACAGCATGGCGATCTCCAATATCTTCGGCAGCAATCTATTGATGGTGGCGCTCGTGCTGCCGGCGGATCTTGTCTATATAGGCGCCCCGATCCTAGGCGCTATCGACCAGGCCACGGCGTTTGCGCTGATCTCGGGCGTTCTGGTCACGTCCATCTATCTCGCGGGTCTGCTCATCCGCTCACCCAAAACGATATTGGGGATGGGCCGGGACTCGGCGCTCGTGCTCGTGGTCTACGCCATGACGCTCGCCGTCTTCTATCACTTCAGTTGAGCGATCAGGCGCCAGCGGCAAGCCTGGCAAAACCCGCCTCGAGATCAGCTTTGAGATCGTCGATATCCTCTAATCCCGCGTGGAGACGCAAGGCCGGGCCTTCCGCCTGCCATTTGGTCACGCTTCGATAGCTGGCAGGATTAAAGGGGAGGATCAGGCTCTCATAGCCGCCCCAGGAATAGCCCATGCCGAACAGCTCCATGCCATCGAGCATGGCAGCAAGCGCCGCATGACTTTGAGGCTTCAAGACGATGGCGAAGAGACCCGAAGCGCCGGTGAAGTCGCGTTGCCATAGCGCATGACCGGGATCGTCGGTGAGGGCCGGGTGCAGCACACGCACCACTTCGGGGCGCGCAGCCAGCCATTCGGCGAGTTCGAGCGCCGATCTCTGATGGCGCTCAAGCCGCACGCTCAAGCTCCTCAAGCCCCGCAAAGCCAAAAAGACGTCCTCGGGCCCCGGACAGAGTCCAAGCTCGTCATGCACGCGGGAAACCGCCTGCGTCGTCTCTTTGGTGGTGGTGATGGCGCCCAGCATGGCATCGGCATGGCCGACGATATATTTGGTGGCGGCTTGGATCGACACATCGACGCCGTGGGCAAACGGTTTGAAGTAGAGCGGCGTCGCCCAGGTGTTGTCCATGATCACCACGGCACCGCGCGCGTGGGCCGCTTCGGCGATGGCCGGAATGTCCTGCACCTCGAAGGTCTGAGACCCAGGAGACTCGGTGAACACCACCTTCGTCTTGTCGGTAAGAAGCTTAGCGATGCCGTCGCCGATGAGCGGGTCGTAATATGTGGTTCTGACTCCAAGCCGCTTCAGCACATTGTCGCAGAAGCGCCGGGTCGGGCGGTAGACGGAATCCGAAACGAGAATGTGGTCACCGGCGGAGACAAACGCCAGCAGCGCCGCCGAGACCGCCGAAAGACCAGACGGCGTCAGCAGGGTGGCGTGCCCCCCTTCAAGCTCTGCCAGCGTGGATTCCAGCGCCTGCACCGTGGGCGTTCCAAGCCGCCCATAACTGTAGTCTTGGTCATTCGCTTCGAGAGACGCCAAGGTCGGATAAAGCACCGTCGACCCGCGATAGATCGGCGTATTGGCGAAGCCATGATGGCGCGCCGGATCACGGCCCCCATGGGCGAGCCGCGTATCCTGTTTGTGAGTCGTCTTGGTGGGTTTGCTCATGTGAGCCTCTAGCCAAGGCCAGGGGAGCCGCCGCTAGCTACCAGTCGCGATGGGAAGATTTTCATCGGCGCCCCATTCCGACCAGGACCCATCATAAACCGACGTACGGCGATGACCGGTCTCCGAAAGCGCCAGCGCCAGCACGCAAGCCGTGATGCCCGAACCGCAGCTCGCCACCACCGGCTTATGGGCCTCGACGCCAGCCGCCTCGAACAGCGCGTTAAGCTCGGCCGTCGACTTGAGGGTGCCGTCCCCATTGAGGACTTGCCCAAATGGGACGTTATGCGCGCCAGGAATGTGACCGGCGCGAAGACCCTCACGCGGCTCAGGCGCGTTGCCGGCAAATCTTTCGGGCGAACGCGCATCCACGAGGATCGCCGACTCGTCGTGGATCAGCGCCTTCATGTCGTCCACGTCACGCACGAGATCGTAATTCAGCCGCGCCGTGAAATGACGCGTGGTGCGCTCCGTCGGCTCCGCCGTCATAAGTGGACGGCCCTCGGCCTTCCATTTCGGCAAGCCGCCATTCAAGACACTGACATCCTCGACGCCCATGACCCGGAACATCCACCACACCCTCGGCGCGCTGAACATGCCCGCGCGGTCATAGACCACCACGCGCTGTCCATCGCCGATGCCCATGGTCCGCATGCGCGAGGAGAATTTCTCCGGCGACGGCAGCATATGGGGCAGGGCGCTCGCACTGTCGACGATCTCATTGATGTCGAAGAAGATCGCACCGGGAATATGTTCCGCCAGATATTCCGCGCGCGCATCTTTGTCTTCGCCCGGCATGTACCAGGTGGCATCGATGATCACAAAGTCGGGTGCATCGAGCTCGCGTTCGAGCTCATCGGCCTCAATCAGCCATGTCTTCGGCGTCGACAAAGTCTCTTCTCCAATTCTTAGCTAGACAAATACGGCCGGCGCCACGGGCTGGCTTTGGTCCAGCCATTCGGGCACGGGCAAACCCTTTTCGCGCAGGAATGCTGGGTTGAACAGCCTGCTTTGATAACGCGTGCCGTAATCGCAGAGCACCGTGACGATGGTGTGGCCGGGGCCCATCTCGCGGGCGAGCTTAACGGCGCCGGCGACATTAATGCCGCTCGACCCGCCAAGGCACAGGCCTTCCTCGCTCAACAGGTCGAACACGACCGGCAGGGCCTCGGTGTCGGGGATCTGGAAGGCCGTATCGATCTTGGCCCCTTCGAGATTGGCGGTGACGCGGCCCTGGCCGATTCCCTCGGTGATGGAGCTGCCTTCGGATTTCAACTCGCCGTGTTTGTAGAAATTGTAGAGCGCCGCGCCCATCGGATCGGCTAGGGCGATCACCACGTCGGGATTGTGCTCCTTCAGCCCCATGGACACGCCGGCCAATGTCCCGCCGGTGCCCACGGCGCAGACAAAGCCGTCGACCTTGCCATCGAGATCGCGCCAGATTTCCTGCGCGGTCGTCTCGATGTGGCCCTGGCGGTTGGCCACGTTGTCGAACTGGTTGGCCCAGACGGCGCCGTTCGGCTCCGACAGAGCAAGTTTCTCAGCGAGACGGCCGGAATATTTCACGTAGTTGTTTTCGTTCCGATAGGGAACGGCAGGCACCTCGATCAGCTCGGCGCCCGTCAGACGCAGCATCTGCTTCTTCTCGTCCGACTGGGTCTCCGGGATCACGATAACGGTCTTGAGACCGAGCGCGCTGCCGACCAGCGCCAAGCCGATGCCGGTATTGCCGGCGGTCCCTTCGACCACCACACCGCCAGGGTTGAGCTTGCCGGAATTCAGGGCGTCCCGGATGATGAACAGCGCCGCGCGGTCCTTCACGGACTGCCCAGGGTTCATAAATTCGGCCTTGCCGAGGATCGTGCAGCCGGTTTCTTCCGACGCGCGCTTGAGCTTGATCAGCGGTGTGTTGCCGATCGCTTCGATGATGCCATTGTTGTAGGACACGGTGGAGCTTTCGAAATCTACGATTCTTGCGCACCCTACTGAGCGCCATCAACCGCCGCAAGTCGCCGAAATTGCTGGAAACGCGCCGCTAGAGGCATGCTGTTCCACGGCTTTTGGCAAAGCGAACATGGATTGGGGGTTGCCACCCGGCCGCCCCATCGCCGAAGACCGCCCGGCACAAGAGAGCCCTAAGCTGCTTCACCATGTCTCCTCGGGCTAGCAGCCAAGGAATCCCCTGTGTATATAGTCCGGCAGAACTAAGGTGCCGGCGCGTCTGACGCGGGCGCCTCTTTAAGAAGCGGGCGTGGTGGAATTGGTAGACACGCCAGATTTAGGTTCTGGTGGCTTTGGCCGTGGGGGTTCAAGTCCCTCCGCCCGCACCAACCAACCGGTTGGGAGCCAACACGTTGGGAACCAACTTCGTTGGATGGTTTGATTTCGACAGATGCGCCGCATCGGCGCCGAACGGTGATGGATTGAGACGGTATGAACGTCATTGAAACGAACGCAGAAGGTCTGAGCCGCGTGCTGAAGGTCGTCGTCGGCGCCGATGAGCTCGAAAAACGGCTCTCGACACGCCTCGACGAGCTCAAGGGCAAAGCGCAGATCAAGGGCTTCCGGCCCGGCCATGTGCCCAAAGCGCATTTGCGGAAGATCTATGGCCGCTCGGTTATGGCCGACGTGGTCCAGCAGGTCGTGGCCGACACCAGCCGCGAGGCATTGACCGAGCGCGCCGAGCGCGCCGCCTTCCAGCCGAAGGTCACGCTGCCCGAGGACGAGGCCGAGGTCGAAAAGATCTTCGATGGCACGGCGGACCTCGCCTACACGCTCACATTCGAGGTGTTGCCCGATGTTGAGGTCATGGATCTCAGCTCGCTCACCCTGGAACGGCCGGTAACGGCGATCACCGAGAAAGACATCGATGAGGCCATCGATCGGATCCTCGCCACCAATCAAAATTTCAAGCCGAAGAAGACCGCCGCCAAAAAGGGCGACCGGGTCGTCATCGACTTCGTGGGCAAGATCGACGGCAAGGCATTTGAAGGCGGCACCGCCGATGACGCGCCAATCGTTCTTGGCGTCGGCGGCTTCATTCCCGGCTTCGAAGAGGGCCTGACGGGCGCGAAAGCTGGCGACGAACGCGACATCGAAGGCACTTTCCCCGAGGAATACGGGGAGGCCAGCCTCGCGGGCAAGACGGCGCATTTCGCGGTGAAGGTGAAAGAGGTGGCTGGACCGGAGACGCCGACCCTCGATGAAGAGTTCGCCAAGAGCCTCGGCGTCGAGTCGGTCGCGCAGATGCGTGAGACCATCAAGGGCCGCCTCGAAGAAGATCGCGCCATGGCGTCACGTCTCAAGGTCAAGCGGTCCTTGCTCGACGCGCTCCACAAGGGGCATTCGTTCGAGCTACCGCCAACGCTCGTGGATAACGAGTTCGAGGCCATCTGGACTCAGGTGAACAAGGACCTCGAGCAAAACAAGAAGACCTTTAAGGACGAGGACACGACAGAGGAGAAGGCACGCGAGGAGTATCGCGACATCGCCGCGCGTCGTGTCCGGCTCGGGCTCCTTCTCTCGGAGATCGGTTCGCGCAACAAAATTACCATCAGCGACGAAGAGCTGAACAAGGCGCTGCTCGAGCGCATCCGGCAGTTCCAGGGTCAGGAGCGGCAGGTCTACGATTTCTACCGCAACAACCCCGAGATGCTGGCGGAAATCAGAGCGCCGATCCTCGAGGACAAAGTCGTGGACTACATCCTTGAGCTGGCGAAGGTGACCGACAAAGAGGTCAGCCTCGAGGACCTCTATAACGATCCCGATATCGAACGCGATCACGACCATCATGGCCACGATCACAGCCACGATCACAAGCAGGACCATAAGCACGACTAGGCGGCTTTTGAGCGTAAGCGTCGCGAAGATCCAGGAAGCGGCAATTGGCCTCTTCCGTTTCGGGGTTCGAGTCCATATGTGGTAGGAATCTGCAGAAGATTCGCTAACCACCGGCCCGCTAAAGAGGCCAAAGCTTAGGACATCCATGAACAATCCGGCCGAGACCTTTATGAACACGCTCGTGCCCATGGTGGTCGAGCAGACCAACCGCGGCGAGCGGGCCTATGACATCTATTCCCGTCTGCTCAAGGAGCGGATCATCTTTGTCACGGGCCCGATCGAGGACAACGTGGCCTCGCTGATTACCGCGCAACTTCTCTTCTTGGAGGCGGACAACCCCAAGAAAGAGATCTCCATGTACATCAACTCGCCCGGCGGCGTGGTGACCTCGGGCATGGCGATCTACGACACCATGCAATTCGTCCGGCCTCCCGTCGCCACGCTATGCCTCGGCCAAGCCGCTTCCATGGCATCGCTGCTGTTATGCGCCGGCGAGAAGGGCATGCGCTACGTCCTGCCGAATGCACGGATCTTGCTGCATCAGCCGTCCGGCGGCTTTCAGGGCCAGGCGAGCGACATCGAGCGGCATGCCGAGGACATCATCAAGATGAAGCGGCGTCTCAATGAGGTCTATGTCCGCCACACCGGTCAGGACTACGACACCATCGATAGGACGCTCGACCGCGACTATTTCCTGACGGCGAACGAAGCAAAAAAATTCGGCCTGGTGGACGAAGTCATCACCAAACGGCACTCGCTAACCGACAAGTCGGAAAAAGGCTCGTCTTGAGGCCTAAGCCTTGAGGCACCAGCGCCAGCTGCGATCCCAGGCTCCAGGGGAGGCGTCCACAGCCCAGAATATCGGGCTTAATCAATCCTTGATCAGTGGCGCCATAGCATGCTGAAATTGCGCGGTGCGCCAGTTGCCAAGAGGGCTGGCTGACATTCGCAAGTCGGGGAAAAGGGCCAAAAATACGCAGGCGGATGGCCACCTGCATGACCTGAAACTAATAAAAACTGGAAGTGAGAATGAGCAAGGTGAGCGGCACTGATTCGAAGAACACCCTCTACTGCTCTTTCTGCGGCAAGAGTCAGCACGAAGTTCGCAAGCTTATCGCTGGTCCGACCGTGTTCATCTGTGATGAATGCGTCGAACTCTGCATGGATATTATTCGCGAGGAGAACAAAAGCTCACTCGTGAAGTCGCGGGACGGTGTCCCGACGCCCATGGAGATTTGCGCTGTCCTCGACGACTACGTGATCGGCCAGGATTACGCCAAACGCGTGCTGTCGGTCGCCGTGCACAACCACTATAAGCGGCTGCATCACGCTAGCAAAAACTCCGACGTCGAGCTCGCCAAGTCGAACATTCTGCTGATCGGGCCCACGGGTTGCGGCAAGACGCTGCTCGCCCAGACCCTTGCCCGCATCCTCGACGTGCCCTTCACCATGGCCGACGCCACCACGCTCACCGAGGCGGGCTATGTCGGTGAGGATGTGGAGAACATCATTCTCAAGCTGCT
>PVMS01148172.1_pt1 | contig 22114 bp, 21 predicted proteins | sample 1853461 | NCBI WGS metagenome assembly PVMS01 (sample SAMN08582032, study PRJNA380276) | Marine sediment metagenome, whole genome shotgun sequencing project. | isolation source: ocean sediment barecode stripped | collected 2017 | reverse complement strand
CCTGGTGTTGGTATTTTGCTGTATGGTCGGGTGCGGAATGAGGCCCACAAGCCTGAATTGATCAACTGTTGTTCAACTTCTTCAGGAGAAGTTGTTCGAGCCGATCAGCTGCTGTTGTTGGGAAGGTTTTTTCTTCACTCCCGGAAAGCTTGATAACCAGGGAAAGGAAGACGCGTCGTTCTCCCCGGTTGACGGCGACAACCTCGCCTGTCGCAGGGGAAGTATAGAGAATTTCAGGGTTCTTTTTGTCGACAAAGAGCGGTTGACCGAGAACGACCTGCTCACCCTCGGTGACCAGAAGAGTCGGTTTCATCTCCTGATAATCACCGCCGACAAGGGCGACGTGCGAAACCGGCGGGCCATCCTCGACCTGCATTTCGGGCGCGCCGTTAATGGGTAGATCGAGCCCTTTTTTAATCTGAATCATGACCGGGCCTTTAGATTGATCAGTAAGAGCTCGTTGATGATCAGGTGTCACCCTTGATGTATCTTTTGAGCTGCTTGATTTCAAAATCCTTCTCGTCAAGCGAGGCCTTGACCAGGTCACCGATCGAGGCCAAACCAACCAGTTCACCATTCTCCAAGACCGGCAGGTGACGACGCCGGCTCTCGGTCACGATTGCCATAGCTTCATCGACAGAGGTCTGGGGAGTGATGTAGCAGATATCCACTGACATGACCTGGTGGATATAGGCCTTCTGAGAACAGCGGCCTTCGAGGTCTACCCTGCGGGCATGATCGCGTTCTGTAAAGATGCCGACAAGTTTCCCTTCTTCCATGACAACCAACGCTCCGACACCCTTTTCAGCCATCAGTGCCAGGGCATCATAAACCGTGGCCTCCGGGCCGATACTCCAGACATCAGCACCCTTGATTTTTAAGATCTGAGCAATAGATTTTGACATACCCGCTCCCTGTTGAACAAAAAGATTAGCAAAAACCCCGTGTGGATAAAAGCGCTTGTCACATCGTTGCCAATGCTCGAGGCCAGCGACCGACCTGGCCAACAACCGGTCTGGCCAACAACCGGTCTGGCCGGCAATAAACTGGCTGCTATGCAGAGACAGCTTGTCCTCTGAAAAACCGGTCTTCTAGCATGATCTCAAACTCGGCCAGAGCAATCTCGTCAATACCAAGGAATTGTGCTTCGCCGGTTGTTGGCAATATAATATCCGGCCGTTCCGTCAAACCAAGACCTAGCTTGTGGCAACCATTATTCGCCAGCTTGACCAAGATGACCATAATGTTTTGCGTATCCCGCTCTTCGCCATGGTGTTCGGCAACCACCTCTTTATAGACTTCCGGAAGATTCCATTCCTCGAAAAGTTGCAGACCTTGTTCAACGTGCATGGTAACCAGAATTTCCTGGACCAATTGCTCGGGAAGTGCCGTACGGAACTCATCGCTACTCGCAATTTCCTCCAAAGCCGACAGCAGGAACTGTTTTCCAATATCGTGCAGCAACCCGGCCAGGTAGACCTGATCAGCAAGACCCTGGTAGCCACAACGGTTCGCCAGCCACCTGGCACCAAGAGCACAGCCTTGGGCATGCTGCCACAGGCTCGGCATATAGCGTGACAACAGCTCTCCCCGAAGACAACCCTCGCCCTCCAGGCAGACCTGTTCAATAATTTGTCCGGCCTTAACGCTGCCGAGACGTGTCACAGCTTCTTCTATAGAAAGGGTTTTTTGCAAACCTGCGAAAAAAGATGAATTAGCGGCCCGGAAGAGGTTGCAGAGTAGTGCCGGATCATAACTGACCAGCGACCATAACTGCTTTGACTCGGGGCCTTCTGCAGCCAGACAAGCTGTGACCTGCTGTGAAAGCTTGGGATGGACAGGCAGCCGTACCCGGTCAGCATCAACCATTTCCCTGATAGCTTCTGTCAGTGACTTATTGGACAAGGCTATTCTCCCAGCAGGCGCCGCAATTCATGTAGCGGGCGAGGCTTTACAGTACGCGGCAGGCGTCGCATGACTTCCGAAAGAGCAACATGACCTCTCGCCGCTTTGGCAATGCCATCCTCCATCAGGGTAATCAGACCGGAACTTTCGATACTGACACGGCGAATTTCCTGTACCGTTTGACGAGCCAGAATCGCCTCTTTGACGTCATCGTTGAGGCTCAGCAGCTCAAAGATACCAATTCGGCCTTTGTATCCGGTAAAGCGGCAAGAGGCACAACCGCGCCCTATTTGCAGGTCCGCTCCGACCAGGTCGCCATGAGTGTAACCTAGTCGGCGGTATTCTTCGGGGGTTGGAGTATAGGCTGCCGCACAATGGGGACAGACTCTTCGTAGCAAACGCTGTGCCAGCATGCAGGTAATCGTTGACGCGATCAGAAAGGCTTCGACACCCATATTCAAAAGACGCAGCAGACCACCGACCGTATCCTCAGTATGGAAGGTCGTCAGCACCTGATGACCGGTCAATGCCGCCTGAATCGCCGTCTCCGCAGAAAAGGTATCCCGGACCTCGCCCAAAACGATGATATCCGGATCTTGACGAACGATATGGCGCAGGGTTTCAGTAAAGGTGACGCCGATTTTCGGATTGATTGAACACTGGGATATGCCGTCAACGACGTACTCCACTGGCTCCTCAGCTGTGATGATACTCGACTCGAGGTCGTTGAGGTGGTTGACGCAACTGTAGAGAGTCGTGGTTTTCCCGGCGCCGGTTGGGCCGGTCACAAAGATAATGCCGCTCGATGCTGTAAGGGCTTCGTCGCGAAGCTTCTGCAACATGCGCGGCGCCATACCGATATCATTGAGATCAAGCAGTTCGCCTTTTGTGTTCATCAGTCGCAAAACGATCTTTTCGCCATGGACGGTGATGTAGAAAGAGACGCGTAGATCAAGGGTCATGCCGGTGGCAGCACACTCGTAGAGAATACGGCCGTCCTGGTGACGACGGCGTTCGGCGATATCAGCCTCAGCCATGACCTTCAGACGTGTAGCCACGGACGCAGCCACGTCCATACTCATCTCCTTGTGAACCCCTAGTACCCCGTCACGGCGGAAGCGGATTCGCAATCGGTCCTTCATCGGCTCGATATGAATATCACTGGCACCCTGTTGCATTGCGTCATCAAAAAGACTGTTGACGATGCCGATGATAGTCGAGTCATCGGCTTCTTCCACAGCGCCTCGCTGGGCTCCACGGCGATAGAGCGCAATGGTTTCGCGGATTGCCTGACGTGTACCGATTACAGGAAGGATCCTGCGGCCGAATATCCTGTCGGCGGCTTCGCGGTCTTCAAGATCGAGGGGATCCACAAAAGCGATGATGATCTGACCATCGTTCCTTGTAACAGGCACAAAATAGTGTTGACTGAACACCTTGACCGGTACTTGAGAAAGCAGATCGTAATCGATATCAGCAAAAACCGGCTCGACAAAAGGGTAACCGAGCTTTGATGCCAGGATTTCCATCAGGCGGTGTTCATCAATAAAGCCATACTCGATCAGGATATCACCGATCTTCTGTTGCTTGTTTTCTGCTTGAATGGCCAGGGCAGCATCCAATTCACCCTGGCGGATATGACCCAGTTCAACCAGCAGCTCGCCGATTCGGATATTCAGACGTTGCTGCTTGAGCACCTGCTTGAGTTGCTGATTTGTCAACAGACTCAACTCTCGGAAGATTTCCACCAGGGAGCGATCGGCGATCAGTTTGCCCTTGACCCGCTTGGCATAGATCAGCTGCTCTTCGGTTATCAGGCTTTGCTCTACCAGTAGACGCGCAATAGCTTCACCATTTTTTGTGCTTGGCAGCGATTGGACTGCAGGATGTTTCTGTGTCGTTTCCTGAGGGACGGAAGTGTTGGGTTCAGACATAGCGTCAATCCATTACATGAGAAAATTCAATTAAATTTCAAGGTTCAAGAGTAACATATATATCTCTACGTGCAAAATTCCTAGTAGCCTGTCGGACTATCAGGGCTGAAGCGAAAATTTGGTCGTTTGAGATCAGATATTAGCTCATTTGAGAGTAATAGCCGTAGCTATTGGTCGAAAAGGAGCTGAAATATGGGCCAAACGAACGAATTTGCAGCCAGTTTATTGATAGCCCGACAGGCTGCTAGGGACCTGTTAAGGCAATAGTAAGCGCAGGGCCAAGATCAATACGGTGACAATAACAAAGCGCTTGATCCACTCGTGGCCTTTTTTTACGGCCATGTGGGTCGCGAACCAACCACCCAGAGAATTTCCTGACGCCAACGCCAGGCCCAGACCGTAATTAACCTGGCCGTGGGCGACAAAAACCCCCAGAGCAACGACGGTGAAAGCAAAGATAACCAGGACCTTAATGGCGTTGATGCGCACCAGGTCGAGACCGTGCACAAGCAGCCCGGTAATGATTATGAAACCGACTCCAGCCTGGACGAAACCGCCATAAACACCGACGCCAAAGAAACTAACGATCAGCACCGCAATCCGTATCGGTGTCATCGGCATTTCCGATATTTGCAAGCGTTTCAGCGGGTCGATGATCATGAAGATCAAACGCCGATCATGACCAGAGCAAGCAGACGGCGGAATAACATCTCATCGACAGTGATTGCCAGATTGGCACCTATATAGCTGCCGATCAGGGCAGGCGGGGTGCAAATCAAAGCGATGCGAATAGGGAATATCCCCTGACGCTTGAAACCGGCAATAGCAAAAATATTCTGGCAGAAGATGGCGATGCGGTTGGTGCCGTTGGCTGTCGCAACCGGCAGGCCGAAAAAAATCAGCAAAGGCAATGTCAGCAAAGAACCGCCGCCGGCCAGAACATTGAGGAAGCCGGCAACGACACCAACCAGAACCAGCACCGGAACCTGCCAAAGATAGGGATCCATCACAACACCTTCATTTCTGACAAGTCACGAATAACCTCACCGGCCATGGTCAGTCCGAACAGAGGGGGGATATATGAAGAACTGCCAAGGATAACGCGACGGTCCGTGCAGCGCCACTGATGATCGTTTTTGTTTGGACAGATACAATTGTCGTTACAAGCTGCGCTTTGATCGCCCAGTGGTCGAAACTCCTCGGTGGAATAAACCACCCGGACCCCACTGCTGATTCCACGGCGACGCAACTCTCTGCGGATGACACGGGCCAGACGGCACTTCTCGGTCCGGGCCAGATCAGCCACGACAATCTTGGTCGGGTCCAGTTTGTTGGCTGCGCCCATCGAAGCAATTACCGGTATCTTGTTTTTGACGCAGTGCTCTATCAGGTGGAGCTTGGCAGTTATGTGGTCGATGCAGTCGAGCACGAAGTCGTAGCCCCGGTCGAGCAGTTCATCGGCATTCTCGGCACTGAAAAAAGCCTTGACCGGTTCGACCTGAATGTCTGGGTTGATAGCCCGACAGCGTTCCGCCATCATCTGCACTTTCGGCTTGCCGACGGTGCCGTCAAGTGCGTGGATCTGGCGATTTATATTGGTCAGGCAGATGTCATCGAAGTCGATCAGCGTCAGACGCCCGATGCCACCACGCGCCAGGGCTTCGACAGCATAGCTGCCGACACCACCGACACCAAAGACAGCCACCGAGGCTTGCTGCAGACGTGCCACAGCTGCATCACCAAGCAACAGACCGAGCCGGTCAAAGCGGTCAGGCTTGTTCATGATTCCCCTTTAAGTACATTTTCCCTCCGACAACGGCAATCTCAGTATGCGACGGGCGTTAGCCGTCGTCATCCGTGCGGTTTCTTCCAGACTCCAACCGCGCAAGGCGGCAACCCTCTCGGCAATCAGGCTTAGATACACCGGTCGGTTCGGTTGACCGCGATGCGGGTCGGGCGCCATATCAGGAGCATCGGTCTCAAGCACCAGGGCCTCGGCAGGGACCTTGCGTACGACTTCAGGCAATCGCCTGGCAGTCGCAAAGGTCACCACACCACCGACACCAAGGATAAAACCCATGTCGATAATTTTTTGGGCAGTTTCAACGCTACCGGAAAAGCCATGAAAAATTCCGCCAACCCGGTCGGCCCCGTGCCGATGCAGTAGTTCCAGGATACGATCTGTACTTCGACGTGCATGGATCAACAGGGGTTTGTCCATCTCACCTGCCAGCCGGATCATCTGGATGAAAACCTCTTCCTGGATTTGCCAGGAGATTTCAACTTGGCGATCAAGCCCCACCTCACCAAGCGCGACAACCTTGGGATGATCGAGAAGGCACCGCAATTCCTCAAGGTGTGATTTCTGATAGCCGTCACACGCTTGCGGATGGATACCGGGTGCGGCATAAACCCCTGCATGCCTCTTGGTCATTGCCAACAACTCGGGCCATCGTTCGCAAGAGACCCCCGGCACAACCCAAGCCCCGACTCCTGCGTTGCGGGCTTCCGCGAGCAAGGGTCCAGGTGCGGCCAGGAGGTCCAGGTGAATATGGGTATCAATATAGTCAGCCACGATCTGCGAATCGTATCATAACCAGTTGCGGGCAACCAGTCCCTGCTAATTTGCCTTGCCGATTTTCACCTGCTTGTGATAATCGTAAATGGCTTGTTCCCGAATCCGCCGGGAGCTCTCGGATTCAGATTGTGTTTTTCTTTTCGGCAGGTATGCATACAGAGTGATACACAAGGTAGCTCCACTTATATTCGCAAACGGTTTCTGTTCAATCATGGTGTCGGGCTGACAGTCGAAAGCAGTTGCAAAGTGAAAGGCTGCCGGTCACCTGTCGGACTGTCGATTAACTGGTTGCTAACCATCAAGGAACGGCATGAATTTCTCTACTGATGATCTGAAACAACTCAGGGCGCTCAACATTGAACCGTCCAGAGCGGCGCGCCAGCTTACCAGGCTGCATACCGGACAAGTCGATGTCAAACTGGTACGGCCCTGCGTCCTCGGTGACGGCATCATATCGCTCCAGGAAAACATGTATGATTACCTGAATAAATCATTTGCTGCTGCCGTTGCCACCGGGAGGTTGGTCCACTTTATCCCCGCTTCGGGTGCCGCATCACGGATGTTCAGCCAGCTCCACGCTGACGCAGCAACACTGGAGGTCTGTCGCTCAGAACATCCCGGCCCTCAGGCAAGCCCGGCCGAGCTTGATCTGCGCCGTTTCTTCGATGAACTGACCTCTTTCGCGTTTTACCCGGAGCTGAAAAGCGCCTTGGCAGAAGATGGCCACAACCTGCTGCAAGCGATTGCAGAACGTGACCTGAGGTTGATCATCCATTACCTGCTGGAAAAGTGTGGACTTGGTTACTCCCATCTACCCAAAGGTCTGTTGGCATTTCATAGCGCCGTTGACGGTGCACGCACGCCATTTATCGAGCACCTGGCCGAAGCCGCTTTTCTGAACGACCTGGAGGGCGTTGTCGCCCTGCACTTTACCGTCTCCGAGGAGCATCTGCCTCTCTTCAAAGCGCAGCTTGCTGCCTGGCGCAGCTGCCTTAAAGAGACTTACGGCTGTCGTTTCGAAGTGACCTACTCTACGCAAAAACCGTCAACTGATACACTGGCCCTGGACGCAACCGGAGAGCCGCTGCGTGATGCCGGGGGACAACTGATACTGCGTCCCGGCGGACATGGAGCGCTGCTAGAAAACCTTAATGACCTGATCGGTGACATCGTTCTGGTCCGTAATATAGATAACGTCGTACCCGATGTACGCAAACAGACCAACCTCTGCTGGAGCAGGTTACTCACCGGTTATCTCGTTGCCGTACAGGAGGAACAGCACGCCCTGCTCAAGGCGTTGCATGACCAGCCGGACGACCCGTTGGTGCGCGAACGGGTGATCGGTTTCCTGGCCGATCGCCTGCAGGCAGAAGTTTCTCTGAGAGATGAAAGCAAAGCCCTGATTGACCAGCTTGATCGTCCCCTGAGAGTCTGTGGCATGGTGCCGAACAGCGGCGAACCCGGCGGCGGCCCCTTCTGGGTGCGCGATTCCCGGGGCCGGGTGACAAAACAGATCGTTGAAGGAGCGCAAATCGACAAGGACGATTCCGGACAAGCCGGGATCCTCACCCAATCGACCCATTTCAACCCGGTCGATATGATCTGTGGTGTCAGTGACTGGCGCGGCAGGCCTTACGATTTGACCCGTTTTATTGACGAAGAGGCTGTGATCATCACATCCAAGAGGCAAGCGGGAAAAGACGTCAGGGTTCTTGAGCTACCCGGGCTATGGAATGGTGCCATGGCCGGCTGGCACACTCTGTTTGTGGAGATTCCGCAAGAGGCTTTCAATCCGGTTAAGACGGTTTTCGATCTGCTGCGTCCGGCGCATCAGCCATAGGGATCTGTTGCGGGTGACGAGAAAAGTCTGATTAACTGGCATTAAAATCAAGCTTTGATGCAAGATCACTTCTTTTTATCTGCATTCACAGCCAAACCACAATGGACGCATTTGCGAACCGGCAGGAAGGTCGGGCCGTTGGTATGGTAAGTGTTACCGCAACGAGGACATCTGACGACTGTCGCCAGACCGACAGCAATGCAGAGCAGAACGAGCCAGATAACGAACAAAGTCCCCAGAGTCCCGCCCGTGGCCTCCATCTCAAGCGCAATGATCAGGCACGGCATGTAGATCAGAATGACCGCCCACAATATCCAGCGTCGATTGCGAACCTTTGCCAGGCCCTGCTGAATGACAACAGGATCTTTACATATCTCTTGGGCCAATGGTGCCTCCTCCGGGCTATAGCTGCCGGATGTGAAAAATGGCGAACAGCAAGATGAGCATTTTTTCATGTTCTAGCATAAATTGCCAATAGATTCCATTTTTCAGGAGGTAATCCCTTCGTCCTTCACTTAGTGATAATGAATCTTTTTGATCCCCTCAAGTTGTTTTATTGCATTGGTCAATTCATGACCAACCTGCGGCTTCTGCTGAATGATGAACAGCTGGTAAAACAGCTCATTTTCAACAAGGTCCACATGTGAGCTGATATCGGACAACTCCAGCTTACGGGCGGCAAAAAGCTCCTGAAGTTCCTCGAGCAGTCCTTCTCTGTTGACCGCCGTCACCGTCAAGGTGAGAAAGCGGTCCTTTTTCATGATCGGATCCAGTTTTTTCAGGAACAACAGACTGATCAACACCAGCACGGTGGCAATGGCGCCGAGACTGAAGAAGCCCATACCGAACGCCATCCCCAAACCCGAGACAGCCCAGAGGCTGGCGGCGGTGGTCAATCCACGCACCGAGGCACCTTCCTTGAGGATGACCCCTGCGCCGAGGAAGCCGATTCCGGTCACAATCTGTGCCGCAACCCGGGAAGGGTCAAGACGCAGCGTGGTTTCCGCATCGAAAATGCCGTACTTGATATAAAACGCTTCCGAGATGATCATCATGACACAGGAGCCGACCGAAACCAGCAGGTTGGTTCTTAATCCTGCGGGCCGACCGTGCTTCTCACGTTCAAGTCCGACCAAACCGCCGGCCAGGGCCGCCAAGAGCAACTTGACGAGAATATCCAGCTCTGTATTACCCAGCAATGTCTCAAAAAACATGGCAGATCCTCAAATCTTCAGCGAAAACAGTAAACTACCTGTTATTACTATACCCGATAGAGTCAGGCACTCCTGTCTGCAAGGCTGAATTTCCCCCGCGCCCTTAGTCCTTCGCCCTTATCCACGCAGAAATCTGGTAGACTTGTTCATATTTTACTGATTGTTACAACTCCTTGGAAAGGGCAACATGACCGGCTCTGATCGTTATAAACGCCTGTTTGACTCTGTGTCCACAGATTTTATTGTGCTGCGTGGTCATCCTCAGCCCTTTGGCGTCAGCATCCGGGCTGACGGTGTCAATTTTGCCGTCTTCTCCCGTCATGCCACAGCGCTCAGCGTGGTTCTTTTCCGGCCGGGGGAACTTGCTCCATTGATGGAGTTTCCCCTCGACCCGAAGATCAACCGTACCGGCGATGTCTGGCATATCTGCCTGCAAGGACTGGCGACCGGATTTGAATACGGCTACCGGGTTGCGCGCAACAGCGAAGAGGATTCCCCGATCCACCGTTTCGACGATCAACAGGTTTTGCTCGACCCTTACGCCAGAGCAGTCTCCGGCCCCTCCCTGTGGCGGGCAGCAACCCGCGAGGCCTCCAGAGAGGGCAACTGGCGCGGCATTCTGATGGATGACACCTTTGACTGGGCGCTGGATCAACCACTCAACTATCACCTGGCCGATTCTGTCATCTACGAAATGCACGTGCGCGGTTTTACCCGCCATAAATCAGCGGATGTTACTCATCCTGGCAGCTTCTACGGCGTTATTGAAAAAATCCCTTATTTGCAGAAATTGGGGATCACCGCCGTGGAACTGCTGCCGGTCACCGAATTCGATGAAGCCGACAATTTCCGCAAGAACCCCCTCACCGGAGAATCGCTACATAACTTCTGGGGCTACCACCCCATGAGCTTTTTTGCCCCCAAGGCCGCCTACGCAGTGGGCATGGCCGCCGGCGCACAAGTGCGCGAATTCAAGGAGATGATCAAGGCACTGCACGCAGCCGGCATCGAGGTCATTCTCGACATGGTCTTCAACCACACCGGTGAGGGCAACGAGGAAGGACGAACCCTCTCCCTGCGAGGGTTCGACAACAGCGTCTACTACATTGTCGATCCGGAGAGCGGCGCTTATGCCAACTACTCAGGTTGCGGCAACACCGTCAACTGCAACCACCCGGTGGTGCGCGACCTGATCATTGATGCCCTCTGTTACTGGGTCACCGAGATGCATGTCGACGGCTTCCGGTTCGATCTTGCCTCGATCCTCGGCCGCGGCTCCAATGGCGAGGTTCTGACCAACCCACCACTGCTGGAACGAATCGCCGGCAATCCGGTGCTGGCCAATACCAAGCTGATCGCTGAGGCCTGGGATGCTGCCGGACTTTACCAGGTCGGCACCTTTCCCAACTTCGGTCGCTGGGCCGAATGGAACGGCAAGTTCCGCGACGACATTCGTCGTTTCATTCGCGGCGATGAGGGAATGGTTCCGGTACTGGCCACCCGCCTGGCCGGCAGCTCCGATCTCTACCAGAATGACGGTCGCGCCCCCTACCACAGCATCAATTTCATCACCAGCCACGACGGCTTCACGCTTGCCGACCTGGTCAGCTACCAGACCAAGCACAACCAGGCCAACGGCGAATATAATTCCGATGGCGACGACCATAATCTCAGCGCCAATCATGGTGTCGAAGGGCCTGGCGACGATCCGGCAATCCACGCTCTGCGTGAGCAGCAGTTGCGTAACTTTGCCACTCTGCTGATTCTTGCCCACGGTGTACCGATGCTGCTTGCCGGTGATGAGATGGCACGCAGTCAGGGCGGCAATAACAACGCCTGGTGTCAGGATAATGCAATCAGCTGGATCGACTGGAGTGATCTCGAACGCAACCGCAACCTGTTCCATTTCTTCCGTAACCTGATCGCTTTCCGTCAACGCCATGCACTTCTGCGACCTCGTCATTTCGAGGGCGAAGAAAATGGCGATCGTCGTCTGACCTGGCATGGCTTTGAACTGAATCAGCCTGACTGGTCGGAAAATTCTCATTCCCTGGGAATGCATCTGCAGGGGCAAGGTGATGAGACCGAGATTTACCTGATTGCTCATGCGGCTGAAGCTGTCGCAAACTTTTCTCTGCCGACTTCGAACAAACAGGCGCCCTGGCAACGATTTGTTGATACCTCTCTGGACGCCGGGCAGACAAGCTGTGTCCCGGGTGAGGAGTTGAAAGTAACTCATCAACAGAGTTATCTGGTCCAGGGGCGGTCAGTGGTTGTACTGGTAAAATGAGGGAATATGTCTAAATCTCCTGTAGGAATCATCCTTTACCGCTGGGCAGGAACCTGGGGCCCGTTCAAAATCAAAATCCCCTGTGGTGAGTGCTCCCTGACCAAGGATGTCATTCGTGACACCCTGCGCCATGAGCTTGCCGACATCCCGGTCACGCTGGATTTACGTGATTGGCTTAGCGAGTGGTGGCGACCATTGTTCAAAGGCGGCTGGCATGCACCTATCGTCATGGTCGAGGGGAAAGTTATCAGTCAGGGCAACGCTCTGAACCGCGGCGTGCTGACCGAGGCGGTCATCGATCATCATGCTCGACGCACTCCGGTCTCAGGCAACCACCTGTTCGGCAAGGAAACCTGTCCGCATTGTCATCGCGCCAGGGGTTACCTGAGTGACGCCGGCATTGAGTTCACTTATCACAATGTAGTCAAGGATCCGCGTGCCCTCTACGAAATGCTGGCACGTGTTAAACCGCTGGTCGGACCCAAAACACCGATCACGGTGCCACAGATATGGCTGGATGACCACTACATCGGCGGTGCTGACCAGTTGAGTGAGAAACTGCATCGCCCCATCGAGCCAAACCCGGAACGAGGACAGTCATCTTTATCGTCACAAGACCACACCCGGCACCACGATGACACCTGACACCTGACACCTGACACCTTACGTCGTTAAGTCTTTGCCATTAACTCAGCTTCTCTTCCTCCTGAAAACGTTCCGGACCCGAGATGATAGGAGTTTTGGCTGCATTGGCGATGCCACGTAACATGCCATCAAAGACATAGTTATGAAACGGTGTGACCCCGTACCAATAGGCCAGCCCAAGCAGGCCGCGCGGCAGAAAACGAGCGATCTGGCGCAATTCGGTGCGGCCATCATCCAACGGCTGTAGCTCGAAATAGAGGGTTGCTTCTCCCGGTAGTTTCATTTCGGCATTCAGCGACAGCAGCTTCGGTCGTTCAACCGCGATCACTCGCCAGAGGTCGAGCGCATCGCCGGGGTAAATCTCCCGATGATCACGGCGACCGCGGCTGATTCCAACACCACCAAAAATCCGATCAATCATGCCGCGCAGTTTCCACAGCCAGTTGGCATAATACCAGCCGACTTCGCCACCGATTGAGGCCAGCGCCGGCCAGATTTCAGCGGGTTTTGCATCGAGAATCACGCGCCGTGAATCGGTGAAGATCTTGCCCCCGGCCCAGGTCGGGTCGCCATAGACGCTCCATTCTGCAGGGTTGATCGGCCCTGAATCGGTCCAGGAACTTTCCACCTGGTGCTGTTTCATCCGTTCAAGTGCCAGATGAATCGCTCGGTGGCAGTCGAAGAGCTCCTGTGGCAGCAAATCAGCAATCCGGTTGTCGTGACAGATGACCGGGTTTTTCAATCCCTCGGTCAAAGGGCGTGCCAGCGCCGCGGGAATCGGAGTCAGCAGGTGAATCGCGTAGGAACTCAAGCGCGGAGTGAGAAACGGCAGAGGAATGATCCAGCGTTTGCGTAAACCGGCTTCTTCAGCATAAATCTCCATCAACTTGTGATAGTTGAGGATTTCCGGCTGACCGATATCGAAAGTTTCACCGAGAGTTTCCGGACAGCCAAGACAACCGATCAGGTAATGCAGTACATTCCGTATGCCGATCGGCTGACAGGGGGTATTGACCCAGCGTGGCGTCAGGATCACCGGCAGACGGTCAACCAGGTAACGCAGGATCTCGAAGGAGGCACTGCCCGAGCCGATGATCATCGCCGCCCGCAGAACGGTGACGGGTACCGGCCCGAGTTGCAGCACCTGTCCGACTTCACTTCTTGATTGCAGGTGGTGACTCAGGCCGCTCCCCTGCTCGCCCAATCCGCCCAGATAAATGATCTGCTCCAGCTTGGCCGCCGCTGCAGCCTTGGTCATATTCATCGCTGCGACACGGTCGGTGTGGGAGAAATCGTCGACCGCAGGGTTCATGGAATGCACCAGATAATAAGCAGCCCGACAGCCTTCAAGCCCCTGTAGCAGACTGGGATAGTCGAGGATATCGCCACGGACGATTTCCAGTTGCGGGTGATTTCCCCAGCGCCGGCTACGCAATTTCTCCGGGCTGCGAGCCAGCGCGCGCACCCGGTAGCCATCCTCCAACAGGCGCGGCACCAGGCGACCACCGACATAGCCACCACCACCGGAGACAAAGATCGGCTGATTGTTGTAATCATTCGACAGCTTGGGAGAGTTCACGTATTCATTCATGTCAAATCCGACAGACTCCTGAAGTCCTTACTTCACAGATGGATATTTACCGTGCCAGAGGATTTCCCGGTAATTTTCGGGGTCTGTTGCCCCCTCGGTATTAAAAAACAGCACACTGGAGTCAGGACCAATTACCAACTCCTGTTTCAACTTGTCAAAAGCAGGTTTGTTGACCAGAAGGTCCAGCAAACCGAGCCCCACGGCACCGGACTCCCCGGCTTCTACAGCATCGTCACCTCTTAAGGGATTGGCCATAATACGCACCCCATTTGCAGCCACAAAATTATCACAACTGATGTAGCAACAGGGGGCATCCCGTAAAATATCCCAGGCAAGAGGATTTGGCTCTCCGCAGGCCAGACCGGCCATAATAGTGCTCAGCTCTCCGGTAACAGCATGAGGACGACCGTCACCGGCGGCGGCAGAGGCAAGAAAGCAGGCGGCATTATTGGGCTCCATGATGATGAAGCGGGGCGGATTGTCCCGAAACCTGTTGAGCAGGTAGCCGACGACTGCGGCGGGCAAAGAGCCTACGCCGGCCTGAACAAAGACGTGGCTTGGGCGGCGTAGGCCCGCTTGTGATATCTGGCTCACAATCTCTGCACACATGGTCATATAACCCTGCATGATCCAGCGCGGTCTTTCCGTATAACCCTCCCAGGCCGTATCCTGGATGACATGCCAGCCGTTTTCCTGAGCCATGCGACATACCAGCCGTACGGTATCATCATAATTCAGGTCGGTGACTTCAACACTGGCTCCATGGGAGCGGATGTTCTCCACCCGTGAAAGCACCGACCCTTTGGGCATAAAAATGATTGCTTGTTGCCTCAATTGCTCCGCAGCCCAGGCAACACCACGACCGTGATTACCATCGGTGGCTGTCGTTAAGGTTATCTGGCCGATGCGCTGCCTCATCTCATCACTCACCAGGTAAGCAAAATCAACAGCGTCTACATCCAGGCCCAACTTTTGGCATAAGAGTCGTGCAACGGCATAGCTGCCTCCCAACACCTTGAAGGCCCCGAGACCGAAACGCGTTGATTCGTCTTTAACCAGTATCTCTCCGATCCCCCAGAACTTGGCCAGGTTGCTCAAACAGATAAGATCGGTAGGCTGGTAGCCCGGAAGTTGACGATGAAATCGCAGCACCTTCCGGGACACATTTTCAGAAAAGCTCTCTGGAGGGCTCCCTCCCTGGGGAGTCTGCAGCAAATACTTGAATGCATACTCCGGAATTTCCTTTATCATCTGCTTTTCTCCTCCGGGGAGACTGTCAGCTAAAAGCGGTATCCTGCCCCGGCAATCATAGCAGATTAATAATTCTTTTGCTTTGTGCTGCGGATTCTCACCTCGATCCATTTGCTGTTTGCCGCACCCTGCGTCGGGATAAGAGTCTGTTCATTGTGGTCGTAAATGACCATGGAGAAGAGGGCCTTCGCCCCAAGACGGCTCAGGGCAGTGGTGTATTGAGTTGTACTTTTCCAGGCCAGAAGAAGGGCTTCTCAAATAAAATTTCAGAGATTCACCACTAACGAAGAGCCTTTCTGTTAGAATTAATTTGTTGTATTATCGCAAACAGCGAACTCTCCAGAGCATGTGCGCTGGATGCGTCTTTTGTAGCTTACGAACGTTTCTCTCATCTTCAGAGCAGGAGCAGAGATGGGATCTTATTTTACGGTAACCAGAAAAGTCGCTTTCGGCTATCTGGTGATCATCGCTTTCAGCTTGCTGGCGATCGGCTATGCCCTGCTCAGCCTGCATGACCATAACCGTCGCACCGAGCAGCTGGTCGGTGGCCAGTTTCGGGCCTTCTCCCTGCTGCGAGACGTCCGGCAGAACCTGCTGGGACAGGAGAACCTGGAAAGACAGCTCGTTATCCTGCGTGACCCACAACTGCTGGTATTGCTCGAACGACGAGCCACAGACCTTGAAGGCATTCTCGCTGAGGTGAAGAACTCTCCTCTGCCCGACTATTTCAAGTCTCTGCCCACCGCCGTTGATGAGTACACTTCCCAAGCTCGACACCTCAAGAATGTTTTTGCCGAGGGCGACTGGGAACAGGCCGCAGCCATTGCCACAAACACAACTGCTCCGCTTCGCAACCAGCTGTTTGAAGAGCTCACCGACCTCAGGACACAGCATCAGGCCATACTGGACAGGGGTCTGCAAGAGCTTTCGTTGCAAAGCAGCAGAGCTTATCAGATGACCCTGATTATCGCCCTCGTCGGCATCCTCCTTTCGGCCCCGGTTGCCTTCACTGTGATTGCCAGTATTCACGGCTCAGTCAAGGATCTGCAAAGAGCCACACGGGAGATTGCGGCCGGGAATTTTGAGACTCAGATCGAGATCCGCACCAATGATGAATTTGGTCAACTTGCCCAGGATTTTATTAATATGGCGCGTAAACTGATGGAGCTGGAAGAGCTGAGTCTGGACGCCAATCCCCTGACCCGTCTGCCCGGCAACCTTGCGATAGATCGCGAACTGGAGCAGCGCATCGCACAGAAACAACCCTTCGCCCATCTCTATATCGATCTGGACAATTTCAAAGCTTATGGCGACCACTACGGTTATAAGGTCGGCAGTGACGCGATCAACCTAGTTGGCAACCTGCTTCGGGAGGTCGTAGAAGAACAGGGCGGCGAAGATGATCTGGTCGGTCATATTGGCGGAGACGATTATGTGGTGCTGACGGAACCGCATCGAGCCGAGGAGCTGGCCAAAGCCATCATCAGCAACTTTGACAGTCTCGTCCCTGATCTTTACCAGCCGGAAGATCTTAAAGCAGGGTTCGTCTTCGGCACTGACCGGCATGGCATCAAACGGTCCTTTCCGCTACTGACCATTTCCATTGCCATCACACTCTCCGAGAATTTTGTTCAGCCTTCACTTTTGACGATCAGTCACAACTGTGCAAGGATGAAAGGACATCTCAAGCAGCTCAAGAACAGCAACTATCTCATTGACCGCAGAAAGCAACTATAATGACAACTGTAATGATTCGTTGGTTCTCTCCACTTCTGGTTTGCCTCGTGTTAGCAGGCTGCATCCTGCCCACGCCGGAGCCATCAACGACAGAAGAAGCCGAGTTCTTTGCACAAGGCATGGACCAGTACATCAAGTCCGGCGACCTGGCGACCTTGAAGGTGTTACCACAGCTCTATCCGCAAGGAGAATGGCGGGCCAGGGCGGAGACCGTCATCAATACAGCCGAGACGATCAGCGACGCAGCTGAACAACAACAACTGTTGCAGGATCAACAGGCGAAGCTGCAGGATCAACAGGCGAAGCTGCAGGCTCAACAAGAGAAGAACAGCAAGGAACTCGCCCAATGTCGGAAGGGGAAGGAGTTCCTTTTTCAAGACAACAAGATTCTGGAAGTGACCCTGGAGCGTCTGAAACAGGTCCTCATTGATATGGAGCTACGAGAGGAATAGGCTAATAGGCCTGGTGATTCCTGCGCCAGCGACACACCATCAAGCAGAACATGGCAACAGCCTGAAGCAGCGCTGCCGGTAGTATGATCTCGACCGACACGCCCTGGGTGGGCCAAAACAGCCCGGCCAGCCGATCAAGCCCGAGTGCGGCCAGAATCGTCGGGATGATTCCGTAGAGCAGAGCCAGAAACAGGATCGTCAGCATATCGGCACGTTTCGGATTCCGGCCAAGATTCAGGAAGAGCACTATCCCTAAGTCACGCAGCAGAAAGAACACCATCGCCACAGCAGGAACCGCACCCCGCACCACCACCTCCCCCGGTCCCGAGGTCAAAACCACGACAACCAGCACTGCGCAGGAGAGGACAACAAACGGTAGCGTACTCAACCAGAGAGGAAAACTCTCCATGGCCCGGCGCCATTCACGTTGGCCAAAATACTGCAGCAATCGCCGGAACGCCACCGGGTCCTTGCGCTCACTAAAAATTGCCCCGTAGGCCAGCACCAAGGCTATCAGGAATGCGCTCAGCAACCTGGGTTGCCAGACACTCTGACCAGTCAACCAGCTGTCTTCTCCATAAAACCCGGCAACATAGCTCATCAGGAAGAGGACAAACAGCCCCCAGGCCCAGGGCAGACTCCGCAACTGCAGTTCAGCCCGAATCAACCGGTAGATACCGAACACAGCCCAGGCAAGGAACACCACCAGGCTGACCAGAACAAAGAGATTATCAGGATAGTATCGACCATACCAGAAGAGGCTCATTGATTCATCAAACGGCCAGGAGACCACGGAGACCGCGCAACCGGCGCCCAGCACCAGAAAAGCCGTGGTCTGAAACCGACCATAGCGCTGGTTCTTCCTGATCGCCTGCAGGCTGGAAAGCAGTCCGATCGCCTGGCCGAGCAAGCCGCTGCCGAGCAGCAGGACGGTCGTCTTGATCACCGACAGTCCAAGCGTAGGCTGGGAGGTCAAGTAGACCAACAGGCAGAGAAGCGCCCCGTACCACGGGTAAATAGTGCTGCCGAGCAATTTTCCCCAGGTCATCGACCAGGCACCGATCACCGACATCCGCTGGCTGTCCCAGGTATGATCGCGGATCTCTGCGGTCAAGGCTTCGGAGGCGAGCCGGGTTCCCCATAAAAAAGCCAACAGACCAAACAGGACCAGCGCCGTATTGGCCACACCGACACCATAACGATTGCCATCGAGGGTGTAGGCAAGAAAAAACAGACACCCGAGGATCAGCGGCATACCGACCAGCCGGTAAGGTGTCAACTCCAGCCAGAGATTGCGGCGGAACTCGGGGTTGAGGTTCATAGCACATCCTCCTGGCTGTCCTGGCGGCACACTGACTGCAGGTAAGCTGACTGCATGTTACGCTGCTGCTCGGCAAACGCACAAACCGGTAGTCCCTGGTCGAGAAGACTTTTCAACAAACGATGTCGAGCTGCGGCATCGCCGCTGAAGGAGAGAACGGCCGAGCCATCATCACCCTCGACGGCAGAGACACCGGCCATACCGGAGAGTAGAGCCTGCAAACCGTTGAAAGGCCCTGTCAACGATAATTTCAAGCGGACAGTCGCTTCAACCGGCGGATCAATCGGGTCGTGTGAGAGGATACGACCCTCGCGCAGAACCAGCATATCGGTGGAATATTCGTCCAGTTCCGAAAGGATGTGCGAGGAAACCACCAGGGTCATGCCCTGGTCGCGCAAAGCCAGAAACAGCTCGGCCAGGCTATGCCTTGCTTCAGGGTCGAGCCCGGATGCCGGTTCATCGAGCATCAGGATTTGCGGTTCGTGGACCACAGCCTGGGCGATTGCCAGGCGTTGTCGCAGCCCACGTGACAGCGTACCGGACTTCATCTCAAGGCGGTCGACAATACCGAGCCGTGCCGCAGCCTGCTCGGTCACCCGAACCTGCTCGCCGGCCAGGATGCCGCGGGATGCCGCCGCATGCAGCAGACACTGACGAACCGTCAGTTCATCGTAGAGCCCGAAGAAGTCGGAGAGATAGCCGAGCTTGCGATGGCAGGCGCGCGGGTCTTCGTGGATATTCTCGCCGTCGATGCGCACCTCTCCATAGAGCGGCACTTCAAGGGCGGCCATACAACGCAACAGGGTGGTCTTGCCGGCGCCGTTCGGCCCGACCAGAGCCGTGATGTTGCCGGGCTTGATCTGGAATGAGACGCCATTCAGCGCCCTGGTTCCCGGATATTCAAACACCAGGTCTTTCACTTCGATCATTTTATCAGGTTCCCCAGGAGGTTGTCGGATGACCATTAACTGGCTGACATCACCGGCTATTTTTGAGCGTCATAGCGATCTGAAAGAGTTCCGACAGCAACGGCAAAAGAGTTGGAACGGTTCCATCTGCGCAGCGCCCGGAAATTACGGTAGACCAGGTAGGCCGGTCCGGCCTGGCCATCGGGAATGATCAGCGAGGCTTGCAGATCACGGCGAGGCAGCGCACGGCCGTTGCTGCGCCTCACCCCGAGTGCCTGCCAGCGCGACAACGGCAGCCGGGTCTTCAGCCCAGACAGGGAAGAATCAAACTTCGCCGGCAATTTGACCGGCCGTCCCCAGGTCTGATCGTTCTTCCAACCGGCTTTTGCAAGATAATTGGCCGCTGATGCCAGAGCATCGGGAACCGAATTCCAGATATCGATACGACCATCGCCATCGGCATCGACCGCATAGTGACGATATGAGGAGGGCATGAACTGGAACGGCCCCATGGCCCCGGCCCATGAACCCTTCATCTCCGGCAAAGTGATGTGTCCGTCATTGAGGACATGGAGCGCCTCGAGCAGTTCCTTGCGAAAGTAGTCGCCGCGGCGGCCATCGTAGGCCAGAGTGACCAGTGCCTGGATGACCGGAAGCTTTCCAGTGTGCCGGCCGTAAGTGCTCTCGATTCCCCAGAGGGCGACGATAAAGCGCCGCTGCACTCCGTAGCGTCGCTCGATCCGGCCCAGCCAAACGGGATAACGATGCAGCATCCGACGCCCTTCGGCGATGCGTTCCTCACTGACCCGGGTTGCGACATAAGCTGCAAGAGACTGGGTTTTCTCAGGCTGCTGTTGATCGCGATCGATCACCCGCTGCTGCTGCGCTTCGATACCAGCCAGGGCCGCATCCAGAGTTTCTTGCGAGATTCCTGCTGAACGGGCATCCGCACGCAGCTGCTCCAACCAGGTCTCGAAATCCTGAGGTGCGCCCTGCGCCTGAGCACCAGGTACCATCAACCAGCAGAGGCAGCTGATCATCAAAATCAGACGTCTGAAATTCTTCATTGGCTAACTATAGCACCGGAATGTTGACATACCATCGAGAAGGGAGAGGATAATGCCGGCCATGTAATTCACAGACTTTCAAGGAGCTCGTAATACTCCTGAATAGCACGCAAGGATTCCAGCGTGATCAGGTACAGGACCCAACTGAGGACAAGGATACCAACGGTGAGCCCGATCTTCCATGTCAGCGACGTTTGCGGCCGCCACCAGATCAGAGGTAACGCCAGAGGCCCTACGCTACAGAGTGCGAGAATAATAAAGGGTTTTCGGAAATACCATGGGAGCTTTTCTTCTGCAAAGTGACGGGGAGGAAAGGTCTCCAGAAACTCACCGCAGTGCTTACACTTTATCGCCTCATCTTGAATATCTTCTGCGCAGAAGGGACACTTTTTCATGGTCGTATTTCCCGAGATATCCTCATTTTCACACGTAGCTGGAAAAAGCAAAGACGGACTGGTCCTCGTCTCCTGAGTTAAACAGCCTGCCAATAGTTCTGCCAGCGTTGCCAGGCCACATCCCGACTGAACTCATCCGGAGCCCGGCAGAGACACCCCTGTTGTTGATCAAGAGTCTCTTTGACTGGAATCAGTGCCAGACATTGGCAGGGCCGCTCAGCAACCGGGAAACGACAACCGTCTGCGCCGAGAAACGCGCATCCCGAGCCCAGCGACCGGGGAGCAGGCATCGGCACACCCGTCTTCTCCCATAACACCAGCCCCAGTTCGGGCAATCGTTCGCGCAGTTGCTCAACCGTCAGGCGTTGCCCTGGGAAAAAGAGGGCAAAAAATCGCTCCGGATCAACCCAGAGGCCAGGGCTTCCCTTGCAGCAACGCCCGCCGCATTCCCGGCAGAGCGGCAAATCCAGAGAGTCTCTTTTTTCTACTAAACACGGAGATTGATTTCTCACAGCAGAAGACATCACAAATTACCGTAAACAACGAAATTACAGCCAGATTATTGAGCTTGTTCGTTAAACTGCCGACAGGCTGCTCAGCGGGGTTTCGTCCTGCTCAAGCGGCGACCGAGCGTGGGGGCCAGCTGCGCGGTTTCGGCTTTTCCTCTCCGGCCCGGCCAGTGCGGCCGATCCGGTGCACATAATCTTCGGAATTGGGGACACTCAATATTGAATGTCCCCGATTCGAATATCCCCGATTCACGATTCAAATTTAATCAGTCTCACACCCCGACTTCACCCGCCAAACTTGCCCATCTTCAAGCCGAACCTTGATACCGTGCGAATGAAACGGGCTCTTGGTCAAAAGATCCTTAACCACACTCTGCGTAAGCTTTCCGCTACGTTGATCTTTTTTCAGAACAGTCATAACCGCCATCCCCAGCGTGATCTCTTCGCGGTGTTGTCCATTCATAGATGATTTCTTTG
>PVMS01164668.1_pt1 | contig 22121 bp, 16 predicted proteins | sample 1853461 | NCBI WGS metagenome assembly PVMS01 (sample SAMN08582032, study PRJNA380276) | Marine sediment metagenome, whole genome shotgun sequencing project. | isolation source: ocean sediment barecode stripped | collected 2017 | reverse complement strand
TTGGCGCATGAAAAAATACCTACCCAGAGATGTGTATGATCTTTGAGCTGCCGACAATCACTGAAGGCAGTAAGTATGGCTAGGTGGCAGAGTGGTTATGCAGCGGCCTGCAAAGCCGCGGACATCGGTTCGATTCCGTTCCTAGCCTCCATATTTTTCAGCGACATATGAAGTAATATTTCTGCATTGCTGCACCTTGGGGGATGTCCTGTGAAAAGACTGACAGTCTTGCTAGTACTGCTGGCGGCGCTAAACGTATCCGCGCAAAACGTTCGTGAACCGCGCCTTCACACTCTCGAAAACGGCCTGCGTGTCATTACAGTGGAAGACCACAGCATGCCGCTGGTTAGTGCAGTCTGGACCGCCCATGTAGGCGACAGCGCTGAGCCGCTGGACTTTGCAGGCAATTCGCACTTTCTGGAGCACTTGTTGCTGTTTCGCGGCACCGAAAAGTATCCAAAGAATCAAATTGGTGAATGGGCGGCGGGCCGGGGCGGCTATTTCAATGGCTACACCTGGTATGACTACACCGCCTTTGTGCTGATGACAGGGTCGGGAGACCTTGAAGCGATTCTTGACCGGCACGAGCAGATGATGTTCCACGGCAGTTTTTCCGGGGAGGACTTCGAAACAGAAAAGAAAGCGGTGTTCGAAGAGTTGCGGTCCGGGCTGGACACTCCATACGGTTATATATGGCGGGCCAGTTCGTACCACATGTATCCCGAAGAGACGTTTTATTCCCGGTCAACAATCGGCACGATCGAAACCGTTAAGGCCGCCACGGTCGCAAGAGTGCGCGAGTACTACAAAGGGTATTACATCCCGAGCAACATGACGCTGGCCGTAGTCGGCGACTTTGATACCGATGACCTATTACAGCGAATAGAGCAACGCTTTGGCGCGTATCCTTCCGGTCAGGTTCCCGCGACCTTGTACGATGCGGTTGCGATGAAACCAGGCATCAATATCGTTGTTGAAGAGCGTGAGCTCGGCAAGGCGTACTTCCTGATCGCGGTGGAAGGGCCGCGCGCGAATACACCCGAGTGGCTACCCTACGTGCTGTTGACCGAGTACTTGTCCGGAGGAAAAACGTCTGTCTTGTTTTCGGAACTAGTGACCGAGCAGAAGCTTCTCGACGACGTGGACATGAGTGACTGGCCGCGCCGATTCGCCAAAGGGTGGCAGGGTATTTCCGGGGAGACCGAGCCGGAGAAAGTAACAGCCGCAATTGATGCGTTGTGGCGCGCACTGCAGGGAGTGAGACAAGGCGGCGTTCCGGATGACGAGCTGCAGTTCGCACGGCGGCGCCTGCTAAAGGAGTATTGGCAGCAGCAGGATGATTCGTTAACGGTCGCAGAGTCGCTGGCGATCGCAGATACGCATGGCGATTACCGCCTGTTTGCTGACTACGAAAACCGTTTGAACGAGGTTACGGCAGCCGACTTGCAGGCGGTTGCCCGAAAGTACCTGACTCCCGATGATTTCTTCATCATGTCTGTGTTTCCGCCGGATCAGATCCCGCAGAACTTCGAAGCCGATATTCGTGCAAATGCCAAGCAGCTTGGTCGTGCACAAGGGTCGGTTGAGAGCACACAATTGTCGTCCGGCGTGAGCCTGCTTTACGAAGGACGGCAGGGCGCATCAATGGAAAGTTATACCGTAGCTATTCGTGCGGGAACACGACACGGAGAGTCAGCAGGCCTTGCAGAAGCCGTTGCCAATATGCTGGCTCGAGAGACCAAGAATTATTCAAAAAAAGAATTACAGACCTTCCTGGACATGAAAGGATTCTCGCTGGAGGCAACGGCGACCAGCGATGCCGCGTACATCACCGTACAGGCCCCGGCCGGTTCATCGGAAGACGCCATGGGACTGCTGGTGGAGATTCTGACCAATCCGGCGTTTTCGCAGGCCGAATGGGAGGATACTCGCGCCGAAATGTTGGCTGAACTTGAAGGATCTCTGGACGAGCCGCGTTCCGTAGCGGGCGATCTGCTGGTCAAATCGGTGTATGCCGGGACGAACTATGGAAGATCCGAAGCAGACGAACTGGCGGCACTTAAGGATATGTCGACAGGGGACCTGAAGGCATTTTGGAGCAAGCACTACAAAGGCGAATCAATTGCGGTCTCCTACTCGGGAGCGTCATCGAAAGCGGAATTGGAGAACGGTCTTGCGGCGCTGGCGAGCTTGAAAGGTAAATCTCCGGCATATATGCCTATCAAAATCGCGGCTATTGAAGGCATCACGCACATGCCGCAGGCGATGGCGGGTAAAACCCAGAACAACATGTACGTGGCTTGGCACGCACCAGACATATCCAGTGACGATTGGATATTGTGGCAACTGGCCGAAAAAGCGATTGGTGGTGACCTCGCTGGCCGCCTTTGGAAATTACGGCAGGATGAAGGGTTGGCGTATTCTGTATGGATGTTCGGCACCGCCTTTGCGGACCAGCCAATCACTATGGTTTACATGGCAACTGCGGCAGAAAAACGCGAGCCTGCACTGGCCGCGATTCATCGTGAGATTGGCAAGGTACAGGCGGGCCTGAATCAGGATGAACTTGATCGAGTCAGGGTGTCCTATCTTGCGAACCTGAACAGACTGGATAGAACGGCGGCAAGGCGTTCACAGCGACATGCGGAGTGGTGGGTCAACGGTTTCTATGCAAATCGCCGGGAGTATCTGACCCAGGTGATTGGCGAGGCATCGCTTGAGGACGTGAATCGCGTCATTCGTAACGTTTTGGATCCCGAAAGTTACGTCTTTGTCGAGGCTGGGGCCGTCGGGCCTTGACCAGCGGCCAGTCGGGTAACCGAGCCTGAAACCTGGGAAGGCGATATTTGATCCAATTGAGGGCTGGAGCCGAGATTTGCCAAAAACGTGATTGAGGCCGAGAAAAATACGATGGATAGCAGCTATGATATGCTAGTGAAATAAAGAGACTATGGACTATAATTAAGTTGACTTCTCAAATGCTGGGTACAATGGGTCCAGCGTTTGCGCATCGAACGACTAAGGCATTCTGAGAGAAAATATCCTGAATTCACTGGCCAAAATACGACAACGACAGGTCCCATGGGCGCGACGCGTCCTTGGAATGTTTGTCGTGGTGTGGCTGAACATGGCGCTACAGCCTTGTGCCATGGCGTTCGGCGATGCAAACGATCATGACTGTCCGCATTGCCCGCCGATGCATTCAGAAGAAGCGTCCGCGCATAACATGGATAATTCGGATCACGGCACCTCGCCTTGTGAAACCAGCGTATCTCAATGCGCGATTCTCGAAGATTTCAATTACGACGGCCGCACGGTAAAAGTCAAAGTCGACAATGAACCTGGCGACGTACCGGTTGGCATTGTGGCGTCGATTGCTGCCAATTCTTTTGCAGGCAATTCGCTTCAGCTATTCAGCATCGGTGATTATTCGAATTCAATAGCCCGCCGAGCTGCCCTCAACATTCTTTACTGCGTTTATCTGATTTAGAAATCTCCGCGTTTTAGGCCGACCATTTTTCGGTTTCCTACGAAGGAGATTTTTCGATGTTGATTTTCCGCGGGCGGATGCCCAAACCCATTACAGTTGTGTGCGATGACGGGTGCCTTGAGCGAAAGGTATCTTTTTTCGCTGTGTGCGCCACAGTACTGCTAGTTGCTCACTCAGCAGTCGCACAGGAAGTGCGTCCGCTGACGTTGCAAGAGGCCGAAGCGCTGGCACTCTACGATGAGCCTGGTCAAAACTCCTATCTGTCCCGTGCTGAAGGACTCCGGGAAAAGTCGGTCGCAGGTGGACAGTTGCCTGACCCAACGATGCGAATCGGCTTGGCGAATTACCCTATTCAATCCGGTGGCTTTACGACCGAGGGTATGACTCAGGCCCAGTTGGGTGTTCGCCAGGTTTTCCCGGGCGGGGATACGCGAGAGTTAACGACTCAAAAGTTTCGATCCCTTGCGGCAGAGATGACGCACAAGGCGGACGGCCGTGGCCGGGACGTGTTGACGTCGGTGCGCAGAACGTGGCTGGAAACACATTACTGGCGGGAAGCGCACCAGGTCGCTACGGATTCACGGCCATTTTTCGATGATTTGGCCACTATTACACGGTCACTTTACTCGGTCGGGCGAAAGAATCTGCAGGACCTGTTACGAGCCGAGCTGGAACTCAGTCGCCTGGATGACCGCATCATCGACATGAGTAAGCAGCATTCGCTATCTCGTGCTGCTCTGTCGCGGTGGGTGGGATCCGATTCCGATCGGCCGGTCGCGGCAATATTGCCAGAGTGGAATGCAATTCCACCGTTGGAGGTGTTGAAGGAAAATCTACAAACGCATCCTGCTCTGATGGCAGCTGATGCCAGCATTGGAACAAGCATCACCGGCATCGACCTTGCCAGGCAGAAATACAAGTCAGACTGGGCGATTGACCTTGGATATGGATACCGTAATGGCGAATTATCCAATGGCGATCCGCGGTCGGACTTCATCAGTTTGGCGGTGACATTCGATTTGCCGTTCTTTCGCAGCAAGCGGCAGGACCGTTCGCTCGGTGCTGCACTGAGTGAAAAACGAGCAGCAGACCAGTCTCGCGAAGAAGTAATGCGGCGACTTGCCAGCCAGCTGGAAGCAGAATATGTGCGCTGGGAGGACCTCGGCAAGAGGCTCGATTTGTATGAGCGACTCATTCTGTCCGTATCCGCGGATAACGCCGCAGCCGCTCTTGCGGCGTATCAAAGCGATGCCGGTGACTTTGCCGACGTCATGCGTGCCTATGTCGATGACCTCGACACACGCCTTGATTACATTCGACTGGAGGTTGAGCGAGATCAAAGTTTTGCGGTAATCGCAAACCTCGGAGGAATTACCCGATGAAAAATACAATCACTCTGATCGTAGTGCTATTGGTCGGCGTAGCCATTGGTTTTGGTGTCAGCCGCTGGTCGCCAGGACCCGGCCAGGCCAATTCTTCCGACAGCGGCTCGTCGGAACCCGCGATTTTGTATTGGAAAGCACCAATGGACCCGAACTACCGACGTGACGAGCCTGGCAAATCACCGATGGGAATGGACCTGGTGCCGGTATACGCAAGTGACAGTGGCAGTAGCGATGACGAGAGTGTCGTAACCATAAGCCCGCATGTTGTCAACAATCTCGGCGTACGCACCGCACAGGTGCAATACGGCGTACTATCCCGGCGCATTGATACGGTTGGGTACGTGGGGTATGACGAGGACACCCTGCAACACGTTCGTACGCGAGTGGACGGCTGGATCGAAAGCCTGGAGATTACGGCGACTGGAGATCCGGTCACCAGGGGTCAGACCCTGTTTGAACTGTATTCACCCACCCTCGTTAACGCGGAGGAGGAATACCTTACCGCGCTGAGAAGTGGCAATGAGAGGTTGCTAAAAGCATCCGGCGAGCGGCTGGTCGCGCTGGGAGTATCGGCCGGTGAAATCGATCGATTGAAACGCAGTCGCAAGGTTAATCAGACGTTGTCGGTTACTGCGCAAAATGACGGGATCGTTGCAGAGCTCACCGTACGCGAAGGCGAATTCATAACGCCGGCCTCGGAAGTCATGTCGATTGCAAACCTTGATCGCGTGTGGGTATTGGCGGAAGTTTTTGAACGCCAGGCCGACTGGATTCGCCCAGGGCAGCACGCCGAAGTAGTACTGGACTACCTGCCAGGAAAGCGACTGCAGGGCACGGTCGATTACATCTATCCCGAGCTCGATCTCAAAACCCGGACACTCAAGGTTCGCCTGCGTTTCGACAATAAGTACAACGTGTTTAAGCCAAACATGTTTGCGCGAGTGACGATTCACGGTGATGAATCATCTGCAGTCGTGCATGTGCCACGCGAGGCATTGATTCGCGGCGGTATTACGGATCGCGTCGTATTGGCGCTGGGCGATGGAAAGTTTCGTGCACAGCCAGTACAGATCGGCATCGAGTCGGGAAACCGGGTTGAGATTCTCTCGGGTCTCGGTTCGACTGATTTCGTTGTCACTTCCGGGCAGTTTCTTATCGACTCGGAGTCGAACCTGGAGTCTGCTTTGGCCCGCATGGACGAACGAGCCGGAGAAAAACCGGTTTCAATTGTCACGGTTGCCGCGACCGTTCTTGGAATCGATAAGATAAAACAGAAAATTGTTTTGCAACATGATCCGATCCCGGAGTGGACATGGCCGGCTATGGCCATGGGATTCGCCGTGGAAAACGAGCATTTGCTAATGGGCCTTGAAGAAGGGCAGTCGATCAATGTCACTATTGAAGAACAGGTTGGCGGTATCTACGTAATCACGGAAGTCAGGCCTGAAGAAATGGTCGAGCAGCCCGGGGAAGGTATTCCAGAGCACGATGCCGCTGCGCACGAACCGGGGTCGGGGCAATGATTGCCAGAGTCATTCACTGGTCAATCCACAACCGGTTCCTGGTCTTGCTGATGACCGGTTTTCTGGTTGCCTGGGGTGCGTACTCTATCAGCCAGACACCGGTCGACGCTTTGCCGGATCTGTCGGATGTTCAAGTCATTATAAAGACGTCGTTTCCGGGGCAGGCACCGCAGGTGGTCGAAGATCAGGTGACGTATCCGTTGACCACGGCAATGCTGGCGGTTCCGAAAGCGGTCACGGTGCGTGGCTATTCTTTTTTCGGTGATTCATTCGTTTACATCATCTTCGAGGATGGGACAGACCTGTATTGGGCTCGCTCCAGAGTGCTGGAGTACCTGAGCCAGGTCGCCGGTCAGTTACCGGCGAGCGCCAAACCGGCATTGGGCCCCGATGCAACTGGCGTCGGTTGGGTTTACGAATACGCGCTGGTCGATAGAACCGGACAGCATGATTTGTCTGAATTGCGCAGCATTCAGGACTGGTTCCTGAAGTTCGAGCTACAAACGGTGCCCGGTGTCGCTGAAGTTGCCACCATCGGTGGCATGGTCAAGCAATACCAGGTCGTTCTGGATCCTGACAAGTTGCGTGCGTTTGACCTGACAATTGGCCACATCAAGCGAGCAATCCAGGCAGGTAACCAGGAAACCGGCGGTTCGGTAATCGAAATGGGAGAGGCGGAATACATGGTGCGTGCCTCGGGCTATCTGCAATCCATGGAAGACCTGGCCGAGATTCCTCTGGGTGTCAATGCGGATGGCACACCGATTTTGCTTACTGATGTGGCGACGCTGCGATTGGGGCCGCAAATGCGACGCGGAATTGCCGAACTCGATGGAGAAGGGGAGGTGGTCGGGGCGGTTATCATTATGCGCTGGGGCGAAAATGCGCTGGCGACCATCGAAGGCGTCAAAGATCGGTTGGCGGAACTACAGAAAAGCCTGCCGGACGGTGTCGAAATTGTTACGACGTACGATCGCTCCGATCTCATAAACCGTGCCGTGGAGACGCTGCAAGGCAAACTGCTGGAAGAATTTCTGGTTGTGGCTTTGGTATGTGCGGTATTTTTGTTCCACCTGCGATCCTCAGCGGTGATCATTCTGAGCTTGCCAGTGGGCATCCTGGTTGCGTTCATTATCATGCACCAGCAAGGGATCAACGCTAACATCATGTCGCTCGGCGGAATCGCCATCGCCATTGGTGCAATGGTTGACGCGGCGATCGTCATGATCGAAAACGTGCACAAGCGTATCGAACATGAATCACTGACAGACGAAAACCGCTGGCGCATTATCGCCGACGCTGCCAGCGAAGTTGGACCTCCGCTGTTCTTTTCCCTGGTGATCATCACTCTGAGTTTTCTGCCAGTGTTCACTCTCGAAGCGCAGGAAGGCCGACTTTTTGCTCCGCTGGCTTTCACCAAAACCTACGCGATGGCCGCATCCGCCGGGTTGTCAATCACGCTGGTCCCGGTATTGATGGGCTACTTTATCCGCGGCAAGGTGACACCCGAATACAAGAACCCGATCAACAGAATGCTGATCGCGGTGTATAAACCGGTCATACACTGGGTTATTCGCTATCCGAAGACGACGTTGGTCGGGGCAGCTGCGATATTGATTGTCGGATTGTGGCCGGTAACGCAACTTGGCTCGGAGTTCATGCCGCCCCTGGACGAAGGCGATCTCATGTATATGCCAACGACGTATCCAGGAATTTCAATCGACAAAGCGCGGGAGATTCTTCAACAAACCGACAAGTTGATTCGAACAGTACCGGAAGTTAAGCGTGTATTTGGAAAAATCGGTCGTGCCGAAACCGCGACCGACCCGGCGCCCTTGACCATGATCGAAACGGTGATTCAATTCAAACCGCGTGATCAGTGGCGCGAGGGTATGACCGCAGATGGACTGCGCGCGGAACTCGACAAAATCGTCAGGTTGCCGGGCCTGACGAACGCATGGGTGATGCCAATCAAGACCCGCATCGACATGCTGGCCACCGGTATCAAAACGCCGGTAGGTATCAAGGTTGCCGGCCCTGATCTAACAGTCATCCAAAGCATTGGCAAAGATCTTGAGCGGATTCTGGAACCAGTTTCGGGGACTGCTTCGGTTTATTCGGAACGTGTCGCTGGCGGCAGATACGTCGATGTGGATATCGATCGTGCCAGGGCATCGCGATTCGGCCTGAATATCGACGATGTGCAGGACGTTGTTCGTACCGCGATCGGTGGCATCAATGTCACGCAAACTGTGGAGGGGCTGGAACGCTACCCGGTAAATTTACGATATCCTCAGCGAGTTCGGGACTCGTTGGAGCAGCTTCGGTTATTGCCGATAGTAACACCTCAGGGTGCGCGCATCGCACTTGCCGACGTGGCAAACGTAACGGTCACAGACGGCCCACCGGTAATCAAGAGTGAGAATGCCCGGTTGAATGGCTGGACCTACGTTGACATTGCCGGACGCGATTTGGGTTCTTATGTTGCAGAGGCACAGCAAGTCGTTGCAGATCAGCTGGATTTGCCAGCGGGCTATTCACTGGTCTGGTCCGGGCAATACGAATACATGGTGCGAGCGAAGGAGCGTCTCTCAGTGGTAGGGCCGCTCACGTTGGCTATCATCGTATTGCTTTTGTATCTCAGTTTTCGACGGTTTGCCGAAGTGGCGATTATCCTGGGTACATTGCCAATGGCGTTGATTGGCGGTTTCTGGCTGCTCTATCTATTGGGCTATGATTTATCGGTCGCAGTCGGAGTTGGTTTCATTGCGCTTGCCGGTGTCTCAGTTGAAATTGGCGTGGTAATGCTGGTTTACCTGAATATTGCCATTCGCCAGCATATGACCACGGCGGAAGCCGAAGGTCGTGCCTTGAGTACGAATGATGTACGCCAGGCCGTGATCGACGGAGCGTTGCTGCGTGTCCGCCCCATCATGATGACGGTGGCCGCCATCATTGCCGGTCTGTTGCCCATCATGCTGGGCGGTGGCACCGGCTCTGAAGTGATGCGTCGAATCGCCGCACCCATGGTCGGTGGAATGGTGAGTGCAACCATCCTCACGCTGATCGTAATTCCTGCCTTGTTTCTGATTTGGCGCGGACGCTTACTTGGTCGAAGTGTTGGCCAGGAGAACACCACCGCTGGCGCCGGGATTTCTTTTGAAAGCTGACCGGCGGGGGCAACAAACGCGCTGCGGCTTCCAAACTTTGCTGTTGAGACATAGAGACCGCATATTGCGATAACCTATAGCGACAAATGCGCTAATGGAAGAACAGAAAAAAACCGGAGGCATATCATGAATACCTGGACTCGTATTCCTTGCTGTACGGTCATTGCACTTCCCGGACAATCGTTTTTTTCACATCAGAGAACTGTCATTAACATTCAGCTAGCACTTCTTGTGCTTCCGGCACTGTACCGCCTGGGTGGCGCTCTGGATGTCAATTAGTGACAGACTGACGCGAAGGTAAAAGGAGAAAGAATGCACAACGACAATCTCCATCTCTGGCAACACAGCCACACCTTCGGCCAGGACCGGAAGCGTCCCGGGGAGGTGCGCACACTAATTGTTATTGGTATCACCGCGACGATGATGGTGGTCGAGATCGTTGCGGGAATCCGTTATGGATCGATGGCTTTGTTGGCCGACGGACTGCACATGGCATCGCACGCGGCAGCCCTTGGCATTAATGCCTTCGCGTATGTTTACGCGCGTCGTCAAGCGCACAATCCTGATTTCAGTTTTGGCACCGGCAAAGTCAACGCCCTGGGAGGATTCAGCGGCGCCATCCTGCTGGCTTTGTTCGCCATGCTGATGGTGGTGGAGAGTATTGATCGGCTACTCAGCCCGGTAGATATCATATTCAATCAAGCCATTTTCGTTGCTGTACTTGGGTTGGTCGTAAACGGCGTCAGTGTCGTTATCCTCGGTGTGCACAGCCACGACGGCGACGATCACGCGCATCACCATGACCATAACCTGAAGTCAGCCTATCTGCATGTGTTGGCAGATGCGCTCACCTCCGTCCTGGCAATAGTTGCGTTACTGACCGCGAAGTACTTTGGGTTCATATGGATGGACCCAGTGATGGGGATTGTTGGTGCCATACTGGTGGCCCGCTGGTCCTTGGGGTTGCTGCGAACCACCAGCGGCGTTTTGCTCGACAAACAGGGGCCGGAAAGCATGCGGCGCAGCATCAGGGAATGCATTGAACGGGATAACGATAGTAAGGTCGCCGACCTGCATCTATGGTCTGTCGGTCCTAATGTCTATACTGCTGTGATTTCAGTGGTTGCCCAACACCCCGCAACGCCTGAGCAATACAAGGAACGCTTTCCCAAGAACCTCGGACTTGCTCATATCTCCATAGAAATTCATGAACACACAACGCACGCTACCGAGCGACAGCGACCGCAAGCCACGACTACGAGCTAGCTATCACATCGCTGCCTACTGCTGCCCAAGCAAGAGTCTAGGTTCAACACAGAGTGATTGCAGCATCGGTTGGAGTTGAGACATTGTGTGTGATTGGGCCAAACTGACAATGGTTTCAGCCCCACTCTTGTCTGGCCACGTCAACGCGGGTAACTCTGGCTCAATTACGACCACAACTGCCTTGCAGCCGCAAGGACATGGGTGTATGGAGCGCGGTTGCCCGGTCTCATACCAGGGACGTCGTCGATAAATCAAACTGTGCAATAAATCCACGATGGTCCACGGCTTCTTGAACGCCTTCTTCAGCTCTTGCGTACTGAATTCGCGATGCGCCACATGATGCACCAGCAGTACATCCAGTTTGTGCTGGCAACAGATGGCGTCGGCCGGTGCGAGGTCGATGATCGCGCCATCTGTAAAATATTCTCCCTCGATCTCAACGGGCTCATAGAGGCCCGGCATCGCAGCACTGGCCATAATTCTGGACGCAAGTGGCCCTTTATCGAACAAGACTTTCTTGCCATTGCCAAGATTGACGGCCGCTGCCACAAAAGGATAGATACACTCTTCGAAAGTTTCCGCTTCAAGCTGTTCGGATAAGAAATGAATGGCGGCACCCGTATCAGACAATCCGGTAAGTCCGCGGCCCCTATTGAACCCAAAGCTATATATCAGTTGCCACATGGAGCGAGGGGTCCAGTACTGGGCGACACTGGCACGTGCTACCGCGGCGGCCCATTCTTGAATGCTCAAGCCACTTGCGATTACGCCACCAACCACCGCACCAGCGCTGCAGCCAGCGGATGCATTGATCTGAATATTCATCCTGTCCAGAGCTAGCATAAACCCCGTATGAGCGAATACGCCGCGGCCGCCCCCGGAGCTCAGGACGGCGCCAATCCTGGTCGTGCTCTTTGATGCTGAGTTTTCGCGCAGCCTCGGTCGAGCACTCACCGCCCGGTGCAATGATCAGATGCCGTAGCTGGCAATGGTCATCGTAAGGACAAGGCCCAGGCCCAATCCATAGCAAGCATGGCCAATGGCCGGGGCGAGAAGGGATCTCATGCCCTTCGGCGCCTTAACCCCAAAAACGCCCCAACCAAATCCAGGAAAATTGGTGAACCATGGCAATACCGTTGTTGCCAGCCCCCACATAAGACCAGGAAGCAGGTGATTTGCGGGCATGGGCACATCCAGGACGAAGTAGGACAAGGGATAGGTCAATGCGACACTTGCGCCAAGAACATAATGAAAGATCCAGCCTGCAAAGACTTCATTTTTTACCGGGCTGGACTCGATTATATTCTCATGTATGAAACGCCCGTTGAGCATCCCCAGGAACCACCGACCGAGGGCTCGTGGTCCACCACAAGCGGCGCCCTGCGTGAAGTTCGCTCGTTCCATTAGCTTATCCGCGATGTCCATAAACACGGTTCCGACGATGCCACCCACTATCGACCAAATTAGCAATTCCACGAGGGGCCCTCCTTGCGAACAGTCTGCCGCGGAAGCGGCGCTCTTCGCCAAAGTCCACTATCTCAGCAGAGCGAAAAACGCCGAACCACTCTCCGCGCGTAACTCAGGTGTTGCAGTTCCTCATTGAACCCATTCGTGTGCCTGCATCATTGCGTCAATAGGGCAAAACCCGGCGAGCGTGACATAGGCAGCAGCAAGGGGGATGAATACAGCAATGAAAAATATCCAGATCGCCAGCCAATGCCCAAACGTTTGTACCCGGCCTTCCACCCGGGTTGAGGAAAACAACACAAAGTATCCAATAACTGCCCAGATTGTCGCTGGCAACAAACTAACAAAAAAACACATGGCCTTAATATCCGAGTCGCTGAAACACGAGATTTATTACGAGGGTCTACATCCCTGGCTTTGGCCAGGTTCGCCTTAATCGTTGATGTGCAATAAGCCTAGTACAAATTGGTAACTTCGCCAGTCGGTCAAATCAAATCATTAGCCGTACAGGAGGCTAATCGGCAAAGTTACTGGCTACGGCGTCCAGGAAACCATGCATGTCAACAATATTTTCCGAGTCCGGATCGGCGGTCTTGCCTTTCAGGTCACCAGTGATCGTGCCCTGTGCCACGGTCTCGATCAGTGCGGCCTTTAATTTGTTCGAATAGTTTTTCAGGGCCTCATTACCCTCTCGTACTGCCAGTGTTTCCAGGCCATTGGCCAGGGCGTAAATTAACGCCGAGGAGTTGAAGTACGCCTCTTTACCGTCCGTCTCCAGATACTTGAGGTACAGATCATGGGCCGTGCCGTGTGGCGCTTCATACAGCATCGTGCCATCTTTGCTTTCGATTATGGAGCTGGCGGTAGCAAGGCTGCCGCCCAGCGCTGCTGATATATCAGAGAAGATATCGCCGTCGAGATTTTGCGCCGGATACAGCGCGTTGCGTGGCGGGTCGGTGATCATTTTTTTCAATTGACTGGAAGGACGCATGATCATGAACGATGGTGGTGGGGTGTCTGCTTTTGCCAATTCGTGTCGGACGTCGGCGATGACGGTGCTGAATACTTCGTCGTACTCCATGTATTCGCGCTTCAACCCGAAATAAACTTCCTTGTCATTCACCGAGGCATCACGAAATACCTGGCTGATCCAGTCCTTGATCGCCTGGCGATCATTGGACATCAGCAATACCGGATCATTCTTCCTGACGTTGCGCGCGTGTTTTTCCTCGCCGTCGATAATAACTTTGAGAATACCGTCTTCATCCATCGCCATATTGAAGCTTCCGTACTGATCACCACCACCGGCACTCATTCGTGAGATGGAAACCTGGTGCTTTCGGTTCGGGATACCGTATTTCTTTAACTGCTCTACCAGCTTATGAAGCTTTCGTCCGGTGTTATTGTCCGGTACACCCCAGAGCGCACGCTCCGGTGGATTGGCGACGATGCGTGCTGCCTGTGCATCAATCAGTTCGTAGTTAAGAACCAATCCCAGAGTCTCGAACTGACTTTCGTAGCCACTGGCATAGACCTCTTCAATAGCAGTACGCATGACACCGTCGTATCCAGGGATGACCGTATCTTTCAGGCCAAGGTACGCATCGCGTTTTTCGTTGATGGCACGCTGGAAAAATTTGTGGGCCCAATCTATGACTGCCTCAATACTATTTGTGGCAAGAAGCCATGGATCGCCTTTGTTAATGAAACGGCGATGCAATTCGACCGGGTCACCACTGGAGCCAACAAAGATGAGCTTCACCACGCCGGTTGCCTTGGACAGCTCGTTGTGGCTGTGCTTTATTCCACCGCTTTCCATCGTAAACACTTCGATATCCCGGCCAACCCATTCCGGTTGGTTGACATGCAGATTTCGAAACTGAATATCTTCACGGGTAATATTGCCGCCAATACCTTTGCGAATTGCCCCGTTTGGCGATTTGGTGGCCAGCTTGTCCAGTTTCGCTTCATCAATGTCGGGATGTTTGGCAAGCAACTCCTCAAGCTGTTGGCGGTTGACGGTCATACCGGCATTCTTGATCCCAACGCCGCATGTCTTCAACGCCTCAATCGCATCAATCACTGCCTGGCCATTGGTGACCAGGCGATTCTCGGCAGTGAGATCGATCTCGACGAGGTTGATATCCAGTCGGCCGGTGACGAACTGCTCCAGAATGCGTTCAAAAGCGATCTGGGCCATTTCATCGCCATGCAGGATGACCAGTGGTTTCTCAACCTTGATTTTGTCGTTCATGCGTTCTCCGGGATTTCTGCGGGCGCAAGGGGATACTTGAAGGTGCCGTACTCTAGCGTTTTCCGCGCAATTATCCTATGCCTTACCCATCGACTGATTCCAAAATCTGGCTGCGTTGCGAGTTTCGACAGCGAGGATCGCAATTGTCGCAGCCAATACCGAAAAAGTAATCCACGGTGTGCTGCCACTGAACCACAGCCATCCACCCGACAAAATCAGGAAACCAACGACTGTCCCATGAGCCAGAAAATCTCGAAGTTCTGCCGGCGCGAAGCGATCGAAAAATTCGGCGTTGCCCGGATCCAGGCGCGCCCGTCGAAACACGTAATGCGAACCAATGATCATCGTCGCGAAGACAACGGCGAGAACCATCAGCCACTGGCCGATACGGCCCGGTTCCATCAAATCGATCATAAGAAACTCGATCAATCCGACAAAAAATGGCAAGACGGAGTCGAGTGTCGATGGTATCCAGCGAAAGCGCATCACCATGCTTGCATAGGTTAGCCAGATCAGGATGATGCCGCTCAAGGTCGCAGCGATTTGCATCCATCCAAGGAATGCGTTGAACGACATCTCGAACAGATCCGGCCGGTGATGTAAGTGGTCCCAGAGAAATTCGAGAGCAAGTGCCTGCACGATGCTAAGCAGCGTTATGAGGACCGTCGGGAACTGCTCTACGGCCCGGTTGCGAATATTCTCCATTGGATGCTCTCCCGGTGTGTCTTTAATCCAGCCAAAGTGCTGACAAATTGAGTGGTGCTAAGCGACAATAGTGATATGAGTCGATAGCCTACGCAATAGTAGCGTCACCGACTTGTCCAGGTCATACCATATTGAAATCAAACACGAGAGTGTCTTCTAGCCAGCCTGGGCCCCACCCTTCAGACTGTCGGGTAAAACGGGCAGATTGCCGGTTGTCTGGTCAACGGTGTCACACCACTGCAGAAACTCTGGCTCAGGCATCGGCTTGCCGATAAAGAATCCTTGTGCCAGGTCGCAGCCAAACTGGTTAACCAGCAGCAACTGCTGCTCGGTTTCCACCCCTTCCGCGACTACCTCAAGTTTCATCGCCTTGCCCAGTGCGATGATGGCCTGAACGACGCGAGCATTGGTCGCGGACTCTGTAATACTCTTTGTGAACGTTTGATCAATCTTGAGCGTTTGTACCGGAAGTTCGGCGAGATAGCTCAAGGACGAGTAGCCGGTACCGAAATCATCAATATGGATGCCGACACCATACGACGCGAGATCATTGAGCAATGGTTTCGCAATCGTCAAATCCTCAAGCAGCGTGCTCTCTGTGAGTTCGAGGTTTATCAGTCCCTGTTTAATATTCTGTTGCTGCAAAATGGACTTGATCAGCCCGACCAGATTGTGATTCCGCAGTTGATGAGCCGAGAGATTGACGCTGACCGGTATGTCCCAGTCGAGGTCTTTTCGCCATCGGGCAACTGCAGCACATACAAAACGCATGATGCACTCAAACAGCATATCCGAGATACCCATCTCCTCGCTGAGGGGAATGAAGTCATCGGGTGGAATAATCGTGCCATCGGGTCGCGTCCAGCGCGCCAGTGCTTCGATGCCCGCCATGCGGCCGGAGTCAAGACAAAGCTGGGGTTGAAAGTAAGTGATGATTTCACCTGTTTCAATTGCGTGTCTAAGTTCTGCTTCCATATCGAACTTGTGGCGCGCACGATTCTGCATTTCACTGTGGTAGTAGGTAATCCCACCTTGCAGACGGCGCATCGACCGGTGCAAAGCAGCCTCGGCACAGCGGAAGACACTCTTCGCATCCTGTCCATGTTGCGGGTGCCAGGCCACGCCGATACCTGCCTTGAGGTAGATATCGCGGCCATTGACAATAAACGGTTCCTCGATCGATTCTTTGATGGCCTCAGCGAGTATCTTACGACCGGCATCCCCATCCGTGGCTGTTACCAGGCAGGCGAATTCGTCTGCGCCGAAACGCCCAACAACAAATCGCTTGCCGAACTCATTGTCCCTCATGAGCGATTGCATGCGCCGTCCGACCATCTGCAATAACTCCGTGCCGTGTTCATAGCCCATGGTCTCGTTCAGGAAACTGAAGCGCTCGATGTCCAGTAACACGACAGCAGGTTCGTAATCACTGTTGCCGGATCCCTGCATCATCCCCTCGAGTTCCTTAATGAGCTGCAATCGATTTGGCAGTTCTGTAACCGGATCAAAGTAGGCCAGTCGGTGCAAAGCCTTTGTTCTTTCCGCTACACGTCGTTCCAAGTCATCATTGGCTTTCCGCAATGCCAGATCCGAATGCCATTTGCCACACAGCGCCGCGGCCAGCTGACGACACTCGATCGCGTGGAATGGTTTCTTGAAGAAGAAAATACGATCGGCAGGCGGTATCGTTTTACCAATATTCTCTGGCTCGGCACCTTCTGAGCCGGTAACAATAACAATGTTGATGTTCGGGTCGAGTTTCCGGATTTGGCGGGCGGCTTCGATTCCATCTATACCAGGCGGCATACGGATGTCCAGAAACACGATGGAGTAGGGCGCACCCAACTGACAGGCTTCGCGTATAGCCTCTACAGCAGACTCACCCTGGTTCCTCGACTGGACTTCGAATCGTGCGGCTCCGCTATCGTCTGTTTCTTCCCCGAACAGTACTTTTTCAAGGTCACCGAGTGTCGTCGTTGCTGAATAAGGCTCGAAATCTGCGCCAAGGCAACTAACGTACTCGCTAATGAGTAGCGCGTCGTCATCGACGACAAGCACGCGATTGGTACTTGATAATTCCATTCGTTTCTCGCTGACGCTACGGTCAGTGTTCCCTGATCATGTCGGCAACGTCCATCGCCAGTTGTATGAACGACAACGGCTTGCTGAAACAGTGCAGTTTCATCGGCGGCGGCACACGGCGTTCCAGTTCGTCGCGAGGAACATCGGAGTAACCGCTAACGAAAACGATCTCGACATCGGAGTCCATTTCCCGAATCGCGCTACCGGCCTCGACACCGTCAATACCGGGCGGCATTCTGACGTCCAGAATCACGACGTCGAATGGATGGCCTTCATTGGACGCCTTCGTAGCCAGTGATACAGCGTCGTCGCCCTGGCTACAGGCAACAACATCGAATACCGGGCCCTTACTGTCTGCACCTACGGCATCGAATAATTCCGCATTCAGGATATCCAGCGTCTTCATTACGCCGGTCGGTTGGGGCATCGAGAACGCTTCCTCGTAACACTTCAGAATATGCTCATCGTCATCGGCGATCAGCACTCGAATATGACCATCGTCATTTTGTGGGTTCATTCCCTAGCCTCCGTGAGTGGCCGCCGGCAGCAGCACATGAAACTCTGCCCCCTGGCCCTCACCAGTGCTTTCCGCCAGAATTCGTCCGCCCATCCCGGCGATGGCGTTCGCGCACCAGTGTAGTCCGAGGCCACCCCGGTTCCCGCTCTTGGATGTGTAGCCCCGCTGAAAAATCTTGCGTTGGTTTTCGGCGTCGAAGCCACAGCCAGTGTCACTGACTACCAGCCGAATCATTTTCTGATTGTCTACCGTTTCGTTGGAAGCAGAGAGATCGATACAGCCTGAATCTGACTGGCTGCGCTGAATCGATTCATAGGCATTCAGTATGATGTTGCTGAGAACCTGCAGTAACCCTACGCGGTGTGCCTGGACACGAAATCGACCGATTTCCTTCTGCAGGTTCAGGCGCACCGAGGGCGACGCAGGTTTTGGGATAACCAATACCGCCTCATCCAGCATTTCGTCGAGGTCAAGACTCTCAATAACGGGACGGCTATGAGCGTGCCCTTCCTGATCTGCAAGAATGCCCTCTACCTGCCTTGCTTGCTTGGAAACGGCCTGCAATTCACTGCGGCCTTCAGCATGCGAATTCTCGACGTGCTTGAATGCAGAATCGATGTATTGCAGCAGTTTGTCCTTGCGGTCTGACGCGCATTCCGGGTCGGCCAGTTGTTGCGTTGCTTGTTCAACTTTCAGTTCTTTGCTGATCTTGAATACCGCTGCGAGCCGATCGATACCATTTATGAGCGGCGTCATTGCATTGCGGATATTGTGCATCACCTCTGCGGCGGTATCGGCTTTGCCGGCCTTGAATGACTTGTCCAGCAACATCTTTCTAGCGCTGTCCAGTTCGCCCGCCATTTCATCGAATTTGTCCGCCACGGTACCGATTTCGTCGCGTCTCTTCATAGCCATACGCCAAGATAGGTCGCCGCTCTCCCGGATACTCGAGATGTGGTTTGCTATCGTCTCCAGTGGCTTGACGATCATGTTTCGCAACAGGAGCCAAATGACAAGCGCTACTACCAGGGTGGCAACCGCAAGTAGTAGAAGGGCGCCGCTTATTGTCTGCTGACCGAGTGCGGATATCTGGCGAGGCATATTTGCATGTAGCAACAAAATAGCTTCGCCATTCAAGTCACGCCGCAGGTAATAGGTGTGGACGTTGTTAGTCCTGGTTCCATGATTAATGGTGCCAGGTTCTGCCTGTAGCAAAGCCTGGACTTCTGAATTGTGGGGGGCGGACCGATCGCCAATTTCTTGCCAGCCAAAATCAACCTCGGTACGCTGCCGCAGTTGAGTTAGCATAGTCATGTCAAGCAAACGGCCGACGATAAAAGTGCCAACAATAGGTCCACTTTTGTCGGTGTGCGTAATCGGTAGCGATGCGATTAACATCGGACCATGAGCTGTTTGAATTAGCCCCTCGATCTCATCTGTCTCTACTTCATGCCGGGTAAGTTGTTTTTCGATCGGCATGCCGGATGCGAACACGCCGCTGCTGGATAACTCCCTGACAATTTCTTCAACGAGAAATGTGCCCCAGTATAAATCTCCGCTCTGGTTGTAAAACAACATCAGGTCGAGCTCGAGGTCGTTTAAGGTACTGACCGGCAGGTTTGATTTCTCAAATGCTGGATACTGGCCTTGCACGAAGCGGTAGCTATCGTCCCAGGGAGCCCAGTCGATGGCGAGGTGCCCCAGGTTGTTAAGCTCGGCGTCGATCGCTCTGTTTGCACGAATTATGTTGGTTTTGGCCGCCTGCAGCTCAAGATCGTCAAAAGCTGGTGCGATGACGGTATCAAGAATGGCGCGACTGAATAAAGCGAACACAGCCATCACTGCGAGTAATGTTAGTGACACCTTTTTCTGCAGAGACAGCGGTTTTCGACTATTTGACATAATGAAAATAGACATCCGACATAATGCAAACCTGTGGCAGTGTATAAATAGAGCCGGATTTAAGGTGTGATGAAGTCCCCTTTCTTACCAATTGCTCAAATCAAGTATATTGAGGGAAAAGCATGAATCGAATTACTATCAGCATCCTGGTATTCCTGTGCCTCATCAGCAGCGGCTGCGAGAAACCCAAGCTGGAACCTGGCCCGGATGCAGATTCTCAAGGGCACTCCAAGGCGTCGGAATTCACGGTAAAGGCGAATGCGCATGTCCTGACCGAACTTCCATTTCACGATCAGCAGGATTTCGAAGACGCGCGAAGAGGGTTGATCGCCAGCGATCCTGATTTCCAGGTTAAAAACGAGCTTGGCGAACTGATCTGGAATCAACCCGCATACGCGTTCATGGGAGGTGTTGCTCCGCCGACTGTGAACCCCAGTCTGTGGCGGCAAGCCCAACTAAACAATATCCATGGCCTGTTCAAAGTAACGGACGGCATCTACCAGGTTCGCGGCTACGATTTGGCGAACATGACGATTATTGAGGGCGAGACAGGCTGGATCATCGTCGATCCCCTGACAGCGAAAGAGACGGCTACTGCCGCTCTGCAGCTGGCCCGTGGCAACCTTGGCGACAAACCGGTGGTTGCAATCATATTCACGCACAGTCATGTCGATCATTTCGGCGGTGTGCTGGGCATACTCAGTGCGGAGGAAGCGGCGAATCGAGGTGTTCGGATCATTGCGCCCGTTGGCTTCATGGAAGAAGCGACCAGTGAAAACCTGATTGCCGGAACGGCGATGGGACGCAGGGCGATGTATATGTATGGAAAACGTCTTGCCCGATCTGAAAGAGGGCACGTGGGCTCGGGGCTTGGCAAGGGCCCGGCCTTCGGCTCATTCGGGATCCTGGAACCAACGGAGATCGTGGATCACACGCCACAGGAAATGGTGATCGATGGAGTCCGAATCGTCTTTCAAAACGCGCCAGGATCCGAAGCGCCGGCAGAGCTCACCTTTTACTTGCCGGATCGGAAGGCTTTCGGCGGTGCGGAAGTCGTGTCACACACCCTGCACAACCTGTACACGCTGCGTGGTGCGAAGGTTCGTGATGCATTGAAATGGAGCAACTACATTGGCGAGATGATCGAGCTGTTTGGTGACGCGGAGATCTTCTTCGGCGGGCATCACTGGCCTAAATGGGGGAACGCGGAGATTCTGGATTTTCTGCGTAAGCAAAGAGACTTATATAAGTATATTCATGACCAGTCCGTGCGACTCCTCAATGAGGGTCTTACCCCATTGGAAATCGCAGATCAGATCGAGTTGCCAGAGTCGCTGCGTACGCCGTTCGCCAACCGGGACTACTACGGGACCGTGCGACACAATGCGCGGGCGGTCTACCAGGCGTACCTGGGTTGGTATGACGGCAACCCGGCACGCCTCAATCCGCTGGCGCCAGAGGAAGCGGGTGCCCGCTACATAGAGCTTATGGGTGGCGGCGAGGCCGTGCTGGCGAAAGCTCAGGCATCTTTTGGCGAGGGGCAGTACCGCTGGGTGGCGGAGTTGCTCAATCACCTCGTATTTGCAGAGCCTGGTAATGCAAAGGCGAAAGGGTTGCTGGCGCGAACCTACGATCAACTGGGCTATCAATCGGAATCCGGGCCCTGGCGTGACGTCTATCTGTCAGGAGCCTATGAACTCCGACATGGCGGACCAGAGAAGGGCGTGGATATTTCCCTTTTCAAAGATGTGTTGAAGCAAACGCCAGTGTCGTATTTCTTCGACACGATGGCGGTTCGGCTGAACGGTCCCGACGCCGAAGGAAAGGCGATTACGGTGAAAATTGTGTTTTCAGATATTGGGGAAAGCCACGAGTTGTCACTGGAGAACGCGGTTTTGCATCATAAGGCAGTCGGGTCGGACTCTCCGGCAGATGCAACGCTGGTTGTGACCTATGACCTGTTTATCCGCATGATGATCGGTCAGGCCGGGTTGAAAGATACGCTTTTCTCGGACGAGCTTGAGGTAGAAGGTAGCAAGATAGACCTGATGCGATTCTTCTCCTTGTTTGACAAGCCAAAGGGGACATTTAGTATCGTGACTCCGTAAGTGGTTCGAGATATGCATTAAACTCAATTAATAACAACCAGATATACGAAATACTTAATGTTATTTCGTTTCGTGGGCAACTGGCAGCTCAATCAGTACGGTCGGGTTGCGTTGCAACCGCTTCCACCGGCACCAAAAACAGCCTCTGTGATAGGATTTCGGCTCGTTTTAGACACCAGGGTGTCCAATCGAGCCGTCTATGAAAGAGCTGATTTCGGAACTCCGGCGCCGCAACGTTTTTCGTATCGCCGT
>PVMS01126692.1_pt1 | contig 22125 bp, 23 predicted proteins | sample 1853461 | NCBI WGS metagenome assembly PVMS01 (sample SAMN08582032, study PRJNA380276) | Marine sediment metagenome, whole genome shotgun sequencing project. | isolation source: ocean sediment barecode stripped | collected 2017 | reverse complement strand
TCAGACTCGGCGGTACCCTGGCTTCGCCCACGATTGAACTTGATCCGGCCGCCATGGCGGTCAGGGAACAGTGGCGGTCGCAACAGTTGGACTTTCCATACTTGGCAGATCGCTGTACGACCGCTTCCTGACCCGCAAGGATCCCTGTGGCCATGCCTTGAAAAAAACTGCTTAAAGCCGACGCCGAGAAGAAGTAATCATGTAGGAGCGAGCCTTGCTCGCGATTGGGCCGTGCGATGCGTGATATCGGTAATTAGCATCTCAGTGAGGGTACGGATTGTTTCGCGAGCAAGGCTCGCTCCTACATGACCATGAATTCCATTAATTCGAATTTTCCGTAAACAAATTTTTGTTGAACAGCTCTTCACAGTAGTGGCAGCGCAAGCACACCTGCTCATTTTCTGTTCTGATCGTGAATTTCGATTCAACCGGCTCGCTGTGGGTGATGCAATTGGTATTCGGACAGGAAAATATTCCCACTAATGAATCCGGCAGCTCCATATGGAATTTTGAAACGACTTTGTAGTCCTCAATGATATTGACCGTGGCGTTTGGAGCCAGCAAAGCCAGCTCATTGGCCTCATCTTTGGAAAACATCCAGTTCTCGACCTTGATAATGTCTTTCGAGCCAAACTGTCCGCTGGGCAGGTTCAGGCCGACCGTAAGCCGGATCTTGTCATCGATCAATTGCAGCCGGTTCAATATCTTGAGGCCCTGTCCGGTGGAGATGTGATCAATCACTGTACCCCGGCAAATCGCTTCAACCTGCATTTTTTCAGACATATCATAGCTCCTCATTCAGTATCAGAGCCAGCAATGCCTGGCGCGCGTATACCCCATTTTCCGCTTGCTGGAAGTAGTATGCGTACGGCGTTTTATCGACATCGAACGGAATCTCATCCACTCTGGGCAGGGGGTGCAGAATCCGTAAATGTTGCGGCGCATTTTTCAACAAATCGGTAGTCAGGATGTATTGGGAAGCAAGATGCATGTACTCGGTGGGGTCGAATCTTTCTTTTTGAACCCGGGTCATATAGAGAATATCTGAATCGGGAATCGCTGCTACTAGTGAGTCCACCTGGGAATATTCAATATTTTTGGCATCCAGTTCCCGTAACAGGTAGTCAGGCATGGCCAGGGCTTGCGGGGAAATAAACTGGAAGCTGCACTCGAATAATGAAAGAGCCTGAGCCAGTGAGTGTACTGTTCTGCCATATTTCAAGTCACCAACGAAAGTCACGGTCAGTTTTTCCAGCCGGCCCTGGCATTCGTGAATGGTAAACAGATCCAGCAGTGTCTGTGTGGGGTGTTGATTGGAGCCATCGCCCCCGTTGACGACCGGAACGTTTGCTACTTCAGAGGCCAGACGCGCAGAGCCTTCCTGCGGGTGGCGCATCACGATCGCATCTGCGTAGGAGCTGATCATCCGAATCGAGTCGGAAAGGGTTTCTCCTTTTTTACCCATTGATGTGTTGATGCTGTCTGCAAATCCGATGATCGTTCCGCCCTGGCGTTGGATTGCCGTTTCGAATGAAAGCCGGGTGCGGGTTGAGGCCTCAAAAAAGCAGCTTGCTACGACCTTGTTGGTCAGCCAGTGGGACTGTGGCCCATTCTTTACAATCCTTGCCTGTAAAACGATCTGCTCCAACTCAGAACGTGTCAAATCCGATATGGAAATAATGTCTTTGTTGAACAATGGATTGGTCATGGCGCACACCATTAAGCAGTTGCCCGATTATAAGCAGCAATTCCCGGGCCGTCATCAAAGCCGTACCCGGAAGTTGCTGTGAATCATGTTTCCCGGGCAGGAGTGGACTTTTTGTCTCTAATTGTTCATATTAGGCGGCCTTTTGTGGCATTCAGCCAGGAGTATTCAAAATATGAAGCCAAAGTCATACCCAATCGCAGGCGCCCTGTTTATCGCCTTGTTGTTACCTTTCGTCTTGCAGGCAGGAGATGAAGCGCCCGCTGGTGACAAACCTTCCATATCCGCAACACAAACGGTGAAATTGACCACGATTGTGGAAAATATTAACTTGGAAAGCCGTCGGATCACCCTGCGGGGTCCGGAAGGGAATTCCCGCACGATTATTGCCAGCGAAGAGGTCAAGAACCTTGACCAGATAGATATAGGCGATCAGGTAAACGTTGAATATGTACAGCACATGTCCATCGAAGTCTTCGCCAATGATGGCATGGAGCCAGGAGCGGGAACCCTGTCAGCGACTGCCCGAAATACAGAAGACGAAGCACCGGGCGCGATGATGATGGAGACCACGGTCCTGACGGCCACGGTTGAGGAAATCAATATCGAGGCCAATACTTTCAAACTGAAATGGCCGGATGGTGCAATCAAAGAGTATGAAGCCCAGGATCCGGAAAATCTGAAAAGAGCTGCAGTTGGGGACCTCGTGGTCACCACCTTTACCGAAGCCCTGGCGATGTACCTGAACGAAGTACCTGCAGAATAAAGTCTTTCTTTACTTTGAGGGCGGGCATCGGATGATGTCCGCCTTTTTTCAAATTGAAGGTGTACTAGCTGTGAATTCCAGCAACGTTGTATACAACCAGCCTGTCATGTTTCCTGCAATGTATCACGAGAGTTTTTGCATGATGATGGGAACGCAAATTTTGGCAAATTACGCAAATTACGCAAATTAAAGAGCAAGAAGAAAAGAAAATTTGGTGCTTGCGCGTCATGAGCTGAGTTGCAGCGCTAAAAATCGTTGAATGAGGACGTTGCAGCGCCCAATCAGTGCTCAGATTTTCAGTCGGTACCATTCCAGTTCAAAAATGCTCTTAAAAAATTTGCGTAATTTGCGTAATTTGCCAAAATTTGCGTTCCAATATTCATTTACTAATCATCAAGTAAGCATTTCAGGAAACACGCTTGTTTGCTTTTGGTCATTTCATGCAACGAAAACGTTTTGCATGAATAACGTTGCTGGATTTCACAGCTAGGCCTGCAACGCAGTTATCTGGCAAGTGTTAACAGGCCCTAATCACTGTCCCCGGAAAGCCAGGGCCAGGCCGACCCATCCCGCGACCAGACCGGCCATCATTCCGAGGAAAAAAAACCCCGCCGCCAACGGCTTGATGAAAATAAAAACCAGGGCACACAGGAGCGCTGTCAGCGCCAGCTTGCCGAATTCGGCCAAAGCAGCCGTACCCAGAAACGCGGCGCTATCACCCCCCATCTTGCGCATCACCAGTACTGTGAACATCAAAGCAGGCAGGAACACCGCCAGGCTGCCGAACAGGGAAGAATAGGCCGCCACCGGGCTGACCAGCAATAACAGGAGAGCCAGTGCGATGCCTGACAGGGACTGGAATCTCAGGCTCAGTGCCAGCTTCGGTAATTTGTAGGGTGGTGCAGTCTTCATTCCGGTGATTGTAGGAGGCCGCCATGCGGGCGACTTTAAATATCGAAAATCGAATATCGGAAATTCACTGTCGCCCGCATGGCGACCTCCTACAGATCAAGGCGCTCGAGGATGCCTTCGAATTCGTCGCTGTTGTTGTAACTGATGACGAGTTTGCCCTTGCCTGAGGCCTGGTGCTGGATTTTCACCCGGGCGCCCAGTGTCTCCCCGATGCTGTTTTGCAGACGCAGGATATCCGGGTCCTGGTGTCGCCCGGTCTTCTTTTTGGGGCTTTGCAGCCGCCGCACCAGTGCTTCAGTCTCACGTACCGAGAGGCGTTTTCGCACCACTTCGCGAGCAGCCTGCAACTGGAGGTCTTCTCCCAGGGACAACAAGGCACGCGCGTGCCCCATCTCGAGATCGCGGCCATCCACCATGTCCTTGACCTCCTGCATCAATTCGAGCAGGCGCAACAGGTTGGATACTGCGGCCCGGGAGCGGCCCACGGCGTCAGCGGCTTCCTGGTGCGTCATCTGGAACTCATCGATCAGCCGCCTGAGCGCAGTGGCCTCTTCCAGCGGGTTCAGGTCTTCCCGCTGGATATTCTCGATCAGTGATATGGCAACGGTCACTTCATCGGGCACGTCCCGCACCACGGCGGGGATCTCGTCAATCTCCGCCAGTTGCGCAGCCCGCCAGCGGCGTTCGCCGGCAATCAGTTCATATTCGTTATCGCCGGAGGGACGAACCACGATAGGTTGAACCACGCCCTGGGCCCGGATGGAACTGGCCAGTTCTTCCAGCTTTTCCTCATCGAATACCGAGCGGGGTTGATAGCGGCCCGGGTGAATCACTTCCAGCGGGAGCTGCCTGAGTTCATCGCGGGAATCACGCTCGGTGACATGTTTCAGGGTGGTTTGGCTTAGCATGGAGCTGAGGTTGCGGCCCAGTACGGGCTTCTTCCGGGTAGTCATCAGGCAGTCTCTTTCTTTTCGTAGCGACGCAGCATTTCGCCAGCCAGCGCGAGGTGCGCCAGCGCGCCTTTGGAACGCGGGTCATACAACAATATCGGCAATCCGTAACTGGGAGCTTCGGCCACGCGGATGTTGCGGGGAATCAGCGTCCGGTACACCCGGTCTCCGAAATTTTCAATGAGTTGCTCGGCAACGGCTGCTGCAAGATTGTTGCGGCCGTCATACATGGTCCGCAGAATACCCTCTATCTCCAGGCCTGAGTTCACGCTGGAAGGCACCTGATCGATCGTGTTCACCAGGGCGCTCAATCCTTCCAGCGCATAGTACTCGCACTGCATGGGTATCAATACGCTGTCCGCCGCCACCAGTGCATTCAGTGTCAACATGTTCAGTGAGGGCGGACAGTCAATAAAAATCCAGGCGTATTGCGCCAACACCGGTTTCAATGCGCGTTTCAGCGCGTACTCGCGATTATCCTGCTGCAGCAGGAACACTTCTGCCGCGGTGAGATCGCCGTTGGAAGGCAACAGATCATACTTCAGCCCTTCCGGCTGCAGCATGGTTTCCTTTATCGATCGCTCCCCCAGCATCACTTCGCAGGCCGACACCATCAGTTTGCGGGGGTCGATTCCACTACCGGTTGTCGCGTTACCCTGCGGATCCAGGTCCAGCATCGCGACGGGGTAATTCATGCTGGCAAAAGCAGCTGCCAGATTTACGCAGGTGGTAGTCTTGCCGACGCCGCCTTTTTGATTCGCTATGGCTATGATTCGGGCTGCCATTTGGATTTTGCTCAGCTTCTTTCGATCGGATTCATGGGATGAGGGACATAATGACTAGGTGACGGTCCTCTTGCAATCCCGGCACGGTAAGTTTTTCGACTGATTCCACCAGCAGCCAGCCCGGCAGCTGCTCCAATTCGGCCTCGGGAAATCTTCCCTTCATGGCCAACAACTTCGTGTCCGCCGCGGCCAGGTGTCGTGCTGCCTGTGCAAAATCGCCCAGGCCCGAGAAAGCCCGGCTGATAATCAGGCGGGGTTGCTTTGCACAACTCCATGACTCCAGGCGATCCTGAACCGGATGGATATTTCGCAGTTCCAGAGATCGCGCAACATGATTCAGAAAGCGGATTTTCTTACCAGCGCTATCCAGCAGAGTCACTTGCAATTCCGGGCGCATGATGGCCAGTGGTACTCCCGGCAGACCAGCGCCGGTGCCCGCATCCAGCAATGGCCCCTGATCGATCCAGGGCATAACCGATAGCGAATCGAGCAAGTGGCGGGTCACCATTTGCAGCGGGTCGCGTATGGCAGTGAGGTTGTAGGTGTCGCTCCAGCGATCCAGCAATTCCAGGTAGTCCAGCAACTGCCTGATTTGCTGCGGGGCCGCTGGCTTTGAAAACAGTCCGGCCAGTCCAGCTGATAGCGGTTCCGTGAGGCTTTCGCTGATCACGGCAAGCCGCCGTGTCAGTTGAGGCGGGCTGAACGCATCTCTGAAGCGATCAATTTGGCAACATCGTCAGCCGTGTCTGTATGTTGTGTGTCCTTGGTTTTGGTCACGATACGCCACACAGGCTCTTCGGTCTCCAGATCATAGTAACTGGATTCAACATAGGCACTCTCCTGGACATCAGCCCAGCCCGGGCCCTGCCGAACCGTATACACATTGGTGAAATACGGCCGTCCCCAGTTGTATACCATGCCACTGCCGACATGCTGTGCCCAGTAGTCCGAACGGACATAGCCCTCCGATTTACCGCCGCCGGAGTAAAACATGACGACGATTCCGTCCACACCAGCGGACTTGAGAATTTCCACTGCCACATCCGGGTCAATTTCACCGCGGATGCCGCCACCCATACCTGGAATATTGCTGGAAGCAACCGCGGGCGATCCCTTGCCAAGCAAAACCTTGGCGACATCAATCTCCACCGCCAACCGGGTCAAAGCATCAGGCAGGACAACAATAACGGCCACTTTATCCGGCTTGTTGGTAACCGGCGTGTCGGTCTTCCAGGTATCCACGACCGAAGTCACGGAACAGGCTGAAAACAACAGAACCGCCAGGGGCGCCAGCAGCATCGAACGGCCGGATTGGATCAGGGTGTGGAGTGTCATGAGTATTCCTTTTACAGGCAGAGGCGCATCTTACCCCAAGCCACCAATATTCTAAACTTGAGTTAAATCGCGAGATCAAGATCCTCGGCGCGGTGACAGGCCACCCAGTCGCCGTTTTCCATGCGCCGCAAGGCCGGGACGTCCGCTTCGCAGCGCTTGACCTTGTAAGGGCAGCGGGTATGGAAGATACAGCCTTTGGGTGGATCATAGGGTGACGGCATGTCACCGGTCAGCCAGCTGTCTTGCCGGGCGGCGGCAGCCAGCTTTGGATCCGGAATGGGTACGGATTTCATCAGGGCGCTGGTGTAGGGATGCAGGGGGCGATGATACAGGGCGTCACGTTGCGAAATTTCCATGCTGCATCCCATGTACATCACCATGACGCGGTCGCTGATGTGTTTGACCACCGACAGGTCGTGGGCGACAAAGATCAGCGCCAGGCCGAGTTTTTTCTGTAAATCCTGCAGCAGGTTGATGATCTGGGCCTGAATCGAAACATCCAGTGCACTGACCGGCTCATCACAAATGACCAGGCGGGGGTTGAGCACCAGTGCCCTGGCGATGCCAATCCGCTGACACTGACCGCCGGAAAACTCGTGCGGGTAGCGATTGATCTGGTTGGGCAGTAAACCGACCATTTTCATCATGCCGCGGGTGCGCTCCTCCACCTGCAGGCGGGCCATGTTGGGATAAAAAGTCCACAGCGGTTCGGAAATGATGTCACCCGCGGTCATGCGGGGATTGAGTGAAGCGATGGGATCCTGAAACACGATCTGGATCTCCTTACGCTTCTGCCGCAATCCCTCCTCCTCCAGTTCAGTCAGGTTCTCACCCAGCCACATGACCCGTCCGCGGCCGGGCCGGATCAGGCCCAGGATTGCACGCGCCAGCGTTGACTTACCCGAGCCGGATTCGCCCACAATACCGATAGTCTCACCGGCATGTAGTTCAAAGCTGATGCCATTGACAGCTCGCAGCACACGCTCCTTGCGCCGCAACAGTCCGCCGGTGTGGCTGGTGAAATTGACCGCCAGGTCCTGAACTCTCAACACCGGATCACTCATGGCGAAGCCTCCCCGGCTTTCTCTTCATCATCACTGTTCCGGGCCGGCAGAAATTCACCGCTGTCCATGTCAATGAAACAACGGCTCATGCAGCCGTCTTCCAGAACCTGCAAAGGCGGACTTCCCTGACAGACATCCCTGGCCTTGATGCAGCGGTCGCAGAAGCGGCAGCCTGACGGCAGGTCCAGCAAATTGGGCGGATTGCCGGGTATGGTGTGTAACTCGTCGTCCGACGGCCGATCCAGCCGTGGCACGGACTCCAACAGGCCCTGGGTGTATGGATGGCGGGGGCGATAAAATATGTCGTCCACTGTCCCGGTCTCCACCATTTCGCCCGCGTACATGACGATAATCCGGTCACAGATCTCGGCAACCACCGCGAGATCATGGGTAATCAGAATCATCGACATATTGGATTTTTCGCGCAGTTCACTGACCAGTTGGGTGATCTGCGCCTGCACGGTCACATCCAGTGCGGTGCTCGGTTCGTCGGCAATCAGCAGATCCGGCTCGCACAGCAGACCCATCGCGATCATCACGCGTTGCCTCATGCCGCCGGAGTATTCGTGCGGATATTGTTTCACCCTCTCCTCGGGATCCGGTATGCGTACTGCACGAAGCATTTCAACCGCGTGCGCCCGCGCCTCGTGCCTGCGCAAGCCCTGGTGATGTATGACGACTTCAGTCATCTGCTTTTCGATGGTCAGAAAAGGATTGAGCGAGGTCATCGGATCCTGAAAAATCATCGCAATTTCGCTGCCTCGGATGTTATTGAGCTCCCGCGGAGAAATTTGCATCAAGTCCTGGCCTTTGAATTCCGCCTTGCCAGTGGCTGAACCGTTCTCGGCCAGCAGGCCCATGATAGCCATCACCAGTTGGCTTTTCCCCGCACCCGACTCACCCACGATGGCCAGGGTTTCACCGGTCTCCACGCAAAAGTCGATGCCGGTGACCGCCTCGACCACACCCTCGGGTGTTTCGAACTGAACCTGCAGGCCGCTGACTTCAAGCAATGCCATCAGGCCCGGTCCTTGGGATCGAGTGCGTCGCGCATTCCGTCGCCAATATAATTGAAACAGTACAGCGTGACGGTCAGAAACGCGGCCGGAAAAACCAGTGTCCAGGGTGCGGATTCCATGTCCTGCGCGCCGTCATTAACCAAGGCACCCCATGAACTCATCGGTTCCTGTACCCCAAGGCCCAGGAAGCTCAGGAAAGACTCGACCAGGATCACCTGTGGAATGGTCAGCGTGACATAAACCATCACGACACCCATCAAATTGGGGATGATATGGCGGCGGATGATGGCCTTGTGATCGACACCGCAAGCCCTGGCAGCCTCCACGAACTCGGTATTTTTGAGGCCCAGGGTCTGCCCGCGCACGATGCGCGCCATGTCCAGCCAGTTGACTGCGCCAATCGCGACGAATATCAACACGATATGGCGCCCAAATACGACCATCAGAAGGATCACGAAAAACATGAAGGGCAGCGCATAAATTATATCGACCAGGCGCATCATGATGCGGTCGGTGAAACCCCCATAGTAGCCGGCGATGGCTCCATAACTGACCCCGATGGCCAGGCTGACCAGGGTCGCCACCAGGCCCACCAACAATGAGATACGCCCCCCTTCCAGCGTGCGCACCAGGATGTCGCGGCCCACCGCGTCGGTTCCGAACCAGTGGCCGGTTTCGAAGTTCGGTGGCGAAGCCGTGTGATCCCAATCGGTAAAATCCCCTTCCCACGGCGACAGGTATGGCCCGACCAGAACAAGCAATAACATGATGAACATGATGATGCCGCTGATCACCGCGGCCCGATTTTTCAGCAGTCGATGCCAGGCATCCACCCACAAAGAACGACCGCGTACGTCATCCTCGGCCATGGCCGCAGCAAACGGGTCTTCAAGCTGCATGCTGGAAATTTTTGAGTCTGCGGAGACGTTCATTGGACCTCGTCATAGCGGATTTTGGGGTTCATCCACGCGTACAGGAGATCCACAATGAAATTCAACAGGATGATAATCACTCCATAGAATATGACCACACCCATCACCAGGGTGTAATCACGGTTCAGCGCGCCCTGCACAAAATAACTGCCCAGGCCAGGAATGTTGTAAATGCGTTCGATCACCACCGAGCCAGTGATCAGGCTAGCCGTTGCAGGGCCCATGAAAGATATCACCGGCAACAGGGCCGGCTTGAGTGCATGCCGGCGGATCACCAGGTGGCCCGGCAGGCCCTTGGCCCGTGCGGTGCGAATGTAATTACTGTGCAGTACCTCGATCATACTGCCGCGGGTGAGCCGGGCTATGTAGGCAATCACCGGCAATGCCAGGGTGACCACCGGCAGTACCATTCTCTGTACGGACCAGTCCCAGCCACCGGCTGGCAACCAGCCCTGGTACACGGCAAGCACCAGGATCAGCAAGGGCGCAACGACAAAATTCGGGATGGATATTCCCAGCATGGCCACCCCCATAATCGAGTAGTCCATCGCCGTATTCTGCCTCAATGCCGCGGTAATGCCGATAAAGGTCCCGACAAAGAATGCCAGCAACATGGCCAGCCCACCCACGGTCAGGGATACCGGGAATCCGCGCGCGATCAGCTCGTTGACAGTCCAGTCCTTGTACTGAAATGAAGGCCCGAAATCCAGCGTGATGATCTGGCCCAGGTAACGAAAATACTGTTGCACCAGTGGCTCGTCCAGATGGTACTTGGCATCCAGGTTGGCCCTGATCTCGGGCGGCAGAACTTTTTCACTGTCGAAAGGGCCGCCGGGCGCCACGCGGATCAGAAAGAATGCGATGGTGATCAGTACCAACAGCGTTGGAATCAGACCCAGCAGGCGAGTGGCCGAGTGGCGTAATATTCCTTCCTGGTTCACGGCCCGTTATCTTCCTGCTGGTTTTCGATTGGCTGTTCTGTATCTGCTTCCGGCCGGTTTTTCTCTGCCGCCCTGTCACCTGCTGCTGCATCAACGCCGCCGGCCTCGCCTGATGGTACCGCATCCGGGCTTTGTGCCGGCACCGGCTCCTGGGAAGCATTATCGGTTTCTGTTGCGGATAGCGCATCTGGATCCGGCTCCGGTTCAGTGCTGGCTGCCGGCAACGGTTCGGCTTCCTGGCCGGAAACGGCCTGGTCTGCCTGCGGTGCGGCGGGGACGGCGCTGGACTTCAGCTTGAACATGTGCCGCGTCAGGTGATGGTCCATCACATTCGTCTGCCAGCCTCGCAGGTGCCGATCCACCAGGCGCTTGGTGACGTAAGTGTAAATCGGAATGATAACGAAATCCGACAGCAGAACGCGCTCGGCTTCGAACATCAGTCGCTCCCGGCGGGCACGCACCCTTTCGGTTCCTGCTTCGTCCAGCAGTGCGTCAAACGTGCTGTCGCTGAAGGCATAGTCATTCTGGCCGTGACCGGTGCGGAACATCTCCAGGAAACTGTAGGGATCATTGTAATCGCTGATCCAGCCTACCCTGAAAACCTGCGTGATTGCTTTTTGCTGCCGGTTCTGCAGAAACACCCGGAATTCCTCATTCACGAGCGTGGCGTTGACGCCCAGTGTCTGTTTCCACATCGATGCAACCGCCAGGGCAATCTTCTTGTGGTTTTCGCTGGTGTTGTAGCGTATTTCAACCCGCAGGGGTTCTTCTCTGGAATAGCCAGCCAATTCATACAGGCGCCGTGCCTCCTCGTTTCTTTGCTCCTGTGACCAGTCCGCATAACCCGGAGAAAACGGCACGTAGCCATCGATACCGGGAGGCACCAGAGCAAAGGACGGCTGCTCTCCAAATTGTGTCACTTTGTCGGTGATGACCTGACGGTCGACGGCCAGGATCAATGCCGCCCTCAGATCCGGGTTTTCCACGAACGGCTCCGTACTCAGATTGAAACCGAAAAAGTAGGAACCCATCCAGGGGCTGATGACCAGTTCGTTGGGATAGTACTTCTGTAACCATTTGAATTGATGGTTGGGCACTTCGTTGGTCCAGTCCAGAGCCCCGGAACGGAATTGCGTAATCTCGGCAGACAAATCTTCTATTGGCAGGTATACAACACGCTCTATGAGGTTATTTTCGGCTTCCCGGTAGCGTGGATTTCTCTCCAGTTCGATCAACACCCTGGGTTTCCAGTCCTTCAGCATGAAAGCGCCGTTGGAAACCAGGTTGCCTGGACGCGAAAAGCGCTTGCCGAACTCTTCCACGTTCCGCCGGTTGACCGGATAGGTCGCCGGATGGGTCAGCAGTCCCAGGAAATACGGCGTCGGGCCGGTCAGTGTGATCTGGAGTGTGAATTCATCCAGCAGACTGATACCCAGCTCCTCGACCGGGAGTTCGCCGGCCAGAACTTCACGGGCATTTTCAATCGGCAGTAACATGACTGCTGAATTCGAGGCAGTTTCCGGATTCGCTGAACGGCGCAGACTGTAGACGAAATCTTCCGCCAGCAGCGGATCACCATTCGACCATTCGCTGTCCCGCCGCAGATAAAAAGTATACGTCCTGGCGTCGCGTGAAATGTTCCAACGGGCCGCAGCGCCGGGAATCACGTCACCGTCAGGAGATTCCGTGGTCAGGCCTTCAAACAGGTCACGCAGGATGTGGGCGGATGGGACACCTTCCGCCAGGTGCGGGTCCAGCGTCTGTGGCTCTTCGCCATTTCCGCGGTAGACGATCTGCTCGTCCGCCAGAATGGATGGATCCGGGCGCCCATTCTCCAGTAATACAAGTTCGACCGCTTGAGGCCTTTTTTCCCTGGGCCGCGAGAAATCGCTATCCGGATCACCACAGGAGGCCAGCAGCACAAAACTGCCAGCCAGAATAATCCTGATGGGAAGAAAGGCCGTCAATGCTTCTCCGTCTCCAGTTCCAGGTACCTGGACAAGTGAATATCACGTACGTTGTCCGAAAAACCGCCCACGCGCGGGTTTACGAGGTGGCGTGATACGTAATAGTAAAGCGGGATGACCGGCATGTCCTGCATTAAGATCGATTCAGCCCGGCCGAGAAGTTCCATACGCGCCTCACCACCGGTCAGCGAAGTAGATTTCATCAACTCATCGAATGACGGATTGGCGTAGAAAGTGGAATTCAGCGCGTTCCCGCTGATGAACAGATCAAGAAAGCTGGAAGGATCGGCATAGTCCGCAATCCAACCGCCACGGAACACTTCGGTGACCACTCCCATCCTGCGGTTGTTGACGAACACTTTCCACTCCTCATTGATCAATTCGGTCAATACACCAAGCACCTGTTTCCACATGGCCGATACCGTCACAGCGACACGCCGATGAACACTGGAAGTGTTGTAGCGCAATTCAAGCATCAGGGGTTCCCGCCCGTCGAAACCTGACTGTTTGAACAGGCGAATCGCCTCGGCCTCCCGCTGTTGCTGGGTCCAGCCGGATTCTTTCATCAGCACCGGCTCATAATCACCCACACCCGGCGGGACCATACTCCAGGCAGGCATTTCTCCGGCGCCCAGTACCACGCGAACCAGGGTCTCGCGATCAATTGCGAGAGCCAGTGCACGGCGAAGATCGGTTGATTGGCCCAATGCTGCGTGTCGCAGATTGAGGCCCAGCCAAAAACTGCCCAGGTAGGGATGGATGCGAAGATCCGATCCGAGGTTCTGCCGCAACCAATTGAAGCGGCCAGCCGGAATGGTTTCGGATATATCCAGCTCGCCGGCGCGGTAGCGGGAGAGTTCCGCTGCGGGATCTTCAATGGGATAGTATTCAACCGTCTCCACAGCAACTGAATCGACCGCGTAGTACTCAGCATTTCTTTTCAGCCGCAAGGTCGATCGGGGAATCCACTCAGCCAGAGTGTAGGCGCCGTTGACCGGCGCCAGCCTGGGATCATCCAGCGATGACGAGTGCAGTGGAAAACTCACGGGGTGGGCCAGTATCTCCAGAATCCAGGGGGCGGGTTGTTCCAATAAGATATCCAGAACCCTGGGGTCGACCGCCTTGATCCCGAGATTTTTGACTTCCATTCCTCCGGCGAGGATCTCATCCGCGTTCAGAACATCCCGCAGCAGACCGGCTGTAGTGGCCTGACTGTCCGCTGAGAATGCCCGCCGCCAGGCGCGTACAAAATCAGTGGAAGTGACCGGGTCACCGTTGGACCACCTGGCATCAGGCCGCAAACTGAAGCGATAGCGTTTCCCGCCATCGAGCAGCTGCCATGAAGCCGCCTGACCAGGCGCCGGCTCGCCGTTCTGATCAAACGTGACCAGCCCTTCACGTAGATCGCGCAGCAGATTTACCGCGGCCAGCCCCTGCGCCTGGTGAATATTGATGGAGTCAGGATCCGGCCCCAGGCCGCGGCGAACGGTGGACGGGTCCGCAGTCAGTGCAATAATTTGATCAGCCGACAAGAAGCACACAAGCGCTATAAAAGCGCGGAAAACTGATCCTGAAAATCGCTTGCTGGGCGGGGTCATTTTGGCCTTGAGCCTGTTTCGATTCTGTTCCTGCGTGTATCCTAGGGCCTCGGCCTGCGCTTTCCAATGATAATTGTTCATCGGGCCGATATTAAACGTGACAGGGTGCTTAATCGCCCCGGATTCGAATTCAGCGGAGTGGGATTTTGGCAGCACCCAGTGATTCAGCAACAGTTGCAACCATAGATGAACTGTTGGCCTACATGGCCAGCGGCTGCAAACCGCAAAACCAGTGGCGGCTGGGCACTGAACACGAGAAGTTCGGCTACACCGTGGACGACCTGCGCCCCCTGCCCTATTCAGGGAAACGCAGCATTCATGCCGTTCTCAGCGGCCTGGCGGAGCAGTTCGGCTGGCAGCCGGTGCTGGAAAATGGCCAGCCGATTGCATTACTGGATGACACCGGTGCGTCGGTCACGCTGGAGCCCGGCGGGCAGCTTGAGTTATCCGGCGCTTTGCTGGACAGCATCCACAGCACCTGCACGGAAGTGAATACCCACCTGAAACAGGTGCGGGCCGTGTCAGAGCCACTGGGTATTGCTTTCCTTGGCATGGGTTTCCAGCCCAAATGGCGACCGCAGGACATGGAGTGGATGCCCAAGGCGCGTTACCGGATCATGCGCGAATACATGTCGAAAGTGGGCACCCTCGGCCAAGACATGATGGCCCGTACCTGCACCGTACAGGTCAACCTGGACTTCAGCTCAGAAGCAGACATGGTGCACAAGTTCCGTACTTCACTGGCCTTACAGCCGATCGCCACTGCGCTGTTTGCAAATTCCCCGTTTGTGAATGGCCAGCCCAACGGTTATGTCAGCTATCGCTCCCATGTTTGGGAAGACACCGATCCGGACCGGACCGGTATGTTGCCTTTCGTTTTCGATGACGACATGGGCTTTGAAAGATATACCCAATACATGTTGGACGTACCCATGTATTTCATTTACCGGGACGGTCAATACATCGATGCCTCAGGTCAGTCTTTCCGGGATTTTCTTGCGGGGAGGCTACCGGCGCTACCGGGACAGCTGCCATGTCTCAAGGATTGGGAAGATCACCTGACCACCGCATTTCCCGAAGTCAGACTCAAAAGGTTCCTCGAAATGCGCGGCGCCGACGGCGGGCCCTGGGCGCGACTGTGCGCCCTGCCGGCTCTGTGGGCAGGGTTGCTGTACCACCAGCCATCGCTGGATGCGGCCTGGGATATCGCCCGGGACTGGAGTATGGAAGAACGGCTCAAATTACGTATGGACGTTCCGCAACAGGGCCTGCAGGCAAGCATTCGTGGCCGTTCGGTCCAGGCCATCGCGCTGGAAGTCATCGAATTGGCGCGCAACGGGCTGAACGCTCGCAATCGGCTTAATTTGGCCGGCGACAATGAAACCGGATTCCTGACTCCGCTACAGGAAGTGGCGGACCGCGATCAGACCCCGGCTGAGCGAAAACTGGCCCTTTTTCACGGTGACTGGAACGGTTCTGTCGATCCGGTTTTTACGGAGTGTTCCTATTAATGTAGGAGCGAGCCTTGCTCGCGATTTGATGTGCATCCGCTCGAGATAACGGCTGCTAAGACCTGTAATCGCGAGCAAGGCTCGCTCCTACAACCAGGTCTGGCGTTGAGGGAACGGTTGTCAGCCGTCGCCGCCTTCCACTTTCCAGATCACCAGCTTCCAGTCATTGCGGTTTGAAGCGCTGTGATCATAGCCGACGTAGTAGGTCTTGCCAGCCTCGAATTCCGCCTCCAGCGGCTGCACATTGTGACGCTGGCTTCCGATACCGGTCGCTTTGCAATTGGCCGTATTGATCAGGGCGCGTCCGGTCATGGTGTGCGCGCCCGGTTCAACATCGAAACCGAGCTTCGGCACCTTGACGTCGCGACCGTCGATGTTATTCACATGAATAGCAGAAATACAGGAAGCGGCTTTTTCCATTCCCGTGACAACCCTGACCTTGGCTGCTTCTCCAGCCAGGGCAAAAGCCGGCGTGAGCACCAGCAGCAGGGCTGCAAATTTAATAAATTTCATGGCGACAATCTCCACATGTAAGCCTCCACCCAGTGACCAGCTTATACGAAAAAAATCTGCTGTTCTTGGTCAGACCGGACGTTTGCCTGTCAGAGTAACTCCCTGCGCCATTCTCCGGGCTGCAGACCGGCCAGCTTCCATTCTCCGATCGACAGGCGTACCAGGCGCAGCGTAGGCAGCCCAACTGCGGCGGTCATGCGCCTGACCTGCCGGTTTCGACCCTCGGCCAATGTGACTTCCAGCCAGGAAACAGGAATGTTCTTACGCTGGCGAACCGGCGGCTTTCTGGGCCACAGCCAACCAGGTTTGCGCGACAACAGCTCCGCCTGCTCGGCACGTGCCGGCCCGTCTTTCAGACGTATACCGCTGCGCATGCGTTGCAGCTGGGCTGCCGCTGGCACGCCTTCCACTTGCACCAGGTAGCATTTGTGTAAGCCCTGCTCCGGGTCGGCAATACGGTGCTGAAGCCTGCCGTCATCGGTCAGCAACAACAGGCCCTCGCTGTCCAGGTCCAGGCGCCCGGCCGGATACACGGCAGGAACATCGATATAGTCGGCCAGGGTCGGACACTCACCCGTTCTGCCCTGCCCTTGTGAGAATTGACACAAAACACCCCAGGGCTTGTTGAAGGCAAGCAGCAATCTGATTCAGACCCGGTCTGATTCCGTCAAAATGGTAATTCCAGATCCGGCTTGACGGCCAGCATCTGCGATCTGAACGAAGCCTTGATTCGTTCCAGTGCCTCCTCCGTATCGCCGTCGAAACGCACCACCAGAATCGGAGTGGTATTGGAACAGCGAACCAGGCCCCAGCCATCCGGAAAGTCCGCTCTGATTCCGTCTATCGTGGTAATTTCAGCGCCGTCGAAGCGGGCTACTTTGATGAATTCTTCAATGAAGGCGAAATTCTCACCCTCCGTCATCTGTACCTTTAGTTCAGGCGTGCTGAATGATGTTGGCAGCGCATTGAGAATCGCCTCCGGCGGTGTTTCTGCCCCGGCCAGAATTTCCAGTAGGCGAGCTGCGGAGTAAATTCCATCATCCACACCATACCAGCGCTCTGCAAAGAAGAAATGTCCACTCATCTCACCGGCAAATGGTGCGCCGATTTCTTTCATTTTCGCCTTGATGAGGGAGTGTCCGGTCTTGTACATCATCGGCTCACCGCCTGCCTGGCGAATCACGTCTGCAAGGTGGCCGGTACACTTGACGTCATAAATGATGGTGGCGCCGGGATTCCGGTCCAATACATCCATTGCCAGCAGCATCATCACGCGATCCGGGAAAATGATATGGCCGGCCAGGGTTACCACTCCCAGGCGATCCGCATCACCATCGAGAGCAAGCCCCAGATCTGCGTCCATCAGACGTACCGATTCGATCAGATCCTGCAGGTTCTCCGGCTCGCTCGGGTCAGGATGGTGGTTCGGGAAGGTACCGTCCACTTCGTCGAACAGCGGCAGGACTTCCGCACCGATCGCTCGCAGCACCTCGGCCGCGCACACTCCACCAATGCCATTACCGCAATCAATCACTATCCGTAATGGCCTTTCGAGCTGGATGTCTCCAGCGATGCGGTCAATGTAGCTCTGTACCACATCCTTGCTTTTCACGGCACCGGTGCCCGATTGAAAATTCTCTTCGATAATCCGATCGTACAGAGCACTTATTTCTTTGCCGTGCAGCGGATTTCCCCCAACCATGATCTTGAATCCGTTGTAGTCCGGTGGGTTATGGCTGCCGGTAATCACCACACCGGTTCCAGCGGCCATTTCGTGTGCCGCATAGTAAAGAACACCGGTCGGTACCGCTCCAATGTCCAGGACGTCACAACCGGTCGACAGAATGCCTTCGATCATGCCTTCCTGGAGATACGGACCCGAGATACGGCCATCACGGGCCACCACCACCGGACCGGCATCCCGCTCCAGGGTAACCGATCCCACCGCCTGTCCAATCTGTCTGGCTACGCCGGCATCCAGCGTCTTATCCAGCACGCCACGAATGTCGTAGGCGCGAAAAATGCCCGAGGTCAGCTCAACAGGCTTATGTTTCGGCTCCCGTAGCCGGCGCCGTTCGGCGATATCGTAACGAAGATGCATGCGTGGCGGCTCGGACTCTGCAGGCTCTTCCGGGGGCGGACCATTAGCCTGTTCGGCCACAACCGGCATGCGCTCGGATTCAAGCCCGGAATCAGGTTCAGCGTCAGTCTCACCTGCAGGCTCAGGTGCCGCTACTGCAAAATCACTGTCAGGGGAAACAGCCACCACAGCATCAACTCCGGCAGCGACTATGGTTTTTTCTTCGGATTCTTCAACGGGTAGCTTTTTGTTATGGCGCTGCATGATAACGGCACTGGCCAGAAACAGGAGACCGACCAGCAATATCATCAGCAGACGCCCCGTTCCCAGCAGAGATGGCTGATGCGGTTGCGGAAATTCAATCCTCATCATGGTGCCGGGAATTGACTGCCTGTCGGGAATCTCACCCACCAGTGACGGATCACCCACAGCGCGGAGTTTGTTCGCCGGTTGGCGGCCGTTATATTGAGTCAGGCCAATATAGCCAAGCCCGGAATACTCAGGGTCAAAATGGGACAGGATAAATTCCGGGTCCAGGCTTACCACCAGATAGCCAGCGAGTGCATCATCTACCTTGATTCTGACCGCGTCCACCATGACCGGTGGCTCCACGGTGTGATGGATTTGCAAACGGGGATCGACTTCGTCCTGGAGATTCAACAGCATGTCGAAAATGGCGAAGCCGTTCGGGCCGAGTTCGGCGGGATTCACGTTGTCCAGATTGCTGCCAAAAACCCGTGCTTCCCTGATCTCGCTGATGCGGCCGGTCAGGTACGAATTGAGGTCCGCCACGGCATCCGGATTTTCGATGGCCCTGGCCGCCAATAGCAACACCTGCTCATCATGGAAAACCCGGTCCAGATCCTGGACGGGTTTCTGCAGCTGATCAACGGCAGCCTGTCCTTCCCGCATGGCCTGGGCTGACTCACGGCTGTTTCGCCAGTCAGCCAATCCCAGCCAGACGGCCAGGACCATGATGGTCAGGCCCAGCAGACCCAGCGAGATGATCAGGCGCTTATCAAAGCGTTTGATCTCCAAGCCCGATGTGATTTCTTGCAGTTTTTCTTTCAGATCCATTGTTTCAGTCCATTTTTAACGGATTTATGACGGCTTCCTGCCTGCCTTGTCTCAGCTGCGGCCTGTATGCCCAAAACCACCGGCACCCCGGTCCGAGTCTGTGAAATCTTCAACGAGTTCCCAGGCAGCCTGCACCACCGGCAAAAAAACCAGTTGCGCAATTCGCGCCCCGGGTTCTATTGAAAAATCACGATTGGAACGATTCCAGCACGAGACAAAAACCTGGCCCTGATAATCGCTGTCAATCAAGCCCACCAGGTTACCGAGAACGATTCCGTGTTTGTGTCCCAGGCCGGAACGCGGAAGTATCACCGCCGCCAAACCCGATTCCTCCATGTGCATGGCAAAGCCGGTTGGGATCAGTTTTGTCTCACCTGGAGTAACCACAATGGTCTGGTCCACGCAGGCCCGCAGGTCCATCCCGGCCGATCCGGCCGTTGCGTATTCCGGCAGGGGAAATTCAGTTCCCAGCCGCGGGTCGATTGCTTTTATCTGAACGGGTTTCAACGCTGTTTTCATCCTTGAGTCTCGCTGCAATGGCTTCAATCAGAAGCCGCGCCAGTTTTTGCTTACTACCTTTTCCGAGATTTTGCTCTCTATCAGGGGTAATAAGCAAAATTTCATTGACCTCGCTTTCGAATCCGCTGCCTTCGTTTCCAACTTGATTTGCCGCAATCATATCAAGCCTTTTACGCGAAAGCTTCTCCAGCGCATGCTCTCGCAGTTTCTCGGTTTCGGCTGCAAACCCGACCGTGAACGGCCGATTCTTCATTTCGGCCACATCTGCCACGATATCCGGGTTACTGATCAGCTCAATTTTTTGTTTGGGCAGACCCTTTTTAATTTTTTGAGCGGCGGGACGGGCCGGCCGGTAATCAGCGACTGCAGCGACGCTGATGAAAACCTGGGCTGATGCGGCCAACTCAAGGGCTGCATCATGCATCTCTTGCGCCGTTCTGACATCGCGGCGTTCAACACCTTCCGGGGTCTCAAGCCTGACCGGGCCTGCCACCAGGCTGACTCTGGCGCCCGCCTCCGCGGCAGCGTCTGCTATGGCAAAACCCATTCGCCCCGAAGAGCGGTTGCCGATGAAGCGAACCGGGTCAATATCCTCATAGGTGGGGCCGGCGGTAACCACCACATGCAGCCCGGCCAGCAAAGGCGGGCGATCCGGCGATAGCGCCTCGAGCAATTCAGCCGGTTCAACCATCCTTCCGGGCCCGGTTTCGCCGCAGGCCTGGCTGCCGCTGGCAGGTCCAATCAGCCTGATACCACGCTCCAACAACAGTTCCCGGTTGGCCTGGGTAGCTACGTTGGACCACATCTGCTGGTTCATCGCCGGTGCTATCGCCACTGGCGCTGAAGTCGCCAGGCAAAGCGTCGATAACAAATCTTCCGCCATACCATGAGCCAGCCGGGCCATGAAATTTGCCGTTGCCGGTGCCACCAGCACCTGATCCGCCCATCGGGCAAGCTCTATGTGGCCCATACCCGCTTCGGCTTTTTCATCCAACAAGTCTGTGTGAACGGGGTTTCCTGAAACTGCCTGAAATGTCAGAGGCGTGACAAAAGCCATCGCGCCGCGGCTCATGACGACACGCACCTCAGCGCCGGCGTCACGCAGCCGGCGCACCAGTTCTGCTGCCTTGTAAGCGGCAATTCCACCGGTCACACCGAGCACTATCCGCTTGTTTGCCAGTTTCATTTCAGGCTTTTACCTCTTAAATTCGAGTAGATAGCTTACATCCCCGCAAAAGATTTTTCCCTAAAGTTATTCTCCCCAAACTTGTTTTTACGAGCAATGACCCGGCGCAGCTGCCGGTCGATTAATGCGGAGTCGCGGATGGGACAGCTTCCACCCAGAGAGAAAATGGCACAATTCGGAATCGATGCGCTCAGTGATGCCGAATTGCTTGCCATCCTGTTACGAACGGGCGTGGCGCGCGTCCCGGCCACTCACCTGGCGGGTACGCTGCTGCTGGGCTTTGGCGGCTTGCGCGGCCTGCTCCAGGCTGATCGAGAGACGCTGGAACAACAACATGGCCTGGGCCCGGTTAAGTCGGCCCAGTTACTGGCGGTGCTGGAGCTTTCAAGACGGTATCTGCATGAGGTGTTACTGCGCAGCAATCCACTGGAGAGTCCGCAGGCGACCGAGCAATATCTCATATCCATCCTGCGCGATAACCCGCACGAAGTATTTGCCTGCCTGTTCCTGGATACCCGGCACCGCGTGATTGCCTTTGAGGAACTGTTTCACGGCACCATCGACAGCGCCACAGTCTACCCCAGGGTCGTTGCGGAAAAGGCGCTGCGACATGGTGCGGCCGCTCTGATTGTTGCGCACAATCACCCATCCGGTATAAGCGAACCCAGCCTGGCCGACCAGGCCATCACCAGGCGGCTCAAAGACGCCCTGGCCCTGCTCGACATCCGTTTGCTGGACCACTTCGTCATCGGGGAGGGAACGCCGGTATCGATGGCAGCCAGAGGCCTGATCTGACAATGGCGGCCCATATGAACTAAAATACTTGCAAGGAAGTCAGGCTTGCGGTATAAAGTGCGGCTGATTTTTTAACGTCTTTACGGGAATTTCGATGTCAAGAGTTTGCCAGGTCACCGGAAAACGGCCCATGTCCGGAAACAACGTGTCGCACTCGAATAGCAGGAGTAAGCGGCGCTTTTTGCCTAATCTTCACAGCCACCGTTTCTGGGTGGAGAGTGAGAATCGCTGGGTGAAACTTCGTATTTCAACCAAGGGCTTGCGTATCATCGACAAGAAAGGCATCGATAACGTACTCAAAGACCTGCGGGCACGCGGCGAAAAAGTCTAAGGAGGATTTGAACCATGGCCAAGAGCGCAAGAGACAAGATCCGCCTGAATTCATCAGCCGGAACCGGTCACTTCTACACGACCGACAAAAACAAGAAAAACACGCCCAAAAAGATGGAAATCAAAAAGTACGACCCGGT
>PVMS01095822.1_pt1 | contig 22127 bp, 19 predicted proteins | sample 1853461 | NCBI WGS metagenome assembly PVMS01 (sample SAMN08582032, study PRJNA380276) | Marine sediment metagenome, whole genome shotgun sequencing project. | isolation source: ocean sediment barecode stripped | collected 2017 | reverse complement strand
CGATCGTCTGAAGCATCGGGGTTTCCACTTCGACGTATTTTCTTGCATCAAAGAAGGCGCGGATTTCACGGATCATGCGGCTACGGGTGATGAAGACAGCGCGGACGTCCGGGTTGGAAGCCAGATCGAGATAGCGCTGTCTTCATCACCCGTAGCCGCATGATCCGTGAAATCCGCGCCTTTTTTGATGCAAGAAAATACGTCGAAGTGGAAACCCCGATGCTTCAGACGATCGCGGGTGGAGCAGTGGCTCGACCTTTCGCCACCTACCACAACGCCTTGGGCATCGATTTGTACCTTCGCATCGCCCCCGAGCTCTACCTCAAGAGACTGGTGGTGGGAGGTCTGGAGAGGGTTTACGAGATCAACCGCAATTTCCGAAACGAGGGAATCTCCACCCGACACAATCCCGAGTTCACCATGCTCGAGTTTTACGAAGCCTACAGTGATTTCCACTCGATGATGGAGTTGACCGAGGATCTCTTGCTTCAACTCGCCCGGCAGGTGAAAGGCAGCGAGGAGATTGATTTTAACGGGGAAAAGATTCGTTTGACCCCGCCATACCCGCGAATTCGGATGCTGGACGCCGTCCGCGAGGAATTGAGCAACCGTGGCATCGAAGCAACCGAAACGGACCTGAGAGACCGACCTACGGTGCTGGAGATTCTGGAGAAAATAGGCGGGAAATTTGATCCTGAAGCCCCGTGGGGCAAGCTGGTGGCCCAGCTTTTCGACGAGATCGTTGAGCCTAAGCTCATTCAGCCTACGTTCATCATCGACTATCCCCTCGATGTTTCTCCTTTATCCAAGAAGAAGCCCGACGATCCGGAGCTCGTGGACCGGTTCGAGCTCTTTGTGGGGGGGATGGAGTGCGCCAATGGATTCAGCGAGCTCAACGACCCCGAGGATCAACGGGCGCGGTTCGAGGCTCAGCTTCGAGAAAGAGAAAGAGGGGACACCGAGGCCCATGTTATGGACGAGGACTACGTGCGGGCTCTGGCCCACGGCCTGCCGCCCACCGGCGGGGAAGGCATCGGGATCGACCGATTGGCCATGCTGTTCACGGATAGCCGTTCCATCCGCGACGTCATTCTCTTTCCTCATTTGAGGCCCGAGTCCGGCCGAAAGACTCCGGAAGAAGAGGGAGTGTAAGAAAAGGGGATATGGGGATGTCGAGAGATAAACTTCATGCCGTTTGAGCTTTTGATTGCTTTCCGGTACTTGCTGGCCAAGCGGAAACAAGTCTTCATCTCGGTGATCTCCGCCATATCCACTCTAGGTGTCGTGGTCGGAGTGATGATTCTCTTGATCGCTCTGGCCATCATGACCGGATTTCAAGGAGAGCTGCGATCCCGCATTCTGGGCGCCGCATCGCATCTGAGTGTCTACAGCATTCGAAGCGGCGGCTTTCGGGACTATCGGGAGGTGGTTGGAAAGCTCCTGGCGGTGGACGGAATCGAAGGAGCAGCGCCGGTGCTCTACGGAAAGGCGCTTGCCTCGAGCGCCACCGGCTCCGGCCTGGTCACTCTCAAAGGTGTGGATCCGGTGCTAGAGGCTACCGTGACCGAGTTTGCGGGAAAGATGGTGGCGGGCACCATGGAGCAACTGACGCCCGGCGCGGGGGACGACGATCGGTTACCGGGAATCGTGCTGGGTGAAGAGTTGGCGGTTAGGCTGGGTTGCATCGTGGGTGACCCGGTCAAGCTGACCTCTCCCGAAGGGCATCTAACTCCCTTCGGCATGTTGCCGCGCACCCGCAGTTTTCGCGTCGTAGGCATATTCAAGGTCGGCCTCTACGATTTCGATCACTCCTGGGCCTTGACGTCTCTGCCAGCCACACAGCGGATGCTGGGAATGGGAGACGAGGTGGCTTATGTGGAGACCCGGGCGACCGATATTTACGACGTGAAGGCATTGGGTATCGAGGTCAGGAAGCTGCTGGGGCCTGGGTACGGAACCCTGGACTGGATGGAAACGAACCAGAGTCTTTTCTCGGCGCTCTGGTTGGAGAAAATGGTCACCACGATTTTTGTCAGCTTCATCGTCGGCGTCGCCGCCCTCAACATCGTGGCCAGCCAAATCATGATTGTCATGGAAAAGACCCGCGACATCGCCATTTTGCGCTCCATGGGCACGACGGCGCGAAGCGTCATGGTCATTTTTATGTTACAGGGCACGCTTATTGGAATTGTGGGGACGTTCCTTGGAACGGTGGTAGGGGTCAGTGTGTGCCGGGTACTCGACTTCTACCGGTTGGTCCGAATTCCCGAGGATGTTTACCAAGTGACCTATGTACCATTCAAGCTCTTGACCAGTGATTTGCTGCTCGTGGTGCTGGCGGCGCCCTTGATTTGTTTCTTGGCGACGATTTATCCGGCCAACCGAGCTTCGCGCCTCATCATCAGTGAAGCCTTGCGATATGAGTAAGACTCTGCTCGAAGCCCGCGGGGTGACGAAAGGCTACCCTTCGGGAGATGTTTTCCTTCAGGTGCTTCAAGGTGCCGTTCTGGAGGTTGCCGAAGGCGAGATGGTGGCTATCGTGGGCGCTTCCGGGGTAGGAAAGTCCACGTTGCTGCACGTGCTGGGCTCCATCGACGTGCCCGAGGAAGGCACGGTGCTCATCGACGGCCAGGATGTCTTTGCATTGAGTGAGCCCGAGCGTACCGAGCTTCGAAATCGGACCGTAGGATTTGTGTTCCAGTTCCACCATCTGCTTCCTGAGTTCACCGCTTTGGAAAACGTGATGATGCCTTTGCTCATCGCCCGTTCTCCACGCGGTCCGGCCGCCGAGCGGGCTCGCGAGCTCTTGGATTTTCTTGGACTGGCCGATCGAGGCCACCATCGTCCGGCGCAGCTCTCGGGAGGTGAGCAGCAGCGGGTGGCGGTGGGCCGAGCGCTGGTCTGCAATCCCAAGCTGGTTCTTGCCGATGAGCCGACCGGGAACTTGGACAAGGGGAGTAGCGAAGAGCTCATGGCGCTCTTCAAACGATTCCACCGGGAGCAGGGCTTGACGTCGGTGCTGGTAACCCACAACGAGACGATTGCATCGGATTGCGATCGTGTCCTTCACATGGAAGACGGCCTCCTAAAGTAAGCTACCCCATTGATTCCACAGAGCCGCTCGTGTAGAATTTATCAATCTGATCAAGAGAGGGCGGAATGGCCGGCAACCGAAAGCTCCTTATAATCCAACAGCTTACCTGCTGTGTTATAATACCATGCACATGTTCGGGTGGAGGCTATGTTCGAGCGATATACCGAGCGATCTAAACGTGTAATTTTCTTCGCCCGATACGAGGCGGCCCAACTCGGCAGTAGTGCGATCGAGACCGAGCACCTGTTGCTTGGGTTGATCCGCGAAGGCAAGGGTCTCACCAGCCGACTTTTCGCCAAATCCAGCCTTTCCATGGAAGCTATCCGCAAGGAAATCGAGGGACGGGTGGTTATCCGGGATCAGGTCTCTACATCTGTCGAGATACCTCTATCCGCGGAATCGAAACGCGTTTTGGCCCATGCCGCCGAAGAGGCCGAAAGGCTCGTCCACAGCTACATTGGAACCGAGCACATCCTTTTGGGAATTTTGCGCGAAGACAAGTCCGTTGCCGCCGGCATCCTCCGCACTCGGGGGATGCGTATCAACGAAATCCGCGAGGACATCGTCCAGGAGCTGAATCAGAAAGCGACGATGTCGAAGGCCAAGGAGACGCCGCTTCTCACCGAGTTCAGTCGAAACCTGACGGAAGCCGCCGGTCGCGGCCAACTCGACCCGCTCGTTGGGCGGGAGGAGGAGGTGGAGAGGGTTATCCAGATTCTTTGTCGAAGGACAAAGAACAACCCGTTCCTCATCGGCGAGCCCGGTGTGGGAAAAACCGCCATTGTCGAGGGATTGGCCAATAAAATCGTACGCGGCGACGTGCCCTTGTTCCTCACCGAAAAGCGCATCTTGGCTCTGGACATCTCCTTGATCGTTGCCGGCACCAAATATCGCGGGCAGTTCGAGGAGCGGTTGAAGACCATCATGAAGGAGCTCAACGAAAACACCAACGTCATCATCTTCATCGATGAGCTCCACACTCTGGTGGGCGCCGGCTCCGCGGAAGGCTCCCTCGATGCGGCGAACATCTTGAAACCGGCTCTATCCCGGGGCGAGATTCAGTGCATAGGGGCAACGACGCCGGCCGAGTACCGAAAATACATCGAGCGGGATCGAAGCCTGGAACGTCGTTTCCAGGGAGTAAAGGTCGCAAGCCCCACCGAGGTCGAGACCATCGACATTTTAAAGGGCGTCAAGGACCGATACGAGAAATTTCATCACGTGTCGTACTCGGACGATTCCACCCACGCCGCCGTCTATCAATCCAACCGATACATTACCGATCGATTTCTTCCCGACAAAGCCATCGATTTGCTCGACGAAGCAGGCTCCCGGGTGAAGCTGCGAGAAACGACTTTTTCCACCGAGTTCGCCAACCTCAAGAAGCGAATCTGTGTCATAGCCGACCGGATGGATGACGCTATTGCCGATAAAGACTTCGAGCGCGCCGCCATGTACCGGGACGAGGAGATTGCCCAAAGAGAAAGCCTGCAGTTCATTCGCGAACGCTGGGAGCTCAAGAACTTCGAACGGCCGGTCGTCACTCGAAAAGACATCGACGAGGTGGTTTCGAAATGGACCGGGATCCCGCTTTCCTCCATCAAAGAGGAGGAAACCGAAAAGCTCCTGCGCATGGAAGAGGAGCTTCACAAGAGGATCGTAAGCCAAAATACAGCCATCTCGGCGCTTTCTCGAGCCATTCGGCGCTCGCGGGCCGGACTCAAGAATCCGAATCGCCCGGTCGGCTCTTTCATCTTTCTCGGCCCCACCGGGGTGGGGAAAACGGAAGTTGCCCGCAGCCTCGCCAGTTTCCTCTTCGGGACGGAAAAAGCGCTCATCCGCTTCGACATGAGCGAGTACATGGAGAAACACTCGGTCTCGAAGTTGATCGGATCGCCGCCCGGATACGTAGGGCACGAGGAAGGCGGACAGATTACCGAGAAAGTCAAGCACAACCCCTACTGCGTCATTCTGCTCGACGAGATCGAGAAGGCGCACCCCGACGTCTTCAATATCTTGTTGCAGGTGTTCGAAGATGGTCAGCTTACCGACGGGCTGGGGAATACGATTGATTTCAAGAACGCAATCTTGATCATGACCTCCAATATCGGAGCACGGCACATCGAGAAGAAGGGCGGGGTGGGGTTCAAGGCCGCCGACCCGGTGTCTACAGCCGTGCGCATCAACGAAATGGTGTTGGGCGAGGTCAAGAAGACCTTCAACCCCGAGTTTATCAATCGCATCGACGAAATCATAATATTCGACGCTTTAACCGATGATGATTTGCGCCTGATCGTGGGGCTTTTGGTCGAGCAGATGAATGACAATCTCCGCGACAAGGAGCTTCAACTGACGCTTACCTCTGATGCAGTAGAGTGGATTATCAACAGCACCTGCAGTGACCGATCGTACGGTGCTCGGCCGCTTCGGCGGGCCTTGCAGAAGTTCGTAGAAGACCCACTGTCTGAAGCTTTTATCCGTGGAGGTCTCAAGCCGGGACAACCGGTCGAGATCTATGCGGATGGGGACAAGCTGGGGCTTCGCCAGGGAGATGCAGTCGAAGAAGATCTCCCACTATCAGTTTAGCGTGTAGAAAGGACACTTGGGGCGGTGAGACCAACTAGCGTACTCTCCTTTTGTTTACTCCTACCCAGTTTGCTCGTAGCTCAGAGCGAGAACATCGAGCGAGTCCAGGTCCAGGGAAACGAAGTCGTCGATGAAGGCACGTTCCTGTTTCACGTGAACTCCAAGGTGGGAGATGTCTATGACCGGCAAACAGCACTCGCCGATTTCACTAGTCTTTGGAGTACCGGGTTCCTCGATGACTTGACGCTCGACGTCAGCGACGGCGAGCGTGGCAAGATCCTGACCTTCATCGTAGTGGAGCGCGCCCGGGTGCGGGCGGTGGAATACCGGGGCTCGAAGGAGCTCGACCGGAGCGCGATCGAGGAAAAGCTCGAAGAAGAAGAGTCCGATATACCGCTCGAGTCCTTTTACGATCCGGCTAAAGTCGTCAAGGTAGAATCGATCATCCGCGAGATGCTGGTGGACAAGGGCCGGGCCGACGGCAACGTATCGAGCTCGGTAGAGCAGACCGAAAACGGCACGGTCGATATCATTTTCGATATACGTGATGAGGAGAAAATAAGCATCAAGACCGTCAACTTCGAAGGCGCGGAGAATTTTACTAATTGGGAGCTACGGTGGGGGATGAAAAAGACCCGGGAAGGCCACACCTTGAGCATGCTGACCGGGGGGAGCAACTTCACCGAAGAGACCTTTGCCGCGGATCTGGAAGCCTTGCGTGAGCTGTTTCTCGACGAGGGGTATGTGGATGTGGCTTTTGGCGAGCCCAAGATGGAGTACGAGAACGGCTCTTCGCGCATGCTGTTCTGGAAAAAGCCCCGTCGCTGGCTTCATCTCACCATCCCGGTGAGTGAAGGCAAGCAGTACCGTGTTGGGACGGTGGATATCGATGGTGCCAAGGTCCTGCCGCCGGAGTACATAAAAACGTTCTTCAAGTTGCAAGAAGGCCAAATTTACAACGAGACCATGATCACCAAAGGGTTGGAGAAACTGCGGGAGATTTACGGCTCCCGTGGCTACATCCAGTTTACCGGCTTTCCGATCAAGCGACCTAGACCCGGCGAGGACGTGGTCGATGTGACCATCAATCTTCAAGAGGACCGGCAGTACTTCATCAACCGGATCGAGTTCGAAGGAAACACCACCACCCGGGACAAGGTGATTCGGCGGGAGCTTTGGCTGAACGAGCAAGACGTCATGAACATGGAACTGCTCAAAGCTTCCATCCGGCGGATCAATCAGCTCGGTTACTTTCGTCCCATCGAGCAGCCCGATATCCTGCCGGTGGAAGGCGAAGAGAACAAGCTGGACATTCTCTTGAGGGTCACCGAGCAGAACCGGAATCAGTTTACTTTCGGAGGCGGCGTTTCCGGGCTGGAGGGTACATTCATCAACCTCGGTTTCTCGACGTCGAATTTTCTGGGCAGGGGTGAGACCGCCACTTTCAGCATCCAAACCGGAAACCGCACCCAAAACTTCCGGATCGCATTGACCGAACCGTGGTTCATGGACAAACCGATCACCGCAGGTTTCGATGTGTTCAAGCGGACTCTCAAGCTTCCGCAGTTCACCCGGAAGGACACCGGCACCAGCTTGGTCTTCGGCATTCCGGTCAAGCGCTTCTCGCGACTCTTCCTTCGCTATAACTACTCGGTCATCAAGACATCGGACCCCGATCCCAACTTGATTCTAAACCCCTACGATTATCTTTACGGGGACCAGTCCTTTTATTACGATCCGGCTCTCTATGGAATCGAATCCAACTTTATCCAGAGCAAGATTACGCCGTCTTTCGTTCACAACACCACGGATAACCCACTCACCCCCACCCGCGGCAAGCGGCTTACCCTGAGCTTCGATATTGCCGGCGGCATTCTCGGCGGGACGGTCAACTACACCAAACCCACGATAGAGGCCGTTTATTATTTGCCCGTTACCCGAACCACCAATTTCGGGTTCCGGGCCATGGTCGCGGCCTTGAATGGATTTGGTGACTCACGGGTCTCCGCCGACATCGAAGTCGACCCCGAATCGAACACCGTGAGCCGCGATGTTTTGAGTACCGGGATTCCGTATTACGAGAGGTTCTTTCTTGGAGGGGAGAACCAAATCCGCGGCTACGACATCCGTTCCATCGGGCCCCGGGATGCTCGGGGTTTCCTCGTCGGCGGCACCAAGATGCTGCTGTTCAACGCCGAGTACTACATCCCGCTGGCCGGACCGCTACGGCTCGTGCTATTCTTCGATGCCGGCCAGGGCTATACGGAGCTGGACGATTGGAGTTTATCGATGCTCAAAGATCTCCGCACTTCAACCGGTGCGGAGGTTCGATTTTTCGTGCCGGTGCTCAATGTGCCGTTTCGGTTGATATACGCTTTCAATCCACACCGGGACATCTGGCAGCCGGCCACTGCGTTCAAATTCGGTATCGGCACGACATTTTGATTTTCCCGAGCGGTGAGAGCGAAAACTTGTTAGGATATGTCGGTGCCGGCGCCTGTGAAGCTGGCGCAAATCCGGCATAGCAGGAATAGAGTGTTTGGTAATATGCTGAAACTTAAAGGAGTGGGAAATCTTATGAACCTCGTGTCCTTGGTTCGAGCGGCTGTGATAATTGTGTCCTTGCCCGGGCTGGTCATGGCACAAGCGGCACAAACCGATCCGGCGGCCGCGCCACAAGGCGGCGTCGGAGTCGTCGCTGCGACGAAAATTGCCGTCATTGATATCGATCGTGTCGCTGCCGAGTCCAATGCCGGACAGGCGCTTTTTAACAATCTCAAGAATGAAAACGACAAGCTCGCCGCCGAGCGGGCTCAAAGACAGAATGAGATAAGCGAGATGGAAGGCAAGCTTACCTCGGAAATCCTCTCCGCGGACGCCAAAGGGCGCTTGAGTCGAGAGATCGAGCGCAAGCGCACCGATGCTCAGAGATGGTTGGAAGACGCGCAGCGCGAATTTCAGGAAAAGCAGCAACAGGGCGAAGCGGAGTTTCAGGCCAAGCTGGCGCCGGTGGTGGAGCAGGTGGCCAAGCAGCTCGGAATCGGCTTGATCCTCCGTGCGACTCCCGGACTCACCTTCGTGCTCGATCCCGGCCTCGATATCTCTCCGGCGGTCATCGAAGCGTTCAACCAGTCTGAGACGGCGCAACCGCCGGCAGACGCCGAGGCGAAGCCTCCGCAGCCCCAAAACTGAGCCGCCCGGTGCTCACTTGAATCTCATGCCTGGATTAGACATTCGGCAAATCACGGAGCGGCTTCCACACCGTTATCCAATGCTCCTTCTCGATCGGGTCTTGGAGCTCGAGCCCGATCGCCGGATCGTGGCGATCAAAAACGTCACCATCAACGAACAGTTCTTTCAAGGGCATTTTCCGGGATTGCCGGTCATGCCGGGAGTGCTCATCCTGGAAGCCATGGCCCAGGCGGGCGGCATTTTGGTCGTTCCCGAAGACGGGAGTGCGGCCGGAAAGAACTTCTACCTTGCGAGTATCAACCACGCGAAGTTCCGGCGTACGGTGGGACCGGGCGATCAGCTCAGGCTCGAGCTCACGGTTCAACAAGCGCGCGGCAATTTTCGGAAACTGGCCGGCCGGGCGGAAGTTGAAGGTCAGGTGGTTGCCGAGGCCGAGCTGACATTGACCGGAGTTGATGCGGCATGAAAGCGGCCACCGTCGACTGTCACCCCTCCGCCATCGTCCCTCCCGGTGTGAAGTTAGCCGAGGGAGTGCGCATCGGTCCGTATGCGGTCATCGGCGAGAACGTCTCTTTAGGACCCGAGACGGTCATCGAGGCCCATGCGGTTGTGGACGGCTATACCACTCTGGGTGCCCGCAACCGGGTCTTTCCCTTCGCCTCCATCGGGCTCGAGCCCCAGGACCTCAAGTTCAAGGGTGAGAAATCGACGCTGGAAGTGGGTGACGACAACGTCTTCCGTGAGTTTGTCACCATCCACCGAGGCACCGCGCTTGGAGGTGGACGCACCGCCATAGGGAGCTCGAATCTCTTCATGGCCTACACCCATGTCGCCCATGACTGCATCGTCGGCAGCTCGGTTGTCTTCGGCAATGCGGCAACGCTCGGCGGCCATGTGGTCGTCGAAGACGAGGCCGCCATCAGCGCCTACAGCGGCGTCCATCAGTTTTGTAGGGTGGGCGCTTATTCCTACGTGGGTGGCTACACGGTAGTAACCAAGGATGTGCTTCCCTTTTCTCTGACGGTAGGCAACCGAGCCTGTTTGTACGGCCTCAACATGGTCGGACTGCAGCGACGCGACTTTTCTCCCGAGCGCATCGCGGCGATTCGACAAGCCTTCCGAGCATTCCAGCAGTCCAAGCTCAACCTGTCCCAGGCGCTCGCCCAGCTGGAAAAGGAACCGCCAAACGAAGATGTTGACCGCATCGTGAAGTTCGTACGCGACTCCAAGCGGGGAGTGGTCATCAAGCGGGGCCGTGATCAAGACGAAAGTGCCTGAGGCCGAAGCTATCGGTCTGATTGCCGGAAACGGCAGATTTCCCTTCCTGGTTCTGGAAGAAGCCAAGCGCCGGAGCGTGCCGGTCGTCACCATTGCCATTGAAGACGAAACCGAGCCCGCCATCCAGGAGCTCGCCGCCAATCTGCATTGGATCGGCCTCGGAGAAGTCGGCCGCTGCGTTCGCATTCTCAAAGACGCCGGGATTCACCGTGCGCTCATGGCCGGCCAGGTCAAGCACAAAAAAATATTCGGTTTGCTCCGACCCGACTGGCTGTTGTTGAAAGTGCTGTCGCGTCTCAAGACCCGGAATCCCGATGCCATTCTCAAAGCGGTTGCCGAGGTTCTATCCGAGGAAGGTATCGATCTCATGGACTCGACGTCGTTTCTCACCTCGCTCATCGCTACTTCGGGGACGATCGGGCGGCGCTCCCCAACCCGGGCCGAGAAACAGGACATCTGTTTTGGGTTTGGGATGGCCAAGGAGCTATCCCGTCTCGATATCGGTCAAACGGTTGTCGTCAAGGATAGGGCGGTAGTCGCCGCGGAAGCCATGGAAGGAACCGACGAGACCATCCGGCGGGCGGGTACGATTGTTTCTTCGGCGCCCGCGGGGCTCACGGTGGTAAAAGTGGCCCGGCCCCGTCAGGACATGCGCTTCGATGTTCCGGTTGTAGGGCCTTCCACCATCGATTCCATGGTGACGGCCGGGGCTTTGGTTCTAGCTGTGGAAGCGGGTAAAACGCTCCTGCTGGAACGGGACGAGTTGATTCGACGTGCCGATGAAGCGGCAATCGCCGTTGTCGGTGCAACGGAGTCTCCCTCAAAGGATGAGCCGTGACCGGAAACGAACGGATTCCGGTGGCGGTCATCGGTGTTGGACACCTGGGAAGCCGTCATGCCAGGATCTACTCGAGCTTGCCGCAAGTGGAGCTCATCGGGGTTGCCGACATCGATGAAAAAAGAGCAGAGCAAGTTGGGCAGTCCTATGGCACCGGTGCGGTAGCCGACTATCGCCAACTCATTCCTCGCATCCGTGCTGCCAGCGTCGCCGTCCCCACGGTGGACCACCATTCCATCGCGCTCGCACTCATTGGGGCCGGCGTCGATGTGCTGGTGGAGAAACCGATTGCAGCGACCGAGGGCCAAGCCCGAGAGTTGGTCGAAGCGGCCCAATCCGGCGGACGTATCCTCGCCGTGGGACACACCGAGCGCTACAACCCTGCGGTCACGGCGCTACTCGAGCTGTCGAGCCATCCTCGGTTCATCGAGGTGCACCGCCTAGGTGCCTTCACAGCTCGCAGTCTGGATATCGATGCGGTTCTGGACCTGATGATTCACGACCTGGACATCGTCGCCTCTCTCCTTCGTTCGGAGGTGGCTTCCATTGATGCGGTTGGGGTGCCGGTGTTGACCGAGAAAGTGGACATTGCCAACGCCAGAATTCGTTTTGAATCTGGCTGTGTTGCTAATCTAACTGCCAGTCGCATATCGCAGGAGAAAATAAGGAAGCTCCGGGTCTGGGAACGGGAGCGATATGTCTCGGTGGACTACTTCAATCAGGAAGCGCTTTGTTATCAGCTGATTCGGAAGCAAGGCCGGGAGCCTGAGATTGAGTGCCGTCCCTTGACGGTCGAGCAGCAGGAACCTTTGAAGCTCGAGCTGGAAGATTTTGTGGAGGCGGTTCGAAAACGCTCGCGACCGGTGGTTACAGGGGCAGACGGCCTCCGAGCCCTCCAACTTGCCATCCGGGTGCTCGCTGCAATGGAAGACAGTCGTTTGCCCGTGTGATCTCGGGTGGCTATAATCCAACAAGGCCCATACTATTAGCAACTTCGCGTTTCGCGATTCAAAACGGCTGAGACGGGCGGGTCCTACGAGGTTCGACATTGCAGGTGCTATACAGGGGACCGGGACGAAAGCCGGCCGCTTTGAGACGCGGCGCCCTTAGATCACCGCGACGAAAGAAAAAGAAAAAGGACATTGCGGGGCAGGCGCCCCTCCCTGCAAGGCACGAGGGACAAGGCCTCGAGGTTTTCCTTTCCAGAAGCTGGGCCGAAAAGCGGCTGTTTCCCGGCTTGTTGTACTCTGCAGGCGTCCTCTCTGCGGAACCGGGTGGGGCCGAGCATCTGCCGGTTGGAAAGAGGCGCGAAGTCGGTCTCATAACCTCCGTCGCTTTCCATCTCTTCATCATCTTGCTTATCGCTTTGGAACCGATCCTTTTAGCACCCGGTGAAGAAGTCCCAGAGCTCGTGGAAGAACCCGAGAGATTGGTTTTGTTCATGGATGAGCAGGACCCGGCGATGCAGGCGATACCGGCGGTGCCGGCACTACCGATGGACCCTCTGGTCCAGGGTCCGGAAGCACAGCTTTTGATGCAGGAGCCACCCAGGAATCGCTTGCTCATTCCCAGGGCGAGCCGGCCCGCTCCTCCCGAGCTGCAGCAGGAATTTCAAAACAGTTTGCCTTTTTCCGAGGGCAACAGTGACGAGTTCTATACCGACGAGGAGACCAAGGATCCCGGTAAAGAAGGTGAGCCGGGGGAAGAGGCGCCTCCCGAAGAGGAAGCCGGAGGAGTCGAAGAAGAGGTGGTGGAGCCGGACTCGACCGAAGAAGGAGGTCTGGATCAAGAGGGCGCTGCGGAAGGTGAGGAAACCGGGGACTCCGAGACGAAGCTGGCCGATCTCTTGCCCAAGGACCCGGGCTTTACCTATTTCGGCGACAATCCGGAAACGCCGGAAACTCAACCCCCCCCGCAAAAAGCTTCACCTCCCGGTAGGGTTCCGGCTCTGACTCCGCGTCGTTCGGCCGATAATGGCGAGGGAGGTGAAAGAGGCGAAGGCGGAGCATTCGAAGACATTCGGCGATTCTTGATGGGCACTCGGTTCCACAATCTTCAGGGTGGACTGGTAACCGGCCAGGACAACACTTTCTACTACGATGACAAAGGCGCCGACTTCGTTCCGTGGCTCATGCGCCTCTCTGCTGAAGTGCACCGGCTCTGGATTTCATCGCATCCTTACTCCGCCAGCTTTCAAGCCGGACATACCGCCATTGGCATTTCGGTCCTGCGTAACGGGAACATTGCCGAGCTCAAGCGCATCATTCCTTCGGGTGTGGCCGGATTCGATAATTTCGCGACCGGGTCCCTGCGCGCCGCCGATCTCTTGCCCCTCCCTGACAGCTACCCCGATGAACGTTTCGACATCATCATTGTTTTTTGGTTTAACGAGCAGCCTTACGATTTGTTTCCGTGACATTCCGCTTCGTCTCATCGATCGCCCTCCTGCAACTCGGTCTTTTTTTTGCCTGCGGTGGGAAATCGAAGCCACCGGCTGAGCCTCCGCCTCTTGCACCCGGCCCCCTCGACAACGCCGGTTCTCCAGCGTCTGAGCTTTCACTTTCCGATCTCGAGCCGCCACCTCTCATCCGAGTCGGCTTGACCACCCGCGCCGAAGCGGTGCGGCTGACATCTTCCGTGCCTCTCAAAATTCGAGTCGGTTCCTTGTGGATCGACTCGCACGATGTGCTCGTCGAAAGGCAGGTCGATGGGGTTCTAGAAGGTCGGGTTTACCGGCTGCAAGTTGGTTCGTTTCTTACCCGGTCCGGCGCCGAAGACATTTTGACTTCACTCAAAGAGGAGGTCGAAACTTCGGGCCGGATTTCCCGCGAGCCGATCACCGGGCGCTTTGCGGTTCGGGTGGGTAGCTTCGCCACTGCGTCGGGGGCGAACGAGACGCGTCGGCAGCTAACCCGGCTCGGCTTCGAGACGGCACGAGTGGTCGTCGAGCCGTCCTCCTCTTACCGCCCTACGAGTCTGTGGTTGCGTCGCGCCGGCGCCGAGGCGGTGCGCACCGACGAAATGGTCCTTCTGGTTCATCCGGGGACTCGGGGCGCCTGGATCGAAGTCGATGGGAGTCCCTATAGAGGCGCAATCGAAATCTCGGTCAATGCTTCGAATCGATTCACCATTGTCAATATCTTGAACCTCGAAGACTATCTGAAGGGTGTGGTGCCGGCCGAGCTCTCTCCGGCGGTGTACCCGCAGTTGGAGGCCATCAAGGCTCAGGCGGTGGCGGCCCGCACCTATGCGATTCGACATCTCGGCCAGTTCGAGGCCGAGGGGTACGACATTTGCGCCACACCGGCCTGTCAGGTTTACCGGGGCGTAGCCGTTGAGCAACGGATGGGCAACGAGGCGGTGGCGGCCACCCGGGGCCAGGTGTTGAGCTTCGAAGGTAAGCCTATCGATGCACTCTACACATCGACCTGCGGCGGCCATACCGAAAATGTTGAAAACGTGTTCAACGGCCCTCCTTTAGCCTACCTCGTGAGCCGGCCCTGCTTTTCAGAAGCGCCGGGACTACGTTTAGTCTCCAGCGAGGTGCCGCCGACGAGCCTGGAAGTTGCCGGAGCCGTGGTTCTGGGATTGGTAGAAGCGGGGGAGGTGGAAGGTGGTTCACTCAATGAACCGGCAACTGCTTCAGAGTTTTCGCGTTGGGCCGGCCGTTCCATTGCACGTCTCGGCCAGAGTCAATGTCGTGCTTTGATGGAAGGACAGACTGCGGTAACCGAGTTGGCTTTTACACGGGAGTTGGCGGGCTCCCTATGCTGGGAAGGGCGGCTACCTTTCCTACTCTCCGTCCGGGACATGGAGCGGCTGGTTCCCGCCTCCGAAACACCGGGGCTCACGGAATCGGAGCGCCGGGCGCTGGCTTATTGGATTCGTGAGCAGTGGATCCACCCGCCGCCGGATGGCCTCAATCCGGAGCGAGTGCTCACTCGTCAAGAAGTTTTAGAGAGTCTCTACCGTTTGGTTGCTTCGCGCGGCGACGCTCCTCTAACCGAGGCAACGGTGGTTGGAGTCGACGCCGAGCGCGGGCAAATCGTTGTGAGAACTGCGGAGACCGAGCAAACCTTTTCCCTGGGGACACGGAGGTTTCTGTTCCGAAAAACAAACGACAAGGTTTATTTCACGCCCGCACTTTCGATTTTGTCCGGTGACCGGATTTTATTTCACCGGGGTGGCGGTGTCGATCTCATCGTTTTGGCCTCTCTGGGGGTGGATTTCGATCGGAGCTCCCGGTTTTCACGCTGGACGGTGCGCAAGACGAACCAGGAGCTCACCCGTGCGATGAACGAAGGGCGGCGGCTGGGCAACATCATTGACTTGAGACCCAAGCGCTACGGGGTCTCCGGCCGGGTTGCCGAGCTCGAGGTGGTTGGCGCGGAGCGGACCATCGTTCTGAAGGGGCTGGCGATTCGTCGAAGTCTCGGAATTCGAGAGAACTTGTTCTTCATTGACAAGCAACGGACTCGCAACGGGGGCGTGGAGGCCTGGGTCTTGACCGGTGGTGGGTGGGGACACGGGGTTGGACTTTGCCAAGTAGGGGCTTACGGCATGGCGATGGCCGGTTACGACTACCTCGCCATATTGAGCCATTTCTACCCGGGTACGCAAGTTACGCGAGCGACGTCGCTTGACAAGTTGAGCCTGCTCCCCTAGCATAGCCGCATATCCACCCGTTTAAACGATGAAGACTTCTGAAGTCACAAGGGTTGAAGAGCTTGCCAAGGCCGGTGCGCTCCGCGGACGGTTGTCGGCGGTCAGCTTTCCGCAACTGCTGGCCTTTCTCCATTCATCGAAACGGACCGGTGTACTCTCGCTGGTAAACGCCGGAGTCCGCAAATCGGTTTACTTCAAAGACGGTAGAGTCGTCTTTGCGGGATCGAGCCTCACCCAGGATCGTCTGGGTGAAGTGCTGCTGCGGGGGGGCAAGATCTCAGCGGACGAGTATCTCAAACTCTCCAACCGCATTCGCGGAGGCCAACGCCTGGGTAAAGCGCTGGTGGAGGGCCGAGTGCTTTCTCCAAAAGATCTGTGGTGGGCCATTGAGCAGCAGATCCGAGAGATCATTTGGAGTCTTTTCACTTGGGAGGATGGGTTTTTCCAGCTCGAAGAAGACGACCGTCCCATCCGCGAGAAAATCACCCTGGACCTCGATGTGGAAGCTCTGATTATCGAGGGGATTCGCCGTGTCGACAGCGGGGGGGCCATCCGGCAGCACTTTGCTCCGATGGATTTGCTCCTGGAAAATACCGGCAAAGACTCGCCGATTGAGCTCGAGCCTCATGAAAAGCACGTGCTCGACTTGGTCAAAGACCAGTGCAAGGTAGACGATGTTTGTCGCGAAAGCGAGATCGGTGAGGCCGAGACCTGCAAAGTGATTCATGCATTCCTTTCCATAGGGATACTGAAAAGCGGGCGCAAGGAGGAACCGGTCGATCGGGAAGAAGGTGACGGCGAGGAGGATTATGCGAACATCATCGAAATCTACAACGAGATGTACCGCCACCTCTTCCGCCACATGTCCGGTGAGGTGGGCCCGATTGCCGAGATCATCCTGGAGAAATACTTGAACGAGCTCAAGGAGCGGCCTCAGTCGATTTTCACTCGTGTGCTGCTCAACCGGGATGGAAGGCTCGACCCACAGCAGCTCCAAAATAACATCTTGGAAATCGAAGATACTCCACGGCGACGAGATGCGCTCATCGAAGCTCTCAACGAATTGCTTTATGCAGAGTTGCTGGCGGTCAAGCGCACTCTCGGAGCATCCCACGAGAGCCAGCTCATTCAAGTTTTCCAAAAAATGAGAGCTGAGTTTTGAGAGCTCCTTCAAGACGAATCCTGAACGCCTGTCGGCTCCGGAACAAATCTCTTCCTCGCTTGAAAAAATCGGAAATCTTTGGTGCGGTCATCCTTGGTGGTATGGTATTGATCCTCAACGTGATTCGCATGCTCAGTCATTGATGTCGTTTGGAAGAGCCCAGGAAGCTTCCTACGTGACGAAAGCTAGTCGAGCGAAACGCCGGGTCGTGGTTGCCCTGGTCGGACCTACTGCTTCCGGTAAGAGTGCTCTTTCCATCGAGTTGGCAAAGGCGTTCGACGGCGAGATCGTGAGCTGCGATGCGCTTCAGGTCTACCGTCACCTCGACATCGGAACCGGCAAGATGCCGGTCCCAGACCGCAAGGGGATTGCCCATCACCTCATCGACTTGGTGGAGCCGGACCGGGAGTTCTCGGCTGCCGACTACATTCGAGCCGCCGCCCCCGTCATACGAGACATAGAGCAGCGAGGCAAATTGCCGATGGTGGTTGGGGGAACCGGTCTGTACCTTCGATCCCTTCGGAATGGACTGTTCGAAGACCCCGGACGCCGGCCCGCTTTGCGATCGAGACTGACCCGCATTGCCGAGCGGAGAGGCAATGGAGTATTGCACCGAATTCTCGAAAAACGGGATCCGGCCTCGGCGGCGCGTGTCCATCCCAACGATCGGGTTCGTTTGATTCGGTCGCTGGAAGTCAACTTGACATCATCCGAGAACATGAGCGATAGGATGCGGAAACGACGAAGCCCCCTCGAGGGCTATCGCTTCATGGTTGTCGGTTTGTCGCCGGCGAGAGAAGAACTGGTGGGGAGGATTGAAAAGCGGGTGAGGCAGATGTTCGACTCGGGGCTGGTGGACGAGGTTCGCCGTGCGAGCGAACGGTTTGGGCCTGCTCCTCCAGCGTTCAAGGCTATCGGGTACCGGGAAACCAAGGCTCACTTAGACGGCGATCTCAGCCTGCTCGAGGCCGAACGGCTGACGGTCAGAGCGACGGTTCAATACGCCAAGCGGCAAATGACTTGGTTTCGGCGGGAAGAAGGGATAATCTGGTTCGCCGGCTACGGTGACGATCCCGAGGTGGTGGGAGCGGTCCGTGAGCATTTGAGCTCTGAGCTCGGATCTTTGGTTTCTCACGGAGGTTGCTACGATTCAAAACAGGATCTCGTTTCTGTTAGTATGGGGGCTAATGGGTTCGAAGAGTAAGGAGGAGGGGAGCCTGAATGCAGAAACAGCCTCCTAATGTTCAGGACGCATTTCTGAATCACGCCCGGCGCGAACGGTTGAATGTGATTATCTACCTGATGAACGGAACCAAGCTCACCGGACGCATCAAGAACTTCGATCGCTTCGCCATCATCATGGAGAACAATGGCGTGGACCAGATGATCTTCAAACACGCGATATCGACGATCAGTGGTTCGAAGCAATTCGGAAACTACCTCAACCTGGAAGCGGTAGTTGGGAGCTCGGAGACGAAAGAGTGACCGGGAAGCAGGCTCGAGACGCCGTCTAGGCTCCGTCCATAGCGCTACCGATAGGGTTGAGCATTCTCTTTTTCTTCTCATTTTCCTCAGTTCCTGGACACTTCCAGCCTGCATGCTATAATTCGGCGCTCAGCCTGCGTCCAGCGCGGGTAAAGCTGAGCCCGAAGGGGCGTCGGCGGGAAAGGCGAGCAACCACGACGGGCGAGTCATGTATATCGATGTGCAGCAAGTGCCCCCCGAGGGACAGGCGGTCGAGCGTGATATCCCTGCCGATAGCTTAAACCTAGAAGATGGAATCACTTTGCTGGATCATGTTCACGTCTCCGGCAGGCTGACTCCGGCGGATGATAAGGCCTTCTGCTTAATGGGTAGCTTGGATGCATCTGTGGAGACAGGCTGTGTTCGATGTTTGGAAGCGTTTGTATTGAAGCTTAACGAGCCGCTTGACCTTTTGTATCTGCCTCATTCGGCCAACGTGGGGCCGAAAAAGGTCAAAGACGAAGAGCTCGAGCTCGAAGAAAGAGATCTGGCGGTCGGCTTCTACCGGGATAACAAAATTGACTTGACACACATGATCAGGGAACAGGTTTATCTGGCGCTGCCGATGAAACCTCTCTGCAACGATGACTGCCGGGGCTTGTGCCCGGAATGTGGCACGAACCTGAACCGCTCTTCATGTAGCTGCGTCCGGGATACGGTGGATCCGCGGCTGGCTACCCTCAAGACGTTGTTGAAGCCGCAGTGTTGACGGGGTCGAGCTTGCGATTTGCCCCAATGCCAATTTGCTATGCGGACCGAGCCGAGGCAAGCAGGCAGGTAAAAGGAGACTACGAGAATGGCTAATCCGAAGCGGCGTCACTCGAAAAGCCGCCGCAACAAGAAACGGGCGCATCATGCCCTTCCTAGCAAGGCCCTTTCCGAGTGCCCGAATTGTCACCAGCCCAAACCTCCGCATCGTGTTTGCTCGAGCTGCGGTTATTACAAGGGCAATCAGGTTATGGAGGTCAAGGAAGCCTGAGCTCCGATCAGAGAGGCGCCTTGAAATTCTTCGAGCGCCCCACCGCCAGAAGTCAAGAGCCAGTAGTCAGAAGCATGAGCAAAATTGCGTTTGTTTTTCCCGGGCAAGGTTCGCAGGCTGCCGGGATGGGGAAAGCTGTGGCCGATGCTTATCCAGAGGCCCGCGAGGTCTTCGAGACCGCGGATCGTGCTCTGGGTATCGAGCTTTCCCGGATGTGCTTCGAGGGGCCGGAGAGCGACCTACAGCTTACCGAGAACACTCAACCCGCCATTTTGGCCACCAGCGTTGCGATATACCGGGTGTTGGCAAGCCGGGGCTTGGAGCCGGATTGCGTGGCGGGACACAGTCTCGGAGAGTACTCGGCTCTGGTTGCAGCCGGCGCCCTGCGACTCGAAGACGCGCTGGCCCTGGTGCGCAACCGGGGCCGGTACATGCAGGAAGCGGTTCCGGTCGGTCGGGGTGCGATGGCTGCCATTTTGGGACTCACCGCAGAAAAAGTCCGAGAGCTTTGTCTTGAAGTTGCCGAGGGGGAGGTGGTCGAGCCGGCGAATTTCAACGGAGCGGGGCAGGTGGTGATCGCCGGCCACGCGGAAGCGGTAAAGCGAGCTTCCACCAAAGCGAAGGATTATGGCGCTCGGCGGGCCATACCGCTCCCGGTAAGTGCACCGTTTCACTGCCGGTTGATGCAACCGGCCGCAGAGAGATTGGCCCTGGACTTGAAGGAGGCTTCGTTTTCCGATTTGAAGGTGCCTTTGGTGACCAACGTGGACGCCGCCCCTATCGGGAAGGGTGATGAGGCCCGGGAGGCTTTGCAGCGACAGGTCACTTCACCGGTTCGATGGGAAGAGTCGGTTCAGAAGTTGGTGGAGCAGGGGGCAACTCGGTTCTTGGAAGTAGGGCCGGGGAAGGTGCTTTCCGGGTTGGTGCGGAAGATTCACAAAGGTGCTTTGGTCACATCGGTGGCAAGCCCGGAAGAGGTTGAAAAGCTCCTGGGAGAGACGGCTGGTGGCTGAGCTCGATGGTAAGGTTAATAGCGGAAATGTATATGTAGCGAATTAAATCGTTAGTCGTTATGATAAGCGGCCTTGAGCCGGCAAACAACGTGATGGAGGAATGAATGAGCGCAACGGAAATTGAGAAAAGCGTGACCGAGATCGTATCCGATCAACTGGGAGTGGACAAAGAAGAAGTCACCCTAGATGCTTCGTTCGTGGAAGACTTGGGCGCGGATTCTTTGGACCAGGTAGAGCTGGTCATGAGGCTGGAAGAGTCTTTCGGGCTCGAGATCCCCGATGAAGACGCTGAAAAGATCACCCGAGTCAAGGAAGCCATTGCCTATATCAAGGAGCACAAGAAGTAGGCCCCGATCCGGTATGAGAGCCCAGATCTGAAGTGCTGAGCTCTCGGATCGGTTTAGACAAAAAGCCACGCGAGCTGCTTTATAGCTTGCGTACGGGCCCGGGAGACAAATGGCTTGAAAAGAAGAGTCGTAGTGACCGGTGTGGGCTTGGTCTCGTCCGTCGGTGTTGGAACCGAGGCGACTTGGAAAGCCCTTCTGGAAGGCAAGAGCGGCATCTGCACCATTACCCATTTCGATGCCTCATTATTCGGCTGCCGCATTGCCGGTGAGGTGAAAGGTTTCGACCCGCTGCAGTTCGTGGAGAAGAAGGAAATCAAAAAGATGGACGTCTTCATTACTTATGCTCTGGCGGCGTCCACTTTCGCGATGGAGGATTCCGGACTCGCGATCACCGCAGGCAACGCCGAACGGGTGGGAGTCTATGTCGGGTCGGGTATTGGAGGGTTCTCAACCATCGAGCGGGAGCACAAGGCCCTGCTGGCAGGGGGGCCACGGAAGATTTCACCTTTCTTCATACCCGGCTGCATCATCAATTTGGCGTCGGGCCAGGTCTCCATTCGTTTTGGCGCCAAGGGGCCGAACTCCGCCACCGCTACCGCCTGTTCGGCCAGCTCCCATGCGATTGGAGATGCGTTCAAGATCATTCAGAGAGATCAGGCGGATGCGATGATTGCCGGCGGCGCCGAGGCCGCCATCACGCCTATGGGGATCGGCGGATTTGCCGCCATGCGGGCGCTGTCCCGGCGCAATGACGAGCCGGAGAAGGCTTCGCGACCCTTCGATAAGGAACGAGATGGCTTTGTTGTAGGCGAGGGATCCGGGATACTGGTGCTGGAAAGCCTGGACAGTGCTCTCCAACGGAGAGCCCGTATCTATGCTGAAATCGTGGGTTACGGGATGACCTCGGACGCTTTTCACATCACTGCTCCTTCGGAGACCGGAGATGGGGCCATTCGGGTCATGCGGGCGGCTTTGGACGATGCCGGGGCGAGCCCGGAGCAAGTCGGCTATATCAACGCTCACGGCACTTCGACTCCATACAACGACCGAACCGAGACGATGGCTATCAAGAAAGTCTTCGGGGAGCATGCCTCCCGCCTCGCGGTCAGCTCGACCAAGTCGATGACCGGCCATCTCCTGGGTGGAGCGGGGGGAATGGAAGCGGGCATTGCCTCGCTCGCAATCAGAGAGGGGATCCTACCGCCGACCATGAACTACGAGATTCCTGACCCGGACTGCGATCTCGACTATATCCCAAATCAGGCGCGCCCGGTGGAAGTCGATTACGTTTTGTCCAACTCTTTCGGGTTCGGTGGGACGAACGCCGCCCTGTTATTCAAGCGCTATTCGTCATGAGCAAGAACACGACCCGTCGTACAGGGGTGGTTTTCAGCGACCGATTCAAGGATCACCACACCGGGGAAGGACATCCGGAGAATTCCGCACGTT
>PVMS01124509.1_pt1 | contig 22145 bp, 23 predicted proteins | sample 1853461 | NCBI WGS metagenome assembly PVMS01 (sample SAMN08582032, study PRJNA380276) | Marine sediment metagenome, whole genome shotgun sequencing project. | isolation source: ocean sediment barecode stripped | collected 2017 | reverse complement strand
GTTGTTGATTTTATTTTCGGTGGAGACCGGGTCAATCAGGTCCATGTTGTGCACATCAAGAATCAGGTTGCCGTTGTCGGTGGTGAAATCTTCGCGCAGTTCGGGCTGCCCGCCCAGGACGACCAGTTGCCGGGCCACATAGCTGCGTGCCATTGGAATGACTTCGATCGGTAAAGGAAATTTGCCGAGTATGCCCACTTTTTTGCTTTCATCAACGATGCAGATAAATTTGCGACTGGCTGCGGCAACAATTTTTTCACGCGTCAGCGCACCACCACCACCTTTGATCAAGCGCCGGTGCCGGTCAAACTCGTCCGCGCCATCGATGTAAACATCCAGCGTTCCGGCGTGATTCAGTTCGCGCACGCGCAAGCCATGCGCTTGCAAACGTTCGCTGGTGGCTTCAGAAGAAGACACTGTGGCCTCAACTTCAATGCCGCTGGCGGCGAGTGCATCGATGAAGCAATTGACCGTGCTGCCGGTGCCCACACCGAGCACGCTGTCGGGCCGTACCCAGGTCAGGGCTGCCTCGGCGACTTGCTGCTTTTGTAATTTTTGCTGTTCGGATTCAGGCACGTGCTGGGGACTCCAGTGACAGGATAAAATCCCAGTGTTCTTTTGACACGGGCATCACCGACAGGCGATTGCCGCGCCGGACCAAAGGGAAACCTTCCAGCCGATCGAGTGCTCCTTGATTTCAGAAAGACTGATCAGGCGCCTGGTTTTGCGCTTGTAACGCACGTCCACCATCAGCCAGCGAGGGTTCTCGGGGTCGCTCTTGGGATCAAAATACTTTTCATTGGAATCGAAAGCGGTATGGTCGGGGTAAGCACCCGAGGCAATCTCTGCAATTCCGACTATACCGGGCTCTTTGCAATTTGAATGATAAAAAAAGACCGGGTCGCCTTTGCTCATGCCATCACGCATGAAGTTTCTTGCCTGGTAATTTCTTACGCCGTCCCAGTAATCCTTTTTACCCGGCGCATTTTTCAGATCGTCGATGCTGTACGCGTCGGGCTCACTTTTCATCAACCAATATTTCACTGTTGTATTTTCCTGTTTTTTCTTTGTGGATCACGTTGGATCCTTGGGAGTAGTATGCCAACCGTTTTCCGAAAGAACCATATGCAGTTGAACATCCCACGGCTCGGCTGGCAAACGTGAAACTTTTTGTAATTCGTAGGCAATTCCAACACGAAGCGGGCTTGGCGCATCGCGAAAAGGATGAAGTGCGCGATCGTAGAAGCCGGCCCCCATGCCAAGCCGTCCGCCTGATTCATCCCAGCCCACCAACGGCATCAACACCAGGTCAATATCATCGAGCAGGGCTTCGGGCGCTCTGACCGGTTCGGGAATGCCGTAACGATTGTCCTCCATTGCTGTTGAAGACGACCATTGGCGGAAAATCATGGTGCGGCTGCCGGCTGTGTGCTGGATGACTGGAAGGGCGAGCTTTACTCCCTCACGGTCCAGTACCTTTAATGCAGGCAACAGATCAGGCTCACCATCGAACGGCCAGAAAGCCGCCACAAAATTCGCCCGGGATTGCGCAATATAAGTTTCGACAAAGCGCTGGATAGCGCGGTCCATTACTTGCTTGTCATCGGCATTGAGATTTCGCCGGCGCTCTCTGATTTGTTTTCGCAGGAAGGATTTTTGAGCCTTTGGACTGCTTTCAAGCTTCATGAAATCAGAGCAAACCAAACGCTGGAGCGTAAAACTGGCAAGGATGTAAGCAAAATAAAGTGCCCTCCGCGGTGCCGCTACGGTCCGGAGACCTTGAACCAAAGGTTCAGGTGGGACAGCTTACGAGGCTTTAGGCTTTTCGCTAAAAGCGAACATGCACACCACACTCAGATCAGCTACCCCCGAGGTCAATATGTAGGGACAAGGCATTTATCGGTCCCGATGGCAAACACCGCAGGGGGCATGACTCAGTATAGCGCTTTCACACCTTGAGTGCATCATCCAGTTGATCGGCAAGCATACGAATCTTGCTGTCGATCATATCTTCCCGGATGTTTTCATTGCGCTGCAGGTGGACTACTTCAGCACTGAAATTCAGTGCAGCCTGCAACGCGATCCGTTCCAGTGACATCAAGCGTCCAGAGTCTTTGATGACGGTCATGCGCTCATCCAGCACGCGTGCAGCTTCAATCAAGTCATTTCGTTGATCGGGTTCGCAGGCGAATTGATATTTCTTGTCAAGAATCGTGACAGAGACAGGCTCAGGAGAGTGGCTCATGGGTGTTTCGTCCGGTGTTTAGGTGGCGTATTTTGCGTTTGCAAACTTCAGGTCTGTTCCAGTGCTCGCAGCCGATGAATCATGGCTTCTACCTTGGTACGGGCTTCTTCGTTCTTGGCAACCAAAGATGCCCGTTCGGCGACCAGGGACTCCTGGCGGTTCTGCAGTGAATGATTCTCTTCGCGTAATTTTCTGCATTTCTCCAGCAGATTCTTTAATTGCAGCTCGAGCCGTTCAAGGTCTTTTCCTGTCTGTTCCAGTGAATCCATGCGTCCAACTATAATTTGACCAGACAGAACCGTCAAACTAAAAACAACAAAATTCATGACTTCATGTGTGCGATCAGTGCCTGCGGAGTGTTACCATTCCACAATTTGGAGTCGCCTGATGTCCGCACCGGCATTACCAGATTTTGAGCGCAGCATCCGCCTCAGCCAGGGTAACCTGGATGCAGCAGGATTGTCAGAATGCCACGGGGTTCTTTGCGGCTTGATTTGCCGGGATACGATCGTAACCGCCAATGACTTCGTGCGCCATCTGGCTGCGTTACAACTGGTTCTTGATCCCAGTCCGGCTATGGATGCTGTGCTCACCGAGTTATTCGAAACAACGGTGAAGCAAGTGGCCGATGAGGAGATGGGATTTTCCCTTTGGTTGCCACAGGATGATGAATCACTGGAAGACCAGACCATTGCTCTCGGTCAGTGGTGTTCCGGATTCCTGGCAGGTCTGGCCAGCGGTGGTCAATTCGAGGTTCTGTCCGAAGAAGCCCGGGAGGCAATTGATGATCTGCAACAGATTGCCCGAGCTGAATTGACTACGCTGGAGGATGGTGAGAAAGACCGGGAAGAGGATGAAGCTGCTCTGGTTGAAATTATTGAGTATGTGCGCATTATTTCTCTGATGATGCGGGAAGAATTTCGCGGACCCGGATCAGAAGATGCAATTCACTGAAGAAGTAATTTATTGGGACCTGTTTACAAGGCTGCTCAGATTATGATCAAACAAAAAGAATATGCCAGGCGCAGAAAGCAGTTAATGCGCATGGCTGGAGAGAATTCCATTGTTATCCTGCTGGCTGCACCAGCCTGTATCCGGAACAACGACGTGCATTATCCCTATCGCCAGCACAGTGATCTGCTCTACCTGACAGGCTTTCGGGAGCCGGAAGCCATGCTGGTTCTGATTGCACAGGAAAATGGTGGCGAAAGCATCCTGTTTTGCCGCAGCCAGGACCCGGAGCGTGAGATGTGGGATGGCGCCATGGTTGGCCTGGATGCCGCCGTGTCCGAGTACGGAATGGACCATGCTTTTGACTTTTCCGAAGTGGAACAGAGGTTGCCTGATCTGCTGCATGACCAGGATCGAATCTATTATGACCTGGGGCGTAACCCGATGTTTGACCAGCGTCTGATTGGATGGCTGAATGATTTTCGCGGCAAGGCCCGCAAGACATTTCATGCACCGGAAGAGATCCATGCTCTGGATCACATGCTGCATGACATGCGGGTGTACAAGAGCCGGGAGGAGTTATCGGTGATGCGCCGTTCGGCCAAGGTTGCGATTGAGGCCCATGAGCGTGCCATGAGGGTATGCCGGCCCGGGCTTAACGAGGCGGATATACATGCCGAGTTATTGCATACATTCACCCGGCATCAGTGTGAACCTTCGTATTTGCCCATCGTAGGTGGTGGTGCTAATGGCTGTGTGCTGCACTACATCGAAAACAGGGATGAGCTGAAAGATGGAGATCTTCTGTTGATCGATGCCGGCGCTGAATATGACGGTTATGCATCTGATATCACGCGTACTTTTCCCATCAATGGAAAGTTCTCGGCAGAACAAAAAGATTTGTATGAAGTGGTGCAGGCAGCCCAGCAAGCTGCGATTGCGGAATCTCATGCAGGCAAGCAGTGGCAGAGTGTTCATGATGCAGCGATCAGAGTCGCTACCGAAGGCATGATCAGCCTGGGCATTCTGAAAATGGATCTGGATGAGGAACTGGAAGTGAGGGGTACAGGCGTTTCTACGTTCACAATACCGGGCACTGGTTAGGGCTCGATGTTCACGATGTGGGTGAATATCAGATCGATGGCCATTCGCGGGAGTTGGAACCCGGAATGGTGATGACAATCGAACCGGGAATTTATATCGGCCCGGAAGAAAAAAGCGTTAAGAAATGTTGGCGTGGCACCGGAATCCGGATTGAGGACAATGTGGCAATCACCAGGGAAGAGCCGCGCATACTTACCAGCGGCCTGGCCAGAACAGTGGATGATATCGAGGCGTTGATGGCCGGATGAACAGGTATGACGTTGCCATAATCGGTGGGGGTCTGGTTGGCGCCAGCCTGGCTTGTGCGCTTGCGCCGCTGGGTTTGAAAGTGGTTCTGATCGAGGCTGTGGCTTTTCGGGCCGCTTCGCAGCCGAGCTACGATGACCGGACGCTGGCCCTCAGCGCCAGTTCCTGTCAGATTCTGAAAGGCCTGGGACTGTGGAATTCACTGGAAGCGAACGCCACGCCCATTCGTGAGATACAGGTACGTGAACTGAATCGACCCGGCCGGGTCGTCATGCGCCCCCGCGAACTGGGGCTGGACCGGTTTGGTCACGTGGTAGAGGCCAGGGCTTTTGGTGCAGTGGTGATGGGCATCCTTCCCGGTCTTGAGAACCTGGATGTGATTTGCCCTGCATCAGTCAGCGCTCTCAGGATTGATCAGAACATTGCACGAATCGTGTATGAAAATGAGGGAAAGCAGAGCAAACTGGAAGCAAGACTGGTGGTTGCCGCGGATGGGGCAAATTCCTTTATTCGCGAGACGCTGGGAATTGAGACCGAGCATTACGACTATGGCCAGACGGCCGTAATCTGCAATATTACGCCACAACTGGCACATCAGGGCAGGGCATTCGAGTGTTTTACACCATCTGGGCCATTTGCGGTCATGCCGCATGTTGCCGGCCGCTGTGGGCTCATCTGGTGTGTGGCTTCCGAGGATGCGCCTGGGCTGATGGAATTGACTGAAGATGAATTTTTGCGGCGGGCGAAAACACGTTTTGGTGACAGCCTGGGTGATTTTGTGAAAATGGGTCTTCGATCCAGTTATCCCTTACGCCTGGTGCGCGCGCTTGAAGATATCCGGCCCCGGGCGGTGATCCTGGGTAACGCGGCCCACGCGATTCACCCGGTCGGCGCACAGGGGTTCAACCTGGGTCTGCGTGATGTTGCTGTACTGGCTGAAGTGCTGCACGATGAGATGTCCAGGGATGCAGAGAAGGATCCAGGTTCCGCAGAAGTGCTCAAGCGCTACAGTGAGTGGCGTCTGGTAGACCAGAAAGGAACCATCAACTACTCTGACGGCCTGGCCCGCATCTTCGCCAATCCTTCTCCGCTGGCGGCCGCAGCACGCACAGCGGGTTTGTTTGCTCATGCCTTGCTGCCACCTCTGCGGCGCCAGTTGGCGGTCAAAGCCATGGGTTTCAGGGGAAACATTCCCAGGCTCGCACTGGGTGAATCCCTGGTCAAATCTGCATGACAGACAGAATCCATGATGTGGTGATAGTGGGTGCCGGAATGGTGGGTTCCGCAACTGCCTGCCTGCTCGCCCGTTCGGGATTTTCTGTTGCAATAATCGAGGCCCGTGAGCCACCGGCTTTTGATCCTTCTGCAGCAGTTGCTTTGCGGGTTTCCGCATTTTCGCCTGGTTCGGTTGATATTCTGGCCGAGGCCGGGGCCTGGCGGCAGATCGAACAACAGCGGCATTGTGACTACCGGCGCATGCATGTGGAAGATCGGGACGAGTCGGCCGCCCTCGATTTTAATGCGCCTGAGTTCGGTCTGGAACGCCTCGGAACCATCTTGGAAAATCACCTGGTCCAGTGGTCTTTGTGGCAGACCTTGCACGCCATGGGCGGGGTTGAAATTATTTGCCCTGACCAACTCGAAACACTGGACTGCCAGGAACAGGAACCGTGCATCAAACTGGCCAGCGGAAGAGAAGTGCGATATCGCTTACTGGTCGCTGCCGATGGTGCGAATTCCAGGGTGAGAAAGATGCTGGGGATTGGCCAGGATCACTGGGAATATGGCCAGCAGGGCCTGGTCACAGTGGTGGAGACAGAGAATGCCAACCCGGGCATTGCCTGGCAACGATTCATGCAAGGCGGCCCGCTGGCATTTTTGCCCCTCGCCGATGGTTCTTCTTCGATTGTGTGGTCACGCCCACATGCCGAGGCGCAAAGGTTACTTGAACTGGATGACCACGCTTTCTTGCTGGAACTTGAGCAGGCTGCTTCAACTCAGGATAAAAACTGGCCGGGTGTAATGCGCTCTTGCGGGCCGCGCGCTGCGTTCCCGCTTACCATGAGACTGAGTGAGCGCTACACCGGTGAGCGTGCAGTTCTGGTCGGCGACGCCGCGCATGTCGTTCATCCCATGGCGGGTCAGGGCGTTAACCTCGGCCTCCTCGACGCCGCAGGCCTGGTGGAAGTGCTGATCGATGCGCGTCGCAGGCAGCTTGACTTTGCCGGTGAAAAAGCTCTGCGAAAATACGGCATGTGGCGACGCTCAGAAGCTGAAATCATGGCGCGTGGCATTCATGGAATTCGTGGCTTGTTCACGCCCGAAGCGCTCGGACCTGTGCGAAAGCTGGGACTGGCTCTGGTGTCTGCAAGCTGGGTCGTCCGCGAAGCCTTTATCAAACGAGCTGCCGGGAAAAATCGTAATGCCCCAGCTCTCGCCCGCGGCACAGCGCTGACCGACTTGCTGAATCCTGGAAACGGTTGAGAGACCGCTCAAGCCACCAAACTGTGAATTCCTACAAAACCTATCATTTCCAGACAGCTTGATCGGAACTGTAGGAGGCCGCCGTCCAACCCCTATGCTGCCTTCGCCGATTAGCGGAATACTGTTTCGCTGCATAGGTTCCAATGGAATTTCACGGGTCGCTCGTTTAGTCTGGTTAAAACCCGGAGACAAATCTCGAATCGCAATCCTGCACCTGGCTGAACAAATTGATCGACCAGTGCAGCCCATTTCCGGGTAAAAATTGAAATGCGGAGGGTATTGACGTGACAGCTCGACAAATTTTCCCGTTATTAGCACTGTTTGTAACAGCACTGGTGCTTGCACTGGGGCTGTTCTGGCCACCCGTATGGTTGTTGTTTGTAATTGTATTGCCTTTGGTCGTTATGGGCGGCATGGATTACCTGCAAAAGAAACATACGATCCTCAGACTGTATCCGCTGATTGGTCGAATTCGATATCTGTTCGAATCGGTCCGTCCGGAAATTCAGCAGTACTTTGTTGAATCAGATACCAATGGCATGCCGGTCAGCCGGGAATTCCGCTCATTGATTTATCAACGTGCAAAGGGAGACCGTGACACCAGGCCCTTTGGCACCGTTTTTGAAGTCAACCGGGATGGATATGAGTGGATCAATCATTCATTGGCGCCCAAAGAGATCAGTGATCACAATCCCCGGATAAAATTTGGCGGGCCGGATTGTACGCAACCGTACCTGGCCTCACCTGTGAACATCTCGGCCATGAGTTATGGCGCCTTGAGCAAAAACGCCATTATGGCTTTGAACAAGGGCGCCAAAGCCGGTGGTTTTGCGCACAACACCGGAGAAGGAGGGCTGAGTCCTTATCATCTGAAGTACGGTGGGGACATCATTTGGCAGATTGGCACGGGCTATTTTGGCTGCCGCGATGAGAAGGGAGATTTTGACCGCAAACTGTTCAGGGAAAAAGCCAGTTTACCGGTAGTAAAAATGATTGAAATAAAGTTGTCCCAGGGAGCCAAGCCGGGACATGGTGGTATTTTACCGGCGGTCAAATTGACCGAGGAAATTGCCGAAATTCGACACGTACCCATGGGTGAAGATGTGGTTTCACCAGCGGCCCACAGCGCCTTTAATTCGCCGCGGGGCCTGCTTGAGTTCGTCAATGAGTTACGTGAATTGTGTGGCGGTAAGCCGGTCGGATTCAAATTATGTATCGGTAAAAAGGAAGAATTTCTTGGCATCTGCAAAGCCATGCTGAAAACTGGAATAACACCTGATTTTATTACTGTAGATGGTGGAGAAGGCGGTACGGGTGCAGCGCCAACGGAAATGACCAATTCGGTGGGTACGCCGTTGCGCGATGCCCTGATCTTCGTCAATCGCGCATTGCTTGGAATAGGTTTGAGGGACAGAATCCGCCTCATCGCATCGGGAAAGATCTTTTCGGCCTTCCATTTGTTGAGAATCATTGCGCTGGGTGCAGATACCGCTAATTCTGCCCGTGGCATGATGTTTTCACTCGGCTGCATTCAATCCCGCTCCTGCAATACCGACCGTTGCCCAACCGGAATTGCAACCCAGAATCCAGCCAGATATGAAGCGCTGGTGGTGGACGACAAGGCCACGCGTGTTGCCAGCTTCCATGGCAGGATGATTGAAAACCTGGTTGAACTGTTGGCTGCGGCAGGCCTGGAGAAACTGGATGATGTGGAGCCCAGGCACATCAACCACCGCGTTCACGGCACCATCATCAAAAACTATGCACAGCTTTATCCGGGCATGTCCCATTTGAGCCTATTGTCAGAAAATGATATCCCGGAAAATTGGCGGGAGGATTGGGCGCTGGCCCACGCAGATCACTGGTGAGGGAATTCCTTAATTATTGGACATTCGGCTGCGCTGGGGAGTAATCTCATATAGTTCAAACAAAAACTATCTCTGCGCATCGAAGCGCAGGAAGGACTTCATTATGATCTATAACAACATTCTTGAGACCATTGGAAATACACCGGTAATCAAAATAAACAAGCTGGCGCCGTCAGGCATCGAAATGTATGTCAAGGCAGAGGCCTTCAACCCGATGGGTTCAGTCAAGGACCGTCTGGCGCTGGGCATCATCCTGGATGCAGAAAACCGGGGTTTGCTCAAGCCCGGCCAGACTGTGATTGAGGCAACTTCCGGAAATACGGGTATTGCCCTGGCCATGGTTTGTGCTGTGCGCGGCTACCCGTTCATTTCTGTGATGGCAGAGTCGTTCTCAATAGAGCGACGCAGGTTGATGCGTTTTCTTGGAGCCACGGTCGTACTCACCCCGCCCGCCGAGCGGGCGACCGGAATGGTTAAAGTCACCGAGGCGCTGGCGGCAAAACACGGCTGGTTCATGACCCAGCAATTTGAGAATGAAGCCAACCCCGCTTACCATCGCAACACAACCGGTCCGGAAATTCTGGACGATTTTGCCGACCGCCGGCTGGACTATTTTGTCAGCGGATATGGCACCGGTGGAACGATTACCGGCGTGGGTCAAATGATCAGGCTGGCGCGACCTGCGGTAAAGATCATATCCACCGAGCCAGAGATAGCTGCTTTGCTGGAAGGTGATGAATGGCAGCCACATAAAATTCAGGGTTGGACACCCGATTTCATCCCTGCGGCACTGGACCGGGATGTGGCGCATGAAAACATTCTTGTAAGCGACGATGAAGCCATCAGCATGTCGCGTGCCCTGGCAATGGAGGAAGGCATTTTTTGCGGAATTTCGTCCGGTGGCACATTCGCTGCGGCGCTGAAAGTTGCTGACAAGGCTGATCCAGGTTCGGTCATTCTCGCTATGTTGCCGGATACCGGCGAGCGCTATCTCTCCACACCATTGTTTGCGGACATTCCGGATGGACCGGACAGCGGGCAGGATCTGCTGGTAGATCTGGAGTACTAGACTTTAAGAATCCCCGCCGGCAGTTCGCGGAAGCACGCAGCCAGTTCGCGCAGAAAGTCAGACAAGGCCGAACTTTTACGCCAGACCAATGCGATCGTGCGACTCGGCGCCGGCTCCCTGAACTTTCGAATCAGCAGGTTGCGGGTCTCGGCGATGGGGGGCTTGACCGACAACAAGGGCATCAGCGTGATACCCACATTCGCCGCCACCATCTGACGCAGGGTTTCCATACTGGTGGCATGAAAGTCCACACGTTCGTGCGCCCCGGCCAGTGCACACACGTCAAGAGCGTGTTCGCGCAGGCAATGTCCCTCGTCCAGCAACAGCAGTTCACTGCCATTGAGGTCTTCCAGATCAATTCGCGATTTTTCAGCCAAAACATGGTTGCCGGGCAGGGCCAGCACGAAGGGTTCGTTGAACAGAACTTCCACTTCCATTCCATCTGCGCTGATCGGTAAGGCCAGTAATGCCGCGTCCAATTCGCCTTGTTGTAACATTTTCAAAATATTGCCGGTCTTCTCCTCAGCCAGTTGCAGACTCAGCTTGGGATACTTGTTGCAGATAACGGGAACGACATGCGGAAGAAGGTAGGGTGCGAGTGTGGGGAACAAACCGAGGCGAAGGATGCCATCAGCCGGATCACCGGCGCGGCGCGCCACTGCTTTGATCTGGTCGATGTCGCTGAGCACCAGGCGGGCGCGTTCAGCGATCTCTTTGCCAACCGGAGTCAACATGATATTTTTCGGTGATCGTTCAACCAATTGCACGCCCAGCTCATCCTCGAGTTTCATTATTTGCGTGCTGAGCGTGGGCTGGCTGACGAAGCAGGCTTGCGCGGCTTTGCTGAAATGCCTGATGTCGGCGAGTTTCACAAAATACTGGAGAGCTCTCAGGTTCATCACGCCATTATATAGTTCATTTCAATTGATAGGGATATATTTATATAAATTCTCTATGGTAGGTTTTATTCAAAACAGTAGAAATATATACACCCGGCGCGCAAGGCTCCCGAAATCCGCTGGTATGCGTGTACAGCGTTTCCTGGTTTATTGCCTGATTTGCTCTTGTTCGTCCACTTTTGCACGAGAAGCCCAGATGCCCGATCCGGCTACCTTGCAGCGCCTGCAGTCGGGAGAAATCACCGTCCAGACTACGCGGGCCGATCAGTCGGGTGGGTCGGCACGATTCGTCATATTCATCAAGGCGCCGGTGGAGAAAATTTGGGAAATCATATTTTCCTGTGAACACGCATTCATCTTTCTGGATGGGCTGAAACTGTGTGAAATCCTTGAAGGTGATGAAAAAGAGACCCTGGCTCGACAGGTAGTTAATAAGGGCTGGCTGATACCGACCCAGGACTTTACCTTCCAAACCCTGTATGAGCCTTTCAAACATGCAGAATTCAAACGGCTTGAAGGTAAACCCAGGGTGATGGAAGGGAGCTATGATTTTATAGTCATGCCACTCGGCGTGGTGCTTGTCCACGAAATACGGATACAGCCCAGCATTCCGGTGCCGCGGTTTATCATCAGGCGTTTAATACGCAAAAGCATGCCGGCAATGCTGGCTTGTATGCGTGGCCTTGCCGGAGGCTCGCTCAGTGCAGAACTGGAAGTCAGGGATTTGAATATGTGCCCGGGCAAAACGAAGTGAAAAACAGGCAGATGTCCGGCCAGGTGGATGTGGTTGTGCAAGCGGATGAGTGGCCGATCCAGCAAAAACCGGATCGGACTTGAGCGCCTGTTTACCGTAAAATGCATGTTTTGGGTCTCGGGTTCTTTAGTATGAGCAAGCGTACAGTCCTGACGGGTATCACAACAACGGGCACCCCTCATCTGGGCAACTATGTAGGTGCAATCAAACCCTGCATTCTTGCCAGCAATGATACTGACGTTCAGTCCTATTTCTTTCTCGCGGATTATCATGCCCTGGTCAAGAATAGTGATCCGGCACGGATGTGCCAGTCCACGCTGGAAATTGCTGCAAGTTGGCTGGCGCTTGGGCTGGATACGGAAACGGCCGTGTTCTACCGCCAGTCGGATATTCCGGAGATACTCGAATTAACCTGGATCCTGACCTGTTCAACGGCCAAGGGTTTGATGAACCGTGCTCACGCTTACAAGGCCGCAGTGCAGGAGAACCTGCAAGCCGGTGAAGATCCGGATTATGCGATCAAGCTGGGTCTGTTCAGTTACCCGGTTTTGATGGCAGCCGACATCCTGATGTTCAACTCAAGCCACGTTCCAGTGGGGAAAGATCAGGTACAACATCTGGAAATGGCCAGGGATATCGCACAGCGCTTCAATCACCATTACGGGGAACTTTTTACCCTGCCGGAAGCCGTCATAAATGAACATGTAGCGGTACTGCCCGGACAAGATGGACGCAAGATGTCCAAAAGTTACAACAACACCATTCCGCTGTGGCTGCCAGAGAAAGCTTTGCGCAAAGCCATAATGAAAATCGTCACCAACTCCCTGGAACCAGGCCAGGAAAAGGACCCGGAAGACTCTGCTCTGTTCACCATCTATGCTGCATTCGCTAACCAGGATCAGCGTGATTCGATGCGCCAGGCCTACCGTGACGGCATCGCATGGGGGGCTGCGAAACAGCAAACATTTGAGTTAATCAACGAGGAATTGAAGCCCAGCCGTGAGCACTATGAAGCCCTGATGGCTGAGCCTGAACAAATTGAGGAAATTCTGCTGGCAGGTGCGCAAAAGGCGCGTGCCCATGCCGTGCCTTTTCTCTCGCGCATTCGGTCGGCGGTTGGCATCAGAACGCTGGGATGACGACCGCATTTTTATTGTTTCCGGTACTGGCCATCCTGCTTTGGCTTTACTCCCGCATGCTGCCGCAGCGCGGAAAATTAACGTTTTTTGATTATGCTTTGTTCGTAGGCGTTATTTTGCTCGCCAGTATCCAGGTTCACCTGGTTAAACAGGTGGATTGGGTGGGAGCGGGGCCGATATGGCCTGACCTGGTTTCAGCGGTAGGGGCCTACATCATCATGCTGGGTGGCCTGGCTGCCGGTCTCTGCTGGCGGCGGTACAGAGCTTAGTCTGCTTGTGACCACTGCTCTTCATGATGATTTGAATAGCTTGTTGCTTTGGATAGTGCCGGCAGTAAACTGGAGTTTTCGCTGGAGCCGGTATGAATGAAGTTGCAAGCAATGACGTGATCACAGAACCGGTCGAGCAGGCTCCTGCCGCACTGGTGGTGGATTTCAAGCCTGATGACTACGTGCCGGAAGGGTTGCAGCCGTTGTGGGATATGTTGCTGGACTATCCGTTCGTTCTGGCTATTCTGGCCATTTTTCTTGGTTACCTGCTGGGGAAAGCGTTGCAATGGCTGGTCAGCAACAGCCTCAAGCGTCTGACTGCAAAAACTGAAACCGATTTCGATGACCGGCTGATCAGTTTGTTGGCGGCCCCCATCCTGCAAACAACGGTCACGCTTGCCTTGATCCTGGTGGTGCTGACCGCTCAAGTCCCCGCTTCGATAGGCCCGGTGCTGAATCGCATTCTGGTGTCTTTTTTGCTGTTTTTCTGGGCCCGGGCCTGGTTAAAGGCAGCACATCTCGCGCTGGAAGTCATGTCTGCTCACAAGGACCGTTTTAAAGCCTTTCAACCGCGCACAGTTCCTTTGATCGAGATGGGTCTGAAGTTGTTTATGCTGGGCGTGTTTGCTTACCTATTCCTGGGAATTTGGGGGATTGACGGTACCGCCTGGCTGGCCTCGGCCGGCGTGATCGGTATCGCCCTGGGTCTTGCAGCGCAGGATACGGTTGCCAACCTGATTTCAGGGGTATCCATTGTGGCGGATGCACCCTACAAGATCGGAGATTATATCGTGCTGGATACCGGTGAGCGCGGAATTGTCACGCGACTGGGAATCCGTTCCACACGCCTGTTGACCCGCGATGACGTTGAAATCTCAATTCCCAACGCGGTCATGGGCAATGCCAAAATCACCAATGAGAGCGGCGGCCCATCGATCAAGCACCGGATCAGGGTGAAGGTTGGCGTGGCCTACGGCAGTGATACGGTTCAGGTGGTCAAGTTGCTGGAAGATGTGGCAAGGGAGAATTCCGGGATCGTCGATCATCCGGCAGCGCGAGTCCGCATGCGCGCATTTGGCGCCAGTTCACTGGATTTTGAATTGATGGGCTGGATTGCGCATCCGCAGGTGCGGGGGCTTGTACGCCATCAGTTACTGCTGGCAATTGACCGCAAATTTCGGGAAGCAGGGGTGGTCATTCCATTTCCGCAGCGGGATGTGCACCTGAAGCGTCAAGCTGGAACCGGAGATTCCAGCGATCCCGGCTCCTGACGGTCTGCTAATTGCTGACTAATCCGTCCGCCCCAATTGTTCCAGGATAAACTCCAGAGCAGAATCAACAGGAAGATCTTCATTTTCCGATGAAGTCCGGCTGCGGTACTCAAGCATGCCTTTATCCAGTCCGCGTTCGCCGACCACAATGCGGTGCGGAATGCCGATCAATTCCACGTCGTTGAACATGACACCCGGCCGCACATTGCGATCGTCATACAATACCTCAACCCCTGCCTGCATAAACTCCGCGTACAGTTTTTCTGCTGCCTCTTTTACCCGGTAGGATTTTTTGGCGTTCATTGGCAAAATCGCAAGCTGGAAAGGTGCTATCGGCGCTGGCCAGCAGATCCCATGATCGTCGTGGTTCTGTTCGATGGCGGCGGCCACGATACGGGAAACACCGATGCCGTAACAACCCATCGGCATCAGGTGCGATTTACCGTCTTCGCCCAGCACCACTGCGTTCATCGATTCAGAATACTTGGTACCCAGTTGAAAAATATGACCGACCTCGATGCCCCTGGCGAGATGGATATGGCCTTTGCCATCGGGGCTGACATCACCTTCAATCACCTTGCGCAGATCCGCCTGGGGTGGAAGCTCTGCATCGCGCTCCCAGTTGGCGCCGAAGTAATGCTTATTCTCAATATTGGCTCCACAACAAAAATCAGACAGCACCGCCACACCGTGGTCAACGACGCACGGAATGTTCAGCTTCAGCGGGCCAAGTGAACCCGGGCCGGCGCCAATGGTGTCACGAATTTCTTCGTCAGTCGCAAAACGCAAGGGGTTTGCGACCTCGCTCAATTTCGCCGCCTTGAATTCATTGAGCGTGTGGTCACCGCGCACCAGCAAAGCGATGAAATCTGAGTCGGAGTCAGCTGCGGCTTCCACCACCAGGGTTTTTACGGTTTTTTCAATAGGAATATCGAACCCAGCCACCAGTTCATCGATGGTGTGTGCATTGGGCGTGTCCACCAGGGAAAGATCAGCAGATGCTGCCGACCGTTCCTGTTGGGGCCGGGGTGCCTCGGCCAGTTCTACATTGGCGGCAAAGTCGGATTCATCCGAAAATGCAATCTGGTCTTCACCGGATTCGGCCAGTACGTGAAATTCATGGGAGGTCTTGCCGCCGATGGCTCCGGAATCGGCTTTCACCGCTCTGAATTTCAGGCCGGCCCGGGTGAAAATGCGCGAGTAGACCTCGTACATTTCCCAATAGGTTTCGTCCAGACTTTGTGCATCGATGTGGAAAGAGTATGCATCCTTCATCAGGAATTCACGGGCGCGCATGACACCGAAACGGGGACGGATTTCATCCCGGAATTTGGTTTGGATTTGGTAAAATACCAGTGGAAGCTGCTTGTAGCTGCGCAATTCGTTTCGCGCCAGGTCGGTGATAACTTCTTCGTGCGTGGGGCCGAACACGTAACCACGGCCGGCACGATCACGAATTTTCAATAGTTGCCCGCCAAAATCATCCCAGCGGCCGGTTTCCTGCCACAGTTCTTCCGGTTGCACCGCCGGCATGAGCATCTCCAGGTATCCGGCCCGATCCATCTCCTCGCGGACGATGTTTTCGACTTTTTTCAGGGTGCGCCAGCCCAGGGGGGTCCAACTGTAAATGCCGGAAGTCAGCTTGCGTATCATGCCACTGCGCAACATCAGCCGGTGGCTGACAATTCCGCATCAGCCGGTGTCTCTCTGCTGGTAAAAATGTGAAATGCGCTGGTCTTCATCAGTTGGTTCTCTGCAAAAACAAAGTCCGCATTTTACCTGCTGTCCCAGCAACAGGATAGGGCCGGGAGCAAAATGAATTTTGGTCAATTCACTATTTTGTCATTCACAGTTATCGGCAATAAAGGCCTTGTCTTCCTCGATCATGCCCATTCGTTCATCGTCATCCATGCGCACAGTCTCACCCGCCTCATCGGTGTAAAACACTCGTCTGCTGGGCTCCATTTGCACCAGTCGCCGACGATGTTTTTGACACAAAAGGGCAGCTTCAGCCTGGGCTTTCCGGTGCTCTTCCCGGTTTTCGGCCATCTCTTTCCGCTTTTCCTGGCCCGCGGTCAAGGGCTCGGCAGCCTGCGGTAGAACCGTCCCTTCCTCCACATCACGCGTCGATTCACGTGTCGCATCGACTGCGGGTGTGGAATCGGCTGGATCAGCCTGCCGGGATTCGGGAAGGTCAATCACCTGGACTGCCTGACCTGCTGGGGCAGTGTCACCGAAGTGAATGACGCCATCCTTGTCGGTCCAGCTATAGACCTCCGAAGCCAGTACATCGGCGCTTATTAATCCTGCAATGAGAATCAGGAAGAGTTTCAAAAAAGCTGTGTTACAAATGATCAGATAGGTTTTCATGATGCTTTCCCTGCCATGAACTTGTTGTTACAAAGCATGATGTTATCATTTCAAGATAGCTTTGAGGAAAATGCAGTAAATGGATGGCACTGAAAGAAAGATACACAAGGGGGTTTTCCTGCTGCCCAATGCATTAACCACAGGTGCATTGTTTGCTGGTTTCTATTCCATTATTTCCGGTATCAACGGCAATTTTATCGCCGCCGCCGTCGCCGTGCTGGTGGCGGGGTTGCTTGATGGTCTCGATGGCAGGGTCGCACGCATGACCAATACCCAGAGTGAATTTGGTGTGCAATATGACAGCCTGTCGGACCTGGTTTCCTTTGGTCTGGCTCCGGCTTTGCTGGCATTCAACTGGTCTTTGGCGAGTCTGAAAGACATTTCTCCCCTGGCGGGCAAATTAGGCTGGCTGGCTGCCTTCGTGTTTGTAGCCTGCGCTGCTTTGAGGCTCGCACGGTTCAATACACAGGCAGGATCTCAGGACAAAACCTATTTCCAGGGCCTGGCTTCCCCCGCTGCCGCAGGAACCCTGGTGTCATCCATCTGGTTTTTGGCCGATCAGGGCATCAGTGGTGAGTCTGTTCGCTGGCTGATGGGGTTCGAAACAATCGCACTGGGATTGCTGATGTTCTCCCGGGTGCGCTACTTCAGTGGAAAAAGCTGGCCGCGGGGTGATCGAATTCCAACCGGTTTCCTTTTTCTTGTTGTGCTGGTGTTTGTGCTTCTCGCAATTGACCCGCCAACCGTATTGATGGTGATCAGTATTGCCTATGTTATTTCGGGCCTGGTGATGACGGTGCTGGGCCGGCAGAAATGGAAAAGCCGCCGCAGTCGTCGAAAATTGAAACGGCAAGACGCCAGCGGGGACGACCCGGGTAATAAAGAATGATGGAAGCGCAAAGGCGAGCTTACCTCGAGGCCATGGATATCGAGGTATGGGTAAGCAAACCTGCAACTACCCTTCAGGACCACCTGGTCATCGGGCCGGGTTCGGGCAGCACCCTGTTGGTCTGCCGCGACGGCCTGGAAGCCAGCACAGCTCTTGCTGCTGATATCTGCCGTTACCTGGGCGACAAACCCGTGTGGGCCTGGCCGGACCCAGATGGAGGCCAGGATCACCCGACACTCAAACAGGCCGTAGACCTGGGCTTGTACATCCGGATTGTGTTTTTGGGTCAGTGCATTGCCGGCCAGATGTTCAAAGGCGCGGTTCCCGAACTATTGGTTTCGGCGAGGATCATTGTTGCCCCGGATCTGGATCAACTCACGGTTAGTGCCGAATTCCGGAAAAAATTGTGGCAACTGTTGTCAGAAACCACTTCGGCTGGCAGTCAGTGATTGCTGATCCGAAATTCTTGCATAGCGTGATTCGGCAGTTGGGCAACGCCGATCTTGAGCGCATCATCGAAATAGAACACTCCGCCTATCCCTATCCCTGGAGCGACGGGATATTTGCAGACTGCATTCGTGTGGGTTATGAATGTTCCGGCTTGCAGGTGGGATCTACTCTGGTTGGCTATGCAATTCAATCGCAGGCCGTAGGTGAGAGTCACCTGCTGAACCTTTGTGTCGCACCCGATTGGCAGGCGCTTGGGTATGGGACCATGCTGCTGGATCATGCCATTCGCCTGGCCACGCAGCAGAAATGCACTTGCATGTTTCTTGAAGTGCGGCCCAGCAACCCAAAAGGTCTTGATCTCTATCTACGCAAAGGGTTTTTGGTGGTTGGTCAGCGGCCTGATTACTACCGCTGCGACGGTGGCCGGGAAGATGCGATCGTCATGAAGCTCGATCTCTGACAACGTTTAACTGTAGGAGCGAGCCTTGCTCGCGAATGTAAGAGCGTGCTTTGCGCGCGACCTGCAGAGATCAAAAAACCATCGCGAGCAAGGCTCGCTCCAACAGGCCTTTTGAACGGTGACAAACAAGGCTCAGCCGCGCATGGATTCCAATTGCTGGATTTGTGCATTCAGGTTTTTCACGTTGGCTTTGTGTGTGATGAGCCGTTCGCGTTCCTGCTCCACTACGGTGGCGGGGGCATTGTCGACAAATCGCTTATTGCTGAGTTTACCCTCGGATTTTTTCAGGTTCTGCTTTTCCCGCAGCTGTTGCCGGTTCAGGCGGGCCAGTTCTTCCTCAATATCGACCAGTCCTTTGAGTGGGATGAGCACCTTTAATTCGGCTACCAGGGCGACCGCGCATTGTGATGTGTCGGCTTCCTGATCAACCCATTGAACTGATTGGATGCGACCCAGACGTGACATCACCTGGCTGAATCGCTGATGCAGTGAACGGTCTCGTTCAGTTCCCGCCTGGAGCCAGATATCGAGAAGTTTACCTGGTGGCAGATTCAGTTCTGATCGCACCCGGCGTATGCCCTGGATCATATCCTTGAGCCATTCAATGTCACGCTCGGCTGTTGGGTTTTCACTTTCGGCTTGTGGGAAGGCCTGTACCATTATGCTCTCTCCCGGCAGGCCCAGGGGCGTCTTCACCCGCTGCCAAATTTCCTCGGTGATGAATGGCATCATCGGGTGGAGCAGGCGCAAACTGATCTCGAGTACATTGAGCAGAGTGTGTCGCGTGGCTTCCTGTTCCTGCTCGGTGCCGGTCGATAATGTGGATTTGGCAAATTCCAGGTACCAGTCACAATATTCGTTCCAGACAAATTCATATAGTGACTGGGCGGCAAGGTCCAGACGGAAACCAGTCAGATGTTCATCAACTTCCCTGATAACCCGGTTCAGGCGTGAGTATATCCACTGATCAATGACGCCAGGGCTGGAAATGGTGCTGGAATCAGGACTGGGGTTTGCATCTTTTCCTTCGGTTTGCATCAACACGAAACGGGCTGCATTCCAGAGTTTGTTGCAGAAATTGCGATTGCCTTCGATCCGTCCCAGTTCAAATCGGATATCCCTGCCGGTGGTTGCCAGAGTGGCGAAGCTGAACCGCAGGGCATCAGTACCAAAAGCCGGGATTCCGTCTGGAAATTCCTGACGCGTGGCTTTTTCGATGGCGGGGGCCATTTGCGGCTGCATCAAACCGGAAGTTCTTTTCTTTACCAGTTGGTCGAGTCCGATACCCTCGATCAGGTCCAGTGGATCCAGTACGTTACCCTTGGATTTGGACATTTTCTGGCCATGACCGTCACGGATAAGGCCATGAATATAGACCGTTGTGAACGGTACATCATGCATGAATTTCAGGCCCATCATGATCATTCGGGCAACCCAGAAAAAGATGATGTCAAAACCCGTCACCATCACACTGGTAGGGTAAAAGCGGTCCAGAGATTGTGTATCTTCAGGCCAACCCAGTGTTGAAAAGGGCCACAGGGCTGAGGAGAACCAGGTATCCAGTACATCCTCGTCCTGACGCAGTTCGATCTCATCCGGCAGACCCGCCTTGCGCCGCGCATCTTCCTCGCTCATGCCAACATGGATATTGCCTTCAGGGTCGTACCAGGCCGGTATTCGGTGGCCCCACCATAATTGACGGCTGATGCACCAGTCATCGATGCGGTGCATCCAGTCGAAGTAGGTTTTGCTCCAGTTGGCAGGCACAAAGGAAATCCGCCCGTCTTCAACTGCCGTGATCGCTGGTTTGGCCAGTGGGCCGATTTTCACGTACCACTGGTCAGTGAGGTAGGGCTCGACAACGGCATGGGAGCGGTCGCCACGAGGAATCATCAGTCTGTGATCCTCGATTTTTTCCATCAGGCCCAGAGTCTGCAGATCGGCGATGATCTTTTTGCGGGCGTCAAAGCGATCCATCCCCCGATACGCAGTGGGCGCATTTTCATTGAGTGTTGCGTCAGCTTCCAGGACGTTGACCAGCGGTAACTGGTGACGTTTGCCCATCTCGTAGTCATTGAAGTCGTGGGCGGGTGTGATCTTGACACAGCCGGATCCAAATTCTGCGTCCACATAGGGGTCGGCGATGATGGGTATGCAGCGACCGGTCAAGGGTAGTTCCAGCAACTTGCCGACCATGTCCCGGTAACGTTCGTCATCTGGATTCACAGCTACTGCAGTGTCACCCAGCAGGGTTTCCGGGCGGGTGGTGGCCACCACCATGTGACCGCGTCCATCCTTTCTCGGGTACCTGATATGCCACAGCTTGCCATTTTCTTCCTCTGAGATGACTTCAAGGTCAGACAAAGCGGTGTGCAGTACCGGGTCCCAGTTGACCAGGCGTTTGCCACGGTAAATCAGGCCCTCATCATGCAGTTGCACAAACACTTTTTTCACCGCATGGGACAAATCCTCGTCCATCGTGAAACGGTGCCTGGACCAGGCTACTGAAGCACCCAATCTGCGCATCTGATTGCTGATGGTGTCGCCGGAATGCTCTTTCCATTCCCAAACGGCTTCGACGAACCGGTCACGCCCCAGGTCATGGCGTGATTTTCCTGCGGACAGAAGTTGCCTTTCGACTACCATTTGGGTGGCAATGCCGGCGTGATCAGTGCCTGGTTGCCACAGGGTATCTGCACCTTTCATTCGCTGCCAACGGGTCAGCGTATCCATAATGGTGTCCTGAAAAGCATGCCCCATATGCAGACTGCCGGTCACATTCGGTGGCGGCAGCATGATGCAATAACTGTGCTCGCCTCCGCCTGGCTCGAAGTAGGCTTTTTCTTCCCAGAACCGGTACCACCGTTGTTCGATGTCTTCCGGCTTATAGCTCTTATCCATGGCGCTTCATTTTCCGATGGTGTGGCTGACCGGTTGCAGGCCCAGGTCGTGGTAGATGCGGAATTTGTGCCGTGACGCGGTTCGGTCTGTTTCTTTGCGGGGAACGATTTCAAGCAACCGTTTGAATCTTCCTGGTTCCGGAATCGCCGAAGTGGACAGGTTAATGACTACTTCACAATCTCCGGGGATATCGACGCCCGGTGTTGTAATCCGGACTGGCGCGGTTGAATCCGTGAGATCTGTCGAGTGCGGCAGGAAACGGCCAGCCGGAAAGTTCCACATCAGTGCATCGAGTTGCTCAAGCTCGGCTGAGCTTTCGGTGAGCACGGTGATCCGGTTGCCTTGTTCCCAGGCCATTAATGCCAGTCGACAGGCGAGGTGCCCGGCAGTCTGAGCCGGGTTGCTCAGCACGTAGAAATCTACCTGGCAGTTGCCCGTCATGATCAGTCTTTTCCGGCGCCAGCCTGGGTCATCAAATATTGTGTCAACAAGCCTACAGGACGGCCGGTTGCGCCATCATCGGCACCCCATTTCCAGGCTGAGCCGGCAATATCAAGGTGGGCCCAGTCTCTATCCTCCATAAAACGCGAGAGGAAACAGGCTGCAGTCAATACACCGGCTGACGCTCCGCCTACATTCTTCATGTCGGCGAATGGTGTATCGAGTTGGGATTGGTAATCTTCCCACAATGGCAATCGCCAGGCGCGATCAACAATACCATTGCCGGCAGCCAGCAGATCGTTGGCCAGTTGGTCACAGTTGCTCACCAGGCCTGT
>PVMS01010510.1_pt1 | contig 22179 bp, 31 predicted proteins | sample 1853461 | NCBI WGS metagenome assembly PVMS01 (sample SAMN08582032, study PRJNA380276) | Marine sediment metagenome, whole genome shotgun sequencing project. | isolation source: ocean sediment barecode stripped | collected 2017 | reverse complement strand
GCCGAACGTGCTTGTCAGGCAATCGGCCTTGTCTGCGGCAGACGCTACTCCGGGATGGCTCCCTGCGGTCCGCTTTATTCCCTGCGCAGCGTCTGCCGCAGACAAGGCCTGGACAGGTCACGACCGTTTGGAATCGGCGAACCTGTGCGTTACCCGCCTTACAGCGCCTGTAAGATTAAGTCTGAGGTATTGCAGCCAGGCGAAGTTATCGCCTGCCTTTCTTGGTTCGCGGCTGACCGGAAAGCAAAAGAGCCCGTCGTCGCGCGGCCGTCAACGGCCGGGGCACGCGGCGTCGATCTTCGATATAAGATCTCTGACTATTGGTGAGAATGGAGAAAATATATGGATCCCAACCTGTCACTGCCGAGACTTCATCCTTATCGGGGAACAGTGGGATCACGTCGCTATCTTTGTCGGTGCTCATGATCTGATGTTGCTTATTTTGGAATCGGTGCACTATAGCGATCTTGCCGAAAAACTGAATCAACTATTGACATAACCGAGTCGGAAGGCAGGGAACTGTGAGCTGATGCCAATCGTTAGTTAAATTACGACTATCAGGAGACTCATATGGATTTACCTTTAACCGGTAGCTGCTAATGTGGTTTGATCCATTACAAGGTCACTGAAAAACCAATCGTTACGGTTGTTTGCCATTGCATTGACTGCCAGAAGTTATCGGCCAGTGCGTTTAGCCTAATGCCGGCTGCGCACGTTTGGACGAAGCGTGCGCAGCCCTGGGTTGATATCCCATCGGATATCCCCAGCTATGACGGGCAGCCAGAGGTCGGTGAGTTGCTGAAAGATATAGCGCAATGTAAGCAGCAAGATGACGGATCTGTAAGGGTGAACTGATGCACATTCTCGGGCCGAGCTTCGCTTTATTTGCGCTGACCGCATTCTCATTATTTCGTCTGGGTTTCATGCGCTTTTCAGCCGTCAAAAATCAGCGAATTGATCCACGCTTCTTTCGAACCTATCGGGGATATGATGAGCCTGAATACTTGGCAGCCGCATCCAGAAATTTTGTGAATCTTTTCGAGATGCCGGTTTTGTTTTATGTGTCGTCGATTCTGATCTACATCACCGATCAGGCGAACGTGGTACTCGTCGGATTGTCGTGGGTTTACGTCGGTTTGCGGTATATCCATAGTTATATTCATTTGACATCGAATATTGTGATCCGGCGATTTCGGATTTATGTGTTGAGTTGTCTCGTGTTGTTTACTATATGGGTAATATTCGGCCTGCAGCTATTGCGGATGTAGTGGGGCGTGAGCCGCACTCTGGCTTCAGGCCTCTGGTGCGGGAAGTGATATAGTCGACGAACAATCGAGGCGCGACCGATCCGATTTGCGCAGTCGCCGCTCGAAAACGATCAGAAAGTTGAGGGGAGAAGAAGCAATGCCAAAGTTCGTCATTGAAAGAGAAATCCCGGGAGCAGGCGACATGACGCCAACGGATCTGCAGGGGGCATCGCAAAAATCCTGTTCAGTGCTAAAAACGCTCGGCACTGACATTCAGTGGGTGCATAGCTATGTTACGGCCGACAAAATTTATTGTATCTATCTAGCGCCGAGCGAACAGCTGATACGGCAACATGCCGAGCAAAGCGGATTTCCGGCAAACTCTATCGCCGAAGTAAAAGCCATCATAGATCCAACCACTTCAGAGTGAGTCGACCACTCGCTCATACATAGGGGTCTGAATTCAGACCCCGGACTGGGCGCGCAGAAGGTTATATTCAAATAGGCGTTGGCCAATCCTGCGTCATTGTCGTAAGGATCGTTGTATAGTTGGTTCTGTCTATCGCGTCCGGTCACGGCTCTTGGCCATCAAGGGCCGTGACCGGAACATCAGAATGCGGCAGCGTCGATATGGTTCGACTGCAAACAAAATGGCCGACAATTCTATGTTTCAAGAGGCACTATCGGCGCAATCATTTTACCGATGGATTTGGTCAAAGATTGATATGAATAATCTCATTGCAGCCATGATTCCCGCGATGTTTTTACTTGGTGCTTGTGGGAACGATGCGACTCAATCTAACGGTGAGCCAATAGAGTCGAAGACCGCGAGTTCGGCAGAAGCATCCGCCGCAGTGGCAGAACTGGTCGAAGCGTTCTTCGAACGCGGATTGGAACGCAACCCGTTGCGTGCAACTTTTATTGGCGACTATCGGTATGACGATCGCCTGGCAAACAGGATCAGCCCCCAGTACATTGCTGAAAGTCGTGCAATAGACCGCGAATACCTGGAAAAACTTGCCAGCATCGATTCAGAAGCGCTGTCCGGCCAGGATCGCCTGACCTATGACATGTTCAAGCTCGATCGCGAGATGGCGCTGGAGGGCGAGAAGTTTCCGTCACATTTGATACCGGTCAATCAGTTCCGTTCCTTTCCGAATTCATTTATTCAGCTCGGCAGCGGTTCGAGTGCGCATCAATTCAAAACGGTAAAGAACTACGATGATTTCCTGAGTCGCATGGATGACTTCGTAGTCTATATGGACCAGATAATCATGAATATGCGAGTAGGCGTGGCTGAGGGCATCGTCAACCCGCGTGTATTAATGCAGAAAGTGCTGCCGCAATTGAGTTCTCAGATTATTGACGACGCGGAGAAGAGTACTTTCTATGCGCCGATCCGGAACATGCCCGGCGATTTCAGCAGAGAAGATCGCGAGCGCCTGACTGCGGCATACATCGAGGCGATCGTTACCACGGTCATTCCTGCGTATAAACGTGTGTACGATTATATTCGCGACGAATACATGCCGGAAACCCGCGAAACGGTCGGGTTGGCTGATTTGCCAGGGGGCAAGGAATGGTATGAATTCCTGGTACGTCGAACCACGACCACGAATCTGACAGCTGACGAGATTCATCAGATTGGCCTGGCTGAAGTCGCTCGCATTCATAGCGAAATGCAAAACGTGATGGACGAAGTTGGTTTTACTGGGGACCGGCGAGCATTTTTCGATTTCCTGAACAACGATGAGCAGTTTTATTTTGAGAGGCCCGACCAACTCATTCAGGGCTATCGCGACATGTCGGATCGTGTTTCCAGTCTCACGCCCGAATTATTTAGCATTTTCCCAAAATCCGGTTTTGAGGTGCGTCGAACCGAATCATTCCGTGAACAATCCGCCGCGGGCGGAAACTATCGACGAGGGACACCGGATGGTTCACGGTCGGGCATTTTCTTTGCCAATGCCTACGACATTAAAGCCCGGCCAATATGGGCGATGGAGGCATTATTTCTGCACGAGGCCATACCCGGCCATCATTTCCAGATTTCGATTCAACAAGAGCTTGAAAATTTGCCACGCTTCCGCCGGTTCGGCCGTTACACGGCCTTTTCGGAAGGCTGGGGTTTATACGCTGAGTCGCTGGGCAAGGAACTCGGCGTCTACACCGATCCATACCAATATTTTGGCGCACTGAACGCCGAGCTATGGCGAGCCATACGTTTGGTCGTTGATACCGGTCTGCATGCCAAGGGCTGGAGCCGCGATGACGTACTGAATTACATGTATGAAAATTCAGCCGTCAAAGAAGCGCGCGCTATTAGCGAGGCCGAACGTTATATTGCGGCGCCATCACAGGCGCTGGCCTATAAGGTTGGTCAGTTGAAGATTCGTGAGTTGCGGGATCGGGCGGAACACGCATTGGGTGAAGATTTTGACGTGCGGGAATTCCATAGAGCTGTGTTAAGTGATGGTGCAGTGCCATTGGCCACGCTGGAGACAAAAATCGATCGTTGGATCGGATCGCGGATGTAAAAGTACGGAATAAACTAGACAATGCCCGACCCAACTCTGGATTATCCAACAAACTACCGGAGCGGAAAATGTCTCATATCAATCGATACGGCGACCTTCTGGGTCGCATATTAATCTCCCTGATGTTCCTGACGTCCGGAATAGGAAAAATCTCCGGATATGCTGCAACACAAGAATACATGGAATCTGTTGGGGTGCCGGGCTTGCTCCTTCCATTGGTCATCGTTGTCGAAGTTGTCGGTGCTCTTGCGGTAATAGTTGGTTGGAGGACACGCTGGGCGGCGGCAGCGTTGGTCGGCTTTTGCATTATTTCCGCGCTACTTTTTCATGCGGATTTTTCTGATCAAAGCCAAATGATCAGTTTCATGAAAAATATCTCGATAGCAGGTGGGTTTCTGGTGATCTTTGCTTTTGGCGCGGGACCGTTAAGCCTGGATGGGCGCCACTCTCGCTAGATCCCGCCGTACCGATGGCTTGAAGTGATAATTCGTAAAAACATTGCGGAGCTAGCCATGGTGGAACCGCGGTAATCAAATTTATACACTGTGTATATACGGTCCTGGCTGCACAGACCTTTAGCAGTTTTTGATAATGCCTGAGATATTAGTGTTCTCACTACGGGAGGCCGATCCAGTGACGACAATAACAAAGCCAACAGGGCCCTTGGTTACTCGACATGATGCAAGCGGCATTTGTGAACTTACGATTAACCGGCCTGAGGCATATAACGCTTTATCCATTGATTGCATGAAGACGCTCCAGGCGTGTCTGGACGACATACGTGATGATTCTGGTATTAAGGTAGTAATAATTTCGGGTTCTGGGGACAAGTTTTGCGCGGGCCATGACCTCAAGGAACTGCGTGACAATCGGGACCGAGATTTCTACGAGCAAACATTTGCAACCTGTTCACGGCTGATGATGTCAATCATATCCTCGCCAAAACCGGTTATTGCCAAGGTGCGAGGAATAGCCACTGCGGCGGGCTGCCAACTCGTGGCAAGTTGTGATCTGGCTGTAGCTACAGAGGACGCGAGGTTCGCAACACCTGGCGTCAACATCGGACTATTCTGCTCTACTCCGATGGTCGCTGTGTCACGAACTGTAGCTAGAAAGCACGCGATGGAAATGTTGTTGTTGGGTGATTTTATTTCCGCACACCGTGCCTACGAGATGGGACTCATAAATCGTATTACGCGGCCAGACGATCTGGACAGCGTTACCATGGATCTGGCAGCGGCGATCGCGTCCAAATCCGCACCTACCCTGCGAGTTGGGAAGCGTGCGTTTCAAGAGCAAATCGACCGCGATCTGAAGGGCGCGTATGAATACTGCAATCGGGTGATGGTCGAAAATATGATGGCGGATGATGCGAGTGAGGGCATTTCAGCGTTTCTTGAAAAGCGCGCACCGCAATGGGGCAAAGAAGACTAAAATCCGACAGAACTATGGTTAGTAGATCGTGAGAGTTAGTAATTGACCACTTCTCAAATAGTCGAATTGATGTCGGCACTGACATGTCCTCTATGTGGACATTCAGAATTGCTCGAGATGCCGGAGGATCGCTGTGTTTTTTTTCACCAGTGCGCAGGCTGCAAAGAGATTCTGAAGCCCGATAAAGGAGACTGCTGCGTATTTTGTTCCTTCGGCGATACTTGCTGTCCGCCGAAGAAACTCGGGCATTGTTAGTTGATTTAGAAGGCCTGAGGAGATGTCGTGCCCCTGATTGATCCGCTACCCGCTGGGGCCGATTCGGAAGTTAGTGCGCTCGCGAATTTTTTTAACGAAACGCTGGGTTTCTGTCCGAATAGCGTGCTGACCATGCAGGTGCGTCCCGATATTGCGAAGGCCTTCATCCAGCTGAACACGGCTGTTATGGAAAATCACGGCCGTGTTACGAGTTCGCTAAAGCGATTGATCGGTTTCGTGGCCAGCCGTGTTGCCGGTTGTAATTACTGCCAGGCTCATACGATCCGTGCCGCTGAGCGCTACCATGCCGACAGCGAGCAGCTCGAAAATATTTGGGACTATGAAACGCATCCGGCATTCAGCGAGGCAGAGCGGGTGGCGCTTGATTTTGCCGTTGCGGCTGCGACGATTCCGAATGGCGTAGATGACGAGTTGCAAAAACGCTTGCATGAGCTTTGGGATGATGGCGAGGTTGTCGAAATTTTAGCCGTTGTTGCGCTTTTTGGCTTTCTGAATCGTTGGAACGACAGTATGGCCACAACGCTTGAGAGCGCGGCCGCCGAATCCGCCGAGAAATGGCTTGGTGGCTATGGGTGGGTTCGCGGTAAACACACCTAGCGGGCTGGAATCGACGGGACAAACTGATTTACCGATGTGGATTTCGGCTGGGGATGGCTAAATCCTGTCCTGGAACCGGGAATAGTAAAGTATTCGCAACAAGCGAACTATAATAATCGACTTCAGGAAAAAGCTGGGTACTACGTAAATGTCAGTCGACAAAAGCTTAATCATCCGCCGGGTCGATCCGGCGTCTCCTGACTGCCGCGTAATGATCGATGAATTGGACCGACTTCAGGCGTCTTTGTATCCGCCGGAAGATAATTATCTCGACTCGATTGACGAGCTTCAAAAGCCGGACTGTTATTTTATCGGTGCTTACCTAGACCGGCGAATCGTGGGGTGTGGCGCATTCAAAATTGTGGACGGAACGTATGGTGAACTCAAAAGAATGTACGTGATAGCCGGTTATCGTCAGCTTGGAATTGGTCAGAGGCTTCTGGAAGAGTTAGAGGCACACTCGGTGGAGAGCGGTGTTAAGTTAGTGCGGTTGGAAACGGGCGTGAGTCAACCGGAAGCTCTCGCTCTATATCGCAGAAATGGGTATCACGAGATCGAAGCTTTTGGCGGATATTCTGATAGTGCCCTGAACGTTTTTATGGAGAAGCGGCTCCGTAATGGGTAGCGGCCGGGAACCTGGGCGGGGACGCGAATCAGTTGAACCTTTGGCTTCGAAGGCTAACTTTTCTGTTGGTGATCTCGTGCACCACAGGCTCTTTAATTATCGTGGAGTTGTGGTGGACGTTGATCCGCATTTCATGCTGTCCGATGAGTGGTACGAAACTGTGGCAGTTTCACGTCCGCCGAAAGATGAGCCCTGGTATCGGGTGTTAGTGCACAACGCCACACATGACACCTATGTGGCCGAGCAAAACCTGGAGCCGGACCCGACAGGGGAACCCGTTTCCCATCCGTTGGTCGATCTTCAGTTCGCAGCGTTCAGAAATGGGCATTACATTACCTCGGCTAAAATGAACTGAATGCCCGGGGAAGTAGTATTGCCGAATACCAACAGAGCTCCTGCAGCGCATACGTAAAGCGCCCGAAGATACTAGAGATGTTCTGTGATGAATTTGAGTGAACGCACGAAATTAAATGTCCTGCTAGGAACAATTATTTTTGTGTTCATTGGCACAATATTTGTACCGGCCATACCGCAGGATGTGGCATACCATCAATTCGCGGATCAAAGAGAAATATGGAGCATCCCGAATTTCTGGAACGTAATAACTAATGCACCGTTCTTCTTTATTGGGTTGATCGGTATCGGAGTAGTCCAGTTTTGGAAAATGCCAGGAGGCCTTGCTGAAATCCGTTTGGGATATTTGATGTTTTTTGTCGGCATGGCAAGCGTCGCCTTGGGTTCAAGCTATTATCATCTTAACCCCTCAAATGAAACTTTATTTTGGGATCGGTTGCCGATGACGATTGCATTTATGGCCTTCTGCAGCGTCATTGTCAGTGAAAATTTATCCATTGAGCTGGGTTCGCGTTTATTATGGCCGCTGGTTTGTATAGGATTTCTATCAGTCATCTACTGGACCTATACGGAAGGCTTGGGAAGAGGTGATTTGCGATTTTACGCGCTAGTGCAATTTCTACCAGCATTACTGATACCGATGATCTTATTGATGTTCAAGTCCGCGTTTGCGAGTAATCGGTATATCTGGGCGATGCTGGGCTCATACGTTCTGGCAAAAATCGCGGAGGCCTTGGATGGGCCGATCTTCGATGTTCTGGGTTACCTTAGCGGGCATTCCATCAAGCATCTGATCGCATCGGTCGGTGGAATATTATTTTGTCTGGCTTTGGTAAGCCGGGTACCAGACCGTCGGCCCGGTTAGCCAGTCAATTGCGCGCCTACGGGTATGGGACTGCAGCCAGACGGGCCGCATACAAGCAACGTGAAAGAAACAATATTTCTGATTCTCGGTATCGTAGCGTTGTCCTATCTTGGGCTTTGCGTCTTCTTATATGTTGCTCAGCGTTCCTTTCTTTACCAACCGGCTGCCGAAACAAGTGGCGCAGAGGCGGACGAAATGCGCATCGAAACCGGCGGCGTATCGCTCAAGATCTGGCATATCAACCCGCGACTTTCGAAAGCGATTATATATTTTGGTGGAAATGCGGAGAATGTTTATTGGAATGTCCCTTTATTCAAGGAAATTTTTTCGGATTATTCGGTCTATCTTGTAAATTACAGAGGTTATGGAGGTAGCTCCGGCTCGCCGTCTGAAACCGCCCTGCTCGCAGATGCGGTCTCAATCTTCGATCGGCTCGAATCGAAGCACGAAAGTATCTCGTTAATCGGCAGAAGCCTCGGGACCGGTGTAGCAACTTACCTTGCGTCGGTCAGACAGGTCGAAAAAATGGTGCTCGTTACACCATTCGACAGCCTTGTGAGTGTCGCGAAGAGAGGCTATCCGATTTTTCCGGTCTCCCTGTTTTTGAAGGACAGATATGATTCTTATGGTCGAGTCGCTTCGATAAAGTCGTCCACTCTCGTAATTCTTGCTGAGAACGATGAAATTATCCTGCGGGAAAGTTCAGACAGGCTGATTTCGGCATTTAAGTCAACAGATGTGCTTGTCGAAATGATAGATGATGCGACGCATAATTCAATCGGCAATACATCGATCTACTTGAAGATACTGAATGACTTTCTCTGAATGAGGAACTCTATAGAAATATGCTGCGTTTCATTTCGTATTTTATGATCTTCGTATTAGGCACCTTGCTTGGCAGCGCTTTGCCAAGCTATAGCTTTCAATATCAGCAAAGACTTGGAGCTCAGCTGGACCAGGTTCGCATAGATCTCACGCCCTTCCAGAATATTGCGGATGAATTTCATGGGGGTAGTCTGCCGGCGCTGGTTCAACATCATCTGAAAAGTGATGATCCGACATTTCATGCTGAAGGCTTGGCAATCCGGATAATGTTGGAAAATAGAAATGACCTTGCGGCGGCAACCGCTGCGCTGAACGAATCTCCGGCGAAACAGGCCAGGTTTTTTGTCGAGAACATTGACTACGAAATTGCCAGGTCCACATGGCGTAGTTACACGCCGAGTATTGTCACGACCCCAGAGTCTTTTAAGTTTTCTGTCATCGTTGGGGCGGTGTTAAGTCTGCTATCTTATATACTTTGGAGGTCCATTCGATTTTTTACCGTATGGGTTTTCAAGGCGCCATATCGGGAATGATGGCAACCACCGATGCAGGATTTGAATATTGACCGATAGCGGTTACAAGGCGATTAAGAAAAGAAACTTATCCCGCTGGGGGATTGCTGCGGTGCCTTTGGGCTTGTTACTCGGGCTTGTCGTCGGGATATCGTTCGGTAACGCGGCAATCGGTGTCGCGATTGGCGCCGCGCTTGGTTTTGGCGCCGCTGTATCATTATTGGCAGCAGTCGTTGTATTCCGCTCGGCGGAAAAACCAGAGTAACCATGAGCAAATACGGTGCGACAATGAAAGACGGGGTGGGAACTAATATACTGATTAGTGCTCCGCCCAATCCATTATCAAAAAACCTTCGCCGCCGCATTTCTGAAATCGTTCGCGATATCGAAGAGATTCGTGAAGCACATTTTCCAGAGGTTGTTGCCATGGGGTCTTACGATAATGCGGCGTGTGTCCTGTTTCTGGTTTTCCGTCAGACAAGCAAAATTTCTGCTGTCATGGATTCGATAGGCGCTGAACTGGCAAACGTGAGCGAGGATGAAGGGCCGTTCGAGATCTGGCCAATTAGTCAATCGGATAGCCTGTTAGAAACTATAAGAGGCGCCAACTGCGTGATTGGCTGGCGCGATTGAGCCCTGAATTCAGGAGGGCCGCTGTGCCCCGGTAACTTTTCCGATTAGCATCAGGCGAAGTGCGACTGTTACCGTTATCGCTGATAGACTCTGACATCTTGCGTTGCTTCGCTGCTGCCGGATCTGCAAACTATGGATCATCACAAACTGGTGTTGCCAGAACACTTGAATGATCAAGGCTCATTGTTTGGGGGTTACCTGCTGAAATGGCTCGACGAATTCGCCTACATAACAGCCAGCATAGATTTTCCAGGGCATCGTTTCGTAACGATCGCTCTGGAGAATGTTGAGTTCAAGCATCAGATCGCGTGTGGTCAGATATTGTGTTTTTCTGTAAACCGCACGCGACTTGGCGCGACATCTGTCGAGTATTTTATCGAGGTTGTGGGCGAAAAAATCAAAAAAGATGCTGATCGAGTCTTGTTTGCGACCAATATTACGTTTGTAAATGTCACTGATACCGGTAAAAAATCGCGGATACATCGATAAATCACCTGAACATTCCCATACGACTAGCGGTGCTTGACGAGGCGGACATCATTTCGCGGATGTCCCGGCGATTAATCGAGGCTGATCTTCCCCAATCGTGGACCGGGCGACGCGTTGCTAACCATATTCGTAGCGCGAATAGCGTGGTGGTAACCGCACACGATGGTGATGTGATCACCGGCTTCGCTGTAATGCATTTCAAAGATGACAGCGCACACTTGAATCTACTGGCCGTTGAACCGGATTATCGCCGCTGCGGCATTGGTGGTGGCTTGGTCAAGTGGCTCGAGGAATCCGCGATAATTTCTGGAGTACGATTCGTCAGCCTGGAAGTTCGGTCCAGCAACCATCGAGCACTTCGGTTCTATTCTGAACTCGGATACCGGGAAACCGGTACGATTCCGGGATATTATAGCGGCGTTGATGATGCGACGTTACTGGCCCGGGATTTACGCGTCTGCGGCGTTCGGGGCGCTGAATAGCAATAGTGAAATCAGCCGGAAAACGACTGGACGCGTAGTTTCGCTCGAGATCGCTGCCGCAACCGCAACCGGTGAATCAAGGTGACGGGCAGGTACGGGAGCCACAGGATTCCATAGCCGTGTACACGCTTGTAATAGGCAATCGGAATTATTCATCCTGGTCTTTACGGGCCTGGTTATATCTCCGTGTGAGTGGAATTCCTTTTGACGAAATTCGCATCCCATTGTTTACCGATCGGTGGCGAGAGGATATTGCTTGTTATTCTCCGGCGGGGCGGGTTCCCGTTCTGCTGGATGATGAACTCGCGGTTTGGGACAGTCTCGCCATTGTCGAATATATTCGTGAACGTCACGCGGATGCGGTTGGCTGGCCGGTCGCATCCGCAGTTCGTGCCATCGCACGTTCGATCGTTGCGGAAATGCATTCTGGATTTTTGGCCGTTCGTGATGAGTTGCCGCAGAATATTCGCGCACATAATCCGCGCGATTTATCGGACTTATCCGACCAGTGCGGATTGGAGATTCAACGGATCAACGATATCTGGACGACATGTCGGCGTAAATACCGGCGTGAGGGGCCATGGCTTTTTGGTTCCTTGTCTATCGCGGACATCATGTTTGCTCCCGTAGCGCTGCGCTTTGTGACATATTCGATCCCGGTTCCGGGTCCGGCCGAGGAATATGTTCGCGGAATTCAGGACCTTGAGCCGATAAAGGAGTGGATGACCCTGTCTGAAGCAGAGCCTGAATCACTCACGTTTATTGATACGCTGCCCGCATCTGGGGAATCCGTTAAGGCATAGGATTAACGTTGATGCCAGAATATTCAACAAATGTTTTTCAATATTTCTTGTAATGAGGACGCAAAGGAATGGGTGATTCGGTGTCGAACTGGCGAAACGAGGGTGTTCGTATTGTGCATAAAGACCAACTTGATCCAAATACACCGCAAACACCTGGCATGCATCGTATGGCCGCGGTGACAAACGCATCGGCAAATGCCACGAAAATTTGGGCGGGCACAGTTGATATAGCACCGGATGCGAGAACCGGGGCTCACCATCATGGAGAACTGGAAAGTGTTATTTATGTTGTTAGGGGGCGTGCGCGCATGCGTTGGGGAGATCAGCTGGAGTATACCGCCGTTGCCGAAGCCGGAGATTTCATATTCGTTCCGCCTTTTGTGCCGCACCAGGAAATGAATGCGAGCGCTACTGAGCCACTGGAATGTGTACTGGTCAGGAATGACCAGGAACCCATTGTCGTTAATCTCGATATCGATGCGACTAACTTGCCTGAAGAGGTTCTCTGGACAGATCCGCATCATCCCGGTAAAGATTGAGCGAGGAGAATGCCTGCGATGACCCGTCAATTATTTGCTTCCGGGACCCGTTGGGAATCACGAGTAGGTTATTCCCGAGCCGTGCGGGTGGGGCCACAGGTTTATGTTTCAGGTACGACTGCTACCGGTCCGGACGGTGAAATTGTGGGTCTCGGAGATCCGGCCGCGCAAATGAAGCAATGCCTCGCTAATATTGAGCAGGCTCTGAAGCAAATGGGAGCTGATTTAGAGGACGTTGTTCGCACACGAATGTATGTCGTGAATATCAATGCTTGGGAGAAAATCGGGCGGGTTCATGGGGAGGTCTTTCATGAAATCCGCCCGGCTACCACCATGGTGGAAGTCAGTCGACTTATTACGCCGGAGATTCTGGTTGAGGTCGAAGCCGATGCGTATATTGATAGCCATAACCGGTCTTGTAATACTTGATGGCCTCGGTGCAGGTATTTGCAAGATTCTGTGATCGATTTTAGTTATCCCGACGAGCCGGCAAGGACATAACCATGCTACGCATTACCGAACCTGAAATCATGGATGATGAAGAGCAGGTACGCGCCTATTCACTTGCTGATTTTGAGGAGCCTCATAGCCAATTCATCAGGCTGCTGGGCGAAAAACTACCGTCTCTTCCAGCGACCGGACACGCTCTCGACATGGGCTGTGGATCCGGTGATATTACGCGCCGTTTCTCGCTCGCGTACCCTGATTGGAAAATTGACGGAATTGATGGTTCTCAGGCTATGCTAACGGTTGCCCGGGAAATGGCTATCGATGAAGGCATGGAAGAACGCCTGAATTTTATGAAGGTGTTACTTCCGGCGTCGCCGCCACCGGGTTGCGACTATGACTTGATATTTTCCAACAGCTTGCTGCATCACTTATCAGATCCCGCAGTATTCTGGGTGAGCCTGGCCGACTGGTCCGGTCAGAATACCCATGTGTTCGTCATGGATTTAATGCGCCCGGAAAACCCGCAGCAGGCACAGGCCATGGTGCAGCGATATTCAGCCGAAGAGCCGGAGATCCTGCGGACGGATTTTTTTAACTCATTGCTCGCATCCTTCGAGCCGGAGGAAATAACCGAGCAACTTGGGAAGGCATCTCTGACTCAACTGCAACTCGAAATTGCATCGGATCGTCACCTCATTGTATGGGGTTCGACCAGGACCTGATCAGCCGCCCGATCACTGAACGGAGCGGCTCAAAAACCTGTTCGATTAAATAGATAACAATAATGCCGAGGAAGGGAAAATCCGGATTGACTCGCATCAGCGGATTTCCTCCGGTCATGGACAAGTTTGTTCGCGTTTTGATACTCGGTTCCATGCCGGGAAACGCATCCCTGGCAAAGAATGAATACTACGGATTGCCGCATAATGCTTTCTGGAGAATTATGGGGGACCTCTTTGGTGCGAGTGCGGATCTTCCGTACGCGGAGCGACTGAAAGTGCTTACCGACCGTGGGATTGCGTTATGGGACGTACTGGACAGCTGTTACCGACCGGGGAGTCTGGATTCAGCCATCGATGACAGGACAGCGAAAACGAATAATTTTGAAATCCTTTTTCGCGATCATTGCACGATTACGCACGTATTCTTTAATGGCAAGAAGGCCGCCAATTTATTTGCGAAACGAATACTGCCGACCATCGAAGACGAACAAGTGGCGAAAACGTTCGTCACCCTGCCATCGACGAGCCCCGCGTTGGCATCGATGACCTACGAGGAAAAGCTTGACCAATGGGCTGTAGTCAAAGCCGCGACAGGCTGAGTTTCAATCTGACCCGCACCGAACATGCTGAATTCTTTTGTGCAACATTGACAATGCCTATGGATAAGACAGACACGATCATTCGCCTTCATCAGGCCGGCGAAGGTGTTGCCGAGCAACTCAAGGCACTCCATGATTCTGCTTATTCTGTTGAAGCACGGCTCCTTGGGCTTGATGAATTTCCGCCATTGAAAAGGACCTTGGAATTCTACGCGAAGTCGAAATCGGTGTTTTTTGGTTATATTCGCGGAGATTGTTGCGTGGGATCGGTGGAGCTCGACACAGATGATTCGTCGATTCTTGAAGTATCGAGTCTGGTTGTTGATCCGTGCTTTTCCCGGCAGGGAATTGCAACGAAGTTAATGATGCACGTATTGTCTAAAGCCGGCTCCAGGCGCGTTATAGTCTCCACGGCCACCGGGAACTATCCAGCTATTAATCTATATGAAGGCCTGGGCTTTCGGCAAGCCGATCATTGGACGACGGACGCCGGAATTGACCTTGTCCTGCTGGAAAAATGCGCGGGAAATATGCGGTCGGGAAGCAACCGATGAAAGAGAGCGAGGTGTTCTGGTTAGGAAAGCGATCCAGGTCCGGAGATGAGCTCAGGAATTTTGCGGATGAACAAGAGTTCGTAACTGCGATGCAGACTGAGTGTCAGGCACATGGCTGTAAGATTCAACGATTTGTATCTGCCAAAGGCAAATATGGCACATGGCTGCTGGAGTTCGGGCGCGACGGGAAAAACCAGCGTATCGTCTGGAATGGCAAGGACAAGAAATTGGTGCTTCAGGTAGCGCTGACCAGTGGTGGGTGGGAAGAGCCGAAAGCGACCACGGTAGCGAGCGTGGATATCCGGGGATTTGCTGCAGGCATTCGTGTGCTCATAGGCCGCGATGCGGATCCCGGCGCATAATGATTGGGCGGCAGTCGCCGGACCGAATCTCGGAACGAGCGAATTTGGGGTCATTAGATTCAGGATAGATTAGTGATACGAGTTCTTGGAATCGATCACATCGTTCTGCGGGCTAAAAATGCCGTGGCGATGATCGATTTTTATACGAACATTCTGGGCTGTACGGTCGAGCGAGACGTTTCTGCCGAGTTGGGACTTACTCAGTTGCGAGTCGGGCGCTCACTGATCGATATCGTTTCTGTCGATAGCACCCTTGGGCGGAAGGGCGGGCCGGCGCCTGACTCGACGGGTAACAACCTGGATCATTTTTGTCTGCAAATCGAAAAAATTGACGAGGCGACTCTGACAGAATTCCTGGTGGCACGGGATGTCACTGTCAGTGACTTTGAACGGCGATACGGGGCAGAAGGTTATGGTCGCTCAGCCTACATACGAGATCCGGAAGGCAATATCATCGAGTTAAAGGGCATTGATAATACGGAGCATTCATCATGACAACGCATGGCGGCGGATGCCACTGTGGAAAGGTGAGATTCGAAGTCGATGCGGCTGAAGAAATCGTCGTCTCCGACTGTAATTGTTCAATTTGCCGCATGCTGGGTTATCTGCACCTGATCGTTCCGCGGGAAAGTTTCCGCTTATTAAAAGGTGGTGATGATCTGACCACCTATACATTCAATATGGCAGTTGCACAGCATTTTTTTTGTTCATGTTGTGGGGTAAAGTCATTTTATATACCGCGTTCGCATCCGGATGGGATCAGCGTGAATGCCAGGTGTCTGGATGAGGCTGATGCGATAAAAATGACAATTGAGGCTTTCGATGGCAAAAATTGGGAAGCAGCCAGAGAAAGTATGTCTTCAAGACCTTCTTAGACGCACCTGAATACGGATTTGGTTCCGGTGCGCGAATGTGACTGGATAACGGATTGGGATCCGTTCATCATCAGTACCAAAGGGGGACCAGTTCCTGGAGCGGTTCACTGATTCCTATTACAGTCAGATGATGGTCGAGTGGGAATCCGCCATGAATCGCTATCTGTAGACTGAAGAGAAGTCGTAGAAATAAATTCCGGGTTTGGAATTATGTTGATAAGTTTGCGAAAAGATGTAGAAGCTTTACTCCCAAATTGGGAGTCGTGGTATCCGAGCTTGTTCCACGCTGCTGAAGATCTTGGTCTTATCAGGGCGCGGGTATGCTCGCCGTCTTCGCTGTTGCTCAGCAATCGGCATAAAAGTGTTCAGAGTGCCGCCTTAGAGGCTTACCGGGAAAAGTGGGGTGGAAAAGAATAAGGCGGGCTTTCACCGGTTCCTTCACATAAATGGCCATCTAATAGTTACCCATTACTGTCCCATTGTGATGTATTGCTATCGTGCCATGCGCCGCCGAGCCGCTTTGCACATGCCGGCACATTCGGGATCGGAAACACTAATGCCGTGTTAGCTCATTCGGAAGCCTGTGAGAGAAATAAATACCCGATACTGACGGTATTGACCGATGCGTTTGCAGATATTTCTAATGTATTGGAGATCGGCAGCGGTACGGGGCAGCATGCGGTTTATTTTGCGAATAATCTTTCTCACCTTAAATGGCAGCCAAGTGAACTTGCCGAAAGCTTGTCAGGTTTGCGTGCACGGCTGGCTGCCGAAGGCCCTGGTAATGTCCCGGAACCATTGACTTTGAATGTTGCAGATCACCCGTGGCCTGGTCCAGGCGAGCAGTGGACTGACGGCCTGTTCACTGCTAACACGCTGCATATCATGTCGTGGCAAGATGTTGAGCACTTTTTCGCGGGCGTTGGCCAGGTTCTGGTGCAGAAGGGCGTGTTATGTATTTATGGTCCATTCCGTTACGGTGGGCACTACACCAGCGAGAGCAACGCGATTTTTGATCGTTCCCTGCGAAACCGTGATCCGTTAAGTGGAATCCGAGATTTCGAAGCGATTACAGACCTGGCGGAGAGCCAAGGATTACATCTTCTCACGGACCATTCGATGCCGGCGAATAATCAATTGTTGGTCTGGGTAAGGTAGCTTTCCGAAGTGTTGGTTGAGATTGACGATTAGCAGTTTTTAGCTGGGGGTGTGGCAATAGTTATGTGGCACGTTTACATCATCCAATGCATAGACCAAAGTCTGTACACTGGTGTTGCAAAAGATGTGGAGGCGCGTGTAGAAAAGCATAATGCCGGATGTGGGGCTAAATATACTCGAAGCCGGCGGCCTGTAGAACTTGTCTATCAGGAACCAGTTGGTGATCAATCGGCCGCTTTGCGGAGAGAACTGGCGATCAAACGCATGAAACGAGCCGTAAAGCGTAAATTAATCGCTGCACATCGATAATTGCATGTGTCTGGCGTCATCGGAATATTGCGCTGTCGGGTAATTATGGCGTAATGCACATTGATAACAAGAAGGAAATCCACTCGATGTCTGAAAACCGCAAATCGATTGTTCGATTCCCAACGGTGTCTCGTCGAGCCCTGCTAGCCAGTGGCGCGGGTCTCGCAGCCGTCTCGGCCCAACGGGTATGGGCAGGCAACACAGACGGATCAGCATTGACGTGGCCGGTTGCTGCAGCCGCGTCCTTGCAGGGTGCTCCGACTGCACCGTTCGATACGTTTCGCGATTACATAGCGGCGTTGGAAGCGCATGGCCTGGTTTTTCGTGTTCCGAGAATCGATCAGGATGCTTACGAGATGACTGCGCTGACGTATCGGCTCATTGATGAACATGGCTGGTATGAGGCGCCATGCATCCTCGCGGAAGAAATCAAGATTGGCGGCAAATGGGTTAAAGGTCCGGTCCTGACTAATCATCAGGGGCACTGGTATGCGGAAGCAATTGTGTTCGGTGTCGATATAGTCCCGAATGACGGGGTTGGGACCTACCGCAAAGCCATGGCGCATCTGGAAGGATTATTGGAGGACGGCGAGTATCCAACCATCGAGCCGAAAGCAGTGAGCCGCGATCAGGCACTCTGTAAGCAGGTTGTGTTGCGCGGTGATGATATCGACTTGACTAAGTTTGCGTTCATTCAAAGTAATCCCGGCGATTCGAGGCGGTATATCAATACCGGCTCGGTATTTACCGATGATCCGGTAATCGGTAAGAATTTCGGCACCTATCGTTGTGAGTTACGCGGACCGCGGCTTATTGGAGTCAATTCCGAGCCCAATCAGACTGCATGGCGAACGCTGAATGCCGCCAGAGATCGTGGTGAGAAGTTTGTCAGGGTTTCCATCGCTGTTGGCCAGGACCCGGTGATATGGGTTATCAGCGGATCACGCATCGTTAACCGGCGCAGCAAGGAAAAAGTAGACGAACTCGCGATTGCTGGTGGTATGCGTGGTAAAGCGGTGGAAGTCGTACGTTCTGAAACCAACGATCATATGGTTCCTGCTAATGCGGAAATGATTATCGAGGGCGAAATTCCTCTCGACGAGACTCTGCCGGAAGGACCTTTTGGTGAAATGTATCAGTACCTTGGGGCGAGGAAAGACGAGAATTTCTTTATGCGTGTGACGGCAGTTACACACCGAAGAGATCCCTGGGTTTTGAATATGTTTACGGGTGTCACGCGCGGTTATGTGACCGGTCCGATGGCGGTCCTGTTCAACGCGCGCTTCAAACGGCTGGTCCCGGGTTTGATCGAGCTGCATTCTCCGGTCGATTCTACCGGGCTCACCTATGTGAGGATAAAGAAGACCAAAGCGGGCGAAGGGATTGAGGCGGGCAAAAAACTTGCAGCGATAATTCCGATCTTCAAGATAGTCGTTGTCGTGGATGAGGATATCGATATCCTGGATCCCAAGCAGGTAAATATGGCGCTCGGGTCACGCTGGCAGCCATACTCGGACAGCTACATCTTCGATTTTGGCGCGGCGCGTGGTATGCCGCTCGATCCGAGTACGATCGAGCGCGGCAGATCCAGCAAGATCGTAATCGATGCGACGAGGAAGTGGCCTGAAGAGGGCGGACCGGAACGCTATGCTGAGTTGAATCGTACGCTATTGGAAGAACTGGCGCCCGATTCCTTTGCTAAAGTAGATGCGAAGTGGGGGGAAATCATCAAACGAAAAATCCCTACCTTTGTGGGGTAAAAAGATAAGGCGTCGCGACGTTGGGGTGAATTCCTGTCATAAACCCACTCCGGTGACGTACTATTTTAGAAATTCGAGGGTTGTATGTTTAAGGATTCTGTAATTCGCAAAACAGGTCAGTGGTGGAAGTTGGTTATTGGTGTCGTCGCCTTGTTGCTGGGCAGTATCGCGCCATTTTTCGAAGCAAGCGGAATGTCCTGGACCGCTGGCACTGTAATCGCGGTCATTGGTTATGGTTTTACATTGGCCTTTATTTATTGTCCGGGCTGTGGGCAGCGCTGGTTATGGAGGGCATTAATCTATTCAGAAATTTACGGGCCGCTGTTCAAAGGACCGAATTGCCCAAGTTGTAATTACCCCTCCGAGCGTTAAAGAAAAATAAATAAAAATAATACTGGATTGTGGAGATTATGGATTATGCGAAAATTTATAAATGTAATGATTAAAATATTATCTGTAATTTTCATAATCATGATAATGCTGGCGCCGGCATTTTCTCAGGGCAATAAACAGGGTGTTCATTTCATACTGATTCAGGCGGGGCACGTTTTAGAGATTCCGGGCAAAGCTCCAAACAAAGATCAGACGATAGTGATAAACGCGGGTCATATTGTTGAGATTCTCGACGGTTTTGTCGACGCAGATGCGCTGGACTTAAAAGACGAAGAAACCGCGGAAGTCATAAACTTGCGTGAACACTTCGTACTGCCGGGGTTAATGGATGCACATATCCACATGATGTGGTCCAGGAGTGACTTGCCACCGACGAAGAAAGGCGAACTTAACAGCCAGGATCTGACACTCTGGACATTGCGCAATGCTCGAACGGCATTATCTTCTGGCTTTACAACCGTTCGTGACCAGGCCTCCGAACCCGGCGTCATGTTTGCGGTTCGGGACTGGATTAACGGCGGGAAGTTTTTAGGGCCACGGATATTGGCATCCGGAAGGTCGGTAGGTGCACTCGGAGGGCATGGTGACATGAGCGCTGCGGTTACGGATCCCGATGCTCTGTCCGGGTCGGGTCTATGTAGCGGCGTGGAAAGTTGTCGCCGGGCTGTACGCATGCAGCACAAACTTGGTTCGGATGTGATCAAGATGATGAGTACCGGTGGCTTTCATGATGAAACCGGAACCCAGCAGCTGTTTTTCTTCGATGAGATGGAGGCAACGGTATCGGCCGCACATCAACTGGGGTTGGCGGTTGGTACTCATGCATACGCCGGAGATGCGATTGCTGATGCGGTTCGGGCCGGAGTGGATTCCATAGATCACGGGTTCGGCGCAACAGATGCAACGCTGAAAGAAATGCTAAAAAAGGAAATCTATCTAGTGCCTACGTTGTCTGTTGCGCAGAGGAAAGGGTCGGAGATCAGAAAATATCGGGAGAAGCACCAGGCATTTGAGCGAGCTCTGAAGATTGGCACGCCCATTGCTTTTGGGACCGACGTCGGTGGTATCCCGCATCAGTTTGCTGCGCGAGAATTTTCATACATGGTTGAGCTGGGAATGAGCCCGGCAGCAGCGATCGCATCGGCAACGATTAACACGGCAAAGTTATTTCGCCTGGATGGAGAAACAGGCACTCTGGAGGCAGGTAAACTGGCCGATATCATTGCTGTCAAGGGTGATCCGCTGCAGGATGTGACTGTATTACAGGAAGTTGATTTCGTTATGAAAAGCGGTCGTGTAGCCAAGCGTGATGGAGTGCTGGCTGACTTCTTTCTGGATTAGCAGCGATACTGTTTAGAATTTATTTTCTTATACAAGGCACGCTGGGTAATATCCGCGCAAATGGTATTTTTGGAATTCTTTAAAAATGCATCATCATTTAAAAAAGCCCGTTTTATTCCTGCTCAGTTCGTTGGCAATTTTATGGGGATCGGCAAGTATTGCGGGTGATTGTCGCGGGCTTTTGCGGCCGCTTCTGTTGCAACAAGCTCCCGACGCGGGTGAATTACAGTCGGTTCGGGAAATCTGTCAAAGGGAAGCAAATGACGGTGATCCGGCGGCCGAATACCAGTTATCATTGTTTTATCTGGGTTTGATCGACTGGAATGTCGATAAGGCCCTTCCGCTGATAATGAACGCGGCTCAAAGTGGTGTTCCCGAAGCCCAGTATTGGTTGGCCTGGCAGTACGATGCGGGGCCATTATTGCCTGACGATATCGCACTGGCTCGTCGTTGGTATGAACAGGCTGGCGAAAATGATCATCGCCTGGCGCTGCAGAGATTGGCGGATGCTTATCAGAATGGAGATCTGGGCTTGACCGTGGACGCCAGGAAAGCCAGCGTGCTGAGAGCCCGCGCATCGAGGTGCGAGAATAAATCAAGCTGACAAGTGACATTCTGCTCGTTCATTGGAGTGAGCCTGGATACATCGCGATCAGAATTTCAGATGAAGGCGGGTGGGTTTTTATATCGGCGCTGAAGGAGATCATCGAAGACTGATCCGGTGGATTCTTTCCGGACTGGTGATCAGCAAGGACGGCGATGATGGAGTCAATAATCCTTTCTGTGTTGGGCGCTATATTGGCTTTGATTGGTTTGGTCGGAATGCTGTTGCCGGTTATTCCCGGAGCACCGATTCTTTTCATAGGCCTGCTGTTGGCAGCCTGGGCAGATCAATTCGAATATGTTGGTACAGGAACGCTGGTGCTGTTGGGCGGTCTTGCAGTGTTGACTTATGTGGTGGATTTGTTGGCCGGTTCATTTGGCGTAAAGCGATTCGGGGCTTCGCCGCGTGCAATGGTCGGTGCTGTTGCAGGGACTTTGTTAGGTCTTTTCTTCGGCCTGGTTGGAGTGATTATAGGGCCATTTATCGGCGCGAGTATTGGTGAGTTAATAACATCCCGGAATCTCGGCACGGCTGGTCGAGCAGGTGTCGGTGCGACATTGGGCCTGGCACTTGGGGCGGCGGCGAAACTCGCTTTGGCCTTTACCATGCTGGGTATCTTTGCTGTTGCAAGATTTACGTGAGACCAGCGCCTGACTCATCGAGAACGCCAATGCGTGAGAATGCCAGTCAAGTTAGGGAACCTCTGATTAATTCTGGGCGAGCGGCTATGAGATTCGAAACGGTCTCCGGCAAGGCGCGGATCGCAGCTAATAGCTGGACTATTGGCAAGATTCGCAACGCCGCAGGGGGCCGTTTCGGGCTCATAGACGCCGT
>PVMS01153962.1_pt1 | contig 22181 bp, 26 predicted proteins | sample 1853461 | NCBI WGS metagenome assembly PVMS01 (sample SAMN08582032, study PRJNA380276) | Marine sediment metagenome, whole genome shotgun sequencing project. | isolation source: ocean sediment barecode stripped | collected 2017 | reverse complement strand
TTGGGGTTCCGCTTGGCAATGCCGATCCAGTAATAGGCCTTGCCCCGCGTATCGAGCCGGAACCCCAACCCCCCCAAGGGTACCGATCTCTGGGCGGTGCGCAATAACCTCATCTCGGTCACGCCGATCTGCCTGGATTACACCGACCGGAGCAGTCTGGACGATCTCGCGGCGGTGCTTGGGGACCGGGCTGGCAGCAAGGCGGGCGGCAAGGCCGGCGATAAGGGCAAATAGTCCTGAGGACAGCGCCTGAGAATCGGCTGATACTCGCCTGAAAAGCTGCCTCGCGCGGAGGTGGGTGGCCATGGCGAGCGCGAAAGACCAGATCGAACTCATTATGCAGCTTAGGCGTCGCGGCATCCGTGACGCCAAGGTTCTGCGCGCCATGGAGCGTGTGCCTCGCGAACTCTTCGTCGACGAGGCCTTCACCGACCACGCCTATCAGGACATCGCGCTGCCCATCGAGTGCGGCCAGACTATCTCCCAGCCTTTCGTGGTCGCCTTCATGACCGAAAAGCTCGAACTGGACGAACGCCACAAGGTTTTGGAGATCGGCACCGGCTCGGGCTACCAGGCTGCGGTGCTGTCCTATCTGTGCCGCCGCGTCTACACCGTGGAGCGCTGGCGGGAACTCCAGAAAATGGCGGAGGACCGCCTGTCCAAGCTCAGCATCACCAATGTCACCACCATTATCGGCGATGGCTGGCTTGGCTGGCCGCCACAAGCGCCCTTCGATCGCATCATCGTCACCGCGGCGGCCCTCGACGCGCCGGCGGCGCTTCTCGATCAGCTGAAAATGGGCGGCCGCATGATTACTCCGCTGGGCGAGACCCGCGACGAGCAATCATTGGTGCAGATCGACAAGACGGAGGAGGGGCTGGTGGAGACGCCGCTTCTGCCCGTGCGGTTCGTGCCCCTGGTGCATGGCCGGGTCAAACGCGACTGATGCTTGGGCGCTCAAGCCCGCCTTCGCCTATTTACCATAACGATGCCTACGCAAGAGGCTTAATGCGTTGTTTACCGCCCGCGCGCTTTACTCTGCCCAAAGAGTTTTGCGTAGGGGTGTAAAGGGATGCGTGTAGCGCTCTGGTCGAAATATGGCCGTGGCGCGGGCAGTGTGTTGCTCGCCGCCGGTTTGGCATTTGCAGTCGCGGGTTGCAGTTCAAGCGTGTCGCGCTTTGATATGCCGTCCTTCAATCTCACCGAAAGCGGCACTAGCGATAGGGCGGATCTGACGACGACCGCATCGCTGCCAGTCCCATCGGAGTCGATCTACAGCCCCGAGCGCTATCATAATTACGGTGCTTCCAAGCGGTCGAGCCGGCCGCCGGCGCGCTCGAACACACCGCAGACAGCCTATGCGGCGCCGCGCACGCCACCTCCGATTGCCCCGACCAGGGCCTTGGGCCCGCGCATCAAGGTTCAGAGCGGTGACACGCTGGCGAGCCTGTCGCAGCGTTATGGTGTGCCCATCAACACCATTCAGAGCGCCAATAATTTGCCCGATGGCCGGCTCCATGTGGGCCAACAGCTCCTGATGCCGGGTGCCAAGACGGCGGCAAGCCAGCCAACCGTGGCCTCAAATTCTGCGACGGCTCGGCCAGGCGAGACCGTTTACACCGTGCGGGCAGGCGATACGCCGAACTCCATCGCTCAGAAGCTCGGCGCCAATCAGCAGGCCATCAAGGTGCGGAACGACATTCGCGCCGATGCGCTCCAGGTCGGCCAGAAGCTCATCATCCCGGCCACGTCGACAACGCAGGCTAAGGCCAGTTCCGGTGGCGCGCGCAAGGTGAAGACCACGACGATCATGGCGCCTGGCGCCAAGCCAACGGCGAAGAAAGCACCTGTCACGGCCTCGAAAGAGGTGACCGGTGGTGGGAAGATCGCCAGTGGCGGCCAACTTCCGGCGCCGGAAGCCATGAACGGCGCCAGCTTCCGTTGGCCCGTCAAGGGACGCATCATTTCCGGCTTCGGAACCAAGCCCGATGGCGGTCATAATGACGGCGTCAACATCTCGGTGCCCCAAGGAACCTCGGTCAAGGCAGCGGCGAACGGTGTGGTCGCTTACAGCGGCAACGAGCTGAAAGGCTACGGCAACCTCGTGCTCGTGCGTCACGCCAATAACTGGGTGTCGGCTTACGCGAATAACGAGCGGATCCTGGTGAAGCGCGGCGACAAGGTGAAGCGCGGTCAGGTCATCGCCAAGGCAGGCATGACCGGCTCGGTGAGCAAGCCCCAGGTTCATTTCGAACTGCGTAAAGGCTCGCGTCCCGTTGATCCGACGAAATATATGAGCAGCATGGCGGCGAGCGCTAACTAGGCTCACTCCTAGAGCGTCGTTCCTAGAGCTTTACGCCGAGGCGTCCCGTGTTCGTCAGGAGCGTGTCGCGGTTTCGATCGATGCTTTTGAGCAGCTCTGGCGGCACCCGATTGACCTCCCCGACGGCCAAGAACCCCTCGGTTCCGGCTTGAAATACGAAGGCATCGGCGTCCGCGAAGTCCGGTGTTTGGGGCTCGATTGGGCCAAGCCGCTCCAGCGCCCGGGCGATCCGTTCGATAAGTCCGATCATCGGTTCTTGAAACTTCATGCCGGGCCGTTGCAAAGGCGTCCTAGCTCAGTATAGTCGCGGCCAAAGCGCGATAAGAGCCTGTTCGCGACCGCGAGAAGGGCCCAGACTCGCCGAAGGCGGCAATCCTTAAGCCAACCAGGGGACACGGGCAATGAACGAGTTTGTCTACGCTCAAGCAGGTTCAGGCACCTTTGAGATGCTGAACGGGCTGCTTGTCCCAACCATCCTCATCATCGGAATCATGTATTTTCTGATGATTCGTCCGCAGCAGAAGCGGATGAAGGCGCATCGCGAGTTGATCGCCGGCATCCGGCGCGGCGATGTCGTGGTGACCTCCGGCGGCATCATCGGCAAGGTGGCCAAGGTTGACGAGAACGAGGTTCAGGTCGAGATCGCCGACGGCGTGAAGATCAAGATCATTCGCTCGACGGTCTCCGAGGTGCGCGGCAAGGGTGAGGGCGGTTCCGCCCAAGCCAAGAAGACTTAATGACGGCGTTTTAAGACGCGCGATGACGGCGTTTTAAGACGCGCGCTTACCTTTGACCTGATCTGGAGTTTCAAACCCGGCAATGCTGCATTTCCAAAGATGGAAGGTGATCTTGGTGTTCGGCATCGTGCTGGCCGGATTCATCTTCGCCATTCCCAATCTCATTCCGGCCTCGGCGCTGAAAGGGCTTCCCTCCTGGGTTCCCCATAAGCAAATCAATCTGGGCCTCGATCTTCAGGGCGGCGCCCATCTTCTCTACCAGATCGACGAGAAGGAGCTGGTCAGCGACTGGCTCGGCAATATTCGCGGCGATGTGCGTGAGACCCTGCGGCGCAATCGCATTGGCTATACGGATCTCGCCCAGAACGTTGCTGGCTTGAGCGTGTCGGTGCGAATTCGCAAGCCCGTCGATTTGGACAAGGCCCTCGTGGAGCTGAAGAAGCTTTCGGCGCCCATCGGCAATGACGTGTTCGGCGGTTTCTCGGGCAACGATCTCGATGTGGCTACTAATGAGAGTGGCGGCGTGACCCTCACGGTCACCGAGCCTGGTCTCAAGAATCGCATCAGCTCCGCCATCCAGACTTCGATCGAGACCATCAGGCGCCGCGTCGATGCCTTCGGCACCACGGAGCCCAGCATTCAGCGCGAGGGCCGCAACCGTATCTTGGTCCAGGTGCCTGGCGTTTCGGACGTGCAGCGCCTCAAGAATCTGATCGGCGAAACCGGCAAGCTCGAATTCAGGATGGTCGACGCCAGCGTCGATGCCGCCGAGGTGGCTGCCAGTCGGAAGGTGCCTCCGGGGACCGAGCTGGTTTACTCCTCCGACGATCCGCCTATTCCTTATGTGCTTAAGGACCAGGTTCTGGTGAGCGGCGAAAGTCTTGTGGGGTCTCAGCCCGGCTTCGATTCCCAGAACGGCGAGCCGGTGGTGACGTTCCGCTTCGACTCCGCGGGCGCCAAGCGCTTCGGCCGGGCCACTCAGGAGAATGTCGGGCTGCCATTCGCCATCGTGCTCGACAACAAGGTGGTCTCAGCCCCAGTCATTCGTGAGCCGATCCTCGGCGGTACCGGGCAGATCAGCGGAAACTTCTCCGTGCAAGAGGCCAACGATCTTTCGGTTCTGCTGCGCTCCGGCGCGCTGCCCGCCAAGCTCACCGTCATCGAAGAGCGGACCGTGGGCGCCAGCCTCGGCGCGGACTCAATTGAAAGCGGCAAGAAGGCCGCGATCGCCGGCCTGCTGTTGGTGATTGTCTTCATGTTCGCCGCTTACGGGCTGTTCGGCCTGTTCGCCAACGTGGCGCTGTTCGTCAATATCGCCATCATCTTCGCTGTCTTGTCGCTCATGGGCGCGACGCTCACGCTTCCCGGCATTGCCGGTATCGTGCTCGTGATCGGTATCGCGGTCGACGCCAACGTGCTGATTAATGAGCGCATCCGCGAGGAGATACGGTCCGGCAAATCGCCCTTTGCGGCTGTCGATTCAGGTTATTCGCGAGCGTTGACCACCATTATTGACTCCAACGTCACGACTCTGATCGCGGTGTTGGTGTTGTTCTGGCTCGGTTCAGGGCCGGTGCGCGGCTTCGCCGTGACTCTCACCGTCGGCATTCTCGCCTCCATGTTCACCGCCGTCACCGTGACGCGCATGATGGTCGCCTTCTGGCTGCGCTGGGCGCGGCCTAAAGTCATCCCAATCTAGGATCAGCCAGAATGTTTCGTGGCATTACCCTTATACCCGCCAACACCAATATCGATTTTGTTGGCCAGCGCGGCATTACGTGGCTCGTCTCGGCGCTGCTTACCGTCGTGCCGCTCATTCTCGTGGCGACGATCGGCCTCAATATGGGCATCGATTTCTCGGGCGGTACGCTGATCGAGATTAAGACCAAGCAGAGCCCGGCCAATCTCGCCGAGCTTCGCAGCACGATTACCGCGCTCGATATCGGCGAGGTTCAGATCCAGGAATTTGGCGCACCCGATGCCGTCCTCATCCGGATTTCTTTGCCGCCGAAGGAGGAGGAGCAGCAGGCCTCCGTCGCCAAGGTGAAAGCGGCGCTCGGCGATACGGTCGAGTATCGGCGCACGGAAATTGTCGGGCCGACCATCTCCTCGGAGCTGGTGGCTGGCGGCACGGTTGCCGTGGTCGTGGCCATGCTCGGCATCATGATTTACGTGTGGTTTCGATTCGAATGGCAGTTCGCCGTGGCCGCTGTTGCGTCGCTTATCCACGACATCACCGCCACCATTGGGCTATACGCGCTGCTTCAGCTTGAGTTCAACGTCTCGAGCATCGCCGCGATTCTCACCATCATCGGCTATTCGCTGAACGATAAGGTCGTGATCTTCGACCGAATCCGCGAGAATCTGCGAAAATACAAACGCATGCCCTTGGTGCAATTGCTCGACCGCTCCATCAACGAGATGCTCTCGCGGGCGGTGCTGACGCATGTGACGACGTTCCTCGCCATGATGCCGTTCTTGTTCTTCGGTGGCGATGCGATCTACGGTTTCGCCGTGGCCATGTGCTTTGGCATTGTCATTGGCGCGTACTCGTCGATCTTCGTGGCTTCGCCCATGCAGCTTATTCTCGGTGTGCGGCGCGAGTCTTTCGGCGGGAGCGGCCAGGCCTCCAAGGCAGCCAAAGGACGCGCCGGAGTCGCCGCGCGCGTTTAAAACCCTATGAGGCGCGGCCTTGGATGATGGCGAACGGCGCGTAGCAGTCAGACGCAGCGCCCGCGCCGCCGATCCAGACCGCGCCCTCGCCGCGCTCTTCGCACCGCGTGATGCGCGCGACGACCTCTTTGCCCTTTATGCTTTCAATGCCGAACTGGCCCGCATCGCCGGGCAGGTGACCGAACCGGGGCTCGGCGACATCCGCCTGCAATGGTGGCGCGATGCCATCGAACATGGCGGCGAGGGCGCGGGCCACCCGGTGGCCGATGCCTTTGGTGACGTGCTTAATCGCCGGTCCCTGTCGCGAGAGCGGATCGCTGGCATGATCGATGCGCGGAGCTTCGATGTGGGCGCCACGGACATGGCGGACGCGCCCGCCCTCGACGCCTATCTGTCCAAGACCGCCGGGAACATTTTCGCGCTCGCAGCTGAGATCCTCGGTGCCAAAGGCGAGACATTGGAGCGGGCGATTGAAGCCGCCGGGGAGGCTTATGGGCTGACTGGTCTGATGCGGTCACTGCCGCTGCACGCCTCCCAAGGGCGCATTGATTTTCCGCCCGACGCGTTGGCCCGTCATGGCGTATCGCCCCAAGCCATCCTTGCTGGTGAGACGAGCGCTGGGCTCGAAGCATTGCTCGCCGAGATGCGGGACCGGGCGCGCGGGGCTTTGCACGACGCGAAAGCTCATGTCGCCGGCCTCGACGATGCCGGACGCACCGCCTTCGTGCCCCTCAGCCTGGTGCAGCCTTATCTGGCGTCGCTGGAGAAAGTCCGCGATCCGTTCCGGGAGATCGCCACCATCAATCCGCTTGCCCGGTTATGGCGTCTGGCCAGATCGAGCTTGCTGCCCCGCGATCACTCCGCGTTGGCGGAACTCGACGGCGTCAGCCATTGATCGAAATCGGCCAGCGCCCGGGCGGCTTGCGCCCGTTTGCGGTCCAAGGACTTCGAGGCGCGCCGGCTCATACGGCGTGGTTCTTCGTCCCGTGGCCGAGGCGGCACGGTAACTGGCGGGAATAGGCCGAAATTCACATTCATGGGCTGGAAGCTGCGCGCGGCGCCTTCGCCGTCGGCGCTCAAATGTCCGCCCGTGATATGGGCCAGCAAGGCGCCGTGCGCCGTGGTCGGCGGCGGGGCCGAGATCTCCACGCCGAGCTTCTCCGCCGCGGCGAAGGCCCCGGCGATCAGCCCAATCGCGGATGATTCCACATAGCCTTCGACCCCGGTGATTTGTCCGGCGAAGCGCAGCCTCGGGTCCGCTTTGAGACGAAGGCTCCCATCCAGGAGCTTCGGGCTGTTGAGGAAGGTATTGCGGTGAAGCCCGCCGAGCCGCGCGAACTCGGCCCCTTGCAGACCGGGGATGGTGCGGAACACGCGCGCCTGCTCGCCATGTTTCAGCTTGGTCTGAAAGCCCACCATGTTCCACAGCGTGCCAAGCGCATTGTCCTGGCGGAGCTGTACGATGGCATGGGCCTTAATCTCCGGCTGGTGGGGGTTCGTCAGCCCGACCGGCTTCATCGGGCCATAGCGCAACGTGTCCTGGCCCCGTTCCGCCATCACCTCGATCGGCAGGCATCCCTCGAAATAGGGTGTCTTCTCGAAGTCCTTGAAGGTGGTCTTCTCGCCCGCGAGCAGCGCCGCGATGAACGCCTCATACTGGGTCTTGTCGAGGGGACAGTTGATGTAGTCGGCGCCGGTGCCCCCCGGTCCCACCTTGTCGTAGCGGGATTGGCGCCAGCAGATATCCATGTCGATGGACTCCATATGCACGATGGGCGCGATGGCGTCGTAGAAGGCCAGTTCCTCTTCACCGCTGAGAACGCGGATGGCTTCCGCGAGCGCCGGTGAGGTGAGGGGGCCGGTGGCGACGATCACGCTGTCCCAATCTGTTGGCGGTAGGCCGGCGATTTCCCCACGGTCGATCTCGATGAGGGGATGGGCCTCGAGCATGGCCGTCACTTCCGCGGCGAAGCCTTCCCGGTCCACGGCGAGCGCACCACCGGCGGGGAGTTTGTGCTTATCGGCCGCCGTCATGATGACCGAGCCGGCCCGGCGCATCTCTTCGTGCAAGAGGCCGACGGCGTTGGTCTCCCATTCGTCGGAGCGGAAGGAGTTCGAGCAGACCAGTTCCGCCAGGGACTCCGTCTGATGCGCTTCGGTTTTTCGGCTGGGGCGCATCTCGTGCAGAACGACCGCCACGCGGGCTTGGGCGATCTGCCAAGCCGATTCGCTTCCGGCGAGGCCGCCGCCAATCACATGAATGGTGTCAGTCTTGGTGCTGTTTGCCATGGCCGTTACCTAGGGCTGGGGAGCCCAATGTTGCAAGTAGAACAAGGTGATGCTGGCGAAAGGTGTCTGACATAGTCAGGCTATAAGTTGGGCAAAAGACTAAACCTTGTTCAATTCGGGGCCGCTTTGGGCTATGCTCTTTAGTAGGAAGTCGAGTCGACTTGGGCAAACAAAAGCGCAGGCTTCCATTCAGTGAGCCGGTGGATTGCCGGTAAAACGGCGGCATCCGCCCGCTCTCTTTGTTCGAAAAGGGGGGTTAGATGTCCGCGAATTCTGCTCTAGCAATTAGCATTGGTGTACTTGGTGGGATAGCCACGTGGCTGTTCCTTGGGCCGCTTGGCGGCGCGCTGGCCATTTGGGCGGCCTTCATCGCCTGGGGCTGCTTCTTCCACTGCGGTGGCAGTGAGTCTGGCCTGCAATCAGCCATCCTCGGCAATATCGCTGGCGCCATCATCGCCGGTATCACTCTATGGGTCGCCACGCAGACGGGGCTTGCCGACAAGATCGGCCTGCCGATTTGGGCTGGCATTTGCGTCGGCATCGGCGTCGCCGCCATAGTGCTGCTCGCCAATGTCGAAATCTTCGCCGCGATCCCGGCGCAGGTTTATGGCTTTGCCTCTGTGGTCGCACTGACCCTGATGGGCAACGGTGCCGGCAATCTCACTGGCGCCTCCATGTCCAATCCGGTGGTGGTTATCATCCTGTCCATGATCGTCGGCGCCGTCTTCGGCTGGGTGTCCGAGAAGGTCGCGGGCATGTTGGCGAAATCCTGATCAGGCGCAAAGCACAACGATTATCGGTCCTGAGCCCTGGCGCTCAGGGCTGAAATGAACGGTTAACGGCGTGGCCTCAAGTAGGCCACGCCGTTAGTTTTTTTGGGTGAAACTCTGGCAACCCTGTTTACGGGTGCCACTTGCTTGCCCTTGAAGATCTCGGCATGGTGCCGCCTTGTTCTTGGCCCCAGGCGCGTGCGCCTCTCCGGAAGACGCTGTAAAGCCCATGCCCTCCGCCGATGTTTTATGGAACGGCAACTGCCGCGATCCACAAATCCGCTACCGGTTGCTTAGCTATTTGCACCGCCTTGCAGCGTTAAGCGACGCCCATCTCGGCCAGGGTGAGCGGTCCTTCGCTTTGAGCGTGGTGGGTGAGCGCCAGGCTACGCCACCGCGCGCCAATATCGAGACCATCGACCAAGAGGTTTCCGGCCGGATCGCGATCTCAAGCGCCATCAGCGCCCATCCTGAGACGCTGATCACTCGGGCGCGGGAGGCTGGCTTGACCGTGACCGAAGAGGAGGGGCGCCATCTCATCGTCCTCGACCGGGTCCGGCTGCGCGGGATCGACTTCAAACTGTTTGAGCCGGAAGCGCCTGAACTCGGCACCGGCCGCATGAGCTTCGTGTTTCTGGAATGTCCGGAATATCATTTCCTCGATGGCCGGCTCGTCGAGATCGCCACGGGCGGTGAGGATGGTGCCGATGGCCAGCGCGGCCTTGATGCGCTTCGGAGCGGCAACATTTCTCTGCGCCGCCCGAGCCTTCAAGTGGAGTCCTCTCTTGAGGACTGGACCGACTGCCTGTTCTCCTGGATCAGGTTCTTCTTGATCGGCGACTTCTGGTGGCAGCGGCGCGAAGAGCTCCAAGGCTATGGGGACTATCGCGGTGTGTTCGGGGATCTCCAGACGGAGCGTGGGAGCGCTTCGGCCGAAGAGGCGACGTTCGACGCGGTGCTCGACACCTTCTCGCAGCATACCGAGCACAGGCTCGGCGAGCTTGAGGGCTTCGCCCACGCCGAGCACGTCTAGAGCGCGGGCGTCCCTGACAGCGCACGCCTAATAGCGGCCTTCGTCGGGAATGTTGAGCCGATCGCCGCACGCTTTGCAAAAGACCGCATCGGACTCATGGCGCTGTAGCCCGCAACCCGAGCAGGCGTAGCGGACCTTTTGCGGCCGCAGCAGCGTCTGCAGCAGGCGCAAGAACAGCGTCACACCGAAAATCATGATGACCACGGCGACCAGCCGGCCGAGTGAGCCCTGCAACGTGACGTCGCCGAAGCCCGTGGTGGTCAGCGCCGTGACGGTGAAATAGAGCGCATCCACATAATTGGCGATGGCCGGATTGCGCCAATGCTGGGTCTCATAAACGATGCCCGTCATGATGAAGACGAACACGATGAGATTGATGACGGCGGTGATGGCCTCTTCGTTGCGGCGGAAGAAACTGCTGGTGTTGCGGAGTCGCGCGACCAGTTGATAGGTGTGCAACAGCCGAAGCGTCCGCAGGATGCGTAAGAAGCCGAGACCTTCGCCGGCGATTGGCGCCAGGAAAGAGAAGATCGCCACCATGTCGGCCCAGGTCGCTGCGTGGGAGAACTCGCGGGCCGGATGCGGGCTCGCATAGATGCGTGCGCAAAACTCGGCGAGGATCACGACGCCGAAGACAAGATCGAGCTGTTCGATCCACGGCTCGCGCGTGATGAACGACGTGACGATGATGAACAAGATGGTGACGATGTCGAAGGCGACCAGCGCGAAGCGGAAGCGGTGCGCGGCCTGACTGCGGCCGTGATAAAGCAGACGCAGACGCTCGCGCAAGGACTCCGTTTCGACCGCAGCCTCCGTCTCCTCCTTAGCGGGAGCAGGGGATTTCTTCGGCGGGGCTAATTTCGTCTTCTCTGATTTTGTCTTGGCGGCGTTCATGCGGCTTCACTGTCGAATATGTTAGCGATATCGTTCCGGGATCAGGGAGAGAACAAGATGGCGAAGCTTACACTCTACCATGCCGCCCCGTCGCGCTCGTCCATCGTGCGTTGGATGCTAGAGGAACTCGGCGAGCCGTATGATGTTCAGCTCCTGGTGTTGTCCAAAGGCGAACATCGCACCGCCGACTATCTGGCCATCAATCCCATGGGCAAGGTGCCGGCACTCAAGCATGGCGATGTGGTCGTGACGGAAGCGGCCGCCATCTGCACCTATCTTGCCGATGAGTTTCCAGATGCCAAGCTCAACATTCCCGTCGGCGACGATCGCCGTGGGCCTTATCTCAAATGGCTGTTCTTCGCGCCGGGCTGCATCGAAGCGGCCATCATCGACCGCGTCGCGCCCCGCAAGCAAGAGCCGCGCCGGGGCATGTTGGGCTATGGCGATTTCGACCGGGTGATGGATGTGACGGCCGAGGCGGTCGAGCCTGGGCCTTATCTCATGGGCGAGCACTTCACCGCCGCCGACGTGGTGGTGGGGTCCACGCTGCGTTGGGGAATGATGCTGAAAGTGGTGCCCGAGCGGCCCGAATTCGTTGCCTATCTCGGACGCCTCATGCAGCGCCCGGCGATGCAGCGCGTGATCGCACTCGATCAGGAACTGGCCGCGGGCTGACATCACATGAAGATCATCTCGGGCGGGCAAAGTGGTGTCGACCGGGCCGCGCTCGATGCGGCCATCGAGGTGGGCATTGCTTACAATGGCTGGTGTCCGAACGGCGGTTGGGCCGAGGACATGCCCGAGCCGCCGGGAGTCTTGGCGCCCTATCCGAATTTGCGTGAGACGCCGGAGGTTTCGCCTGGCCAGCGCACGACATGGAATGTGCGGGACGCCGGCGCCGTGATGGTGCTTGTGGGCCGTGGCGGTCTTGCCGTGTCGAAAGGTACGGGCCTGGCGTTGCGGCGCGCCGAACAGTTCAACAAGCCCCATATCGTCTTAGACTTGGACGCGCCGGACGCACTCGCACAAGCCGCGAACTTTCTTGGCGAACGGGCAGCGGGCAGCCTGTGCATCGCTGGGCCGCGCGAAAGCGAAGCGCCGGGCATCTATGCGAAGGCGTGCGCGTTTCTCAGCGAACTCTCGTTATTTCGCCGAAATCTTCGCCTGCCACTTCGCCCCGTTGATCGCTTCAAGAATGAGCGCGTGGGGTTTGCCCGCTCCGGCATTCGTGGAGGAGGGCGGCAGCAGGGTGATCGTCGCGTGCGCCCCGGTCTGGCCGCTGAAACCGATGGTCTCGGTTTTGAACGCCGCTGCCCAGGCATAAGCGTAGCGAATGTCGATGCTCGTCACCGGGAGAGCGGCGAGCGTTGCGCCATTCCATTCGGCGACCGTCGCGCCGGAGTCATCCACCAGCCGGGCGGCGATGACATAGGCCGCGCCGGTGTCAGGTCCGGCATCCACATAGGCATGGAAGGTGACCGAACCGTTCGGGGCGACGACCACGTTAGACAGGGCGATGTCGTGGCGATGGAAATTCACCCGGGAATGCAGCGGTGACACCACCGCGCCAAACAGCATGTTGTAGCTGCCGACGGTGAATAGGATTGCGACGACTGCGAGTGCGAGGCTCCACGCTTTGACGGTCGATGGGGCCAGCGGACCGCTGAAGAGCCAAGTGCTCCAGCCATTGCGCTGCGCCCATCCCGTGCGGCCAATCAAATGGTCGAGAGACCAGGTGCCGCCACCGGCGAGAAAGATCGCGCTGCTCATGGCCACGCCCGACACGGCCATGGTCCATTCATCGAGACAGGTTGAGCCCATCCAGCCGAAGATGAGCATCAGCGCAATGTTGAGGCCGATGCTGACAAAGGCGGCGAGACGGGTCGCCAGGCCGAAGATCAGGCCAAGGCCGACGGCGAGTTCGGCCATGGTCCACACCCAGACCGAAGCCAAGATCAGGTCGGGATGTTGCAGGGTCCATTCGAGCGGACCTTGAATCCACAACGAGCCGGGCAGGGCGTGGGTGAGCTTGTTGGCGACGAAATGCGCGGACTCAAAGTCCAGCTTTACGGCGAGGTCGTTGCCGGCGACATCGTGGAAATCGTAGAACAGCCGCCGGCTCGCCCCGCCCCAAAAGATGAAGCCCTGGACGAAACGGGTGCCGAGCAGCACAAGCGCGAGTGTGGCGAACCAGGAGGCCGATGAATGCGCCGTCTTGTCTGTCGTGTGTGGCTCAGCCATGGCTTGCTCCAGATCGCGTCTTCGGGGTCACGGTAGTCTCAGGACGGAACATCCACCTCATGCGGCACTACCACGGCGAACATGTCGCCAAGAGCTGACAGGCTCGCGTCTTGTAATTGTTGGGCCGGGACGTCCGCGCCCGTGGCGGGATTTGGAATTGTCCGCGTCGCGGTGGCAGCAGCAACCACGGTGTTGGCGTAGCCGTGATTGAACGAAGCGCGGGCGGTCGAGTTCTCACGCACATATGGGTCATGAATCCCGCATAGACGACGTTCTCGATGCCATGCTTCTTAAGCTCCACATCGAGCTCCGTCTGTTCAAAGGCGGATGGGAAGGTCTTGATGATGACCGACTCGCCATCGACGGGCGCCACGACGTCGGCAATCTGGCCGATGGGCGCTGTGACGTCGTAAGGCGTGCCTTCACCTGCGTCGTGCACAATGTGGATGACCGGGCGCCCGGCCTCGCGGAAACGCTTGAGCAGCGCCGCGGCCTCTTGCAACGCGGGCTCGACGTTCTCTAGCTGCATAACGCCTTCACGATAGGTCTGCTGGCAGTCGATCAGCACCAGCGCGCTATTGGAAATCGGCGCCGGGTTCGGGTCCATGCCCGTGAGTTCGCGAAGGGTAGGGCTGGCCATTGGGACCTCCACTGTTCCGATGCGTTCTTGTTTGGGAGTGTAGCGCAATCCGTGAGGTGCGGGGGGCCGTCGGCGGTTGCCGCCAATTCTTCGGGGAGATTGCCAAAAAACCGCTGGTGTGGTCCCGCGGGTGCGAAGGCTTAGGCCCCGTAGGCAAAAAAACTAGCCAGCAGTTTTTAAAACCGCTGGCTAGATAATGTATCTGAATTTGGACGTGACGACGACGTCACGGTTTGGTCGTGCAGCGCCCCTGCAAGGCAAGCGAAGCATCGGGGGTGGATACGCCTGCCGACAGCTTGCCGGTCTTCGTCGAAATGATGGCGCTCCAAACCCGATCGGTCGTTCCTTTGCCAAGCCCATGGAGCAGGACGGCGTCATCCGTCACGGTCACATTTTTGAGCTCGGCCGTTGTTGGCTTTTGACCTATGGCGGTCGTCGTGAGCGTCTTGTTCTCCAAGTCGACCCACATGACCGCTGCCAGATTGGCCGCTGCCAGAGTGATGGGGGTGCAACCCTTCACGGCCACACACTCAAACACTTCGTGGACCGCACACACATACGACTTCTCGGCGGCGAAGGTCGCCGTCGGAGCCATGCAGAGAACAGCGAGCCCAAGGCAAGCTCTCGAAATCGTTTTTCGCATTGCAGGCTCCTATCTTGAAACTGTGTAGCCTCTGGCCTCTAGGCAGACTCGGCCGGCCGTGAGGTACGTTTCATAAAGCTGGTTCAGACGGGCAACGTCAGACGTCCCTCTGGCCCCGCCGATTCCGCCGGCACCCCAGCGCGGATCCTGAAAGCCGGAAGCAGCGTCGAGCTTCCGTGTGACCCTGAGGATCGTCCTGGTGTTGATGCCAGCCTTCTGGGCGGCAAAGATGGCTGCGGGGTCGAATCCGGATTGGGTGATGGCCCATTCGTTACAGGCCGCACGATCAGCGTTCTCTTGTTCGGGCGTGACCCCTTCTTTGTAGGCCATCAGTGCCTGGCCGGTTGCCGATTGGGCGTTTGCATACGTCGCGGCTGTGCCAAACAGCATTGCTATGGCTAAGCCACAGATAAGTGGGCTTATTCGCCTCATATCTTTCCTCCCTAGAGTGGGTTTCGAGGGTCGAAGAGCGCAGACAATGCCGCAGGCCGCCCCCCGCCGCAAGCCATGGCGTAAGCCCGCCGGACTCGCTCTCGGAAGCCCCGGGGACGACTCATGTTAGTTTTAAGGTTCGGAACACAACCGGAGAGGGAAATCATGCTGACAGCAATCATCGTCACGCTCGTGGTTGGGGCAATCGCCGGCTGGCTCGCCGGTCTCCTTGTCCAAGGCTCGGGATTTGGCCTTATCGGCGATATCATCGTTGGTGTTTTGGGCGCGCTGCTCGCCAGCTGGCTGTTTCCCATGTTCGGCTTTTCCATGCTGCTTGGCGGCGGCATGATCGGAGCCATTTTTACGGCCTTTCTCGGGGCGGTGATCCTGCTCCTCGTCGTTGGGCTGATAAGGAGAATCGCCTCCTAAAATTTGCGGGCGGTTGTACCCTTGTAATTAACGTTTTCGGCAATATCTCTATGTGGCGGGCCATTAAGGCTGGTTAGTCCTGTGGCTGGCGCTCGGCTGAACGCATGTAGGGAGAGCAATGATGAAGTGGCTTTTGATCGCATTGGTGCCCCTGGCGCTGGCTGGCTGCGTGACCGAGCAGGCTCCCGTGCTGCCCATGACGCTTGGCCCGAGCGAGGCGGCGGCGGCGTCCTGCCTGCAAATCGGCGATGCGCCCGTCTTCGATTGCACGGCGCAAGCCGAGCCCGTCATCATCCAAGAGTAGCGAGTTACGAATAGGCCATAACGGCAGGCTGGCCGCGCTCAAGCGCGCCAACTGCTTGCGTCACGACGCCTCGTCGTCAGCCCCCGGCGACGCCGACATGGCGCTCGACGAAATATCCCACACAGCGATGAACATGGCGGCGATCAAAGGACCGAGCACGAAGCCGCTTAAGCCGAACGTCACAATGCCGCCGAGCGTGGAAATCAGCACGATATAGTCCGGCATCCTGGTGTCCTTACCGACGAGATAGGGACGCAGCACATTGTCCACGAGGCCAATGACGCCAGCGCCAAACGCCAGCAGGACGATGCCCTGCCACACCGAGCCCGTGGCCAAAAGGTAGATCGCCACGGGGAACCAGACCACGGCGGCGCCAACCGCCGGCAGCAGGGATAAGAGCGCCATCATCACGCCCCACAGCACCGGCGCATGAATGCCAAGTGCCCAGAAGATCAAGCCGCCGAGCGTACCCTGGATGATGGCGACGAAGATGGTGCCCTTGATCATGGCGCGCACCACGATGGCGAATTTCTGGAACAGGGCCTGCTTTTGGTCCCGCTGGAGCGGAACGGCTTTGCTGATGCGCTTGTAGAGCCCCGCACCGTCGCGCAGCAGGAAGAACAGCAGATAGAGCATGATGAACAGGCTGATGAAGAAGTTGGCCGTGCCCATGCCGACGACCACGGCCTGGGTGGCGATGAACTGGCTGCCTTCCTTCAAAATGGCGGCCAGGGCATTTTGGATATCGCTGACATGGGTGACGCCGAGCCGGTCGAGAATCTTGCTGGCCCATGAGGGTAGGGCATCTAGAAAGCGTTGAAGAAAGCGGCCGATATTGAGATCGCCCGACTGGACCCGCTCATAAAGCGCGCTCACCTCGTTGACCAAGGACGCGGCCGTCAGCGCCAAAGGCACCAGCACGATCCCCACGATGATCGCCATGACCACCAGAGCCACGATGTTGCGGTGTCCGGGAATGGCGGCGAGGAGGTGGCGATGCACGGGTGCGAACACAATGGCGAGAATGGTGGCCCACAGAATCGCGCCGAAGAACGGCCACATGATCCAGGCGAAGCCGATCGACACCGCGACGGTCAGCACCACAAGGGCCTTGTCCTGCTGAGTTCTCGTGGTTTCGCTCATGCCGGTCTTCAGTCCTCAAGGATTCACCCCGGCGATCATAGGGGCGCTTAAGGCAAAGGCGCGAGAAAGTTTTACGCGACTGGGTGGGTCGGGATAGATTTCGGACATTCGAGCTTGTCCGTCATGGCCAGGCTTGGTGTTGGGTGACGCTTTTGAGGGGAAGGCCGGACGTGGCACGCAAGGCTCTATTTAGTTCCAAGATCGAGGAGCGCCGCAGATATCAGGTTCTGGCTGTGTCGGTGACGGCGACCCTGTTCTTGGCTGGCCTTGGCTTGATCGGGTTTGGCGCGTTCCGGGGCTTCGATATGTTTGTGGGAACGGACGCGGACCGCACCCCGATCATGCTCGGCGTGCTCATCGCCCTGGCCGGCCTCCTCGTCGTCTGCCTCATCGTCTATGGCGCCATCCGCGCTTATGGCCGCGTCGCTTCGGGCTAAGCGCGCGTCTTCATCAAGGACAAGTGGCGATCAGTTTTGTCCGCGCGCTTTGTCCGCTATGTTTCAACTCACGACAGTTCAAAGTGACACGCAGGACAACGATAACGGATGAGGATCCCCATGACCGGCAGTCGGATCTGCGCCTTCACCCTGGCGAGTGCCTTCGCCATTCTCTGTTTCGTGGCGCCGGCAAAAGCGTCCCCCTATGACGGAAGCTGGAAGATGTCCCTTGTGACCACGGACGGCCATTGCGGGATTATCAATGTGGCGCTCGCCATAACCGGCGGCAAAATTGTTTCGACGAGTGGACGATTCGTGTTCCGTCCGATTCACATTGTCGGCCGCATCTCCGGCTCCGGCCAGACACGGTTGGACGGCGTCGCCGGACCGCGCCAGGCTAAGGGCGTCGGACGGTTCACGCGGTCCGAGGGCACCGAAAAGTGGAACGGGACTGGGCCGTCGGGTGTCTGCTCGGGCTATTGGGTCGCCGCGCGCAGCTAGCGTAGAGTTTTCCACGCATGAAGCAGAACCGGGTGTCACCCCGCGCAGGAGTCGCCATGTGGTCTCGCCGACTAGCTCTCGCCTGCGCACTGCTCTTGCTGGCGACCCATGCTTTGCCGGCGCAAGTCCTGGCCGACGCGGCGAAGACGGTCGCGCGCATGGCGCCGTCTGGCTTGGTGCTCGTGATGGATTCCGAGGGCAACGAGCTGGTGGCCCAGAACGCCGACAAGCCCTTCGTTCCCGCCTCGGTCAACAAGGTGGTGACGGCTTGGCTCGCCATGGAGGTGCTCGGCGGCGATTACCGTTTTCAGCCCCGCTTCTATCTTGATGAGAAGCGCGTGCTGTATGTGCGCGGGGGCGGGGACCCCTTTCTGATCTCCGAGGAGCTGGCGCTGCTCGCGCCGCAATTGCTCGAAGCGATCGGCAAGGAACCGCTCACCGGCATCGTGCTCGACGGCAGCTACTACCCCGCCGATCTCATCATCCCCGGCCTCGAGGACACCAACGAGGCTTATGACGCGCTGAACTCGGCCTTCGCGGTCAACTTCAACACGATCCACGCCGTGCGGAAGGGCAACAAAGTCTACTCCGCCGAGAAGCAGACCCCGATCACCCCGCTGGCGATCAAGCAGTTCCAGACGCGGGGCCGCCAGGGCCGCAGCCGTATCAGCCTAACCAAAGACCCCGCAGTGAGCCTGCAATATGCCGGCGAACTGCTGGCCGCGTTTATCAAGCGGGCAGGCGGCAGCGTGAAGGGGGAGATCACCACCGGGTCCGTGCCCGACGGTCTGCCTCCGCTCTACGTGCACAGCCAGTCGCGTCCTCTTTCGGTGGTCCTGACCCAGATGCTGCTCGGCTCGAACAACTACATCGCCAACCAGGTGTTTCTGGAAATTGGCGCCCAAAGTCTCGGCGGGCCCGTGAGCCTCGAGAAGTCGCTCCAGGTGGCCAACGAACTTCTCGCCGAGCACGATCTCGCCGATGCCATCCAACTTCAGGAAGGCTCCGGCATCAGCCGCGATACGCGCTTCACGGCGCGTGGCCTGGCGCAGGTGCTCCACCTCTTCGAGCCCCATGCCGGGCTGATGAAAGGCGGCCGCGGCTCCAAATACAAGACCGGCACTATGAGCGGCATCCGCACGCTTGCCGGCTATGCCGACACCAAAAAACATGGACGGGTGCGCTTCGTGATCGCGCTCAGCGGCAACACCGGCAGGATGCGCTACCACCTGCTCAGCGCCATCAAGAAGGGGCTCTAAGCGCTCAAGCAGCGAAGCGGTAGCGCATTGAACAAGTGCTCAAGTAGCGAAGCGGCAGCGCATTAAACAAGCGCTCAAGTAGCGAAGCGGTAGCGCGAACCAAAAAGCGCCCAAGTCGGCGAAGCGCTAGCGCCTCCAAAGACTTCGCCCGCACGGCCGATTTTCCCACGCACTGACAAATGTCTGCGAACGTTCCCACTGGGTCATTGACTCAATGCGCCGCCTCCTTCGGACTGAAGACCGGCGCCGTCAAAGCCAGAGTTTGTGGAAATTTCTGATCACCTGGGGAGGATGATGTGGAGTCATCGGGGGGACTGCCTGACGTAGCTACGATTGATATGATGGCGCCGTTCCGATGGCTGCGCGACGGCTGGAAGGACCTGTGGAAGGCGCCCGGACCCTGCCTCGCCTACGGACTCATCGTGGCCCTGTTGAGCTTCGGGCTTTGTTACCTGCTCGTTGTCTCAGACGCGGAGTTCTGGGTCTTGGTCCTGACCCTTGGTTTTGTCTTCGTCGCGCCCATGCTCGCTATGGGGCTGTACGAGGCCGGGCGCGTGATCGAGCAGGGCGAGACGCCCACGCTTGGACAAATGCTGTTTGTTCGCTCGGCGCTTCGACAGGACCTTGCCTATCTCGGACTTTTCTTGGTGCTGGTCTATCTCTTCTGGGGGCGTGTGGCACAGATCGTCTATGGCCTGTCGACCTATCGTTTGCACCGGACGATGAAGGACTTCGTCGACTTCGCCATCGGGACGCCGGATGGGCACAGCATGCTGATGGTGGGGTCGGTGGTGGGCGCCGCGTTCGCCTTTTTCACCTATTGCCCGGTGGTCATTTCCGCGCCGATGCTTCTCGATAAGAGGGCGAATGTTTTCATGGCGATTGTCACGAGCGTCCGGGCTGTGGTGGAAAATTTCTGGCCCATGCTTCTATGGGCGGCAATCCTGGCGATCCTCACTTTGTCCACCGCAGCGACGGGTTTTCTCGCCCTCGTTGTTATCTTCCCTTGGCTCGGTCTCGCCAGTTGGCGTGCATACCGGGAGCTGGTTCCGGACCCGGAGGCAGACCAAGACGCTTAAGCAGGAAGACAGAGCAAGACTCCTCTTTCTAGGCTAAAGTCGGGGCATGAACACACGCTTCATGCCGCCTGCCGCGATTGCGCTGATGGCGCTCCTCGCCGGACCCGCTTTGGCGCAAGAGGCTGGTGAAGCCCGGCCGCTCTGCACCGAAGATGCGATGATCGTCTTCGATGCGTCCGGCTCGATGGCTGGCAATACGGTCGAAGGGCTCTTAAGCGTTGTGACGCGCATCGACGAGGTCCGCAATGCCTTAGGCCAGGTTTTGCCCGGCGCCTCGAAGTTCCGCAAAATCGGATTGATCACTTACGGTCCCGGGCCCTATCAGCAATGCAATGTCCTGTTGGACCACCGGCCGATGTGGAACGCGACGAAGCCCATTATGAGCATCGTGAACCGGCTCAACCCGGCCGGCAAAACACCGCTTGTGGGGGCGGTGAAGATGGCCGCGGCGGTGCTCGGCTACCCCGACAAGCCAGGGACCGTCGTCCTGGTGACTGACGGCGAGGAGACATGCGGCGGCACGCCCTGCGAGCTCGGCAAATTGATCAAAACGAAAGGCCGGCTCACGGTTCATGTCATCGGCTATCAGCTGGGGAACTTCCGGTGGACGGGCCCGCAGAGCTATCTCGATGTGAAATGTCTCGCCGAGGAAACCGGCGGCCTCTACATCACGGCGGAGACGCGGCAGGACCTGATCAAGGCCTTCCAGAAGACGCTTGGCTGCCCCATGATGTCGGCTGTGGGTGACGCTTTGCGCTAAGCGCGAAATTTCAGGGAGAGATGCGATGAGTAAAGTGCGCGACGAAGTGCTTGCGGCGAACGAGACCTACGCGGCGGATTTCGGCGACAAGGCGAATCTGACGATGCCGCCGGCGCGCGGCTTTGTCGTGCTGACATGCATGGACGCGCGGCTCAATCCCGCCAAGTTCGCAGGACTTGCGGAAGGCGACGCCCATGTCATCCGCAATGCAGGCGGCCGCGCATCCGACGACGCCATCCGCTCGCTCGTCATCTCCCACAAGCTGCTCGGCACCAAGGAATGGTTCGTCATCCACCATACCGATTGCGGCATGGAGGCCTTCACCAACGACATCATGCGCGGGCTGCTTAAGCAGAGCCTCGACACCGCGGAAGTCGGGCCGGACGGCTGGAAAGATGTGGGGGAGGGGCCAGGCTCAGACGCGGGCGAGAAGATCGACTGGCTGACCATCAAGGACCAGGCGGAGAGCGTCACCGAGGACGTCGCCAAAATCAGGGCGCATCCCCTCGTGCCAAAGGACGTGGCGATCTACGGCTACATCTACGATGTGAAATCCGGCCGGCTGATCGAAGTGCCTGCGGCGACTGACGCTGGGAAGGTTTGAGGGGCGGGCAAGGTGCAGAGCGGGTGGTGCACTAAAATAACTGGCCTTGCGAGGGGCCGGGATAGGATTCGACATCAAGCTAGCGTCTTTACACAGTGAGGTGGTTGCAAAAGATGCCTACTATGACTTCTCCTCCTGCGGGAACTTGGTCCGGGCAAATGTGAATTCTGTCTCGGTGAGGCTCAATCTTCGTATGCCACCAGAAAAAAAGATCGTCGCCATCAACGGTAATCTGTCGCTCTTTTTTCGCCTGGGCATTCTTCTTAGTGTTTCCGTTCTCGTCTGAGATTTTGACGCCCAACGAGCCAAACTCCGCCGGTGCTCTCTGCCAGGGACCAGCGAATATCCGCTTGCCGTCGTCTGAAAGAGCGGAAAGGTGGCGAACGATAACGGGTGCCAAGAGGCGACAACCCTGGCTCATTCTTCCGATCCCATCAAAGCATCGTTCGACAAATCTTAACTGGGTAAAGGCAACCGGGGCCAATTACTTTGAAGTCTTTGGAAGTCTTTGGAAGTCTTTGGGAGAAAACCATGTTGAAAGCAGCTGTTTCAATCGCGCTCTTCGCAGGGCTGATGTCCACTTCGGCCTTTGCTGCGCCCCCGACGGACGCGGAGACCAAATATTGCGCCCATGACTACCGGGAATATTGCGGGGAAGACGGGATCGGCAGCAATCTGCTCACGCTCTGCATGCGCCAGCACGGCAAGGAGCTCTCGAATGATTGCATCAAGGCGCTGGAAGCCGCCGGCGAGCTGACCCCGGCCGAAGAACTCGAAGCCGACGCAGCCGGCGACTGACGCGTAGCGCCTAGACGCTTAGCGTCTCGAGGCTTATTCCGCCGCTTCAGTGGTTTCGCCACGCGTGGCACGACGGCCGTTAGTAGCTTTGCTGCTAGCGGCCTTGTCGCGTGTGGTCTTGGCGCCAGCAGTCTTCGGGCTGCCGCCGCGCCGGTCGAGCAGCTGTTTCAGATAGTGGCCGGTGTAACTCTC
>PVMS01035793.1_pt1 | contig 22191 bp, 17 predicted proteins | sample 1853461 | NCBI WGS metagenome assembly PVMS01 (sample SAMN08582032, study PRJNA380276) | Marine sediment metagenome, whole genome shotgun sequencing project. | isolation source: ocean sediment barecode stripped | collected 2017 | reverse complement strand
GTATGGCTGCTGGCAGACATGGAGGAAGACGGGGCCCTGGATCTGGCCGGCCAAATGCTGGACAGCGGTTTTGATCTGGGACGCATCCTCGAATTGTGCCGGGAAGCAATGGATATTGTGGGTCAGCGTTATGAGGATCAGGAGTATTTTTTGACGGAACTGATGCTCGCGGGTGAAATGCTTTCCGAAATCAGTGGATTAGCCAAGCCCTTGATTCTCGACCGGGGGGATGAGGGGCAATCTTCCCGGGGTAAGGGAACGGTCCTCATCGGCACCGTGCACGGAGACCTGCACGACATCGGCAAGAATATTGTCACTTTCATGCTGGAAATTGATGGCTACCATGTGATCGACCTTGGCGTCGATGTGCCGATTCCGGAATTCATTTCCGCCATCAGGGAAAACAAACCCTCCATAGTTGCATTGAGCGGTTTCCTGACCCTGGCCTTCGATTCCATGAAAGAGACCATAGAGGCTTTTGATACCGATGGAATCCGCCGGGACTTCAAGATCATGATCGGCGGCGGCCAGATCGATGAAAACGTACAGAAGTTCACCGGTGCCGATGCCTTCGGCCGTAACGCGGTGGAAGCCGTATCTCTTTGTAACCAATGGATGGCGGCCTAGAAAATGCAGAAATCACCCGAGCAACTGTACCAGGAGCGCCAGCAGCGAATGCAGGACGCCATGGCCGGGCGCGTCCCCGACCGCGTACCCATCCCTCTGTTCACCGTCGACTTTTTTGCCAGGTACGCCGGGTACACGATGGCGGAGATTACCTACGACGCTGACAAGCTCGATCACGCGGTCGAGAAGACGATTCTGGATTTCGAACCCGATGCCTATGAGCAGCAGCACACCCGGAATTACGTAGGGCAGGCACTGGACCTGTTCGACTACCTGCCGATGGAATGGCCGGGCGGACGGATCTTTGATGACGCCCCGTTTCAGTACCTGGATGCGGAAATCATGAAGGCGGATGAATATGATGAACTGATCGACGATCCATCCTACTTTTTCATGAGCAAAGTGCTTCCACGCACCTGCGGTAACCTGCAGGGGCTGGCAGGGTTTCCTTTTCCTCCCGGCATGCTCTACACAGGCCTGACTGTCAACTGTGCGCCTTTTGGCACACCGGAAATGAAACAGGCCATGGATACCCTGCACGAGGCGGGCAAGAAGGCGTTGGATACGCTGGACCGCGAGAAGAAGTTTATTCTGCGAATGGCCGAAAAAGGTTTTCCCACGCAGCGTGGCGGCGCCATCATCTGTCCCTTTGACATCATCGTGGACTTCCTGCGCGGGTCCAAGGGCGGCATGCTGGACATGATGCGCCGCGGCGACAAACTTCAGGAGGCTATCGACGCCTGGTTGAACAACGTTTGCCGCCGCGTTATCGAGGTCTTCAAGACACTACCCAACAAAACGGTGTTTATTCCACTGCACTGGGGAATAGACGGTTTCATGTCACCCAAGCAGTTCGAAACGTTCTACTGGCCGCAACTGCGCAAGCTGATCCACATGGTCATTGAAGCGGGACTGACACCCCAGCCTTTTTTTGAGGGTACCTGCACCAGCCGGCTTGAAACCATAGCCGATGTGCCAGCCGGGAAATGCACTTACATGTTCGAAAGCTCGGATTTCATCAAAGCCAAGGAGATCCTGGGGGACACCGTTTGCATACGCGGCGGCATGCCGGCATCACTTCTCATTTCGGGATCACCCGCCGAAGTCGAAGAGCATGCCAAAACCCTGATCGACACTCTGGGTAAGGGCGGAGGCTACATCATGGACGCCAGTTCCGCGGGTATTCCCCGCGAGGCGAGAGTCGATAACGTCAAGGCGATGTTCGATACCGTCAAAACCCATGGTGTGTACTAGTCGAAACATGCCGGTGATCAGCTCCATGGATTTGGCATTGACGACGGACGAAGTCCTCGAAAGGCTGCCCTTGTCATCTCCCGCATTTTCCACGCGGCCGGCGCCTGCAGTCATTTCCGACGTTTTGAAGACGATTGAAAAGGACCGGCTTGTCGAACCGATGGCCAGTTATGGTTTTCATGATATTGACCGGGTCGATGGCCCGCAGCTGCATTTGAACGATGGCGCGACCCTGACCTTCGAGAAAGCACCGGCCGGGTTTGACGACGCAGAACGTATGGTTTTTGCCACCTGGTCGCTGGGTTCCCGTGTTTCCACGGCGATTTCCGATGCCTTTTCGCAGCGACAATTTCTGAGTGGCTTCCTGTTGCATGAAATCGCCAGTTTGCTTCTGTTCCGCTTGGGTGAAAACCTGTTTGATCTGATCTCGGAGAAGACTTCGCTTAAGGAAATGAACATCGGCCGAATCATGGCTCCGGGCGACAGTGAGCTTGCGTTGCCGCAACAGGCCGGTGTATTGACTCTGGCGCAGGGAGAGCGGATAGGAATCGAGCTCAGTGGCTGTGGTGCCCTGATGCCGGCCATGTCCGCTACCGCAGTGGCCATGATGGGGCGCCGGATACGGCGGCCAAAACACAGATGGTCCTGTAACGAGTGCCGCGTCCGGGAAACCTGCCGCCTCAGGCTCCGCTAAGCAGAAGAGAGGGTATGGGCACTTCGAAGATGAACCGGCTGATCCTCTTCAAACCGTCCGACCAGTCCGTTGAGTCCATCGAGGGGGAAACTTTGCTGGACAGCGCCCGGCGGGCCGCCGTTCCCCTGTCAGCCTCTTGTGGGGGGAGTGGGACTTGCCTTTCCTGCATGATTCGCTTCACGGACGGCGAACTTCCGGATCCAAGCGACGCCGATCGTCGTGTGTTTTCAAAAAAGAGCCTGTCCAATGGATGGCGCAGGGCTTGTCAGGTATGGCCGGTGAGTGGCTGCACCGTCCGGGTGCCGGAAAAATCTTCCGCCGTCCATATTGTGCGCAAGCTCGAAAACGGGGAAATCCGCATTCCGCCTGATCCCACGGTCAAGACCTGGAGGATCAATCTCGACGGGCCACACAAAGACGCGTCAATTGGCGGCGATGACCGGCTGGTTGATGCCATAAACCGGCGGGTGCCAGGCAGGTGCCGAAGCGTCGATCCCTATGTGATGAGATCGCTGCCGGATATAAGGGGCGAAGGGCCGGTGAAGCTCCTTGCGGCAGTCAGGCATGGCGAATTGGTCAATGTGATGCCTTCGAACCGCAGGGTGCTGGCATTGGCCATCGACCTTGGCACCACGAGTATTGGGGGCTACCTGGTTGATCTGCGCAAGGGAAAAACCTGTGCCTATGAAGGCGTGACCAATCCGCAGTCCACGCTGGGGGGAGATGTCGTGACCCGTCTCAACGCAGCCGTACGGGACGCAGCAGTCTTGCAGGAACTGCAGCACCTGGCCATTTCAGGGATCAACCGGCTGGTGCGGGATCTCTGCCAGCAGGCCGGGGCAGATTTCAGCGATATCTCGGATGTGGTCATTGCGGGCAACTCGCCCATGCAGCATTTCCTGCTCGGTCTTCCGGTGGGCGGGCTGGCCCGGGCGCCCTTTGTCTCGGTCATGCGCGGCCCGGCAGACCTGAAAGCCCGTGACCTGGGAATCGACACCGCGCCGGGCGCATATGTCCATGCATTTCCCGGAATTGCCGGCTTTGTCGGCGGTGATCACGTGGCTGCGCTTCTTGCTGTTGAATCCAGGGGTCTCAAGGGAAGAACCCTGTTGCTTGATATCGGCACCAACACGGAAATCTCGCTGCTCAACGAAGGCAAAATCCAGTCCGTCTCCTGCCCGTCAGGGCCTGCCTTCGAGGGCGGTGAAATTACCTGGGGGATGCAGGCCGCCCGGGGTGCAATCGAAGGATGTGAAATCCATGGGGCTGCCCTGCAGCTTCGCGTCATCGATGGTGTACCGGCCGAAGGCATTTGCGGCTCCGGAGTTCTCGATATTATGGCGATGTTGAAGACCAGCGGTGCGATCAATCATCGTGGACGTTTGCAGTGCGATCACCCCTGCGTTCGCGAGTTGGATGAGGGACGTGAGTTTGTCCTGGTGGATGAAGAAGAACGCGAAGCGCCCGCCATTGTGTTCACGCAGGCGGACATTCGTTCAGTTCAACTTGCCAAGGCCGCTGTTCGAACGGGCGTGGATATGTTGCTCAATACGGCGGGGATCAACGAGCGTGACATTGACCACCTGGTTGTGGCCGGCGCGTTCGGCAGTTACATCTCGATTGAAAGCGCGATCGCAATTGGAATGTTGCCGATGTTGCCGGCAGATCGTTTCGAGCAAATTGGCGACGCCGCCGGTCTGGGCGCCAGGCTCGCCGCAATCTCCTATCCCGCCCGTGCCAGGGCGGTGCAGATTGCCCGTGAAGCGCAACATATTGAAATGGCGGGCACACAGGCTTTTCAGAAGCGGTTCATGAGGCGAATCAATCTCGATTGACGGGATTGATCTGCCGACCAATCAAAGGTGAAGAAGCAATGACTATTCCCGGGATACAAATTATCGGAGACCGGATCGACGCGGGCTTTCGCAGTACTCGGCAACTTTATGAAGCCGGGGATTTTAAAGGTATCCAGGAACTTGCGGTACGGCAAGCGGAAGCCGGTGCGGCCTATCTGAATGTTAACCTGGGTCGGCGCGCCAAAGACGATCCGCAATTCGTGGTGGACGTGACCCGCTGCATCCAGGCCGCTGTCGACCTGCCGCTGGCCTTTGACTACCCCGACCTGCGGGTGCAGAGAGTGTTCCTGGAATCCTACGATCCGGAGAAGGCCGGAGGTCGAAAACCCATGATCAACTCGATTGCCGAGACCCGTTGGGAAATGGTGGAAGCAATAGACATTCAGCCGGTGAGTATCATCGTCATGGCTTCCGAACAGCTGCTGGATGGTGCAGCCCGGCAGAACAAGACGGCGGCCGATATCCACGAAACCGCCAGGCGGATGGCGCTGAGGCTTCAGCAAGAACATGATCTGGACGCCGGGGACATTGTGATTGATGTGTCCATCAGTACCCTGGCAGCGGACATGGAAGGCCTGACAGGACAGGTCATCGAAAGCGTGCGCCGCATAGGCAGTGATCCTGAACTGGCTGGAATTCACATCAGCGGAGGTCTGTTCAACCTCGGACAGCAACTTCCGCCCGAGAGCGCGAGCGGTATACAGCTCAGGCAAGCCATTGAAAACGCGTTTCTGACCCTGACCGTGCCCCATGGTTTTGACATTATCCTGGGCACACCCTGGAAGGAATTTTGCTTGCTGGAAGAGGACGACCCTGTGCTCAGGGCCTTCAGGGAGATTATTTCACTGAGTGGTCGTGATGCCCTACGCGCGATGCTGCAACTGCGAAGGTTATAATTGCCGTCTTGACGGCTGCCATTCATATTAGGGTCTGTTAACACTATTTAAGCTGACCCTGTTGCGCCAGAAAAAGCGCCAGCCAAGGCGCGAGGAGAGAAGTTTGGTCATTCCAAATGAACGACGAGCAACGACGGATGGGGTTTTTTCTGGCGCAACCCGAAGGGCTGTCACTGTTTTTGCGCCCAGCGGCGTTAGAAATCGCTTATGTGGAGTCACCACACGGTGCGATTGCTGCCTTGCTGGACACAAAAACAGTGGCAGCAGGGCTAGCTTAAATAGTGTTAACAGGCCCTAACTAGCCCGCCTTCCTCATCCGCGCCGACTTCACGTGCTGGACGTGTTCTTCGTCATAGTCCTCCAGAATTCCCGTCAATATCCGGCTGATCCGGGTCTGTATACGTATCATCTCCATCTTTGGCCATGCCGCCCTTTCCCCGGTGGAAATCAGGTCCCTGATTTCCTTCTCGTTCAGGTATGCCAGGAGCTTGAACGGGTTAAAGAATTTGTTTGGCGGCAGCATATTGATGTCACCAATATAGTCCTGGTTGATAACCGAAAGCGCGATGCTGGTCGCTCTGGTCAGGGCGGGGCTGAGCGACAGCGGTTTTTCGATCGACATCGCGCCGGCATTGACCCACGCCCTGGCCGTACTGACGCTGGCCTCGCGCATCAGTGAAAGCGGATTTTGCTTCCTCATACTCCTGTTGACAAAAGGAATCACGTGGGGATTGGTCTGGCTGACAATGCAGTGATTGACGCCGTAGAGACGCGCCAGGCGCTTGGTGGGCATATCATCGCTCACCGAACCGTCGACCCATTTACGCGACGGAAGGTAGGCCTGTTTTTCACCATGGTGATTCCTGGCCATGAGTGTCACCGGCGCGTAAACGCCCGGCACGGCGCCCGAGGCCAGAATGGCCTCCCGGATAAAGACATTGGGCGAGGTTATTGCATTGAGGAGACGGGATTTCTGGTGCGTTTCAGCTGGCGCTATCGACACGTTCAACTGTCGCCCGGTGAGTTCGAAAGCCTCCTGAAAGGTCAAATCCGGAATGAAGTGTGTAGCAATCTCCTTTCGTTCATCGTCCGGCATGAACTGGGGTTTGAATTTGGACAGCCGGCTGAAATACCCGGCTTCCTGCTCGAGCCTGAAGACCAGGTTTTCAGGCTCCAGCATCTCCAGTAACTGATCATCCAGATGGGTGCTCAAAAGGCTGCCGACAAAAGAGCCTCCGCTGGAACCGGACAACACGTTGGGCAACAAACCCTGCTGCAGAAGCGCCTTTGCCACACCGATATGGAAAAACAGCAGTGAACCCGATCCGCACATCATGAATGCGGAACGGCCAAAACAGTGATCGGCCCGCCGGAAGAAATCCAGTTTCTCCTCGAAACTGATGTCATTGACCGCCGGGCTGGCCAGGTGCTGCAGCGCCGATGCGATTTCATCCACGTAATCACCGACGAGTTTCTTGGTCCCGAAATGGGCCTTCTCGTACAGGTCAGATCGGCCCATGCCCCCCATATTGCCATGGATGCCCTCGTTCAGATTGAACAGGACCCCCCGGTTGTCTTGACGCGCCCGCAGGGCTCGCAAACGGTCCAGCCGTACCCGGATGGAGACGTAATCGTAACGCCTGGACTGGTCAATCAGCTTCCAGCGATCCAGGCCTCTCTTTTCATCAAGGGCAAGCGCCGTCTCTTTCCATTCTTCATAGCTGGAAGCCTGTTCCATGGCTCGTTCGAGTTTTTTCCGGCCTGTAAATATCATCAATATTCGTCCTCTTTCCCTTGCTCCCACCGATCCAGCTGCCCGCCACATCCGATTGGGTACTTTTTGAGACTTCTAATGGAAATTGAACCATGCCGGGCATGGTTCAGTCCAGACAAAGTGCCAGGTACGCCTGCATTCGTGCGATACCCAGATTAGATTTTCTTCTCCCTGCCTTCCCAGTATGGAGCACGAAGCTCGGCTTTGAGTACCTTGCCGGCCGCACTGAGTGGCAAGGGTTGCCTGGAAAAGTGCACGCTGCGCGGGCACTTATAGCCGGCAATGCGGCTTTGACAGTAGTTGATGACCTCATTTTCGTCGAGCGCAGCACCCGCTTTGCGTTCAACAATTGCATGCACGGCTTCGCCCCATTTCTCATCGGGAATACCGATGACAGCGCAGCGCTCGACACCGCTGATCTCGTACAGGATCTGTTCGACTTCCGTTGAAAAGACATTCTCGCCGCCGGAAATGATCATGTCCTTGAGCCGGTCTGTGATGTAGACAAAACCGCATTCATCCATATGGCCGAGATCCCCGGTGCAATACCACCCGTCCCTGATCACCTCAGCGGTCAGATCGGGCCGTTTCCAGTATCCACGCATCACAACCGGGCCCCGGATCCGGATTTCGCCGGTCTCGCCCAGCGCAAGCTCCTTGCCGTCATCGTCACATACAATCATCTCGCAAGTGACAATCGAACGGCCCGCGGAGCGAATCCAGCCTTTTTCGATGCCTTCTCCGTGATGAAATTCCGGCCCCAGGTACGAAACACCGGGCGCTTCCGTCATACCATATCCTTGTGCAAATTCGATATCGGGAAACTCTTTTTGTGCCCGTCTCAGGATTTCATACGGCATCGGAGAGCCGCCATAGCCCAGCATTCTCAGCCTGGACAGATCGTATTTACCCACATTGGGATGAAACAACATCATCTCGATCATGATCGGCACCGACAGGCAGTGGGTTACGCCGTGTTCTGAAAACGCCGCGAGTGCTTCCTCAGGTTCGAATCGCGGCAACACCACGTGAGTGCCGGCAACCAGCGTGGTGAAAAAAACGCCGATGCAGGACATATGGAACATGGGCGCCACATGCAAATGAACCAGGGATTCGGACATTTTTTCAGCAGTAAGGAAGCCGAGAGCAAAATGAATGAGATTGTCGTGGCTGAGCATCACGCCCTTGGGGGTTCCGGTCGTTCCACCGGTATAGAAAATAGCGATCAGCTCATCGCCGCCGCGATGGGCATCCGGAACCGGATCATTGCTATTTCGAATTGCACTGTAGGCATGATATTGAGCTGGGCAATCGCCCTCATCATCCATGATGATGACGTTCTCGATGCTTTCAATTTTTGCCGCGATGCTCTCATAAAGGCCGAGGAAACCGGATTCGATAAAAATAACTTTTGGTTGCGCATCGTTCAGGATAAATACGAGTTCTTCCTCGCGCAGGCGGAAATTGAGCGGCAGCATCACGCCTCCGGCCCAGGGAATACCGTACAGGCATTCGATAAAACGGTCACTGTTGGTGGAAAGGACTGCGACGCGGTCATCGGCGGAAACGCCCAGGCTCTGCAGCGCAGAGGCGAGGCGGCTTACATGATTAAGTAGCTGGCTCCAGTTCTGGTGGCGATCACCGAAGATGGTTGCCGTCGCCTCGCTGTGAAACTGAACAGCCCTTCTTAATCCCTGTGTAATCTCCATGTCAAAAAACCTCATGCATAAAGATTTCGCTTACATACGTGGAGTGTATGGCGCGAAAGTGGTGGGCAGAAGAATACCGGGCGGCGCCTTCATGACCTCGGGGATTGCCCGGATGACCGGTCCGGCCACAGCATACTGCATCGCTTTCGAGCGGTCGGGCATGTTTTCAGGCTCGACCAGGTCGACCCGTGCGGTAATACCGGGCGCACCGCTGATGTCGATGTCCCAGCCGTCCGTGTAGCCCCAGCCTTCCTGAGTGGGATCGACAATCCACAACATTTCGATAGTCAGAAATGGCTTGCCTTCTTTCATACCATGCCATCGCCAGCAAAAGTTGACTACCCCACCGGCTTTCACTTCGCCGGCCGGTAACTGCAGATCATGGTCCGTAGTTCCGAATTCATGATCGGCCACTACCTCATCGAAATCGACTTGCAGTGCATGGCCGACATAGCCTACGACTTCTCCGAAAATGTGTTCGAAGATCTGCTGCATTTCCGTGGCCTTGGCGAACTCCTCGGGAGGCAAGCCAACCCCTGCGTGGTCAAAGATGAAGCCCGGCGACAGAACCTGTGAGAAATCATATATCTCCCTGGTCAGGATGTGGTCAACCTGGGTGCAAACGCTGGTCAGGGTCACCGCCAGCCGTTCGGTCATGAAACCCGGATTAATGCCGGTACCGAACAGTGTTGAATTTCCCTCACGGCAAGCCTCTTCGAATCCCGCCGCGTAGTCGGATCCGGCAGCCCAGGGGAAGCCGTGCCGGACCGTGCTGATCACGTTCTTGCCGGACCGTAACAGGCGCTTGATTACGTCATCGTGCGTCTCGAAGGTGCCGGCCAGGTTCAGCGGCAGGTGCAGCACGACATCCGCATCCAGGGCAAGGATTTCATCGGCGGATTGTGTCGCAATAACACCCGTGTGCGGCCGGCGCGCGATTTCACCGGCATTCTTGCCTGCTTTCGAATCGGAATAGACGTACAGCCCCACCAATTCCAGGTCGGGATGATCGATCACATGGCGCAGACAGGTCTTGCCTATCGCGCCGGTTGCCCATTGAATGACTTTTATCGCCATCATCAATCTCCTGTGAAATTCTGACGGAGGTCTAGAAACATCGTGCCGCCTCACGCACCTCGTTAAGTTTGGATTCGAACATTTTCTCCACTGCGGGCGGCGCTGCTGCCTCGGTGGGGTCGATCTTGATCGTGCGGACATCGTCAATACCAATGTAGCGCGCCATATGTTCCAGGTAACACCTCTGAAAATCTGTCTTCGGGCCATCATCTTCCCGCGGGAATCTCACTGCATAAGCGCTGCCGCTGGATAGTATCAACTGCATTCGTTTGTTTCTCAGAAGCCCAACGTACTCGCCCTTGCGATTGACGCCGAAGGTAAGGCCCGGTTGCACGATGACGTCGAAATATTGCTTCAGCCGGTAGGGTATCGAAAAATTCCACATCGGGGACGAGATCAACACCTTGTCTGCCGCTTTGAGCCGGTCGACCTGCTCCAGTACAGCGGCCCACTTTCCAACGGGATCGATTCCTTTTCCTTCCTTGATCAGACGACTGATGTGCTGCATTTTCTGCACGGCAGCCGCCTGATCGAACTCGGGAACCTCGTGCTCGAACAGGTGGTAATGATCAATCGTGTCTTCTGGATTTTCAATCAGGTAGGTTTCGAGAAAAATCTTCGCCGCGCGTGAAGAGTACGATTGTTCCTGTCGTGGACTTGCCTCGAGATAGAGTAGTTTCCCCACTGTGAATTTCCTGCGTTGACTACGGATTAAGAAATGTACGCGTAGCGGGATCATCAGGCCGGATGCACCAATTCGTGCCCATTATGCGATGCGCTAGATAATAAACTATTGTCAATTGAATTGACAATAGTGAAACTCGCTGTTAGCTTTGGATTTCTGTTGTCCCGTGAAACTTTCAGGAGATCATTTGGACAAACTCAGCAATAAAGTAGCCATTATCACGGGCGGCTCGCGTGGCATCGGCTTCGCGATCGCGAAAAAATTTATTGCTGAAGGCGCCCGGATCATGATCACCGGCCGGCAGGAAGCGTCATTGGAATCGGCCAGGGGCGAGCTCGGCAAGGCTGCCTTGACCATGACAGGGGACGCAGTGAATGAAGAGCATGCCAGTGAATGCATCGACGCGGTGATGAACCATTTCGGCAGGATAGACATCCTGGTGAACAATGCCGCCATGGACGTTCAAAGCGAACCGACCATATCCATGCCTCCGGCAGATTTTGAGGCAACCCTTCGCCTCAATTTGTCCGCACCCTTATTCTGGTCGCAAGGCGTCTGGGAAGCCCATATGAGGGATCACGGCGGCGTGATCCTGAACATCGCTTCTCTCGGAGGTTTCAACCTGCATCCCAACATGGGCGCCTATCTCACCAGCAAGGCCGGCCTGGTCCACCTGACCCGGACTCTGGCGGCGGAAACAGGGCCGCAGGTTCGGGTGAACGCCATTGCTCCGGGTCTGATCAAGACGGAAATGTCCAGTTCCGCCTGGCGCAACAACGAAGAACGCTGGGCCAGGCGTCTGCCTATGGAGCGCCTGGGTGAGGCTGAAGACGTAGCGGCCAGTGCGCTGTTTCTGGCCAGCGATGATTCATCCTGGATCACCGGCGAGACTTTGATCATTGACGGTGGGACGGCAGTTCATACCGGTCGGCCCCGCTGATATTCCTCAATCAGCTGGCGTTTGTATAACTTGCCATTATCCAGCCTTGGCAGTTTTTTGTGAAAGTCCAGCGAGCGTGGGACCTTCACATGGGACAACCGTTCCCGTAGCCACGCTATCAGTTCCCTGGCCACTTCATCGGTGGCATCCGCCCAATTTACGGGTTCCACCACGGCTTTGACTTCCTCCCCATACACCTCGTTGGGAAGTCCAAATACAGCGACATCCGCCACTTTGTCGTGCGTGATCAGCAGGTTTTCAATTTCCTGGGGGTAAATATTGACCCCACCGCTGATGATCATGAAGTTCTTGCGGTCTGTCAGGTAGAGGTAGCCTTCCTCATCCACGTAACCCACATCAGCAGTTGTCGCCCAGCCCTTTTCATTGAAGGCACTGGCCGTTTTCGCCGGCTCATTGTGATATTCGAAAATGGCCTCTTCCCCGCTGAAGTAGATCGTTCCGATTTCTCCGGTGGGCAACTCCTTGCCGTCATCGTCGAGAATGTGCAGCTCGCTGACCAGTGAGAGCCCCACCGAGCCCTTGTGGGTCAGCCAGTTGGCTGAATCGATGACGGTATTGCCGATGCCCTCGGTGGCGCCGTAGTACTCCACGATCACGGGGCCCCACCACTCGATCATTTTCTCCTTGACCTCTATTGGACAGGGCGCGGCCGCGTGAATGGCGAACTGCAGGGAGCCCGTGTCGTATTGCCCGCGCTGCTCCCGAGGCAATTTGAGCATGCGTATGAACATGATCGGCACCCACTGGCTGTGCGTCACACAATGCTCCTCGATCAGCTGCAGGGCCCGCTCCGGATCGAATTTTTCCATGATCACCGAGGTGCCGCCCTGGTACGACACCATCATGTTGTAGTGCAATGGCGCCGCGTGATAGAGCGGCGCTGGAGACAGATAGACCGTTTGATCATCGAAATTGAAAAGTGCAGCGACCCGCTCAGCCAGGAAATGAGGCGTGTCGTACTCATCACCGGACGGCGGCAGATAGACACCCTTGGGTTGTCCCGTGGTACCGGAAGAATAGAGCATCGCAGCGCCGTTCCCTTGATCTGAAATGGGCCACGCCGGCTGGGAGTCGACCGTTTCCTGCCAGGATTCAAAGCCAGGCTCGACCCCTCCCACCATGAAGAAGTGCTGCACATTGCCGGGTTCCTCCACCATCCGCCCGGCCACACCGGCGAGCGCAGCAGATGCGATGAAAAGTCTGGCCCCGCAGTTATCAAGGATGTAACGCGTTTCCGATTCCCTGAGGTGCGTGCTGACCGGGGTGAAGATGATGCCGGCGCGTTGGGCGGCCCAGCAGATTTCGAGGAATTGGCGGCAATTCTCCAGCATCAGGCAGATGTGGTCGCCTTTTATTAGCCCCAGGGAACGGAACAGCTGTGCACCCTGGTTGGACCGTTGGTTGAGTTCGCGGTAGCTCACGGTCTCGCCCGAATCGGCCATGATAATCGCGGGCTTGTCGGGATCTGTTAGTGCGGTAATGCTGGGATGCGGCATGGACAGAAGACTCTTTCCAGTTCAGTTGCCACAGTATAAGACGACGGATCAACCGGACAGGTTAGGAACTTAACTTTCTTGAGAGTCGTATATCCCGACCACGGCCGACTCAATCAATTGCTCGATCTCATCCGCGGTGTAGCCTGCCTCTGAAAGAACTTCCTTTGTGTCACGCCCGGGCGATGGCGGCGGACTCGGACAGTCGGGGCTGGTGGCGCTGAAACGCGGCGCCGGAGCATTTTGCAGTACGCCCCCAACTTCAATGAAGGACTCACGGGCAACATTGTGCGGGTGTTGGCTGGCCTCGACGCCTGTTAATACCGGCGCAAAGCACACATCGCTGCCTTCGAGCAGCGCGCACCATTCATCGCGGGTTTTGGAAAGAAATACTGCAGCGAGTTCGCCTTTCAGTTCAGCCCACTTTGCGGGATTCATCTTTTGCGGATCGAGGTGGAACACCGCCTGCGAGAATTTCTCACGGTCAAGTCCCAACTTGTCGATCAGGAGGCTGTAGAATTGCGGTTCGAGTGAGCCCAGTGACACGAACTTGCCGTCGCTGGTCTCATAAGTGTCGTAAAAATGTGCTGCACCCGAGAGAAAATGGGTGCCCAACTGATCATCAAAAAGCCCCATGGCGCGAAATCCATGGAAAGTGGCCATCAGGGCATTGCTTCCGTCGACCATGGCAGCGTCGATGACCTGCCCCTTACCCGATTTTTGTGCTTGCAGCAGACCGCAGGCGATGCCAAAGGCCAGAAACATTCCGCCGCCTCCAAAATCGCCGAGTAAATTCAACGGCGGCACCGGCCGCTGCCCTGCTCTTCCGATGGCGCCCAGCGCACCCGACAGGGCAATGTAGTTGATGTCATGTCCGGCCACTTTGGCCATTGGCCCTTCCTGCCCCCATCCGGTCATGCGTCCGTAAACCAGTTTCGGGTTTTTTTCGAGGCAGACTTCCGGCCCGAATCCAAGCCGTTCGGCGACTCCGGGACGATAGCCCTCGAACATCGCGTCGGCGTCTTCCAGCAGATGCAAGAGGATTTCCAGCCCACGCCCGGATTTCAAATCAAGTGCGATCGAACGGCGGTTGCGGCACAGGGGATCAAGGCTTTGCATCTGGTCAACCCCCGGGCGATCGACACGGATGACATCCGCGCCCATGTCCCCCAGCATCATGCCGCAGAAAGGGCCGGGGCCAAGCCCGGCCAGTTCGACGATTTTATAACCTGAAAGAGGTCCCATTGATCATCCCTTCTTGCTGCTTAGTTGTTTTTCGAAAAGAGTTCCCGGCGCGCTTGTTTGAAAAACTCACTTTTGCCGCATTCTTCCTGCATCTGTGCCTCAGCCGTGAAAATCTCTGCATAACTGCTGGTGGCTGCCAGCCTCATCAGTTTTTTAGTCTGCGCCAGTGCAAAGGCAGAGCTTTTGGCGATCTCACGTCCCCATTCGATTGCCGCAGGCAGCAATTCTTCCGGCGGGCCAAGCCTGTTGGCCAGTCCCATCGCCAGGGCACGCTCAGCCGTCACTTTCTCTCCACTCACTGCCATTTCAAAGGCCCGGGCATAACCCAGTTGACGCAGGAGCAACCAGGTCGCACCGCCATCCGGTACCAACCCTATCCGTGTAAATGGCGACATCAGGTAGGCGTCTTCGGCCATGAGCACCAGATCACAACTGAGCGCCAGCGACATGCCGACCCCGACAGCCCCTCCGTTAATGGCGGCGATGACCGGTTTTCCCATGGAGGCTATACGGCTGAAAACCGGCAAATAGTTATCGAGCAAATCACTCGTAGCGCCATCCTGGGACGCTTCCTTGAGATTGGCGCCGGCACAGAACAGGCGGCCCTGGCCACTCAGCACCACGACACGGACGCTCTGGTCCGCGGCCAGTTCATCAAGCGCAGTAGTCAGTTCCGCCAGCATGCCCGATGTGCAGGCATTGAGAGAAGCCGGGCGGTTCAACAATAGAACGGAAATCCCCTCGTCCCGGGATAGTTCGATGTCCTGATAGTGGGTAGAAAACGTCTCCATCGCCGGATCAGGCCTGGCCGGGTTCCGGATAAAATGGCGTTCCGTCTTCTGCCATCTTGCGCAGCCGGTCGGGCACCGCGAAACGCGGCCCGTATTCCCTGGCCATGCGATCACACTCAGCCACGAATTCACTCAGCCCGACGGTTTCAATCAGCGAGATGGTTCCGCCGGTCCAGGTCGGAAAGCCCCAGCCAAGAATGGATCCGATGTCGGCGTCGGCCGGGTCGGTGATCACACCTTCGAAATAGCATCGTGCTGAGTCCAGGGCCTGAACATAGAGTATCCGTTTTTTGACCTCATCCACCGACGGCTGCTGATCGGCAACGGGGTAGACCTCGGCCAGTCCTTTCCATAGCTGTTTCCTGCCATCAGCCGGGTAATCATAAAAGCCTTTACCGTATCGCCTTCCGCGCCGATCGAGATCTTCGACCATCCGATGTGTAACATCAATGTCGGACGGCGCCCCGTAGTCCTCTCCCAGATCGGTGCGCGCCTGTTTGTCGACTTTGTAAATGAGTTCGACCGTGACTTCGTCGGATACCGCGAGCGGCCCGATCGCCATGCCGGCCTGTACCGCCGCATTTTCGATCAGCGCTGGCTTGACTCCGTCCTTGAGCATCGCCATGCCTTCATTATTGTAAGTCGCAAAAACACGGCTGGTATAAAAACCCCGGCTGTCCGTGACGACAATCGGAGTTTTCCGGATCTGCCGGGTGTAATCCAGGGCCCAGGCCAGCGTTTCATCGGAAGTTTTCTCACCGAGAATGATTTCCAGCAAGGGCATCCTGTCGACAGGCGAGAAGAAGTGCAGCCCGATGAACTTGTCCGGCCGCCGGTAGGCCTGCGCCAGACCCGAAATAGGCAGCGTGGAGGTGTTGGATGCAAATACCGCGGTTTCGGGGATGACGGCTTCTGATTGCTTCGTCACCTGCTCCTTGATGGCGCGGTCCTCGAACACGGCTTCGATGACGAGGTCGCAGCCTTCCAGGTCGGCATAATCAGTCGTGGTGTGAATTCTTCCAAGCAACTCATCCGCCGCCGGCTGTGTCATCCGGCCCTTGTCCATCAGCTTTTGGGTCAGTTTGACCGAGTATTCCTTGCCGCGATCTGCATCCTCGATGGAACGGTCAAGCAAAATGCAGTCGATACCGGCCGAGGCGCTGACATAGGCAATGCCGGCGCCCATCATGCCCGCACCGAGGATGCCGAGCTTCTGCACGTCCCTGCGCGGGATGCCGGCAGGGCGGCGAACGAGCTTGTCGGCGGCCTGCTTGTTGACGAACAGCGTGCGCACCATGTTTCGCGACACCGGGTCCATCATGAGCTGGGCGAAATATTTGGATTCGATGCGCAGCGCTGCATCGATCGGCACGGCCGTTCCTTCGTAAACGGCAGACAGGATCGCCAGTGGCGCCGGGTAGTTATTCCGGGTTGCCTTGCTTACCTGAGCAGTCGCTACCATGAACCAATTCCCGCTGTCCGGATTTTTCAGGCCTACTCCTCCCGGAACCTGGAAATTCTTCTGATCCCACGGCTGAACAGAATTTCCGTTCTGCTGCAGCCAGGTTCTTGCCGCAGCCATCAGCTCGTCCGCTTCGACCACTTCATCAATAATGCCGAGTTCATGCGCCTGGTCAGTCGACAAATGGCGCCCGCTGGTCAGCAGCCCCAGGGCTTTCTGAACGCCGATGAGCCGGGGTAATCGCTGGGTGCCGCCACCGCCGGGCAGCAAGCCGACAGAAACCTCGGGCAGGCCGATCCGGGTTTTGGGATTGCGCGCGGCAATCCGGTGGTGGCAGGCGAGACAGACTTCCAGGCCACCGCCAAGGGCCGTTCCATTGATGGCAGCCACGACCGGTTTGCCGCAGGTCTCAAGGCGCCGCAACAAGCCGTTGACCACGTAGTGAGCTGCGTATACCTCATCCGCGGGATCGTCACTATTGAGCATCGAGAGCAACCACTTCAGGTCTGCTCCTGCTATGAAATCGGCTTTGCCTGAAGTGATGATCACGCCGCTGATCTGATCATCGCTTTCCAGCCGTTCGATACTCGCAGCCAGATCGCCATTGAAACTCGAGTCCATCACGTTCATCGGCTTTCCCGGCACGTCGATGGTCAGGGTGGCAATACCGCCCGGGTCAAGCTGGATTTGAATGTTGTCGCTCATAATCAGTTTCCAATTCTGCGTTTACACACGCTCTATAATCGTTGCGGTACCCATGCCGGCGCCCACACAGAGGGTAACCAGGGCCGTATTCAGGTCCCGGCGTTCCAATTCGTCCAGGACGGTCCCCAGAATCATCGATCCAGTCGCGCCCAGCGGGTGCCCCATGGCGATGGCGCCGCCATTGACGTTGATCTGCTCATGAGGAATCTCCAGTTCCTGCATGAACCGCAGCACGACGGCGGCAAATGCCTCGTTCAGTTCATAAAGGTCAATATCGCCGGCTTCCATCCCGCAGCGCTTCAGCACTTTTCGGGCGGAGGGTCCCGGCCCCGTCAACATGATGGTAGGTTCGCTTCCGGTCGAGGAGAAGCCGACGATTCGCGCCCGGGCCTTGAGGCCCAATTCATCACCGGCTGCTTTGCTGCCGACGAGCGTCGCTGCCGCGCCGTCAACGATGCCGCTCGAGTTTCCGGCATGGTGAATATGCTGGATCTGCTCCACTTCCGGATAGACCTGCAGGGCAACGCTGTTGAAACCCAATTGCTCTCCCATGGTGGTAAACGCCGCGTTCAGCTTCGCCAGATCTTGCACGGTTGTTCCGGGGCGCATGTGTTCATCCCGCTCGAGCACCGTCATGCCCAGGTGGTCTTTGACCGGAAGGATGGATGCGGAGAAATAACCCTGCTCCCACGCGTGCGCCGCGCGCTTCTGGCTCTCGACGGCGTAGCTGTCGACATCATGCCGCGTGATGCCGTAAAGCGTTGCCAGCAAGTCGGCGCTGATGCCCTGTGGAACGAAGTGTGTCTTGTTGGCCACACGGGGGTCCGATATCCAGGCGCCGCCGTCAGAGGCCATCGGCACGCGCGACATCGACTCGACCCCGCCTCCCACACACAGATCTGACTGGCCTGCCATGACCTGGGCCGCGGCGCCATTGACCGCCTCCAGGCCTGACGCGCAGAATCTGTGGACCTGTTTACCCGGCACCGACGTATCGTAGTCCGCGTTGAGGGCGGCGACACGGGCGATGTTGGCGCCCTGTTCTCCAAGGGGCGCAACGCATCCCATAACTATGTCATCAACCCGGCTGGTGTCCAGCTCGGTGCGATCGCGCAGGCCCCCCAGTACCTGGGTTGCCAACTCGATGGCGGTCACTTCATGCAGTGAGCCGGTGGACTTTCCGCGGCCGCGCGGGGTGCGGACGTGGTCGAAAATGAATGCATCGGTCATCGATTCGATCTCCTCAAGCACGCCGACTGTTCAAAGAATTCCCGACGTCCATTTGGATTATTCAAGGATGAATTGTCATACAGCGGTTGCCGCATTGACAATAAGTTAGTCAATCTGGTTGACAGTCTAGCCCATATTTCGTCTACTAGTCCAGATGCAATTTCGATGGAGAGCGAAGTGAGCAGAAATTTTGATCCGGAGCGTATATTCGATTTGAGTAATCGGGTGGCGATGGTCACCGGGGCCGGTTCAGGTCTGGGGCGGCATTTTGCTCGTACCCTGGCCGAGGCGGGTGCAAGCCTGGTGCTCTGTGGCCGGCGCCGGCAACCACTGGAGGCAACCGCAGAGCTTATTGAGCAAGGTGGGGGGACAGCTTATGTAAGCAGCCTGGACGTGACGGATGAGGACAATATTGGCGCGGTTTTTGATGAAATTTCGGCGCAATGCGGCACGCCTGAAATCCTGATCAATAATGCGGGCGTACAGCGGCCGAACTATGCCACCAGCCTGACCGCGGAAGACTGGGACCTGGTGGTGGACACGAACCTGAAAGGCTGTTTCCTGGTTGCGAAAACCTGCGCGGCGCGGCTGATGGAAGCCAAAAAAGGCGGCAGCATTGTCAATGTGGCTTCGATTCTGGGCATACGGACCCAGAAGGCCGTTGCGGCATACATGGCTTCCAAAGCAGGCTTGATACACCTCAGCCGCGGTCTGGCGCTCGAATGGGCGAGCTACGGCATTCGCGTCAATGTGCTCGCACCAGGATACTTCAGATCTGACATGGCGGATGACTTTCTTGACTCTCCTGCGGGGCAGAAGATAGTCGAGGCTGTGCCTCAAAAGCGGGCAGGCGAACACAGGGAACTCAACGGCCCTTTGATGTTGTTGGTCAGTGATGCCGGAAGCTATATGAACGGTTCCGTGGTGGTGGCCGACGGCGGGCTTATCATTTCAAGCATGTAGACGGATCATATAGATGGATAGGGAACTTCTCACAACACGACTGGTTTCCGCTTTCGAGCGGCGTCACGGCGGAACCATAGAGGTCCATGATTTGAAGCCCTTGTCAGCAGGCGCGTCCGCGGCTACCTGGCGCTTCGACCTGGTTCGGGACGGCGGCACCGTGCCGATGATTGCCCAGCTTTTCACCGGTGAAAACCAGTTCGCCGCCTCGGTGGACAAACACACCCAGGCACTCGTTCAGCAATACGCTTTCGAAGCGGGGATCCCAACTCCTCGCGTCGACCTCATATTTGATGCCGAAGATGGTGTTGGTGAAGGATTCGTTACGGAATTCAAGCAAGGCGAGACCCTGGGCCAGCGAATCGTCCGGGATGAGAAGTACGAATATGCCAGGAGCAGAATGACCGGGCAGTGCGCGAAAATTCTCGCGGCGATACATGGATTGGAAATCAGCAAGCTGCCTGTATTACCCAACCATGACCCCGCTACGATGGTCGAAACGCTGGTGGCAACGCACAGGTCCTACGGCCAGCGTATTGCCACCTTCGACCTGGCGTTCCAGTGGTTGGCGGAACGTGCCTCTTCCCGTTCGGCCGGAACGCCGGTTCATGGTGATTTCCGTAACGGAAACTTCATTGTCGATGAATCGGGGATCACTTTCGTTCTCGACTGGGAGGTGGCTCATCTGGGTGACCCACACGAGGATCTTGGCTGGTTGTGCATGAATGCCTGGCGCTTTGGCCGGATTGACAAGCCGGTCGGCGGCTTTGGTGACCGCGGCCAGCTCTACGAGGATTATGAAGCCGCGAGCGGCACTCCTGTTGACCCCGACCGGGTCCGCTTCTGGGAGATATACAGCACACTGAAATGGGGTGTGGTCTGCCAGTGGTTTGCCAATCAATACCTGACCGGCGAGGTACGAACGCTGGAGCGTGCGGCTATAGGCCGCAGGGTTTCGGAAACCGAACTCGACCTGCTGGACCTGATCGAAGGAGTCGAATGATGTCTTTAAATCAGCCATCTGCGACAGAACTGATGGACGCCATCCGGCAGCACCTGGATGAGCAACTGCGTCCAAAGCTTTCCGGCAAGGAAGCATACGACATTCGGGTCGCATCGAACCTTCTGGCGATATTGAAACGGGAACTGGAACTGGGTCCCGGAGCCGCGGCGCGCGCGCAGACCCGCCTGACGAACTTGCTGGAGCTGGAGTCCGGCCTGGAGGAACTGAATACCGCGCTGTCCGACAGGATTCGCAAGCGGGCGCTAGACTCCAGCAGCGACGATTTGCTGGCACACTTGCGGCTGACTGCGCTGGACAAACTCAGCATCGATAATCCAAAGTACTCAGCCTACCTGCGAGCCCGGCCGGCGAAGCCCTGAATCCAGAGCGCATATTCCTGTTCAGTAGCTATTTGGTCATCTTCTCAGTACATTTGACGCTCACAGACTTAGATGGCAAGCAGTGCCCATGACCAAGCTTCCACTCATCGACGGCGGATTCCTGCTGACCGAATCGCATCACAGCCCGAGACATGTTGCCGGCTTGCAAATTTTTCGCCTGCCCAAAGGCAAGGGTTCTGCCTGGCTCAGGTCATTGCTCAATGAAATGAGGCTGGCGACGCCGGGGTTTCCTTTCAATCAGAAGCTCAAAGACCAGGTCGGGCTCCAGTACGTGTTGGAAAAAGACGACCAGCTTGAAATCGATTATCACGTCCGGCACACCGTGCTGCCCCGCCCCGGTAGCGACGAACAACTGCTGGATGTGGTGGCGCGTCTGCACGCCAATCTGCTGGACCGGGATCGCCCCTTGTGGGAATTTCACCTGATCGAAGGACTTTCCCAAAGGCGTTTCGCTTTTTACATCAAGTTGCATCACGCACTCGGCGACGGGGTCACAGCCAACCGATGGACTCTCGAATCCCTGTCGACATCTGTCAGAAAAATGAACGTGCGTCCAATCTGGCTCAGGGACGAAAAGCCAGCCGGGTTTGACGAGCAGGATGTGAGTTATGCACAAATACTCATCGACGGGATAAAGGTCATCGGCGGGGGAATAAAAACAGCAGTGGATTTGTCAGCGCTAAGCGCCAAAATCGTACAGCGCCGCTTTTTCGACAGGGATTCCCGGGTCGCTTTGCCGCTGTCGGCTCCACGGACTTCCCTCAATGCACCGACCGGGGCCGCGAGAAGCATCACAATGACGTCTTACCCGCTGGAGCAGGTGAGGGCTGTAGGCAAGTCAAGGGGTGCCACCATCAACGATGTGGTCATGACCCTGTGTGACATGGCGCTTCACCGCTATTTTGAAGAGCATGGTGATACCCATGATGGGCCCCTGGTTGCCTACATGCCGGTCAATATCCGCACCGAAGACGACGATGGAGATGGCAATTTCATTTCGCTGCTCCAGGTCAAGCTGGCTTCCAGTCATCGGGACTGCCTTTCCACTCTCGGGGAAGTGCAGGCGTCCCTTGCTTCCGCCCGGGAAGTCTATTCCGGGGCCTCGCGGTCTGCAGTCCAGTACTACGGCCTGATGGTTGCCTTGCTGGCCCAATTCCAGGAGGCCCTGAAACTGGGTGAAATCAATGCCCAGGTCACCAACCTGGTGATTTCCAATGTACCAGGACAGAAAAAACCCCTGTACCTCAAGGGGGCGGAAGTGCTGGGCATCTTTCCGGTCAGCACTCTGCCGCCACTGACGGCTTTGAATGTTACGGCCGTCAGTTATGTTGATACCCTGAATTTCGGCTTGATTGCGGCGCGTAC